>Ga0210396_10005559_pt1 | contig 12172 bp, 16 predicted proteins | sample IncBWH17OmetaG_FD_155466 | JGI IMG/M metagenome (GOLD analysis project Ga0210396, IMG submission 155466) | Forest soil microbial communities from Barre Woods Harvard Forest LTER site, Petersham, Massachusetts, United States - Inc-BW-H-17-O ...
AGCTACAACTCGAGTAACGATTTACGGTGCGTTCTTAATGGTGCTGTTGGGATCTGCATTTGGCCAGCACATCCGAACGGACTTTGATCACCAAGCCAACTTCTCTCAATACAAGACCTACTCGTGGCAGGAAATCAAACCGGCTAACTCGCTGTGGGACTCCCGCATAAAGAATGCAGTCGATGCCCAATTATCGGCGAAGGGTTGGACACAAGTCGACAACGGTGGCGATGTTGCCATCGTGGCGATCAAGATGACTACAACGCAAAGGACACTCCAAACGTACTACGACAATTTCGGCTTCGGTGGCGGTTGGGGATGGCGAGGATTTGGCGGTTACGGCAACAGCTTCGGCGACTCAACCACAACTGAGCACGACTACAAAGAGGGAACACTGGTTGTCGACATATTCGACGCAAAATCGAAACAGCTAATTTGGCGGGGTAGCGCCGAAGACACGCTGTCGGAAAGTGCGGCGAAGAATGAAAAGAACCTCGATAGGGGCGTGGCAAAAATGTTCAAAGAGTTTCCACCTGGGTCGGAAAAACGCTAGTAAGAGACCCTCAGTAAGCGCGAATAGGAAAGATGTAGCCGACAGTTTAGTACAGCAAGGAAAACCAACGTGCTCAATCGCCACGAACTTGAAATTCGCGTTGACGCTTGCCCTCGCGGGCGTCTTTCGTGTCGCGACAAGACACATCGAATGAGACGGAGCTTGGCGAGCGCTGGGAGAATTTCAACTCTGGCCGAAGGTTCTCGATCAGAGCTCGCCAATCGTCGTGAATTCAGCGCCTGGAAAACTTGAATGATGAAGTCACGATTCTCAAGATTTCTGTTGCGGAGCCAGAGAGCGGCAACCAGTGAAGCGGAATTGATCCACTTTTTCCAGGCCCGGCGGTTCGGTGCCATTGGTGCCGGACGGGCGGCTACGCTGGGTGCGGGTCCATTCGTTGTTGAGTAGGCAATAATCAAGAAAGGAAACATTATGACCGTTGAAGTCAGCCGGCGCAGCGTACTGATCGGCGGGATGGCAGTGCTAGCAACGGCGCTTCCGGTGCCAGCAATGGCTCTCAGGCTCCATGCTCTTGATTCGAACTCTGACAAATTGAACGAAGGAGAAAAATCCATGGCAACAATCACGACCAAAGACGGAACGCAGATTTTCTACAAGGACTGGGGTCCTAAGGACGCCCAGCCCATCGTGTTTCACCACGGCTGGCCTCTGTCGTCGGACGACTGGGACACGCAGATGCTTTTTTTCCTTGCCAACGGCTATCGCGTTGTCGCGCATGACAGGCGCGGTCACGGTCGCTCCTCGCAGGTGGGCACTGGCCACGACATGGACCATTACGCGTCCGACGCATCGGCTGTAGCCGAGCATCTCGACCTGAAGAATGCGATCCACGTCGGACATTCCACGGGCGGCGGCGAGGTGGCACGCTATGTTGCGGAGTACGGCGAGCCCCAGCGGCGCGTAGCTAAGGCCGTGCTGATCTCCGCCGTTCCCCCACTCATGGTCAAGACCGAGAAGAACCCGGGCGGCACTCCGATCGAAGTGTTCGATGGCTTCCGCAAGGCGCTGGCTGACAACCGGGCGCAGTTTTATATCGATGTTCCTTCCGGGCCGTTTTACGGCTTCAACAGGACCGGCGCAAAGGTCTCGCAGGGAGTCATCCAGAATTGGTGGCGACAGGGGATGATGGGCGGCGCGCTCGCCCAATACGAAGGCATCAAGGCTTTCTCTGAGACGGACCAAACGGACGATCTGAAAGCGATTACGGTGCCGACCCTCGTGATGCAGGGCGACGACGACCAGATTGTTCCCTACAAAGACGCTTCATTGCTGCAGGCTAAGTTGCTGAAGCATGGCACGCTGAAGATTTACCCTGGCTTCCCCCACGGCATGATGACCACCCATGCCGACGTGATCAATGCGGACCTTCTGGCATTCATCCGAAGCTGAACCCCGTTTGGAAGTTATCGTCGAGTAGAGGTGAGTCATGCTTCAGTACCGGCTACAGCCCGTTGGAAACTTCCGTTGCGACTATGCAACTGGCGCCGATTTCTGCGATGCGTTTGTGACTAGCACAGACTCCTCATACCTGCTCGCATTCTTGTTGACGGCAAATCACGAGGCGGCCGAGCGCTGCTTCGTCGCTGCTCTCGATCAGGCTTTCAAAGCCAATGCCGTTTTCAAGGAGCGGGCCACTTCGTGGATTAGACGCATATTGCAAAGACGACGAACTCAGTGAAATTGGATCGCAGCTGGCGGAGGGTTCAATAAACGCAGGAACAGTGAAGCCCTGGAGAAACAGTGCTTTTGTTTTACTGGTGCTCGCAAAGGCGCGTCCCTGGCTCTCTCGAGGTCTTGGTCCCTCTGGTGTTCATCTTTCGTTGGATGAATTGCGGATAAATGGCGGCCGCCGAGTGGCGTGTTGGGATTATTTCGTTCTTCCCCAGGGCGCGAATGCAGCGATCCGATCTTGGCTCAGACTGCACAGCCGCTACAAGTACAAGCCAGAACTGGATACTCTGCACCCGCGGATTGAAGACGAGGTGAGATTGGCCGACATTTTCGGCGGAGCCTCTCCTGTGCCGAAAGGCCGACCAGGTATTTACAGCCGTTGCATCGAAGGCATTCTGGTCGGGCGTCCGACTGCAAGTACTTGCTTCCAGAGCTGACGCCAGTCCATCTGACATTCACCATGGCACTTGAACTCGCTACCGCGGCCTCCCATTCTTCCTCCACATTCAGGGCAGACCCAGTTCAAAATGCTGGAGACCACTTCTGCACTCGCTTTGAACGTGCTCACCGGATAAATGCCATTTATCACCTCAGCCATCGCACAGGGCGCTCAGCATCGATCGTGCCTGATGCATTTCCAGTTCCACAAATGCAATGAGAGGGTGCGTAAGAATGTAACTGTATTTTGAGTCACAGCATCAAAGCTCCATGTGCCGATTCGCCAAGAGCGGTAACCGCCTTCGCAGTCCCGCCTCCCTAAGAACCGTCATTCCACTGCGAAGGCGTCTCGCTCTCTGCGTCTCTTGATCCCAACAACGTAGCTAGTGGTGCCGGGTGGAACGGAACCACGCAAAGCCAGTCTGCAACGGCCACCTCATTGACGTTGTAAGCCCGTCGAATTGTCGACGGCTGTCAATGGAATGACGCTCCCATCCGATCTTCACACTCTGCGCTCGCAATAATTCCAGATCACGCACGAGGCTGCAAACACCTGGCTAACTAATTGCCGATTGGGATGTAGCGTCTTGCTTGCCCTCGTGGCAGGAGAAACGAAAACATCAAACAAGAACCCTTCGACTGACGACATCCGTTTGGAATCACACTTGCTAGAACTGAGCACATGCCGTATTTGGTGGCCATGGATGGACTCAAGGTGAAGTCATGACCGAATTGGTTGATTCGTCGATCGCACAATACGCAGTGATCGAGGCTCGTCGGACAGAAGGTCCTTCGGAATGCTTCGTGATTGCCTATCCTGATGAGGAATCCCTGCGGGATCTCATCGCCGGCCCCAGCATCATCGCGTGCGGCTTCGCCACTCGTAAGGAGGCTCAAGCAAAGGTCGACGCTGGCTTCTGGACCGCCGCCGCTTGGGAACGAACTTGCAGAGGACTTACTGTCGTCGGAGCTGAGGAATATCCACGCGGAGCTTTTTCGGTAATGCGGCGCATAGGAGCCGCGTTCGATCTGACGCACACTGGGAGAATCGTTCATCGTTTTCTCCGGGCGGCTATTGCAGCGGCCATTCTCATCTTTTATTCCAGAAACGCAGTGTCCATTGTGATCCGATCACTTGTCGCAGTTTGATTCTCAGTTCGGCATGATTCGGGTGTTCGCTGATGGAAGTCCACGCCAAATGCTATCCGCGCCCATGAGGTCACAGCCGAGTTTTGCCCAGGTTCGCCTTTACGGAAGTCTCGCACCACAGCGCGAACGGGTCGCCCAGCGGCCAGAAGGTTGCGAGCCACTTCACCCCCAACGTTGCCAGTAATTCCGGTAATTACGAACATTTATGTGTCTTCTCCTAATTCGACTCGATGTGCTCCGTGGCCAAAACACCTTCACGATGCTTTCTTACTGGCAACTTTAAACGATAAAGTCTCGAGCAGATCAGAGATCTTCGCAGAGTGACTGTTCACAGCGCGTGAAATCGAGATCGTCGGGAATCGGAAGCGAGACTGACGAAGGACGGTCCGGAATGCCTGATACAGTGTTTTCTTAACTAATAAAGTTGACGGTCACAGAAAGACGATTGCATGACGCAGAAGAACAAACACATAAGCAATGACGCAGCGCTTTCCCAGCATAAGGCAAGAGTTTTTATTACCGGTTCGGCGGATGGGCTCGGGCGAATGGCCGCGCAACTTCTGGTTGAGCAGGGACACACTCCCGTTCTGCACGCACGCAACGAACAGCGCGGGCGCGAAGCGATGACCGCCGCACGCGGAGCGGAGACGGTTGTGATCGGAGATCTCTCAAGCGTCGCACAAATGAAAGAAGTCGCCGCGAAAGTGAATGCGCTCGGCCACTTCGATGCCGTCATTCACAACGCCGGCGTGGGCTATCAAAGTCCCAGACGAGTTGCCACCGAAGGCGGCCTGCCGCTGGAATTTGCTGTTAATACGCTGGCTCCCTATGTTTTGACGGCTCTCATCCACAGGCCAAAGCGGCTGGTGTATTTGAGTTCAGGCCTTCACCAGAATGGCGATCCGAGTCTCGAAGATCTCGCGTGGGAGAAGCGTCAGTGGCGAGGAATACAGGCTTACTCCGACACTAAGCTGCACGATGTCATGCTTGCCTTCGCAATCGCGCGCCGATGGCCGGATACATTTTCGAATGGGCTGGAGCCAGGCTGGGTGGCTACGAAGATGGGCGGCGCGCACGCGCCCGATGACTTAGCTGAGGCATATCGCACACAAGTGTGGCTCGCGGTTAGCTCTAACGCTGCTGCTGAGGTTACGGGGCAGTATTTTTATCACAGAAAGCTGCGAGAGCCGAATCCCGCGGCGCGAGATACGACCAAGCAGGACAAACTCATTGCCGCCTGCGCGGATTTCTCTGGCGTGAAACTTCCTGAGTAAAGCCAGATAGGAGGGATGAATGTCGCAAGTATGGCTGGTCACTGGTAGTTCTCGCGGTCTGGGTCGCGCAATTGTCGAAGCGGGCCTTTTGGCAGGCAATAAGGTGTTGGCGACAGCTCGGGACATTGGGTCACTGCGTGAACTATCGGAGCGCTACGGTGAGCAGGTGAAGCTCTTCGCGCTAGATGTGACCGACGAGTCGTCGGCAGCGCTGCGGTCAGGGCTGCAATCGATGCGTTTAGCTCTCTGGATGTTGTTATCAACAACGCAGGATATGGCAATCTTTCGTCCGTCGAAGATACGCCTATGTCGGATTTCCGCGCCCAGATCGAAACGAATCTGTTCGGGACAATCATCGTGACGAAGGCAGCTCTCCCGTACTTTCGCGAAAGGAAGGCGGGCCATTTCATTCAGTTTTCATCGGTGAGCGGAAGGTATGAAGGATTGATCTGGAACCCCCATACGCGCAACTGGTCAGCGATAAAGTTCTCTGAGTGCCCGATGATCTTCTGCACGAGGTCGAGCGTCTTCTCAAACATTTTCGTGACCACTGCCTCATCATCGAGCCGCTTACCCACCATCATTTCTGCGGTGAGGAGGTCTGCAAAATCGTAATGAATACTGCCCCGCTTCTCTCCTGTGCCAGAGGAGGCAAATACGCATTCGGTCATAGGAGTCTTCGCGATCGCCTCGGCAAACCGTTTCGGCAGAAAGTGGAACACCCCGCCGTGCCTTACCGATTTCAGGTGTATTTGTTCCAGCGCCTGCCCCGACGCGTCCTTGAGGACCAACCGCAAGCTCGTCTCATAGCTTTGGTCGCCCATGAATATCCTGCTCATCGCACGGATCAGCTTCAATGTCTCGTAGAGGATTCCCGACACGAAGAAATGGGCATTCATCCGGTCCCGAATCGCGTCCGGAGTATTTCGGTTAGCCGTGGTCATCATCAGCGAGTGCGCGGAATTCAGCGCATTTACCGCCCGCGCCAACGCCACGACATAGGCGAATTTCTTATCTGCCCGAGCCTTTTTGAGCGCTGAAGCGTTCCCGTATATCTGCCGTCCCCTGCCGTTATCCTGCAAGAACACCTCCATTGACGTTCTGGCCCGGCATTGTACGATGAAGGGAAATCCTGCCTCAAACCCCTCAATGCTTCACCACATCCTGATCTTCATAGAACGGCAGTATCGGTACTTGGCGTTTTGCACTCGCGGTCGCCCTGATGATCGCAGGCAGGTCTCTTCTGCATATTGCCGGGCACACGAGGATCGTCGGATGGTCTACGACCGGCTCCCATCATGGAGATCCTCGTACCAAGTGTGGAGGCAGTTGTGGAAATGGCGGGTATAAAGTGAAGGGTTGGAGGGCTCATGAACCTTGCGGGAGGGAATATTGTAGTGAGCGTATTTCCCGATATGCCAACACCCGGCGCGTTGGGAGCTTTCACACGCCCCGAAAAGATCAACGAGATACAGGAGCTCGAAAAGAGCAAAACGTCCCGGCTCTGGGAAGTCCGTGCGTTCGTCTCTGACCATGTGCCGCTCGCAGGGAATCCTCCCGATACGCTCAAGGAAGTAGGTCATCATTTTGTGCACGTCAATCCGGCCGAGAACCCGCTGTGGATCTACCTCCATGCGGGAGGGCGCAGAGCGGTCTATTACGGCCTCTTCAATGACAAGAACGGTAAGCTCGATTACATCGTTGTGAAAGTCCAATCCGCCCTGCCGAGCAATGCGCTCCTGCTCGCGCGCGGGCCGATCAATGCGCTGCTCGATGTCATGGTCCGGAACTATCCCATGCCCCTCGTCATTCATCGTTTGGACCTGATGTCGCCAACGGTCGGGGATGTTCTCGTGTCCGAATGCCTCATCCCGGAGCCGAGAGGAGTTTCGATCGGGCCGCTCGGCGGCATCGTGCAAGCGACGCCCTTCGCGCCGTACGACGCTCTCTATCGCGAGGCCATGACCTCGCATAGTCCGTTCTACCGGCTCATCTGCGGATGGAAAATGTATGAAGGCTCGGGCAAGATCCGCAGCATCGTGAGGAAGGAATGCCAGCTGCGAAACCTACCGGCGAAGTTGCCGGCGGACCCAACGATCACGGCCGATGACCTACGCCGGCTCGGCCTCAGTCCTGAATTCAGTGCTGGCATCACGTGCGCGCGGGACCTCTTCGAAAAGTTGCGGGAGACCCGGAATGCGATCTCTCACTTCCTGATCGAAACGAACGAGGGCGAATCAATGGTGTACGTGGCTGACGGAGGCCAATTGCGTCACTATTCGGCAAGCGCGGCCGCGATGTTGCAATATAGCCATAAGGCCCTCCAAGACCTGCAGCTTTTCAGCGTCAAAAACGGGATTCACTTCTGGGGCGGGGGTTCTATGATCCTTCCAATGCCACAGAATCGCGATCAATTTGCGGTTCGTGCTTCGGATTACGGTTTGATATAGGCCCCAAACATAAGTTCTCTTCGACCAGACGAGGCACCGCGTCGCATCGGTGAGTAACCGAAATTGCGTGCGACCAGCCTAGAATAGGGCCATGCAGGTACAATTCCCGCCAAAGCATCCGCTGATCATTGCGCGCACTCAAGTCGCCTTACCCGAAGGCGCGTTTATTCGCGCGTTGCCGTTCGTTGTGGACGAGACTCAACGGTTCCGTATCGATGCGATGGTGATGTGCGCTGACATCATGGCGTCTGCCTATGCCCAAATGATTGAATTGGCGCTCAAGTCCAAATGGGAAGAGACGCAGAATAAGGAACAGCGTTCTGGTCACTTCGACATCGCAATGTTCCAGCACGCCTGGTCGATAGTGGACCAAATCTACATTTTGCAACAGTTTCTCCGCAGCCTCGCATTTAACGGTGATGACGTGGACGCCTTCATGTCGGCCACCAGGAGTGTGCATGTCTTGCGGAATCGGACCGACCACTTGGACCAGCGAATTCCGAACATTGCCGCCTCAAAAGGCAATTCCCGCAGCCTGTTTGGAAGCCTGTCCTACTTCGTTCTCGGTGCGGTGGTTGGGGCACCGGAGGTCGAGCTCTTCCTTGTCGCGCAACACGCGGATCCCGTTCGACCTAGCGAGCAGATTGCCTCTATTCGGATACCGAGCGAGTTGCGAATGCCAATTGGCAACTTTGTTCTGACTGCTGCAGGCGACGAACTGGACATCGACGCTGCCATCTTGACGCTCGGAGCAGTCATGACCCGAACAAACGACGGATTCGAGAAGAACATACGCGCGCAAGTGGCTGAGAAAGCAACCGAACGCGGAATCGGACAGGACAAGCTGCTCGCCCACTATGGAGCCCGACTGAAAATCATGCTTGCCGTGAAAGTGGGTAAGACTACCGCGCAGTCCGAACCTGCCAACTCAGACAAAAAGGGACCGGCTACTCTCTGACCCTTGCCATTAAGTGCGACTCGAATTTCGGGCTTCCGACACTTAGGCGGGTCCAATTCCTAGGCTTTGGCCTTGTTCCTCCTGGGACGGCCGAACCCCGCGCACGGACACTGGCTCCGGCTTCGGTGCGGCCGGCTGCTGTTGCACTTCTGTTGCCGTTCGCTGCGAACTTTCGTGACTTAGGTTCCGGGAAAGTTTGCTTCCATCATTTGTGTAGATGTGCGCGTCATGCTTGAGCCCGCAAAACAGAGTAAGCATCAGAGAAAGTACACGGTTGACAGATTGAATCCGCAGCTTGGCGTTGACACGCCGAAGTGAGCTGGCTTTTGTTTTCTGGGATTGGCTCGCCATAAACCGGCGACTCGTAACACGCGGGTTGCTTAGAACTGAAGCTTAAGCGCCAGCTGGATCGAACGTGGTCCGCCAATTTGATAGAGAGGGTTGAGGCCGCCGCTCTGGCCGCCACCGCCCAAATAGTTGTTCAGCATCATCGTCGCTTGCCCGAATTGAGGGGAACTGAGGTAGTTGATCGGGCTGCCGAAATTCGGGTGATTGAGAATGTTGAAGAAATCGCCTCTCGCCTGAAGCGAAATCCGTTCAGTGAAATGGAACTGGCGGCGCAGCGTGATATCCCATTGCGTGGCGCCGAATCCGCGCAGGGCGTTGCGTCCAAGATCGCCTTGAGCCGTGGCTGGCACAGGCGTAGTGAAGGCAGCCGCGTTGATGAACTTGCCTCCGGGTGCGTTTGCCTGATTGAGATAGAACGGCGCGCCGGGCACGAGGTCTGGTCGCTGCACGCTGTTCGCGCCGGACAACACGGTGCCCGGAAAAGGATTCTGGCCCGTGACCACATTCACTGGAGGAGCACTGCGAGCATAAATGATTGAGTCTGTTGACCAGCTTCCGAAGAACTGCTTTAGTACCCCACTGCTCGGACCCGGGATGTCGTAGGAGACAGCGCCGGAAAACGTGTGCCGGATGTCGTAGTCGGAGGGGCCACGATCAGTGGAGGAGGACGAGTTGCCCAACGGTACATTTTGGAAATTCGTATCGGAGGAAACGTCGTCGATGGAGTGCCCCCAAGTGTAGGAGAGGAGCGTTTGCAGGCCGTGCGATACGCGATGGCGATATTCCGCTTGAAGCGCGTTGTAGCTGGAGGTTCCGGCGTTGCTCAGCACGTCAAACTCACTCGTGAAATGTCGATTAGGTGCGATGTAGATGTCCTTTCTCATTAACTTCCGTCCCGCCGCCCCAACATATGTGAGCGTCAGAACGTCGGCCTTCCCCATGCTGTGCTCGACCGCTGCATTCCATTCATATGTCCTCGGCAGCACGTGGTTGGGATCGACCACAGACATTGCTCCCGCAGGAGGGCTGGTAGTGAAAGGTGGGGGCGCGGCAGCGCCGGAGCTGAGGGGGAACGAGTTTCCAAAGATCAGGTTTTCCTGAACATACGGGAAGGCGATCAAAGCATTGGTTATGTCCGCATATCCGAGATCGTAGAAAATCCCAGCTCCGACCCTTAAGACCAGGTTCGAGCGTGCCTGCCAAGCCAAACCGAGCCGCGGCGCGAAGTCGTCCTTCTGCGGATGCCACAAAGGTGTTCCTCGTGGTGCGAGCGTCGTGGTCTCGAGATCAGTAACCTGCGTAACAGTAAACGGTGGGGTTCCAATAGGAGATGACGGAGCGGTGTTGTACTCCCAGCGCAGTCCATAGGTGACTGTCAAGTTTCTCGTTACTCTCCATGTGTCTTGAGCGAAGAGACTCCAGTCGGACGTGACCATTTGTACATCGGGTGTTCTGGATATAACTGCTGATTCGAGTGCCGAGTTGGCGACAACATTCGCCAGGGACCCAAAAATGTAGAGCAGCTGATACGTGCTAAATTGTTCTTTCGGGTTCAGCCGCCGATAGTCAATACCGACCTTCAGTTGATGGGTGCCTAGTATCCACGACACATTGTCGGTTACATTGAACTGATGTTGCACGTTGTTTGTGAGCTTGCCTACCGGAAAACTAAGTCCGAAAGGATTAAAGTCGCCAAAGAAAGCGAAGGAAGCGTTGCTCAGCGATTGAGGCGATGGGAATAGAATCGAGCTTGACGGGGGCACGGCTCCGCCAAAGTTGTCCAGCGTCACAAAGCTGTGATCTCGATTCAGGCTGTAATTGAAGCGAAACTCATTGATGGCTTGTTCAGCGTGCTGGCGGTAGTGATCTCATGCGGGCTACAGCGACCAGCAGCGGGATCGAGCCCACCATGTTTCTGCAAACTGTCTTTTGCGCGAGCGCGTAGTTGATCGAGATTCCATCCAGCTTTGGCGACCCCGACCACGGGAACATTAAGGTGCCCTCGCTTTACCATAGCTTGGAGCGACGGGAAAATTTTTGTATGCGAGATCGCCGGTGGCACCGAAAAAAACGAGCGCGTCCGAGTGGAAGCTGGTCATGAATTTCTCTCCTTTAGGAAACTTCGGACTGTTCTCCAAACGTCCGCCGAATTCAAAACGAATCGCCTAAAGAGTTTGTTGGCGTAGTCAGCGTCGCCGCGTGAGCGAAATGTAGCCCTCTCAGACACTTCGCTCGACCATCACCTGCTGGCAACCGCTGCTGACTCGCCACCTCTTTTCAAGTCGTCGAGTCTTCTCTGCTGTTCCGGAGTAAGAAGTTCATAGATTTCCGACTGCATACGCGCGTTGGCAACGATGAATTTCGCCAACAACGCCGCTTGAGCATCGGCCAAAGTTTTGATGTCCTTCTTATTGCTGTGCTGAACGTCTAGAGCCAACAGCTTTTCCCTCACGCTTCGTAGCTGCGCAAATAGGGGTTCCATGTTATGGCGGTCACGGACCATCACTTCCTGAATCGCTTCTTTCTGTGACTCCGTCAAGCTTAAGTGTTCAGCCACTCCCTCTGTGAGCTGGAAGGATGAAAACGGCAGTTCTACCAGCACGATCTGGTTGTCGTCAGTCAGGGAAGATTCACTTTTATTATCAGGCGTAGCAACTTTGGCCTGATCCTGTTGATCCATCTGGCGCCATGCGCTAAGCAGTTGGAATTGCATCTGTGCGATGAGATATTGCTGGGCGCTTGAGGTCTTACCTTCCTCGCTGCTCATTTTTCCTTGTTGGACAGCTTCGGTGATTCCCGCAAGGTTTGCAGAGAAGTTTTGTGTAATGGCCACCATTACCGTTTGATACTCCTGTAAGACTTCTTGCGGTCCGAGGGAACCAGGGCCAGCTGGCACATTTGTGGGACCTGGGCCCCGAAGGAGTAAATCGCCTGCGCCGGGAGGGTTAGTCGGAGCGTTGTCGTCACCTGATTGGGTCTGCGCCGAGCTGAGGATTGGAATGACAGTCATGAGGATGGCAATGAGAATTAATTTCGCTTTCATGTTCTTACTCCTTAATTTGTTCTTGCACTTCGACTCCTGAGATCGATCAGTGCTCAAGCTACTTTGTCTTTGCGTTGAACCGTTCGCGTAATCGGCCTCCGAGGTATCATGTCCTGGACCTCGGTTCTTTTACCTGTCGGTTCAATCTCGGACTCCCGATAAATTGGGTGGACGGCGCTGTCACGGGGAAAGACTCTCCAGAACAGAAGAAAGAGTCCGAGCGGAGCCAAGCTTAATGCTGCTAGGAAGAGGTCACACATAGCCGTC
>Ga0210396_10005560_pt1 | contig 12172 bp, 12 predicted proteins | sample IncBWH17OmetaG_FD_155466 | JGI IMG/M metagenome (GOLD analysis project Ga0210396, IMG submission 155466) | Forest soil microbial communities from Barre Woods Harvard Forest LTER site, Petersham, Massachusetts, United States - Inc-BW-H-17-O ...
CGCGTTGCGCAGAGCAGCCAAAGGAGAGCAGTACCGCACATGCGAAGGTCGAGGTTGCTATTGCAACGTTTCTCAAATTCGTCTGCGTCATGGATCTGACTCCACTATTCTTTGCCTATTTTTAAACAATACGCCTTCGCGTTCAGAGAAGGCAATCAAGATTAAATGCAGGGCACAAGGGCCGCCGACTTGCCGGTTGAATTGCCGACCAAGTTCGAGCTCATCATCAACCTCAAGACCGCCAAGGCCCTCGGTCTGACTGTGCCGCCAGCGCTGCTTGCCCGCGCCGATGAGGTGATCGAATAACGATGTGTTTTGCTGCGGCGCATGAGTCCGTTGTTGGAACTTTTCGGACATGGTGCGATGACCGACTTGAGTCCGTTTTGCGCACCAAGGCGGACGTCCGCCGACCACTCCGAGTTTATGATCACGCCCTCGTGGCGGGCGGCAGCGGAAGGCCGAGCGCGCGGTGGAAACGGCACAAACGCGCGGATGGTTTGCCCGTCGTGCCAATCTGTCGCAATCGGCGTTGTTGATCTCGATCCCAAATCAAAAGCAAAATCCGCACGTCTCGTCCCACATGAGGGGCGTATCGCGATCGTCACGGACGCGGGATGGGATGCGGTGGACGCGGGCGGTGCTTCTGACGAGGGCGCAGGCTTGCGGACGGCGAAGTCGTGTGGTCCTGACGCCTCGACGCTGGCGTCAAGTTGGCGAAGTGGCGATGTCAGCCCTAACGGGCCTGACACGCCGCGCTGACGACGGTGACAAAAGAGCCCGATCACCGGGGAGAGCGCGAAGGAAACCGTTAAAACCATTGCGTGCGGGAATGCCGGGTGTTCCGGTGGACCTGTGGCGACTACCTCGTGTGCTTTCTACCTTTGCACACGAGGCTACGGGTGCAGCGGGCACCCGGCATTCCCCACGCCCTCTGTTTTCAGGGCGAAGATTTAATCAAAGGCCCGGACGCATGGCGCCGCGGGGCGCCGGCGCGTGTTTGAATGGAAGAGATAGGATGGCTGAGTTCGATCGTTCGCCGGGCGCTCGCGATCTTCATTCCTCGCCGGGACCGTATCCGGCTATCCGGCCCCTCACATTTTCGATCTCCGCTTTGGACAATAGCGGCGGCGTCCCGATCTGAAGGCAGCCGTGGTATTGCCGCGCCAGCGTTTCGACTTCGACCGCAAGCCACATCGCCTTCGACAGCGAGGGCCCGATCGCGATCATGCCGTGGTGGGCCAGCAGACAGGCCGACCTGTCTTGCAGCGCGGTGACGGCATGCCGCGACAGTTCCTCGGTTCCGAACGTCGCGTAAGGCGAACAACGGATGGTATCGCCGCCGGCGCAGGCGATCATGTAGTGAACAGGTGGAATTTCCAGGCCCATGATAGCCAGTATCGTCGCATAGGGCGGATGGGCGTGGACCACCGCGTTCACCTCGGGGCGCGCTTTGAGGATATCGCGGTGAAAACGCCATTCGCTGGAGGGACGCTGGTTGGTGTCGAGCGGGCCGTCGAGGTTCATGAAAACGATCTGCTCGGGCTGCATCGCCTCGTAGGGTGTGCTGGTCGGCGTGATCAGCATGCCGCCCTCGTGACGCAGGCTGATATTTCCCGAGGTGCCCTGATTGATGCCGAGCTCGTTCATGCGCAGACAGGCGGTTATGATGGATTGACGCTTCGCCCGGTCATTCATGGTTGACATCGGCTTTCCCTGGACAAGATGCGGTGGAGATTGTGACGGATAGGCCGCGCCCAAAATAGAAGCGCTTGCGGCCAAAGAACAGTGGTTGATTATTGCCGCGCAATATAGTCGAACATTTCCGGCGTGCGAACTTGAAACAGGTTTGGGAGAAGTCATGAACAATGCCGTGCTTGGCATTATCGGAGGATCCGGCATTTACGATCTGCCGGGGCTGGAAAACGGCCGCGACGAAATGATCGCCAGTCCGTGGGGAGAGCCATCGGCGGCGCTGCGCCGCGGCACCATCGCGGGCCTGCCGATCGTGTTTCTGTCGCGGCATGACAAGGGGCACCGGCTATCGCCCTCCGACATCAACTACCGGGCCAATATCGATGTGCTGAAACGCGCCGGCGTGACCGACCTGGTTTCGCTCTCGGCTTGCGGTTCCTTTAGGGAAGAACTGCCGCCCGGCACCTTCGTGCTGGTCGACCAGTTCGTCGATCGCACCTACAAGCGCGAGAGTTCGTTCTTCGGCAAGGGTTGCGTCGCGCATGTGTCGATGGCGCATCCGGTCTCGCCGCGGTTACGCCTGCATCTGGCCGCGGCGGCCGAAGCCGAGGGAATCGCGTTCGCGCGTGGCGGCACCTATGTCTGCATGGAGGGGCCGCAATTCTCGAGTCTGGCCGAGAGCACGACTTATAAAGGTCTGGGCTATTCGGTGATCGGCATGACCAACATGCCCGAGGCAAAACTCGCCCGCGAGGCCGAGATCTGTTACGCCAGTGTCGCGATGGTCACCGATTTCGACTGCTGGCACCCGGATCACGACGCGGTTACGGTCCAGGACATCATTCGCGTGTTGAATTCGAACGCCGAAAAGGCGAGGGGCCTCGTGGCGCGTCTGGCCCGCGATTTTCCGCGCCAACATGAGCCGTGTCCGATAGGATCGGATCGCGCGCTCGACACGGCGCTGATCACCGCGCCGGAAGCGCGCGATCCCGAGCTTTTGAAGAAGCTCGACGCGGTGGCCGGACGGATATTGCGCGGGTGATTTACGGCCAACAGATCTAGCTAGGGTGTAACAGGCATGAAGGTCGACGGGCGTCATATCCGCAGCATCTGGGTCGAGCCGGATGGCTGCTCGGTTCGCGCGATCGATCAGCGGCGGCTGCCGCACGAATTCGTGGTCGCTGATATTGCCGATTGCGACGCTGCGGCGGAAGCGATCCGCTCGATGCTGGTGCGCGGGGCTCCCCTGATAGGCGCCACGGCCGCCTACGGCGTGGCGCTGGCGATGCGCGCCGATGGTTCGGATGCGGCGCTGGCGCGGGCCTGTGACACGCTGATCGTGGCGCGGCCGACCGCGGTCAACCTGAGATGGGCGCTCGACGAGATGCGCGCGGCGCTTTCGCCGCTGCCTCCCGCAGGGCGCGCTGCCGCTGCCTTTGCCCGCGCCGGCGAAATCGCCGAGCAGGATATTGCGATCAACCGGAGCATCGGTCAGCACGGCCTTGCGTTGATCGAGGCGATCAGGGCCGGCAAGAAGCCGACTGAGCGGGTCAACGTGCTGACCCATTGCAATGCCGGCTGGCTGGCGACGGTCGATTGGGGCACCGCCACCGCTCCGATTTATCTGGCGCACGATCGGGGCTGGGATGTTCATGTCTGGGTCGATGAGACCCGTCCGCGCAATCAGGGGGCTTCGCTGACGGCCTGGGAGCTTTCCCATCACGGCGTGCCGCATACCGTGATCCCGGACAACACAGGTGGCCATCTGATGCAGCACGGCATGGTCGATCTGGTCATCGTCGGCACCGACCGGGTGACCGCCAATGGCGATGTCTGCAACAAGATCGGCACCTATCTGAAGGCGCTCGCCGCCCACGACAATGCGGTGCCTTTCTATGTCGCGCTGCCGTCGCCCACGATCGATTTTTCCATCGATGACGGCGTCGGGCAAATTCCGATCGAGCAGCGCAGCGCCGACGAGGTCGCGACCATGACCGGACGCACGGCGGACGGCCGGATCGAGACGGTGCGCGTGGTCTCCGACGGCTCTCCGGTCGCCAATTACGCGTTCGACGTCACGCCGGCGCGCCTGGTGACGGGACTGATCACCGAACGCGGCGTGTTGCAGCCGGATCGCGGCGCGCTGGCCGGTGCGTTTCCAGAACGGGTGCGGTCCTAGCCATTGATCGAGTCGCCATTTGGCCGCGTGAAGTCGCTCATGCGGCCTGTGGTTACGGCAGCGAACCAGGCCCGGCTTGCCGGGCATCCTGTCTGTCCGCAATCCGACACAACCAAAAACGAGTCTCGATAAATCTTTAGTTGGATCAAACGGTTGTCCCATTGGTGAAACATTGACCATAGAGCAACCGGAGGTCGATTATTTCTGGTTGTGGTTTCCGCGTGACAGACTTGGGGGTTGCCGGCGCATATGCTCCCGCCAGTTTATTTTTTATTTTTTACCGAAGGATTTTGCCATGAAACGTTTGTTGCCTGGAATTGCTGCGGTCACCTCAATGCTCGCCACGAGCGCACTTGCCGCCGACCTGCCTGCCCGGACCTATACCAAGGCGCCGGCCTATGTGGAGCCGATTTACGACTGGACCGGGTTCTACATCGGTCTCAACGGCGGCTACAGCTGGGGCAATGCATCGAATACGTTCACCGCCGGCACCTTGCCGGTAACCACGGCATCGCAACACATGGATGGCTGGGTATTCGGCGGTCAGGCCGGCTACAATTGGCAGTTCAACAGGAGTTGGGTGTTCGGCATCGAGGGTGACATCGACGCGACCGGACAGGACGGCACCGCGACGCTGGCACCAAACACAACGGTGGTCACGGTTGTTCCGCTCCCCGGGGCCCGCGCGCTCCCGACGAGCACCACGACGACCACGACGACGGGCACCTTCGAGGACAAGCTGCCGTGGTTGGCAACGCTGCGCGGAAGGATCGGCGTGCTGCCGACCGATCGCGTGTTGCTTTACGTAACAGGCGGCTTGGCCGTCGGCGAGGTCAAGTCGACTTCCAGCGTCGCGACGACGAGCTCTACGGTGTTGAGCTTTGGAACTTCGCCTGCACCGACGTCCGCGGGCGCCCTTGCCGGCTCGAGCACCACCCAGGCCGGCTGGACCGTCGGCGCCGGTATCGAAGGGGCGATCGGCGGCGGCTGGACCGCCAAGCTCGAATATCTCTATGTCGATCTCGGAACCGTGAACAACACGTTCGCAGGCATTGCGCCCTTTGCACCGCTTGCAGTCAGTTCGCACGTTACCGACAACATCGTGCGGGCCGGTATCAACTATCGCTTCGGCGGTCCGGTGGTCGCGAGGTACTGAAGCTCTGATTTATCACCCGGGCTTCCACGATCAAATCTTCGGTTAGCCCGGTGGATGTTGTTGCGAAGAACTGATCTCGAGCGGTCGGTTGGAAGGCAAAAAGCCCGGAGTTTCCGGGCTTTTTTCCAGCCTTGGCGACATCAGATCACTTTGCCTAGTTTTAACTCCGTGATCTCATTGGCGCTGAAGCCGAACTCGGCCAGCACCTCGTCGGTCTGCTCGCCGAACTCCGGCGGCCGGGCGACCATCTTGCTCGGCGTTCGCGACAGCGCGACCGGTTGGCCGACCAGGCGGATGTGGCGGTTCTCGGCGTTGGGCACGTCCTGCGCGATGCCGAGATGCTTGACCTGGGCGTCCTCGAACATCTGATCGATCGAGTAGATCGGCCCGCAGGGCACGCCGGCGGCGTTGAGCTCCCTGACCCAGGTCTCGGTGCTCTTCTTTTCGGTCAAGGCGCTGATCTTCGCATTGAGCGCGTCGCGATTCTTCGAGCGTTCCGGTCCGGTGGCGTAGTCGGGATTGGTCACAAGCTCCGGCGCGCCGATCGCCTGCGCGCAGCGCTCCCAGATCCGTCCGCCCGTGGTGGCGATATTGATGTAGCCGTCGGAGGTCTTGAATACGCCGGTGGGAATGCTGGTCGGATGGTTGTTGCCGGCCTGTTTGGCCACGTCCTTTTCCATCAGCCAGCGCGCGGCCTGGAAATCCAGCATGAAGATCTGCGCCTGCAGCAGCGAGGTCTGCACCCACTGGCCTTCGCCCGAGACGTCGCGCTCCAGCAGCGCGGTGAGGATGCCGATGGCGCAGAACAGGCCGGCCGTGAGGTCGGCCACGGGAATGCCGACCCGCATCGGTCCTTCGCCCGGCGCGCCGGTGATCGACATCAGCCCGCCCATGCCCTGCGCGATCTGATCGAAGCCGGGACGCTTGTGATAGGGGCCATCCTGGCCGAAGCCGGAGATGCTGCCATAGACGATGCGCGGATTGATCTTGCGCACGCTCTCATAGTCGATGCCGAGCTTGGCCTTCACGTCGGGACGGAAGTTCTCGACGATCACGTCGGCCTTGGCCACCAGCCGCATGAACACTTCGAGCCCCCTGGGATCCTTCAGGTTGAGCGTCATCGCGCGCTTGTTACGGTGCAAATTCTGGAAGTCAGAACCGGAGCGGGGCCCCCCCGGCTGCTCGCCGGCGGCATCCGCCATCAGGGCATCGATCTTGAGGACATTGGCGCCCCAGTCCGCGAGCTGCCGCACGCAGGTCGGCCCCGAGCGGACGCGGGTGAGATCGAGCACGGTGAAGCGGGACAGGGCCTGCGAGGCACGCGGGAAGGGCATCAAGAGAACTCCGGTAGGGATCAGGCTGGGATCGTATTGCGGAGGCACCATCGCCGAAAGTCCGCGTCTTGTCATGCGCCAGACCGCCGGATTCGAAGCCTGCAAGCCAGCCATCCGTTTTTCGCTAATTCTGTGTTGGCGGACAAGGGGCTGGAAGGGACGGAAAGGGGGATCGAGCGGGTCCCGGGCGCCTTGAACGCACCACGTGTCGCGCGAATGCGCTTGCCAGGGTAGCTCGTGACATCGGCGGCCCTTTGCTCAGTGTGGCATTGGCGCGGCGATCTGCATTTCCGACTCCAATTTGATTCCTCTGACCACAAATAACGCGACATTTTTTAATTTCAGGTTTTCAGGTACCCGGGGGAGTAAAATCAAGAAAATCGAAAAACAACCCGCCGCTTCCGGACTATGGCGATTATCAAAATGACAAAAAAGAACAACGAGCAGCCTGTGCCGCGACCCTACTCGCCCAAGCCTGATGAAGGCCAGATCGGATAATTCTGGTCGTCATCGTGCGAGTTATTTCCTGCTTGGCGCGTAGAAGGTGCCTTCAACCTCGCAGATATCGTCCCCGTTCAGCCGATGAACTTCGATGATGGTGCGCGGCGGATAGGGACCGGCGCCCCACAGCTCTTCCTGGACCTTGTTCACGAACGGACGGAAACGATACATGTCCGTGACATAGACGACGAGGCGAACCGCATCCCGTAGCGTTGCTCCTTCGGATTCGGCGATCAGCTTCATATTGAGGAAGGCCTGACGGATGCGGGCCTCGTCACCCTGGATCTGCAGGTTCGTTTTCGGATCGATACCGCGCATTCCGGCGATGAAGATGAAGTCGCCTGCGCGCGTACCGAGGCTCCAGGGGCCCGTCGGCTTGATCGCGCCGTCCGGCGCAAGCGTCTTCACCCCTGCAGAAGAGAGCGGAAGCTGCTCCGCCGCTGCTGGATGAACCCATAGCAACGCGACAATCGATAGCATTACCTTCTTCAAGGTAGATCTCCTATCTTAGGAAAGCTGCGGCAGCCGTGCTTTTTAGCTGGCGCGGAGCGCAGGCGAGTTATCCCACATAATCGAATTGCGACGGGCCTCAGAAAACGAAAGTCGCATGATTTCCCACTCAGTGGAACTGAGCTGCTGCCGGTTTGATGGACGGCTGGTCAAGCTAATCCCAGCTTGCGTTCGAACTCAACAGGGCTGAGATATCCAATCGTCGAATGACGTCGGGTCGCGTTGTAGCACCGTTCGATGTAGTCGAACACATCTGCCTTGGCCTCGTTCCTGGTGCGGTAAGTCTTGCGCGCTGTCCGCCCGGTCTTCAGCGACGAGAAGAAGCTTTCCATCGCCGCATTGTCCCCGACGTTGCCGGATCGGCTCATGCTGCAGACGATGCCGCTGTCGGCCATCAGCCTCTGGAACTGCTCGCTGGTGTACCGGCTGCCCTGATCCGAGCGATGCAGCAAGGTGTCCGGTTTGCCGCGCCGCCAGACGGCCATCAAACAAGGCATCGGCGACCGTCTGGGCCGTCATGCCGGCGCTCATCGACCAACCCACCACCCGGCGCGAGAACGATCGGTCACGGCCGAGACGCAAAGCCAGCCCTCGGCGGTCCGGATGTAAGTGAAGTCGGCAATCCACTTCTGGTTCGGTCGCGCCGCCTCGAACTGCCGGTCCAGGATGTTTGATGGCATGGTTGGCATCTGATGATCGAAAATCAAAAGGCTGAAGAAGGAAGCACAATTCTGACATCGGTTGATCGAAGCCCGGTTCAGCGGACAGGATAGAGTTCTTTTACAGAGGCACGTCAGGAAATAGGGCGGCGGTATTCCCTGGAGAGATGCCTCTGTCCCGTTTGGAAGAGGTGTCTCATCATTCGATCGGCGTCATAGTCTGCCTCAACGCAAAGAATGCTGAGGAGGAAAATTGACCGCGACTGTCACCGATTCAACGTCGTCCACCACACACATCGGATCCGTTTCCCCCGGCAGGGTGTTCTGGGCCACATGGTTCGGCTGGATGCTCGATGGTTTCGACTCCTCCATGTACAGCTATATCTTGGTCGGGGCATTGACGGAGCTCTTGCCGGCGAGCGGCATCGAAGCGAGCCGTGCCAATATCGGCGTTTACGGCGGTCTGCTGTTCTCTATCTTCATGCTCGGCTGGGCGTGTTCGATGGTCTGGGGATGGGCGGCGGATCGCTACGGTCGCGTTCGGATCATGTGCTGGACGGTGTTGGTGTATTCGGTGTTCACGGCGTTGTGCGGCCTGTCGACCGGCATCGTCATGTTTGCCGTGTTCCGTTTTGCGGCGGGATTCGGCATAGGCGGCGAATGGGCAGCGGGCACGCCATTGCTACAGGAATCCGTGCCTGAAAACATGCGCGTTCGTCTTGCCGGCTGGCTGCACACGGCGACCCCGACAGGATTGTTTCTGGCGGCATTGGTCACGCTGGTCGGCGGAAGCATGCTGGGTTGGCGCGGTATGTTCTTCCTCGGCATTCTACCGGCGCTCTTGATCGCGTACCTGCGCACCAACATTCCCGAGCCGACCCGTGCCCGACCATCCGGGCTGCCAAAGCCGGCGTTCTCGGCGCTATTTTCCAAGGGCCAGGCCAGGACAACCTGGTCGGCCGCGCTGATGATGTCCTGCATCATCTTCGGTCTATGGTCATCGAATTTCTGGGCCCCCACCGTCGTCATCACCAAACTTGTCGCCAGCGGAGCCACTCAGGCACATGCGCTGCGGATGGGTGCGGTGGCGGGTCTTATCACCAACGTGGGTACGCTGACCGGCTGTCTGCTGATGCCGTGGATAACGGGTTTGTTCGGCAGCAGGCGTTGGACCGCGGTTTTGTTCTTCGTGGGTTCGTTGGTGTCGGTGGTGGTAAGTTATGAGGTCGTTATCGAGCGCCTGGACAGTCTCACATTATTCCTGATCATACTGCCGATCCTGGGTTTTTTCACCAACGGCGTGTTCGGCTTGTTCACGATCTGGCTGCCGGAGATGTTTCCCTCGACTTTGCGTGGGGCCGGCTCCGGCTTCGCGTTCAGCATGGGACGCGTTCTGGGTGCGGCAGGTCCAATGTTGATTGGCGCGCTCGCGGCGATGACGGGAAGTTATCCGCTGGCGATATCGCTTTTATCCGCGATTTACATCATAGGTCTGCCTTTCATCGCGATGGCTCCCGAGACCGCAAATCAACCCCTCGCGAAATAGCCGGCATCCGGCAGCTCATGGAGCCGCAGCAAAGACAGATTCGAGGGTTTGCTCACGCGCCCGTAGCATGCACGGGCGGTAGAGCGTTTTCGAGCGAAGTGGATACCGGTTCGCGTGAAGAAAACGCGTCAAGACAAAAGAATAGAGCCCGGTTCTGATTCAATCAGAATCGATAAGGCTCTAGGCTTTCTTCGGTGACCAGCCATAAGCTTTGGCGCAAGCGCCGCCCATCAGCATCGCCCGCTCGGTGTCACTCAGGCGGGCAGTCTTGAGGAAGGGTTCGACGGCCTGCTCGTAGTTGACGACAGCGAACGCGCGCGTCCAGTCCGTGCCCCACAGGCAGCGATCGAAACCCCAGGCATCAAACACGCGGGCCAGCGGATCCCAAATGTCCGGGAAAGGATACGGCTCCCGGGACAGCGTGCAGGCGCCGCTGACCTTGATCACCACGTTCGGGCGCTTGGCGAGTTCCAGTACCTTCGGGAGGTCGATCCAGGGCTGCGGCGGTGCCGGCGGCACGCGTGGTTGCAAGATGCCCAGATGGTCGAGGATGAATCGCGTGTCGGGATGGCGATCGATGAGCGCAACGCCGGCGTCCAGATTGCCCCAGCACAGGATGTTGACCGGAAAGTCGTAGCGAACGGCCGCGCGCGCGATCCGGTCGAGGCCGGGGTCGTTCGGATCGCGGTTGGCCTCCTTCGTCAGCATGATGCGAATCCCGACCGTACCCGGCGCATTCTTCCAGTCGGCGACGACATCGACCACGTCAGGATCATCCGGGTCGACCGGCTTGACGATGCCGAACCGGCCGGGATGGGCCCGCTGCACTTCCACGGCATAGCTGGCGTCGTAGCGGTACATGGAAAAGGCGGAGATGAAGATCGCGCCGTCGACGCCGACCTTGTCCATCGCCGCCACCATCTCGTCACCCGTGACGTGATCGGGCCAGTTCGGCACACTGTGCCAGGGACGCTTCGGCGTGTTCGCCTCATAGGCATGGACCTGGGAATCGATAATTGTCATTGGGGTAGTTCCTCCGTGTCAGGCGAGTTTGGACATTGCAGCAGGTTCGTGTCCAGAGGGCAAAGGCGCGGCGCGTTAGGGTCAATCGGCATGTCTCAAAATTGCCAACAACGGAAAACACCGAGCCTCGAATACTGGCAGGACCGGCGGTCGGTCCTGCAGGACACCCGCTCTGGAAGATTGAGAATCCAGAAACCCGCCCTGCAGATGGGCGGGTTATCTGACAAACCTCTCCGGCTTGCGTGCGGGACCACTTTATTGCAGTACTCCGCCTGATAATAAGAAACGGGTGGGAATGGAAATGCCAGAAGCGCTGGTTCGCGGCGTCCACATCAATTACGAAATCATCGGTAACAGCGGGCCCTTCGTCGCCCTGACGCCCGGCAGCCGCCGGTCCTATGCCGAGCTGATCAATCTGTCCAAAGCGATCGCGGCAAACGGATATCGCGTCCTGCTGCACGACCGGCGCAACTGCGGTGCCTCGGACGTCGCCTTCGACGGCTCGGGATCGGAGCACGACGTGTGGGCCGATGACCTGCACGAGCTCGGAAATCAGTTCGGCGCGCTGCCGATGTATGTCGGCGGATCCTCGGCCGGCGCCCGGCTTGCGATCCTCTACGCGATACGGCATCCGGACGGCCTGAGCGGGCTCCTGCTGTGGCGGGTCACCGGCGGGCAGGAGGCCGTGGACAAGCTCTCGGAGAGCTACTACGGCCAATATATCAAACTTGCACGCCAGGGCGGCATACCAGCGGTGGCCGACAGCGAGCATTTCGCCGAATGCATCAAGGCACGGGCGGCGAACAAGGAGCGGCTGCTCGCGACTGACGTCGAGCACTTCATCAAGGTGATGACGGTCTGGCGCGAGAAGTTCCTGCAGTCCGCGACGCTGCCGATCGTCGGCGCCAGTGAAGCCGATCTGAACGCGATCAATGCGCCGGCGTGCCTGATCGCGGGTAATGACGTGATCCACACGCCAGCCACCGCGCGGAAGGCGGCGCGGCTCATTCCCAACAGTGAATTGCACGAGGACGTGGTCGAGAAGCGTCCGGACGACAATCTGCTGAAGGATTGGGACCGCAACGAATGGCGCGACGCCGAGCCGCGCATGGCCGCGATCTTCGCCGCCTTCCTCGCGCGCGCTGAACCTCATTAGAGCATGATTCAACTGGGTTGAATCATGCTCGTCGTCCATCTTCTTGTTGAGCATGATCTCCGCGCAAACGCCTCAGGCGTTTGTCGCGAGGGAAAACCGGTTCCCACTTTTCCGGATCATGCCCCAGTCTCACTCGCATTCAGATCGGGAAGGAAACTGCCATGAGCCTGCAGATACGCCGCGTCGTCACCGGCCACACCGCCGATGGCCGCGCCAAGGTGGAAATCGACGAGATCGCCACCAACGTCATCTCAAACCGGCCCGGCGCCTCGTCCTGCGTGGTGTGGTCGACCAAGGGCTTCCCGGTCGACAATAACGGTTTCACTGATCCGACCAAGACCTCGTTCAAGACCACGGTCGACAACGGCACCGTCTTCCGCGTCGTGCACTATGAACCCGGCGTGTCGCCGCGCAAC
>Ga0210396_10005561_pt1 | contig 12172 bp, 10 predicted proteins | sample IncBWH17OmetaG_FD_155466 | JGI IMG/M metagenome (GOLD analysis project Ga0210396, IMG submission 155466) | Forest soil microbial communities from Barre Woods Harvard Forest LTER site, Petersham, Massachusetts, United States - Inc-BW-H-17-O ...
GGCCTCGATCAACGTCTTGTAGACTTCATCGATCGACGCCGAAACGAATTTGGTGGTATCGAACGGCGTGTCGTATTTCACGTCCTGCGGAAATTGCGCCGCCAGCGCGGCCATCTTTTTCTCGACCGCCTTCTCGACTTCAAGCGCGTTGGCGCCGGGCGACTGGAACACGCCAATACCCGTCGCCGGCTTCTTGTTGAGCGAGAATATCTGGCTGTAGGTCTGGGCGCCGAGTTCGACCCGGCCGACGTCGCGCACCCGGGTCACGTCCCCGCTGTTGCCGGTCTTGACGATGATTTGCTCGAACTGGCTGGCGTCGTCGAGCCGTCCGTTGACGTTCAGCGTAATTTGAAACGCCTGTCCCGGAGGCGTCGGTGGCATGCCGACCTGCCCTGCGGTCACCTGCTGGCTCTGCTGCTGGATCGCCTGGATCACGTCCTGCGGCATCAGCCCGCGCACTTGCAGCTTGTTCGGGTCGAGCCACACCCGCATCGAGTATTGACCGGCGCCGAATACGGTCACGTTGCCGACGCCAGGCAACCGCGACAATTCGTCCCGGATGTTGATCGTGGCGTAGTTACTGAGAAAAAGGCTGTCGTAAGTCGCGTTCGGAGAAGTCAGCGTTACGAACAGCAGGATCGCCGTCGACCTCTTTTGCACGGTGACGCCCTGGTTCTGCACCGACTGTGGCAGCGCCGACAATGCACTCGCCACGCGGTTTTGCACCAGCACCTGCGCAAAGTTCAGGTCAGTGCCGATCTTGAAGGTGACCGTGAGCGTGTAGGTGCCGTCGGCTGCGCTGTAGGACTGCATGTAAAGCATGTCCTCAACGCCGTTGACCTGCTGCTCGATCGGCAGCGCCACGGTATCGATGACCGTCTTGGCGCTGGCGCCGGGATAGCGGGTCGTCACCTGCACGGTCGGCGGCACGACGTCGGGATACTGCGCGACGGCAAGGCTGAACAACGCCACGCCGCCGATCAGGATCATCAAGATCGCGATCACGTTGGAAAGAACCGGCCGCTCGATGAAAAATTTCGAAATCATGCCCGATCCTAATTCGCTGTAATGCGGCTCGGCTCGATTTTTTGCAGTTGCGGATCGACCTTTTGGCCGGGAATGGCACGCAGCAGCCCGGCGACGACGACACGGTCATCGGCCTTGAGACCGCTTTCGATGACGCGCAAATCACCCTCAACCTGACCGGTCCTGACCTTGCGCTGCTCGACGACGTTGTCGCCGTTCACCACGAGCACATAGCGGCCGGACTGATCGCTGCCCAATGCCACATCCGGCACGAGCAACGCGTTCTCCTGCTGGTCGAAGGGAACACGGACCCGAACGTAATAGCCGGGCAGCAAGACGCGGTCGGGATTCGGCAGCACACCGCGCACCGCCAGCGTGCCCGTCGACAGGTTGATCGTCGGCGCCGCATAATCGAGGTTGCCCCTGTGCGGATAGCCGCTTTCGGTCTGCAGTCCGACCTCGATCGGCAGCCGAGTGAGATCACTCGCCGTTATTCCGCGCCGCCTGGCTTCTGCCCGGATCCGCAGCACATCCTGTTCGTTGACGTTGAAATTCACGTAGATGGGATCAAGCTGCACGATGGTCGCGAGCTGGGTTGGCGACGCCACGCCGACGAGTTCTCCAACCGAAACAAGATGCGCGCTGACAATGCCGTCGAACGGCGCGACGACGTTGGTATAGCCGAAATTGACCGCCGCGATCTTGGTGTTGGCCTCCGCCTGTTGCAGGTTGGCCTGGGCGTTATCGCGCGAGGAAGTGGACGTATCGAGGGTCGCTTGCGAAACAGCCTGCCTGGCAACCAAATCCACCTGACGCCTGTAGTCGGCTTCGGCCTGCTTCAGCGACGCCTGCGCCCCGGCCTCGGCCGCCTGCGCCTGCTCGAGCTTGTACTTGTAGGTATCGGGCTCGATCGTGAACAGTGTCGTGCCTTGCTTCACGAAGCTGCCGTCCTTGTAGTTGATCGATTGCAGCACGCCCTGCACCCTCGCCACGAGATCGACGCTCTGAATCGGCGCGGTGTTGCCGGTGGCATCGAGAAAGCGCGTGATGCTCTTCTGCACCGGCAGGCCGACATCGACTTTCGGCGGCGGCGGCGGCACAAAGCTGTTTTGTTCGCACGCGCTTAACGCAAACAATGCCGGTATGACAAAAATAATACGGCGAACAGCAGTGACTGCTTGCCTCACGCGACCATTCAGCCCGGTGGAACGCGTCGGCTTCATTTCCGTCCCCCAATTCATCTCGTATTAGAGAAGGCTTTTCAGAGAAGGCTTTCAGCAGTTCGAGGATAGCAACAATCCGCTTGCGGTGGAACTCGAAAGAGAAAATGATCCCGCTTGCGAAACGTTTTCCAGCGGACCTTTGTGAATTTCATTTCGGTTGAAGCGCGGCACGAGCATCAACAAGGAGGATTCATTCAAATGATCAACACGTTGAGGGGTAAATCGGCGCAGTGGGCGCTGATGTCGATCATCCTGATTACCGTGGCCAGCCCGGCCCATTCGCAAGCTCCCACCGATGCGCAACGCAGCGCTATCCGGTCCCAATGCCGCGCGGACTACGAAGCCCATTGCGCCAGTATTCCGCCGGGCGGCAAGGCGTCGCTGCAATGCCTGCAGCAAAACATGTCGAGCCTCTCATCCGGCTGCCAGAGCGCGGTGCGCGCCGTCGAAGCGCCGGCGGCGCCCGCAGCCGAAACGGCACCGGCCGAATCCGCCCCGGCCGCCGCAACAGCCAAACCTGACACCGAGACCGCGGCTCCGCCAGCGGCCGCCAAAACGGCTACCGCTCCAAAGCCGGCGGCAAGCGCCCCGGCCAAAAAGCCCAGCAGCGCGCAGGTCGCAGCGATACGAAGCGCCTGCCGCAGCGACTATCGGCAAAACTGCGCCGGCGTGCCGACCGGCGGCGCCGCGGCGTTGAGTTGTCTGGAGAAGAACAAGGCCAACCTTTCGGCCAACTGTCAGCAAGCCGTCAGCGCGGCCAGCGGCGCTCCGGCGGATACGGCAACCGCCAGCCCCGACGCCGCTCCGGCCGGCGCCGCGTCACCCGCGCTGGTGCTGCGGCCGATGCGGCCGCGCGAAGTAATCTTCGTCCTGAGGTCGGCCTGCGGTGAGGACGTTCGTTCGCTTTGCGCGGGCGTTCCAGCGGGCGGTGGCCGTATCATACAATGTCTGGCAACGCAGGCGGCTTCGCTTTCGCCTGCATGCTCGAATGTTTTGAGACAGTTCGCCACGCGCTAAAGTAAAACACGGCAACTTCGCACCGGCTCCGATCGGCGAATTCGCGATATAATTTTTCTGGCATGGTCCCGCAGCAGGGATTATTCTGGACGTAATTAGTCAGCATACTGTCGATCTGGGAGGATCAACGTGCGTATCGCCGTGATCGGCGGAGGTCCGGGAGGCCTCTATTTCGCGTACCTCTGGAAACGACGCCACCCCGACGTCCAGATCGATTTGTTCGAGCAGAATGCCGCCGGCGCGACCTGGGGATTCGGGGTGGTGTTTTCAGAACAGGCGCTCGAATTCCTGCGGGCCGACGATCCTGACACGGTCGATGCCATCACGTCGCGGATGGAGAGCTGGAAGAACATCACGCTCAATTTGCGCGGTGAAAGCGTCGAGATCGACGGCGTCGGCTTTTCCTCGATCGGAAGGCTCGACCTGCTCAGGATTTTGCAGCAGCGCGTTCGCGCCGCCGGCGTGACGCCGCGATATGGCACGCTGATCCAGTCCTCCGACCAGTTGACCGGCTACGACCTGATCGTCGCGGCGGACGGTCTGAACTCGATGGTGCGCCGCAGCTTCGAGCGCGAGTTCGGCGCGTCCACTTCCCATTCCGCCAATAAATTTGCCTGGTACGGTACGACAAAGCGGTTCGAGACACTGTCGCAGACCTTTGTCAAAACCGAACTCGGCACGTTCAATGCCCATCATTATCGATACTCGTCTGGCATGAGCACCTTCCTGGTCGAATGCGATCCCGCGACGTGGCACGCTTACGGCTTTGCCGACAAGACCATCGAGCAATCGCAAGCCATTTGCGAACACGTGTTCGCGCCCGCCCTCGACGGACATCCGCTGGTGTCCAACAAGTCGGTTTGGCGCAATTTCCCGTGGATCTGGAACGAGCGCTGGTCGCTCGGGAACAGGGTGCTGATCGGCGACGCCTTGCACTCGGCCCATTTCTCGATCGGGTCGGGAACGCGGCTCGCCATCGAGGATGCCATCGCGCTGGTAAAAGCGCTGGAGGCGGAGGGTGATACTATGGCCGCCCTCGCCCGTTACCAGAGCGAGCGCCAGCCGATCGTGAAGAAGCTGGTGACCGCGGCGCGCACCAGCGCCGACTGGTACGAGAAATTCCCCGACCATATGAAACTCGGCCTGATGGATTTTGCCTATAGCTATATCACCCGCTCCGGCCGGATCGACGATGCGCGCCTGCGCGGGATGTCGCCGGCCTTCATGGCGCGCTATGAGGCGTCAAAACGGCATCGCGGACGCAACGCATGAGCCGCGAGATCGCTGACCGCGTCCCCGCCGACAGCCCCGGCGCAAAGGAAATCGGCTTTGCGATCCCGGAGCGCTACAATGCCAGCCGCATTCTGTTCGACAATCTGTCGAAAGGCCGCGGCGACAGGCTCGCACTGACCGGCCCCGCCGGGAGGCGCAGCTATACGGAGCTTTGCGCCGACGCCTCCCGCTGGGGAAACGGTTTCCTTTCTTTGGGGCTAACGCGCGGCGACCGCATCCTGATGTTTCTGGACGATACGCCGGCCTATCCGGCGGCGTTTTTCGGCGCGGTCCGCGCCGGCTTCGTGCCGCTCCTGACCAATACGCTGACGCCGCCGGATCTGCTGCAGTTTTACCTCGCGGATTCCGGCGCGAGCGTCGCGGTCACCGAAGCCGAATTTGGCGCACGCTTTGACGCGGTGGCCTGCAAGGATACAGCCTTGCGCACGCTGATCGTGGTCAACGGTGACGCCAGCGATCACGCAGTGCCGAATGCCTTCTTTGCCGAACGCTGGCTGCCGGATTTCTCTCCTGATTTGGCGGAAGCCGACACCCATCGCAACGAGATGGCGTTCTGGATGTACTCGTCAGGCTCGACCGGACGCCCCAAAGGCATCGTCCATCTACAGCACGATATGGCCTATAGCGAGGCTGCGTTCGCGCAGAGCGTGCTCAAGCTCAAACCCGACGACATCTGCTTTTCCGTGCCGAAGATTTTCTTCGCCTACGGCTTTGGCAATTCGATCACCTTTCCCTTCTCAGCCGGCGCGGCGACGCTGCTGCTGCCGGGCCAACCCAAGCCGGCGGCGATTTTCGAGGCGATCGAACGCTTTCGTCCCAGCGCCTTCTTCGGCTTGCCGACGCTCTATACCGCGCTGACCAAGGCCGACGGCGCGGCCGCGACGGATTTTTCATCGCTGCGCCTCGCGCTCTCCGCCGCGGAGGTGCTGTCGGCCGAGGTCTTCAACGGATGGAAGACGCTGACCGGCCTTGAGATCGTCGAAGGGCTGGGCTCCACGGAAGTGCTGCACATCTATCTCAGCAACCGCCCGGACCGGAAAAAGCTCGGCGCCGCCGGTCTTCGCGTGCCCGGCTATGAAATTGCGCTCAGGGACAAGGACGGCCGCGAAGTCGCCGACAATGAGGAAGGCATTTTGTGGGTGCGCGGCGATTCCAACACGCCGCTGTACTGGAACCGGCCGGACAAATCAGCCGAGACCATCCGCGAGGAGGGATGGATCTACACCGGCGACCGTTTCGTGCGCGACAGCGATGGATTTCATTTCTTCCGCGGCCGCGCCGATGATCTGATCAAGATTTCCGGCCAGTGGGTCTATCCGCTCGAGGTCGAGCTTTGCCTCGCCGAGCATCCCGATATACGCGAATGCGCGGTCTTTGCGGCGGAGCTGCCGGACCGGCGCATGACCTTGAAGGCCGTCGTGGTGATGAACCGCCGCGCCTTCGATGAAAGCGAAACCACGAAGATGCTGCAGGATTTTGTAAAGACGAAACTCCTGCCCTACAAATATCCGCGCGAGATCCGGTTTGTCGACGAATTGCCGAAGACCGGCACCGGCAAGATCGACCGGCAGGCGCTGTTGCGGGTTTAGAGGCTTGCACCTGATCAATCCAAGGATTAGGGCTTCGATCTTGAAAGCAACCTTCGATTGTGATATCCAAAGAATATAAAGAGAATATATATTGAGGTCGGTATGCGCATACGCAGCTGGTTCGTCATTGCCGGTATAATCTTCGCGGGCTTGGTATTGGTTGCCGAGCCACTGGGAATATTCGTTATAAGTGCCCACGCAGGCCCAAAAGACGAGAGCGGCCCGCGCTGCCCGCCAGCCTGCTAAAGCTGATATGCGAACGATCGCAGCATTTCTCTCAAATGGTGGCTATGCCACCTGGTTTCAGTCGCTCATCATCGTCGTCAGCGTCGTCGTTGCCGTCTATGCCGTACAAGAAACTGACTCAAATCAATCGAAGACGAATTCCGTCCTATTTGCGCAAAGATATTTTACGGAGCGGCCTACTTTGGCAAATGCAGCTTTGCGTCTGCGCATCAGTCAGTATGTTCAGGTTCAAGAAGCAAAGAAGATGATTGATGGGTACGACGATCGAAAAGACGCAGATTTTGGTGGGCTCTTCGAAGTAGCGCGCCCGCTCGTCCGGCAGAAGATTAAATCCAGCCCGGAACTTCAGGCCGACTACCAAGCCGTCAATGATTTCTTTTCTGGATTTCTTGTTTGTGTTGGCGCAGGTGTCTGTGATCGGGCAACGGGCGTTCGCCTACTGGGTTGGGAGCTTTTAGGTTTTTACAATGCGGTCTGCCCGTACCAAGAGAGTGTGGCCCGCGACTATGGGTATGATGAAGATTCTGATCGCTATCTAAGTTTTTTAGTGGATTCCGCACAATACAGGGATCTGGGAACCCAATACTTCTGCAGGGAAAAACTTACTCGTTTCCTAGCAAAACATCACTGATATCAGACAATCAAACAACAGCGGCTTGTATCGTTTTTCTTTCCACTATGGCGTATCCGGCCCGGGCGGCAAACCTGCCTACAGGGGATAACCTACCCCGCTAACCCCGTCCCGCCATACAACCACGCCAGATCGCCGTAATAATCTTCCGAGCTCTTCGCGCTCATGATGGCGTTGCGCAGGCGGGCGTGCTCGCCGGAGGGATGGTAGATGTGTTCACCGATGGCACGGGAGAGCAGTTGCACCCGCGCGGTGCGCGGGAAGCGTTGCGCGCGATACAGTTCCAGCGCAGCCGGATAATCGTCGGGATAGGACCCCAGCATGTGCGACAGGCACACCGCATCCTCCAGCGCCATGCAGGCGCCCTGCGCGAAATATTGCAGCATCGGGTGCGCGGCATCGCCGAGCAGCGCGACGCGGCCGTCGATCCAGCGTTCGACCGGATCGCGGTCGCACAACACCCACAGCTTCCAGTTCTTGCCATGGCGAATGATCTCCTGTGCACGCGGATGGATATGCGCAAATCCGCGCATCACTTCCTCGTCGGATACCGGCTTGCCGGCAACCGGCTCGGGCGCATCGTTGTGGCAGGTGACGACTAAATTGAACACCTTCCAGCCCGACAGCGGATAGTGCACGAGATGGCATTTCGGCCCGGCCCAGAGCGTCGCCGCGTTCCAGCGCAAATCCTCGGGCATCTCTTCGGTCGGAATCACCGAGCGATAGGTGGTATGTCCGGACACAAGCGGCGGACCGTCGCCGACGACTTGCTTGCGGATATTCGACCACAGCCCGTCGGCGCCGATCAACAGCCGGCCGGTGACATCCTCGCCGGAAGCCAGCCGCGCCGTCACGGACGATCCATCCTGGTCGTAACTCACAACTTCGGAACGCACGCGCAACTCGATCAGCGGGTGATCCTGGCACGCCTTGAGCAGGACGCCATGCAGGTCGCCGCGATGAACCACCGCATAGGGATTGCCGAACCGCGTTCGAAACGCGTCGCGCAGATCGACGTGGCAGATCTCTTCGGCTGACATCGCATCCATCAGCCGCATCTGGTCGACATAAACCGCCATGCCGCGGGCGGCTTCGCCGACCCCAAGATAGTCGAAGGCATGAAACGCATTGGGCCCAAGCTGAATGCCGGCACCGATCTCGCCAAGCGTCGCTGACTTCTCGAGCAGGATCGAGCGAATGCCTTTTTGCGCAAGGCCAAGCGCCGCCGCGAGGCCGCCGATGCCGCCGCCCGCGATCAGGACCGGTGGTGTGCCCGACAAACCCATCAGTTCGATTTCCCCAGATGTTCGAGCGCGTCTTCGGCGCGCAGCGGCACCCGCGATGCCTCGTTGTTGAGATCGACCAGTTGCGTCAACAGCGCCAGCAGCGTCTTGCGATCGGCCGGCTTCAACGGCTGCAGCATCCGCGCCTGGGCGTGTTCGACCGAGGGCATGATGTCGCGCAACAACGTCGCGCCGGCCTTGGTCAGATGAAGCAGTTTGACCCGTTTATCCTCACGCGATGGTTTCCGCTCGATGTAGTCCTTGGCCTCCAGCCGCTCGATCACGCTGCCCAACGTCGAGCGATCGAAGGCGATCACGGCAGAAAGTCGCGTCGCGTCGATGCCGGGATGGGTGCGGATCGCGATCAGGGCGGCATATTGCACCGGCGTCAGATCGTGGGCTTTGCACTCCTCGACGAAAATCGCGACCGCGATCTGCTGCATGCGGCGAAATAGATAGCCCGGTGCGGTATAGACCGCATCCATCGTGATCGCTGTTGATTTACTCGGCATCGGGCTGCCGCTCCGGCGCCGCGTCCGCGAACGCCGCAAGATTTTTCGCGGCCGCCTCGGCCTTGAGCAGTCGCGGATACGCGGCGACATCGACACCGAAGCGCCGCGCATTGGCCAATTGCGGCACCAGACAAAGATCGGCGAGCGTCGGCTTTTCGCCGAAGCAGAAGGGACCGGCTTCACGTGCGATCAGGGTTTCGCAGGCGGAGAGGCCTTCGCGGTTGGCCCAGGCTGCCCACGCTGTCACCTGTTCTTCGGGCAGGCCAAGCTCGCGCAGCCGCGCCAGCACTTTCAAATTCTGAACCGGGTGGGTATCGCAGGCGAGCGCCATCGCAAAGGCGCGGATTTTCGAGCGTTGCAGCGGATCTTTCGGCAGCAGCGGCGGCTCGGGATAAATTTCGTCCAGCCATTCGATGATGGCGAGCGACTGGGTGAGCACGGCACCGGTATCGTTCTCCAGCGTCGGCACCAGCCCCTGCGGATTGATCGCAAGATAGGCCGGGGCGCATTGTTCGCCCTTGCGCAGATGGTGCGGTAGGTGGTCGGCGCTTAAGCCCTTCAGGTTCAACGCGATTCTGACCCGGTAGGACGCGCTGCTGCGGAAATAGCCGTGCAGCTTCATCGGAACCTCTCCTTTGCTTCCATTGTTTTCTAGTGTTCGTCATTGACGCTATCCACTTTGTAAGTATGCTGTCAATAATTCGAAAACAAGAATGACGGGAGGCTGCCATGGAAGCCGTACAAAAGACCCCGGAGCGCGAGGCGTTCTACAGGAAGATCGACGGCGAAAATCTCTCGGCGCTGTGGAACGTGATGGGCGACCTGATCACGCCGGAACCCAGAAGCGCCTGCCGCCCGCATCTGTGGAAGTTCGACGCGATCCGCGACTACATGACCGAAGCCGGCAAGCTGATCACCGCCAAGGAAGCCGAGCGGCGGGTGCTGGTCCTGGAAAACCCCGGGCTACGCGGCCAGTCGAAAATCACGACGTCGTTGTTTGCCGGCGTGCAGATGGTGGTCCCGGGCGACATCGCGCCTGCGCATCGTCACAGCCAGTCCGCGCTGCGCTTCATTCTCGAAGGGAAGGGCGCCCATACATCGGTCGACGGCGAACGAACGGCGATGGAACCGGGCGATTTTGTCATTACGCCATCGATGACGTGGCATGACCATTCCAACGAAACCTCCGAGCCGGTGTTCTGGCTGGATGGCCTCGATATTCCGATGGTGCAGTTCTTCGATGCGTCATTCGCGGAAGGGCTGAAAGAAGACCAGCAAAAAATCACCCGGCCCGCCGGCGATAGCCTTGCCCGTTACGGTCACAACCTTCTGCCGATCGATGAGAAACGCAAATCGAAGACCTCGCCGATCTTCAACTATCCCTACGCTTACACCCGTGAGGCGCTGGAGCAGGCGAAACTGCGCGACGAATGGGACGCCTGCCACGGGTTGAAGTTGAAATACTCCAATCCAGAGACCGGTGATTTCGCGATGCCGACCATCGGCACCTTCATCCAACTGCTGCCGAAGGGTTTCAAGACGGCGCGCTATCGTTCAACGGATGCCACGGTGTTCGCCGCAATCGAAGGCAAGGGCCGTTCGCGGATCGGCGAGCAGACCTTCGAGTGGGGTCCGCGCGACCTGTTCGTGGTGCCGAGTTGGCAGTGGGTCACGCACGAGGCCGACGAGGATTCGGTGCTGTTCAGTTTCTCCGATCGCCCGGTGCAGCAGAAGCTCGATTTGTTCCGCGAAGACCGCGGCAATGCGTGAGCGTTACGGCCTCATAAAGCTCTCTCCGCGCGCCGTCCCGCGGACGCCGGAACCCATAACCCCGACGTCAGCGATGAAAGGAAGCCGTTCGACACAGTGTTATAACGAGAGAACACGGTGTGAGTCCCGGCGTTCGCCGGGACGACGGATTCGCTGGCAGTTAGTTGATCAGCCGTGACGCTTCGCGGTGATTTCCCGGGGCCACCGCGCCGAAGGCGTCTCAGCAATTGTATCCGCCGTTCCGCCGGACTAGCATCGGGCCATGTACGTCACCGCCCAAGAGAGCCGCGCTTTGTCGCATCTTTTCGGTCTGTTGGCCGAAGACCTCGCCGAGCGCGAAGTCCGTGAAGGCATCGGGCATCATCTGCTTGAGCTGTTGTCGGCGGATTATTACGCATCCTTCGTCTGGGACACGCCCTCGCGCAGCTTCGGCAGCGGCGTCTGGCTGAACATGAGCCCGGATAACCTGGCCCGATACGACGCCTACTATCAGTACAATGACCCGATCACCCTCAAGCTGCAGGCCCGCCGTGAACCGACGCTGGTGACCCAGATCATGCCGCAGCGCGAATTGATGCGGACGGAATTTTTCAATGATTTCCTCGCGCGCGACGGGCTGCATTGGGGCGTCAACGTCTACAGCTATGCAGGGCACGCAACATCGGCGATCTGCGCATCTGGCGCGGCCGCCACCGCGAGAATTTCGATACGCGAACGCTCGAGCTGTTACGTCTGGTCGAACCGGCATTTACGGGAGCCCTGATACGCGCGGGCGGCACACCGCCGCTCGCTGGGCCGGAGCCGATCGGCGGACCGCGGCTTTCGCAACGCGAACTCGAGGTGGCGCTGATGATTTGCGAGGGACTGCCCGACAAGGTCATCGCCCATCGGCTCGGCGTCGAACCCTCCACGGTGCGTACCTACCTGAAGCGCATTTTCGACAAGCTCGGCGTCCATCGCCGCGGCGGGGTTGCCGCCGCCTTTGCGAGGCATCGATAAAGCCGCCGCTATAACTTGGCCGGCGGCGGAATTCGCCCGAACAGTTTTTCAAGCGCCAGGCCGATCGCAAGCAGCCGGCGATCGCTCCCGGACGGACCGTCCAGTTCCATGCCGACCGGCAGCTTGCTGGCTGCACCCAGCGCAATCGGGATCTGAATTCCGGGGACGCCGGCATTGCTGCCGGGATCGGTGTTCTGGATATACATCACGAAATTCGGCACGCTGCTGGCCTCGGGGTTGGCGGTGACGGCCACCTTGGGCACCGTCGGGAATACGATCGCGTCGAGATGGTTGTTCGCGAAGGTCTCGCGATAGAGCTGCTGCAGCGCCGGGCGCGCGGTCTTGATCGCTGCGTCATAGGCGGGTTTTGCATCGACGACAGTATTATCCGGTCCCGGCAGCTTGCGCGGAATCACCAAGCCGTCATAGGTGCCTTTGACGTCCGGACTCGAGATGCCCTTTGCCAGCTCCTCGATCGAAATTTTCGGGCCGCGCTTGAGGTAGGCGACCATGTCGTCATAGGCCTCGTAAAGCGCGACGGGAAAGCCGACCTGCCCGTTCAGCTCCGAAAGCTTCGGCATAT
>Ga0210396_10005563_pt1 | contig 12169 bp, 12 predicted proteins | sample IncBWH17OmetaG_FD_155466 | JGI IMG/M metagenome (GOLD analysis project Ga0210396, IMG submission 155466) | Forest soil microbial communities from Barre Woods Harvard Forest LTER site, Petersham, Massachusetts, United States - Inc-BW-H-17-O ...
TTGAAAAGCTGCCGAACATTTACAACCCGCCATCAGGAATTATTGCAACCGCTAACGGAAGAATCACGCCGGACGGGTATCCGAATTCCATCAGCATGGAGTGGGAAGCGCCGTGGCGCACGGCGCGCATCTATCACGTGCTGGAGTCAGGACGCCAGTTCTCGGCGGCGGACATGCTCGCCCTGCAAACCGACATTCAATCGGAAGCAGTGCTCTTCGCGGCGGAGCGCCTGGTTTATGCGGTGGATCACGCCGCGAAGCCCTCTGCGCGCGCCAAGCAGGCCGCCGACCTGATGCGCAGCTGGGATGGCCGCATGCTGGCGACCTCGGCCGCACCTACCATCGCTGAAAATTCACTTGGCGAATTGCGCCGACTGCTTCTCGAACCAAAGTTGGGAATGGCCCCTTCGGAATCTCGCAAGGAGGCCGACTCCGAGCTGTATAAGGAGACCGAGAAGAACGCCATCGACTGGAAGACCTATTCTTGGCTGCAACGATCGGTGTGGATGGAGAACATCCTGCTCCACAGGCCGAAGCGCTGGCTGCCGGACCAATATCCGAATTATGACGAACTGTTGACGGCGGCAGTCGAGGCTGCGGTCACCCATCCGCAAGCGCCGAAGGATCTGGCTTTGTGGCACTGGGGCGCATTCAATGCAGTCGACATCCAGCATCCGATCCTGGGCAAGATTCCGGTGATCAAACACTGGTCGGGACCAGGAGTACAGGAGCAATCCGGCAGCGGGTACACGGTGAAGGCAGTGACGCCGTACCACGGGCCGTCCGAGCGTTTCACGGCGAACATGGCTGATCTGGATCAGTCGACCCTGAACACAGTGACCGGACAGGGAGGGAATTTTCTGAGCCCTTACTACATGGATCAATGGAAGGCTTGGTACGAAGGAACGACGTTCAGTCTTCCCTTCACCACGAAGGCAGTGGAGGCCGCGAAGGCGCACCGACTCTTACTGGAACCGGCGAAATAGGAGTTGGACCAGCGAGGGCGAAGCGCCTTTGGTCCAGCCGGCAGGATGCCAGCGCTATCTCCGCTAGAAGAAATCGATCGCCTTAATGTCACCCACATAGCCCACAATGTTGATGTTCCCCTCGGGTAAGAAGTCATTAATCAACAGCACATCGGTGAGAGTGTCGTAGACCCGGAGGCTTCCACCTTCGGCAACATATTCCACGTCGCGGGTGGTGAATCCCTGCAGGCCGTTCACGTCGCCATTGTCTGGAGGAAAGACCACCGAGTTGTTGGCGGTGCGGTAGATCGCGAGACAGCCACGCACTTCTCCGACGGGGTTACTGACGTTGCCGATGTTGGTGCAATGTTGCGATCCGACGAAGACCTGGCCGTTCGTAGTCATATCGATGCGCCAATGAAAGCCGTCAGGGATCGCGATCTCAATGCTGGGATTGTTGTAGTAGGGGTCGGTCATCGTGTTCAGGTCGATGATGTCGAGCGTCCCGCAGTAGGTGGCGGAGGTTGGGGCAGCGCCAGCGATGGATTTGCAGAGAGGCCCGGTGGGCGTTCCGTTTCCTGCGACAAACAACTGGGTACCGCTCAATAAACCGATGGTGGCGCCATTCACTAGGACCGGCGGGCCCACGGCAAGTGACCCCAAGTCCAAGGTTTGCACGCTGGCTTGAACACCGCCGCACTCCGCGCCGCAGTTCATGACATACGCGGTGTTACCACTGACGACGGCCCACACTGGCCGGTCGAAGCCTGGGACCTGGGTGCAAACCGCATTCGGAGCAGACTGGCAACTGAGATCGACCGGGGACACTGCATTGGAGGGAGTCAGCACGGTGATCGAGTCGGAGTCATTGCTGAAAACGAGAAGTTGGGTGCCGTTGGTGTTGGCGATCACCGTTTGCGCATTCGTGACCGCAATGGTAGTGAGCTGTGACCTGACGAAATCCAAGATATCGACAGCGCCCACGAAGGTATAGCCGTTGACCGTAGCCGTCGGGATGGCGGCATATCCGATCGGCTGGGCAGTCGGAAAGGCCATGCTTGAAGTCGGTCCAGGGATGCGCACGTTTCCAATATCCGTTTCCTTGAATGTGTCCACGGCGTAAACATTGCTGCTGCCGGCGTCAAAGGTCGCAGCAATGTTTCGGCTCGGCGAGATCGCCATCAGGCCGGGCGAGTTTCCTGCCTGGATGGGAGCAAGTCCCGGTATGGTGTCGTTGTAGCCATTGAGGATCACCAGGCCACCTCTGCTGAACGTCGCACTTACCCCTTGCGAGGCCAAGACGCGGTCGGGCAAACCGCTGGGCGGATCCTTGGGTTTGCTGCTGCCTCCGCAGGAAGAGAAGTTCAAGATGGCCCACAATCCGACGACCAGTACGAGGATGCGTTTCTTCAAACGACAGGCTCCTAACGACATGAAAAAGGGAGATTTAATTGCGAAATGCTGGATTATAACAGACCCGGAACTGACCCTCATCCGGAGCTTTGAGGAACAACGTGCAAACCCTCCGAGATTTTCCTCCGTTGTCTGCAAAAAGCCATTGAGATGCACGAACCGGTGCTAATCCTGTATTCTCAAAACCTATATGGCGGCTGACTTTCTTGCTCGGATCAAGCAGTCCCCGGTACTGTGCGACGGCGCCATGGGGACCCTGCTCTACGCCAAAGGCATCTTCATCAACCGATCTTACGATGAACTGAATCTCTCTCAGCCTGACCTGATTCGTGGGATTCACCACGAATACTTGCAGGCTGGAGCCGAGATTATTGAAACCAATACTTTCGGTGCCAACTCTTTCCGCTTGGGACGGCACAGTTTGGCGGACAAGGTTTGCGACATCAATCATGCCGGTGCGCGACTGGCACGAGAAGCCGCCAAAAGCTTCGATGTGTGGGTTGGGGCATCGGTTGGCCCGCTAGGCACAAGAATCGAGCCGCTGGGGAAGACTTCGTTCGAGGAGGCGAGAGCGGCCTTTCGCCAGCAGATTGAAGCGCTGGTCGAAGGTGGCGTCGATCTGCTGATTCTGGAGACATTCGGATATCTGGAAGAGATCCACCAGGCGCTGCTGGCGGCGCGCGATGTAAGCAAATCGCTGCCGATCGTGGCGCAGGTCACGATTGACGAAGACGGTAACTGCCTTGACGGCTCCGATCCCCAGACGTTCGTTTCGAAGCTCGAAGAGTGGGGTGCAGATGTGATCGGCTGCAACTGCAGCGTGGGTCCGGTTGCCATGCTGGACGCAATGGAACGAGTGCGGGCAGCCACTTCACTGCCGCTGGCGGCGCAACCGAACGCAGGCATTCCGCGGTCGGTGGACGGACGGAATATTTATTTGTGCTCGCCGGAATATATGGCGAGCTACGCGCGGAAGTTCGTTGCGGCCGGAGTCCGGCTCGTTGGCGGATGCTGCGGCACGACACCCGAACACATCCGGGTCATGAAGTCGGCGCTGCGTGTAGGTGAAGCCAGAGGAAAGACGGCGGCCACTCACGCGGTGGGTAGCGAGACTGCGCCACTTGCTGTACCGGCGGTGCCGCTCGAGAACCGATCGTTGCTGGGCGCGCGGCTGGCTCGCGGTGAATTTGTAACCATGGTCGAGATCGTGCCGCCCAAGGGGATCGACGTTCGCAAGGAAATCGAGGGGGCGCGGTTTGTGAAGTCTGTGGGCGTGGACGCGGTGAACATCCCCGATAGCCCGCGCGCCTCGGCGCGCATGAGCAATCAGGCGCTGTCACTTCTCATTCAGCGCGAAGTCGGCATCGACGCCATTCTGCATTACACGTGCCGCGATCGGAATGTGCTGTGCATCCAGAGCGATCTGCTGGGTGCGGCTGCTGTCGGCATTAAGAATCTGATCTGCATCACCGGCGATCCTCCGAAGATGGGGAACTATCCCGACGCGACGGCGGTGTTTGATGTGGACGCGATCGGCCTGGTTAACATTGTGCATAACCTGAATCGGGGGCTTGATCTCGGAGGAAATCCCATTGGGACCGGGACCGGCTTTGTGATCGGCGTGGGAGCAAACCCCGGACTGACTGACATGGATGAGGAGATCCGGCGGTTCGAGTACAAGGTGGAGGCCGGAGCGGAATATGTGGTGACCCAACCCGTGTTCGATCTGCGGCTGCTGGAAAACTTCCTGAAGCGCATTGAGCACTGCCGTATTCCTGTCGTGGCCGGGATATGGCCGCTGGTCAGCGTGCGCAACGCGGAGTTCATGAAGAATGAACTGAGGGTGTCAGTGCCGGATGCGATTCTGGATCGCATGGCAAAGGCCCAGACCCCGGAGCTGGCGCGAGCCGAAGGCGTGGCGATCGCTCGGGAAATGCTGATTGCGGCTAAACAGATGGCACAAGGAGCGCAAATCAGCGCGCCGCAGGGGCGCTACAGCTCGGCCGTTGACGTGATGGAGGCGCTGGAAAAAAACCCCGGCTCCAAAGCAACGGCTTAGAGCGACACCTCGCAAACAATCTCGCCTACAATTCCTACGCTTGGATCACGGCCTGCTCGCGGTCTACTATCGCGCAAATAATTTAGTGCCAACGGCGGTACCCCCTGAGACTCCGTGCGGCCTGTTAGACCGAACGCGCGGAAGCTCCTGAATCGATTCAGTGCAATAGCAAAACGATATTGCAGATTTTCCGGCCTCAGAACCACTTCCCGCACTGGGACTTCATCGATCATTTTTATGGGTCCTACGCATTAAAAAGACTGGACTCTCGTCACGAAGAGGTGCATTACAATAGGAGACGGAGCGAAACCCCGTTGGCCAAGTTTGAAGAGTGCCTCCAGCGACTGGAGAAAATAGTTCAGGAACTGGAAAAGGGAGAAATCCCTTTGGAGAAATCTCTGACACTGTTTGAAGAAGGCATGCAGCTCTCTTCTTCCTGCCGGAAGGAACTGGAACAAGCGGAAGGTAAGGTCGAGATTCTGCTGAAGAAGAACGGGAAGCTTCAAGGTGAACCATTCGAAGCGCTGACAGAGAAGTCGCCTGCCCGCCGGTGAGCCGTGGGGATTTCTGGCCGCGATTCGAGAGCTTTAGATGTCTGTGGTGCAGTGGTTTTCCCAGCCACCCCGCAGCCCTAGTCCAATGTCGACGTCCGCCGTTGACGACGGTTGAAGATTCGGGGGAATTATGACGCAAAGCGTAGTCGTTCTTGAGAAAGATCCTAAAGTGGCCAGAACTCTGGCTGGTGGGCTCCGCCCTCACTTTTCGGTTCATGTAATCCGCTCCCGCGAGGAATTGCGGGACAATGTGGCTCGGAATCGGCCCGAGGCCGTGGTCCTCAACATCGAGCACTGGCTGCTGACCGATGTAGAGAATCTGCATCGGGATTTTCCTGCCTTGCCCATCGTGTGCACGCATCGCATTCCTGACGAAGAAATGTGGATGGCTGCGCTGGCGGCCGGAGCCAGCGATGTATGCCCTGCGGATGACGTGGGGAATGTGCTGACTTCGGTGCTGCGAAGCATGGCGCTCTCGCGGACCGCGGCGGCGTAAATTTATCCTGCGTATCGAGGACGCCTGTGGGCGTCCTTTTTCTTTGCCGCCTTCTTTCCCCATTCCCTTTTCTCGTTCACCCCTTCGCAGAGTGCCCACATGCGCGGCCTTGTTATACTCACTGCTTCATGCTCAAGGAGACTCTCGAACAAGGACAGCAACTGGCCGATGCCGCGCTCGATCGGCTCATTCCGCTGGAGACTCAGCACCCCGAGTCGATTCACAAGGCCATGCGCCACAGCGTGTTTGCCGGCGGCAAGCGCCTGCGGCCCGTGCTCTGCATGGAAGCAGGACGCATGGTCGCGGGATCGCTTCCAGCACGCATCGAGGAACTGGGCGCGGCGCTAGAGATGCTGCACACGTATTCACTGATCCATGACGACCTACCCGCGCTCGATAACGATGATCTGCGCCGCGGGCGCCCAACCTGTCACAAGGCATTTGGCGAGGCGATCGCGATCCTGGCTGGGGATGCTTTGCAGACGCAGGCTTATGAGGTGCTGGCCCGGTTGAAGTGTCCGGCGGAAGCGCGCGTGAAAATTATCGAGGAGATCGCCCATGACACCGGAACCATCGACGGCATGATCGGCGGGCAGGTCGTGGATCTAGAGTCGGAACACATGCGGCCGACGGCGGAGATGCTGGAGTACATTCACCGCTCGAAAACTGCCGCCCTAATTACGGCGAGCCTGGTGAGCGGTGGTCTTTATGCCGGAGCGAAAGACAATCAGGTGGCCAGGCTGCGAGCGTTCGGATTGGCGATTGGCCTGGCATTTCAGATTGTGGACGACGTGCTCGATGTGACGCAGACTTCGGAACAACTGGGGAAGACTGCCGGAAAAGACACGGCCTCGGAGAAAGCGACGTATCCTGCACTGTTTGGCCTTGAAGCATCGGTGCGCAGGGCGGATGCTTTGGTGAATGACGCGTTTGCAGAACTGGAGAGTTTCGGAGAGTCGGCGAAGACATTGAAGGAGTTGGCTCGGTTTCTGGTGGAGCGGAAGAAGTAAGCAGCCGACCTCTGGCGTCAGACCTCGGACCTTCGGCGACCTGTGCTGCGGCATGTCATCTGTGGTAGAAAATAAGGACGGCGATGGAGTTCGCCATAACCGCTTGCGCGGCTTGCAGGCTGATAACTCCTACAGAATCTGACTATTTTTGTAGGGAGCTCCATCGTGAAGGATTTCCTCGCTATATCTGTCGCCGCGATCGTCGGCGCCAACCTGCGTTACTTGCTTAGCCGTCTTGCGGCCAGAGAATTTGGCCCAGTATTCCCTTACGGAACGCTCGCTATAAACATTGTTGGCAGCTTCATCGTCGGATTCTTCGTGATCTGGACCAGCGAGCGCGTGCTGGTGGATCCACGCTGGCGACTGCTGGTCGTCGTGGGTTTCTGCGGTTCGTTCACCACTTTTTCGAGCTACGCGTTTGAGTCCATGTCGTACTTCGAGCAAGGGCAGTGGGGATTGATGCTGGCCAACGTACTCAGCAATAACCTGCTCTGCCTGGGTGGTGCGCTGGCTGGAATGGCGCTGGCCAGAGCGCTCTGAATATGACCGACCTTCCCCAGCTCGAAACTACGCGGCTTAGGTTGCGCCCTTACCGCGAAGACGACCTCCCGGAGCTGCTGCCCTTAATTGGCACTCGTGAGGTAGCCGCCACAACGTTGCGCATTGCGCATCCCTATACCGAGCAGGATGCCAGAGACTTTCTGGCTCTGGGGCGGGAACCGGGCAAGATCTGGCTAGCGATCACACTGCGCAGTGACGGGAGGCAGATTGGCGGCATCGGCCTGCGCGTTGACGACCAGCATCAGCACGCCGAACTTGGTTACTGGCTGGGTCTTCCGTACTGGGGTCAGGGCTATGCGACGGAAGCAGCGGGAGAGATGGTTCGTTATGGATTTGAAGAACTTGGTTTGCACCGGATCTTCGCCTCCCATTTCAAGCAAAACCCCGGCTCGGGCAGGATTCTAGTGAAGCTGGGGATGCGTCACGAAGGTTGCCAACGCGAACATCTGCGGAAGTGGGATCAGTTCGTGGATTCGGAGTTATACGGCATTTTGCGGCACGAATGGCAGATTTCCAGGAAGGATCACGAGTAGAATGCCAGATGCAATGGCAGTGCAAGTCACCATCTACCTGAACGAAGCGGACCAATGGCATCACCGGCCGCTGCACATGGAGATTCTTAACTACCTGCGCAAAGAGAACGCCTACGCGGCGATCGCGCTTCACGCAGTTGCGGGCTTCCTGGGGCGGCAGCGCGTGGAGACCTCACATCTAGTGGAGGCAGGAGGCAAACTGCCAGTGATCATTATTTTCGTCGATACTGACGAGCATGTGAACCGCGTGCTTCCCACGCTGAAGGAGATGGCGGCGCACCGGTTGATCGTGCGCGAGAACGTAGTGCTGGAGCAAGGCAGTCTCGACTGATATGTCATCGCCCCTCCTCGACATCCAATCTCTGGACATTCTTGCCATCGCCGCGCACCGCGACGATGTAGAGCAAACTTGCGGCGGAACTCTACTGAAGGCTGCCCAGCGCGGGCAGCGCGCGGGCATCCTCGACCTGACACGAGGCGAGATGGGGACGCGGGGCACGGCGGACGATCGCGCGCGCGAAGCCGATGACGCAGCCAAGATTCTCGGCGTCGGCTGGAGGCGGGCGCTCGACATTCCTGACGGGCGCGTGGAGAACAGTTACGAGAACCGCTTGAAGGTCGCAACCATAATTCGGGAGACGCGGCCGCGGGTAATCATTCTGCCTTATTGGAAGGGGCGGCATCCGGATCATTACACGGCGTCGGTGTTGGGATATGAAGCCTGCTTCCTGGCTGGGCTGGCGAAGTTAGCTCTCAGCTCTCATCCGTCGGCCTCCTCCATAGACCTGGGGGCAGAGCGCCCCCGAGACAACCGGCAGGATACCAATGCTGTTCTTGCACCGCATCGTCCCTTCAAGATCATTTATGCGACGCTCTATTACGATATTCGGCCTTCGTTTGTGGTGGACATTGGTGAGCAGTTTGAGGGAAAGTTCGCTTCGATCCTCGCATATAAGTCGCAATTCAGCGATCAGGAAGCGGGCAAGGATCTGTTCCCTGCTCAGGCCGAGATTCGTGCCCGCGTCGAATCCATGGCGCGTTTTTACGGCGCCCTCGGGGGCTTGAGCCACGGGGAACCCTTCCTGCAAAAAGAAGTTGGCCTGGTCGAGGACCTGTTGGCGATTCCGGTCAAATCCATTTAGCATTACTAAACTCAATTTCGCTTCGAGGAGACCTTTTAAAGTATGAGCCGTCTTGTTCTTGCCCTCATCACTGCGTTGTCGATGGCAGCCAGCGCCGCAGCGCAGGCCGCCACCTGGCAAATCGACCCGAATCATACTGCCGCGCAGTTTTCGGTGCGACATCTTGGAGTCTCCACCGTGCGAGGCGCGTTCACCAAAGTGAGCGGGTCGGTGAAGCATGATCCGGCGGATCCGTCGAAAGATTCTCTCGAGGCCACAATCGACGCAAGTTCGGTGGATACGCGCGTCGAAATGCGCGATAACGATATTAAAAGTCCGCATTTTTTAGACGCGCAGAAATATCCCACCATTACGTTTCATTCCAAGTCTGCAAAAGTGGCCGGGCCCGGGAAACTCCTGATTACGGGCGACCTGACTCTTCACGGCGTAACCAAAGAGGTTGTGCTTGACGTGGATGGACCTTCAGGGCCCATCGCCGACCGGGCCGGTCAGCGCATGGGCGCTTCGGCTACGACCAAGATTACGCGGCAGGACTTCGGGATTACTTACGGTTCGGGAGTCGTTGGAGACGAGATCACCATCACGATCGACGTCGAAATGATCCAACCGCAGCCGGCGAAGTAAGACCGGGATCCGGGTAAACCCGAAGACCGATCTTAGAAGATCCGCCGGAACAGCCAAAACAGGGACCCCGACAAACACATGGCGACCGGGAGCGTGAGCACCCAAGCCAGCGCAAGGTTGCGCACCGTGCTCATTTGAATGCCCGAATGATTGGCTGCCATGGTGCCCGCCACGCCCGAGGAAAGCACATGCGTGGTGCTGACCGGCAGGCCGAACCCGTCCGCCGCTCCGATCGTCGCCATAGCGGTGATTTCCGCTGCGGCTCCCTGAGCGTAGGTCAGGTGTTCTTTACCGATCTTCTCGCCCACCGTCACCACAATCCTCTTCCAGCCGACCATCGTCCCCAAACCCAAAGCCATCGCCACGGCAACCTTCACCCAAGTGGGGATGAAGCGCGTCGAGTGATCAACGTGTTTCTTGTAGTTGGCGAGGACGGCTGCATCGGCTGGGGCGAATTTAGGCTGGCCGCTTTTGGCCGTGAGGCGCAGAGCTTCACTCACCAAGTAAAGATCATTGCGGAAGTTACGAACCCGGTCGTTGGGAACATTCTTCAGTTCTTTGTAGAGGCTCGTCTCGTTGCCAATGTCATTGACCAGCGTCCGCATAGCCAACATGGTATTGGCGGTGAACTGCTTCGTGCGGATGTATTCGGTCACGTCGTCGCGGGCGTCTCCGATGACGGCGCCCGGTTCGACATAATGGTCGAGCACTCCGGAAGCCTGCTGCGAGACCGCGATAAAATCCTGCGATTCCTGATAGGTCACCGCGTGGTTCAGCGCATAGGCGGTAGGCACGGTTCCGATCAGAATGAGCATGATCAGCCCCATGCCCTTCTGGCCGTCGTTTGACCCGTGGAAAAAGCTGACGCCTGTGCACGTGAGAATAAGCAGGCAGCGAATGTAGAAGGGCGGCGGGGCCTCGCCTTCTGGGGCGCTATAGAGTTTCGGATCCTTAATGAGCGCCTTGGCCGCTAGCAGCAGAAGGGCCGCGACGCCGAATCCGACGATGGGGGAGAGCAGCAACGATTTGCCGATGTTGGCGGCTTGTCCCCAATCGACGCCAGAAGTACCAGTCCTGCCGGCCATCAGTTGGTTGGCAATGCCTACGCCGATGACCGAACCGATCAGCGTATGAGAGCTAGAGGCTGGCAGTCCGAAGTACCAAGTTCCCAGATTCCAGATGATCGCGGAGACCAGCAGCGCGAAGACCATGGCAAAGCCGGCCTTGCTGCCCACCTGCAAAATCAGCTCCACCGGCAGCAAGGAGACGATGGTGAATGCGACCAATCCGGAGGAAGCCATCACTCCCAGAAAATTCCAGAAACCCGACCATACCACCGCGACGTGGGGTTCCAGCGAGTGGGTGTAAATAACCGTCGCGACTGCATTAGCAGTGTCGTGGAAGCCGTTCACGAACTCAAAACCAAGCGCCACGAAGAGCGCGACCCCCAGCAGCACGTAGGGCAACACGGATTCGTTGTGAAGTGTGGAAAGGTCGCCCAAGAGATGCGATCCCGCATAGGCAAAGCCAATGATCAGGACGATCCCGAACATCAGCATGCCGATCTTGCCGGGAGAACGGCGGATTTTGGCATCAAGAACAGTGGATGCTGTGGCCATGACGGTCCTTTGTGACATCTCTAGTGAGCAGAATTGAAGTCCGATGGAATTGCGACACTATAGTGAAGGGATGTTACGGGTGTGTTAAAAGGCACGCTTAAGGCGAATCGCGGGGAAATCACGTCCGTCGCCAGTTCAAGGGACTAAAATCGCGATGCCTGAGGCTGGGCCGGCTTTTATTTCTTCAATGCCACCGCGAGACCGTCCCGGATCGGCAGCAGCGTCGTGTAGAACTCCTTCGTGTCGTAGAGTTTGCGATTGAATTCTAGGATGGCCTTGGTGCGGGGATCCGTGGGATTCTTTTCGGCGACGCGGCCGCTCCACAGCACGTTGTCGGTAATGAACAGGCCGCCCTTCCGCAAGCGGGGCGCCACCAGGCGCAGCACGCGGGGATAGTCTTCCTTGTCAACATCATTGAAGATGATGTCGAATTCCTGCTTCTGCTCCGAGAGGAACTCCAACGCGTCTCCGGTATGCAGCGTGATGCGGTTGGAAACTCCGGCACGATGGAAGTAGCCGCGAGCACGTTCTGCATTCTTCGAATCGCCGTCGGTGTAGATCACTCGTCCTTTATCGCCCACCGTCTGAGCCCACCAGATGGTCGAATAGCCGATGGCGGACCCGAGTTCGAATACCGTGCGTGCATTGATCATCAAGGCTAGTTGCTGCAGAACTCGTGCGACGGCTGGACCCACGATGGGGACGTCGTGCGCGGTGGCGTAGTCTTCCATCTCTGCCAGCACTTCCTCTCGCCTGGGCAGCATGGAGTAGAGGTAGTCATCGACCGGTCCGGCGGTGGTGAAGTTGTAGTGGCGCCAGCTTGCGGCGGAGTTTTTCTTCTTAGCTTGAGGTACATTCACCTTAGTCACGCGCTTCCCTTTCCAGTGCGATAGCCCTAATGGTTAAGCGTCGATCGTTTAACCGATGACGGTTCAACCGCCGATGGTAATGCCCGGCTTCATCTCGTACACGTCAACGTTTGGAACCAGTTTCTGCAAGGCGTTCGGGGTTCCGGTGAGCGCGGGGAAAGTTCCGAAGTGCATAGGGATGACGGTCTTCGGCCTTACCAGATTGATGGCATACGCGGCCTCGCGCGGTCCCATGGTGAAGAGATCGCCTATCGGGATCATGGCGATTTCGGGAGCGTACAACTCGCGGATGATCGCCATGTCGCCGAACACGTTCGTGTCGCC
>Ga0210396_10005564_pt1 | contig 12166 bp, 11 predicted proteins | sample IncBWH17OmetaG_FD_155466 | JGI IMG/M metagenome (GOLD analysis project Ga0210396, IMG submission 155466) | Forest soil microbial communities from Barre Woods Harvard Forest LTER site, Petersham, Massachusetts, United States - Inc-BW-H-17-O ...
ACCCAAGCTGGACGCATTTCTTTTTAGTGACGCTTGAGCCCGGCCTGTTCCTGCTGCCACTCCTGAGCGTCCACACCGGTGAGACGCACTCCTCCCCCGCGGCACCAGGGACAGGTGACCTTGCGGGAGTGTTCACCGAGATTGGAGATCACCTTGCCCGTCCCATGGCAGGGCATGCAAGGTTGGGGCTCGCGCGGCTCCTCGACGGCGGAATCGCCCTCCTCGCCGTCGCCGGCGCTCGAGGAAGACGCCCTGCGCGAGCGCTTGGCGGCGGGTGGCTTGCGATCATCTGCATCACTCATGGAGTGGCGAGGTTAGCGTTCCGGGCGTGAGAATGCCCACGATCCCCCTGCGCCTGCTCGTGCTCGCGCTGATCACCGCCGGCGCGGCGGCGCTGCGACTCGTCGATCTGGGAGCGGTGCGACTGGACCCGTTCTACGACGCCGCGGTGCGCAGCATGGGCCTCTCCTGGCACAACTTCTTCTTCGGCGCCTACGAGCCCGGCGGGAGTGTTTCGATCGACAAGCCGCCCATCGACCTGTGGCTTCAGGTGGGCAGCGTGAAGCTGCTCGGTTGGGGTTCGGCTTCGCTGAAGCTGCCCGAGGCCCTGGCGGGCACCGTGTCGGTGCCGCTGCTGTACGCGGCGATAAAGCGTCCCTTCGGAGCGCTCGCCGGCCTGGTGGCCGCCCTTGCGCTGGCGGTGCTGCCGATCGAGGTGATCACCGCCCGCAGCGACACGATGGACGCTGTCATGATGATGCTACTCGTGGTGGCCCTGCTGATGGTCGTGCTCGCGAGCGACACGGGTCGGACCATCTGGCTGCTCGCCGGCGCCGCGGCGCTCGGGTTGGCCTTCAACGTGAAGCTGCTCGAGTCGCTTGTGGCGCTCCCAGGGCTGTTCGTGCTGGCATATCTCGGACTGTCGCGTACGCGTAGGGAGAGCGACGCTTCGAGCATGCGCCTGCGCACCCTCTCCCAGCTCGCCGCGGCCGCGGCGGTCTATGTGATCGTGGCGCTCTCGTGGCTGGGAGCCACGCTGCTGGTGCCCGCGCACGAGCGTCCCTACGCGATCGGCTCGACCAACGGCAGCGCCTGGAATGCGGCGTTTATCTTCAACGGGACCGAAAGGCTGACCGGGAAAACGGCGGAAGTGGGACAGCCGACGGCGGTGGCAGCGCACAGCGCTCGCGCGAGCCGACGGTCCACCGGCCAGTCAGAGCCGATCACGCCGCCCTCCCCCACCAGGCTGCTGGCTCGCAGCGGTCAGCTGCCGGCCAGATGGCTCGGTTGGGAGGCGCTAGTCGCCCTGCTGCTGGGTACCGCCGTCGCGATCTCCGCTGCACGTGGGCGCCTCGCCAGCCTGCAACGTGCGACGGCGATCGGAGTCTTCCTATGGCTGCTCACCGGGATCGCGCTGTTCAGTGCGATGGCGCGCCTGCACCCGCGCTATGTCGAGAGCTTCACACCGGCGGTGGCTGGCATGTTCGGAATCGGTGTGGCCTGGGTCGCAGGCGCCCCCAGCCGCACTCGCCTGCTGGCTGTGCCACTGACGGCGCTGCTTGCGATACCACTCGTGGCGAGCGTCGAAGCGATCGGCGCCAGGACCTCCGATGCTGGGCTCGTCGGCGCCCTCAACGCCGAGGAGCAACGCTCGATCAGTCTCTATCTGCGCTCCCACCAGCAGGGGGCACGCTATGAGCTGGCGGCGGGCGCCGCCACCAACATCGCCTCGTTGATCGTGCAGGACGGGCGTCCGGTCGTGATGCTCACCACCTACAACGGCCTTCCGCTGACGAGCGTCGCCCAGCTGAGGCTCCTCGTCTCCCAGGGAGCGGTGCGCTATGCGCTGCTCTCCTCCACCTGCGGGCCAAGGGCGCCAAGGACCGATGCCGGCTGTGCTCCCGTCGCGCGCTGGGTGCGAGCGCACGGCACAGATGTCTCCCGTCAGGCCGGCCTGCGCGTCAACGGTGTCCTGTGGCGACTGCCTGGAGCGGTAGCGTGAACCCCATGGGCACGCCCGCTTCGATGCGCATCCTGGTCGTCGACGACGAGGCGCCGCTGCGCGAGACGCTGACACGCTCCTTCTCCAAGGAGGGCCACTCGGTCCAATCGGTCGCCGGCGGCGCCGAGGCGATCGAGCGCGCCGGCGCGGAGCAGTTCGACGTGATCCTGCTGGACGTGGCGCTCGGCTCCGGGCCAAACGGCTATGACGTGTGCCGCACGCTGCGCGACCAGCGCAACATCGTGCCGATCATCATGCTGACCGCGCTGGACACGGAGGCCGACGCCGTCCAAGGGCTCGAGGCAGGCGCAGACGATTACGTGACCAAGCCGTTCGGCTTGGCGGAGCTGCGCAGTCGCATCCGTGCCGTGCTGCGCCGCTCCGGCCCCCGTGCGCTCGGCCGAGAGATCCTGAGCATCGGCCCCGTGACGCTCGACCGCAGCCACCGCGAGGCGACGGTCGACGGCGAGCAGGTGAAGCTCACGTTCTCCGAGTTCGAGCTGCTGGCCCAGCTCATGTCCGAAGCCGGCAGGCTCTTCAACCGTCAGGAGCTGTTGCGAGCCATCTGGGGCGATTCGGCCTACCGCGACCCGCGCGCGATCGACGTTCACATCAGACACCTGCGCGAGAAGATCGAGGAGCTGCCCGAGGAGCCGAGGCTGATCTTGACGGTGCGCGGCGCCGGGTATCGCTTCCAGGAGCCGTGAGCGAGTCCTCACGGCTCTCTGGCGCCGTGACCGGTGGCGTCGATCACAGGCGTGGGCGCATGCTCGGGTTGCGACCAAAGGTGTTCGCCGCCCTGCTGCTGTCCAGCGCCGTGACGCTGGCTGTGGCCGCGCTCGCGCTGCTGTCGCCGCTGGAGCACCGCCTGCGCACCGACGGCGAGACGGCGGTGTTCACTGCGATCTCGAGCTCGCGACCCGAGTTTGCAGAGATCGGCGTCGACCCGACCACGCAAAGCCCAGACAAGGCGGAGCTCGTCGCCTCTGTCGCGCTCCTGCGTCGTCGCTCCGGTGCTCAGGTGACCGTGCTCAACCGGCGCCTGGAAACGATCTACTCCCCCGCCAACCAGGATCTCGATGTGCCGGACTATTACGCGCAGGCACGCCGCGCGCTGCGCACGAATCGAGGCGTGCACACGCTGATCGGCACCGAGCTCGTTGCGGCCGAGCCAGTGAGAATCGGCGGCAACGGCAAGACCTATGCAGTGGTGCTCGTGCGTCGCCTGCAATATGTGAGCTCGGCGGTTCACGTAGTGCAGAACGCGTTCATCGAGGCGGCGGCCGTCGGCTTCGGCATCGCGCTGCTGCTTGGGCTGGCTCTCACGACGACGCTGCTGCGACGTCTCGAGCGACTGCGAGACGCGGCGCGCGAGCTCGATCGGCACGGCCTGGACGCGCCGATTCAAGTTGACGCTCGGCGCGATGAGATCGGCGATCTGACCCGTGCGTTCGCCAGCATGCAGGCGCGGCTGCGCCGCCAGGAAGAGGCTCGCCACACGTTCGTGGCCACCGCCTCGCACGAGTTGCGCACCCCCCTGGCCTCGCTGGACGGGACGCTCGAGCTGCTCGAAGACGACCTCGACCCCCAGCGCCTTGATCTCGAAGATGCCCGCGAGCGTATGGTGCGAGCTCGTGAGCAGTCGCGGCGACTGTCGAGCCTTGCAACGGACCTGCTCGACCTCAGCCGCCTGGACGCGGAGATCTCGCTGCGAGCCGAGCCGGTCGAGCTCGGCGAGCTCTCCCGGGCGGTCGCGGCTGAGTTCGAGCGGCGCGCGAGCGAGCGCGACGTCCAGATCGAGGTGCGCCGCTCCTCGCAGGCCTGCTGGGCCACGGGCGATCCCGGGGCCGTGGCGCGAATCGTGAGGATTCTGCTCGACAACGCGGTCGGGATCGCGCCGCCCGGATCGAAGGTTCAGACCATGACCGCAACCGATGGCGTATCGGTGCAGGTGATCGTCAGCGACAACGGGCCCGGCGTGCCCGAGCCCGAGCGCGAGCGGATCTTCGAGCGGTTTCAGCGCGGAAGCACCTCGGGCGGGCGCAGCGGCTTCGGGCTCGGGCTTGCGATCGGGCGCGAGCTGGCGACGCGTATGAACGGCTCGCTGGCGCTGCTCGACGGCGAGAGGCCCTCCGATGCGACGGGAGCACGCTTCGCGCTGCGCCTGCCGGAGGCGCCCATGGAGCCCGACAGCGTCTCAGGAGCGCCACAGCGCGCAGGCGATGACAATCGGCGAGGATAGTCACATGAAAGCCACTGCCCGACCGAGCGACCCGCCCAGTGCCGTCTTGCTCGAACAGATCGCCGACAGAGCCCGAGGCGCCGGTCGAATCGCGCTCGACACAGAGTTCATGGGCGAGGGTCGCTATCGCACGCTGCTCTGCCTGATCCAGCTTGCCGTGGCCGATGGGCAGGGAGGCGAGCAGATCGAGATCGTCGATCCGCTCGACGGCGACCCCGCGACGTTCGCCGAGCGGGGCCGGCCGCTTGCCCAGGTTCTCTCTGACCCCCGGGTCGAGATCCTGGTCCACGCGGGACGTCAGGACATAGCGTTGTTGCGCCGGACGCTTGGATGCGAGGCCAGCAACGTGTTCGATACCCAGGTGGCGGCCGGTTTCCTGGGGCTGCCCGCACAGTGCTCCTACGAGACGCTGCTCGCGGAGACGCTGGGCGTCAAGCTCTCCAAGAGCGCGAGCTTCACCCGCTGGGACGCCCGTCCGCTCTCGCCTGAGCAGCTCGCCTACGCGCGCGATGACGTCGTTCACCTGACGGCGCTGGCCGACGAGCTCGAGCGCCGTCTCGAGCTCGTCGGACGACTGCAGTGGGCACGCGAGGAGTGTCAGTTTCTCGAGCAGGTCAGCGACAAGCGCGATCTCGATGCGATCTTCGCAAAGCTTCCGCGAATCAGGGGGATGAGCGTGCCCTCTCAGGGAATCGCCCGCGAACTGGTGGCATGGCGCGAGCAGACGGCTGCGGAGCGCGATCGGCCCGTCCAGACCGTGCTCGGCGATACTCCCCTGGTCGAGATCGCCAAGCGCAAGCCCACTTCGCTTCGCAAGCTCGAGGAGATCCGAGGCGTCGGCCAGAACAGTTTGCGCAAACGCGGCGAGGAGCTGCTTGCGGCGGTCCAGCGAGGTCTCCAGAATGCCCAGGCGCCGCTCACCAGCGGTCCACGGTCGCCACAGCCACGGCCTGAGGACGCACCGCTGATCGCGCTGTCAGAGGCGCTTGTGAGAGCGCGTGCCCGCGAGGCCAACCTCGCCTACGAGCTGCTGGCCTCGCGCGCCGACCTGCAGGCGATCGTCGTGGGCGAGCGGACGGGAGAGCGCGCCGATGTCCGCACGCTGCGCGGCTGGCGCGGCGAGCTCGTCGGCGACGAGCTGCTCGCCCTGCTCGACGGAAGCATTTCCCTGACCGTCGAGAACCGCTCTGTGAGGGTTACCCCTCTCTGAGCGCAGGGGCCCTATTCGATGTGGTTGTAGACGGTGAACATCGGCATGTACATCGAGACCACGATGAAACCGACGATCGAGCCGATCACGATGATCATGATCGGCTCCAGGATCGAGGTGAGCGCTTTCACCGACGCTTCCACCTGGTCCTCGTAGAAGTCCGCGACCTTCGCGAGCATCGCGTCGAGCGCGCCGGTCTCCTCGCCCACGCCCACCATGTGAGTCACCATCGTCGGAAAGATCGTCGTCTTGGAAAGCGGCTCTGAGAGCGTGCCCCCGCGCTTGACCGAGGCGATCACACCGTCCATCGCCTCCTCGACTGCGACGTTGCCGCCGGTCTTGCCGACGATCTCAAGCGCCAGCAGCAGCGGTACGCCGGCGCTCATCAGCGAGGCGAGCGTGCGCGACCAGCGCGCCACCGCCACCTGCTGGACGATCGCGCCGATCTTCATCGGCACTCGCAGGCGAAAGCGATCCCATTGGGGCCGGCCCCACGACGATTTCTTCCACTTCAGAAAGGCGAACGCGGTAAGGCCGGCGCCTGCGAACATCGCCCACCAGTAGCCGACGACGGCATGGGACATGGTCACCGAGACCTGTGTGATCGCCGGGAGTTCGCCGCCGAACTGCTTGAAGACGCCGGCGAACACCGGTACGAGGAACGCGACGAGCGCCATCATGACGGCCACAGCGAACGTGATCACGAGCGCCGGGTAGATCATCGCCGAGCGAATCTGGCGGCGCAGCGAGGCGTCCTTCTCGAGCTGGTCGGCGACGCGCATCAGCGACTCCTCCAGCAGCCCTCCGGCCTCGCCGGCGCGGGTCATGGCGACGAACAGCGGATTGAAGACCTTCGGATGAGATTCCATCGCCCCACTGAGCGACAGGCCCGCCTCGACGTCCTTGCGCACCTGAATCACGGTGTCCTTCAGAAACTTGTTCTCGGTCTGTTCCTCGAGCACGTAGAGAGCGCGCAGGATCGACAGGCCCGAGGAGATCATCGTGGCGAGCTGACGTGAGAAGATCGCGAGCTCGCCGCTCTTGACCGACTTCATGAAGCTCAGCTCGATCTCGCGCGAGGCGTGCTTGTCGGCGATGTCGAGCACGATCATGCCGCGCGACTTCAGCTGGTTGGAGACCGCTTCCTTGGAGTCGGCTTCGATCTCACCGCGCGCCTTGACGCCGGCGAGGTCCATCGCCTTGAAGACGTAGGTGCTCACCTCACACCACCGGCTCGCTCATATGTGACGTTTCCGACCTCATGCCGCCAGCGATCCCGCACCGAGCAGTCGACGCAGCTCCTCGGGCGCCTGTGAGCGCGATTCCGCGAGCTTCTGGGAGATCTTGCCGGTGCGCACAAGCGACACCAGCGCCGCGTCCATCGTCTGCATGCCCTGGGCAGAGCCCGTCTGCAGCACCGAGTAGATCTGATGGGTCTTGCCCTCCCGGATCAGATTGCGCACCGCCGGGTTGGGGATCAGCACCTCGCATGCCGCCACGCGCCCCGAGCCGTCTGCGGTGGGCAGCAGCTGCTGGGTGACGATGCCCTGCAACGCGACCGACAGCTGCACCCGCACCTGACCCTGCTGCTCGGGCGGGAACACGTCGATGATGCGATCCACCGTCTGAGCGGTGTCCTGCGTGTGAAGCGTGGCGAATACGAGGTGGCCGGTCTCAGCGGCGGTGAGCGCCGTCGAGATCGTCTCGAGGTCGCGCATCTCTCCGACCAGGATCACATCCGGGTCTTGGCGCAGCGCGGCCTTCAAGGCCTCCCCGAAGGACTGCGCGTCGGAGCCCAGCTCGCGCTGGTTGACCAGGCACTTCTTGTGTGCGTGCAGGAACTCGATCGGATCCTCGATCGTCAGGATGTGCTCCTCGCGCGTGAGGTTGATCTCGTCGAGCATCGCCGCAAGCGATGTGGACTTGCCCGAGCCGGTGGGACCCGTGACGAGTACGAAGCCGCGCGGCTTGCGCGTGAGCTCGTGGACAGCCGCGGGCAGGCCGAGCTGGTCGATCGAGGTCAGCTCGAACGGGATCAGGCGAAACGCCGCCCCGATTGCGCCGCGCTGGTAGTAGGCGTTGACGCGGAAGCGTGCGTGTCCGGGAATCGAGTAGGCGAAGTCAAGCTGCCAGTTGGTCTCAAGGCGCTGGCGCTGGTCGCCGGAGAGGATCGAGTAGACGATCTCGCGCGTGTCGGTCGAGTCGAGCTCGGGGTAGCCTTCCAGGCGCGTGAGACGCCCACGGACACGCACCGTCGGCTGCGAGCCGGCGGCTAGGTGCAGGTCAGACGCGCGCCGCGCTACGACCTCCATCAGCAGATCTGCGAAGTCGATCTTCATCGTGCTGCCCTGCGTTCGGTCGTGGCGCATGCGTGGGATCTCATGGGCCCCTTATCGGCAGATGTGTCGCACACCTCAACTGCTGCCGATCACACGCGCGATCTCGGCCACGGAGGTCAGGCCCTGGCGGACCTTCTCCAGGCCGTCGTCGCGCAGGCGACGCATGCCCTCGCGGACTGCCACGTCCCTGATCTCCTCGGAGGGACGGCGTTCGAGCGTCATGCGGCGGATCTCCGAGGAGAGCGTCATCACCTCATAGATGCCGAGACGGCCGCGGTAGCCGGTGCCGCCGCAGCGCCGGCAGCCGGTGGACTCATACGCCTCGAGATCGACGATCGCCTTGTAGCCGTTTTCGCGCAGAACCTCGGCGGGGACGATCGTGCGCTGCTTGCAGTTGGAGCACAGCATCCGAGCGAGCCGTTGCGCCAGCACGCAATCGAGCGCCGAGGCGACCAGGAACGGCTCGATTCCCATCTCGGTGAGGCGGGTGATCGCCGACGGCGCATCGTTGGTGTGGAGCGTGGAGAGCACCAGATGCCCTGTCAGGGCCGACTCCACCGCGATCTGGGCCGTCTCGCGATCGCGGATCTCGCCCACCATGATCACGTCCGGGTCCGCTCGCACCATCGCGCGCAGGCCGGCGGCGAACGTGAGACCCACCTTCGCCGAGACCTGCACCTGGGTGATGCCTTCGAGCTGGTACTCGACAGGGTCCTCGACGGTGATGATGTTCTTCTCCGGCGTGTTGAGCGCAAGCAGCGCCGCGTACAGGGTCGTGGACTTGCCTGAGCCGGTGGGGCCGGTGACGAGCACGGCGCCGTGGGTTTCGTGAAAGGCACGCTCGAAGCGCTCGCGCTCGGTCTCGGCCATCCCCAGCTTCTCGAGCTTCATCACGACCGAGTCCTTGTCGAGGATGCGCATCACGATCGACTCCCCGTGCACGCTCGGCAGCGTGACCACGCGCAGGTCTATGTGGCGCCCGTCGACTTTGAGGCTGACGCGACCGTCCTGAGGCAGGCGCCGCTCGGAGATGTCGAGCTCGGCCATGATCTTCACGCGCGAGACCACCCCCGCGGCCATGCGCCGCGGGACGGTGGTTATGTCCTGCAGGATCCCGTCCACGCGCACCCTCACACGAACCTCATGGCCGTCTGGGGCCAGGTGGACATCGGAGGCGCCGCGCTCCACCGCCTGGCCGACGATCTGGTTGACGAGCTTTACGACGGGGGCGTCGTCGGCGGTCTCGCGCAGGTTGACGATCTCGGCGCGGCTCTCCTCGGACTCCTCGGGGACGCTCTCCCCCGAGACCACGTCCTCCAGACGCGCCATCCGCGAGATCAGATCGCTGATTGCCTCCGGAGATGCGACCGCGACCCGCACCTCATAGCCGGTCATGATCGCCACGTCGTCGACAGCCAGCACGTTTGAGGGATCGGCCATCGCAAGCAGCAACGTGCGCTTATCCACGAACGCGACCGGCACCGCCTGGTAGCGCTTGGCGGCAGTGTTGACGACGAGGTTCGCAGCTCCCATGTCCACCGGGAACACGTCGAGGTCGAGATGATCCAGTCCATAGCGCTCGGCGAGCGCACGGGCAAGCCCGTCGGCGTTGATCGCGTTGCCTGCCAGCAGCACTCGCTCGGGCGTGGTGCCTTCGTTGCGGGACGTCTCGATCGCGTGATCGACCCGCTCGCGGGAGGCGAGACCCATGTCCACGATCACGTCGGTCAGAAAGCGCGAGGAGGAGCCGCGGCGGGTGGGACGGGTGACCCCCTGCGGCGCCTCGGGCACACTTTAATCCTGCGTGTGCGGCTCGTAGGTCAGCGAATAGGGATCGCCTCCACCTGCTCGTAGCGGGCTGTCGTCGGCGATGACGCCTGCCTCGCCTGGGGTCTGCTGCCCGGAATCTGCCCGTTCGACCTCGACGCTCACCTGTGGCTCGTCTTCGCCGAAGACGCCGCCTTCCTCGCGCAGGCCGCTCGGAGGAGTGCTCATCGTCGATGCTCGCGACTCATGCCCGGTGGAGCATGTCCAACGGGATTCCCTCTAAAGGCTCTATCGGCGCCGATCACCGTGCGATCGATCGCTGGGCTCGAGTGCGCAGCGCAGCCGGACATAGCACAGCCGGATGTGAGTAGGCGCCTAGCCCGAGTGTGTCTGCAAGCCGGCTCCTCGACGCATCGCGGCAAGCGGCGCAGGCCTGCCGGTCCAGTGCTCGAAGCTGAGCGCTCCCTGTGCCACAAGCACCTCGAGACCCCCGACGATCGCCACCTCGTGACTGCGCGCAGCTGCCAGCAACGGCGTGAGACCGTCTCGGTAGACCAGATCGATGACATACGCATACCTACCGACTAGATCGGCGGTCAGGTCGAGTTGGTTGAGCGCCACCTCGTCACTGGCCGACCGTTGCAGTCCCACCGACGTGCAGTTGACGAGCAGATCGGCAGACGCCGGCCTCGACACAGCGCTTGCGCCAAGCTCGCGCGCCAGCGCGCTCGCTCGCTCTGGCGTGCGATTCCAAACAGACACCCGCGTCGCGCCGGCATTCAACAGGCCCCACACCACCGCCCGCGCACTCCCTCCGGCGCCGAGCACCAGCGCTGTCATCCCCGCCGGCGAGCGCCCGAGCGCGGCGATCAGCCCTGGCGCGTCCGTGTTCTCCGCCGCAATGCCACTGTCTGTGAAGGTGAGCGTGTTGGCCGCCCCGATCGCCCGTGCCGCCTCGCTTGCGCTGTCGGCGAGCGCGAGCGCAGCCTGCTTGTGGGGAATCGTCACGTTCGCACCCACGAAACCGCTGGCGCCGAGCGCACGCACCGTCTCCGCGAACAGCTCCGCCGGCAACGGCAGTCGCTGGTAGCTCCAGTCATCCAGAGCGCACTCCCTGAATGCCGCCCGGAACATCGCCGGCGAGCGACTGTGGGCGACGGGCCAACCGATCACGCCCAGCCTTTGCATCGCTCCCCCTCGTCGATCGTGACCCGTGGGGGCCGTTCGATTGCCACGAGCAAAGGTCTACCGCTTCTTGCAGCTTGGAACGCGTCCGTCATTTTTGTCGATCGCTTCGCGGTAGGCGGCGACGTTCTTTTCGAACTTGGCGTAGCTCGTTGAGAAGACCTGCTCGCCGCAGCCGTCAGAACCCGCCACGTAGTAGAGGTAGGACACTTTTGCGGGTCGCCCGGCCGCCGCGATCGCAGCGGCGCCCGGATTGGAGATGGGCGTCGGCGGCAGACCCTTGTGGACACGGGTGTTGTACGGCGAGTCGCTGCTCAACTCGGTTTCGGTCAACGGATGGCTGAAGTCGTGCAGCGCATAGCGCAACGTCGAGTCGATCCCGAGCGTCATGTCCAGACGCAGACGGTTGTAGATGACCGCTGCCACGAGCGGACGGTCGTGCGGGACGGCAACCTCGCGTTCGATGATCGACGCGACGATCAACAGTTCGTAGGGAGTCACGCCGAGCACCTTCGCCCGGTGGACCTCACCGCCACCGAAGTTTTCCTCAAACGCGGAAAGCTGCTTGGACGCCAGCTGAGAGGCCGGCGCGTCCGCATACAGTTCATAGGTCGCCGGGAACAGGAACCCTTCGAGATTCGGGGTGCCGACGGGAGCCCCATAGTGAGCGGGGCTCAACTCGGCAGAGCGCTTGGAGGCCGTCAGATAGCTGCCGCGCAGCCCGTCGGCGCGCGCCAGCGCGGCGATCTGCAGGCGCGTGTAGCCCTCCGGGATCACGACCTTCATGACCGCGGGCGCCACAGGCGCCGCCGTATGCCGTCGACCGTGGCGCAGGAGCAGCACCACACCGCCGGCGATCGCGCCGAGCACCACCAGAAGCGCCAGCAGCGCGCCGGCTCTTGCCGCGCCGGTCCGCATCGGGGAGATGTGAGGACGATGCAGATGGGGCCGGTGTAGGTAAGGCGTATGCGATCTGGACGAGGTTCCCCTGTGCCGACGCCCGTTCCGCTCGGCGCGCCCCGAGGCTGAGACCGGTAGCGGCAGCGGATAGTGCGGCTGCGCTTGTGCGCTCTCCGCCGGCTCTGGCACGCTCCGCCGCGGCAGCACGCTTGCGGGCGGCTGTGGTGCGCTCGTTGTCGGTGGCAGCTCGCTTGCGGCCGGCGATGTTTTGCTCGTTGTCGACGGCAGCAAGCTTGCAGTGGACAGTGGTTCGCTCGTTGTCGGTGGCAGCTCGCTTGCGGCCGGCGGTGGTTGGCTCGCAGTCGGTGGCAGCTCGCTTGCGAGCGTCTGTGGTTCGCTAGCAGTCGGTGGCGGCTCGCTTGTGGCCATCTCGCCGACAGCGGCAGCTGGCGCCGTCGGCGACTCGGCAAGTGGAGGCGGTAGCGGCGGTCCCGGCGGTTCCTCGGTCGGCGGCGCCGGCC
>Ga0210396_10005566_pt1 | contig 12160 bp, 11 predicted proteins | sample IncBWH17OmetaG_FD_155466 | JGI IMG/M metagenome (GOLD analysis project Ga0210396, IMG submission 155466) | Forest soil microbial communities from Barre Woods Harvard Forest LTER site, Petersham, Massachusetts, United States - Inc-BW-H-17-O ...
TCCCCAGCGCCATCTCGTCGTAACCTCTAATGACGATTCTGGAAATACGGGGCTTCACAAAATCGAAAGTTGTTAGGGTTTCATGAGGGTTTTTCTGCCTATTTGACGCTATACGGGATAGGGGAGTTTCATCTGGGATGCGCGCCCGCATTTTGCGCGGGCCGGTCATGGGGGATCATCCGTCAGCGGATTGTTCGGGTTCGCATCCCGGTGATGCTTCGTTCCATTTTTCGGCTTTGCCTGCCCTTCAATTACAATCACGGTTTCGCTCTTGCAAATACTCAAATGAAACTTGCACAGATTGCTTCTGCGCTGGGCGCACGCCTGGAAAACGGCTCGCCCGAGACCGAGATCACAGGCGTCGCGGGAATTGAAGACGCCGGTCCAGGCCAGCTCACGTTCGTGGCCAACCCGAAATACGCGGCCGCGGCCCGGAAGACCCAAGCATCAGCGGTCATCGTCGCCGAAGACTTCCCTGCCCTCGCGACGGCGATGTTGCGCAGCAAGAACCCCTATCTGGCTTTCGCCCGCGCAATCGCCATATTTCATCTGGCTCGCAAATACTCACCCGGCATTCATCCTACGGCAGTGGTCCATGCTTCCTCCCGGATCGGCGAGGGCGCACACATTGGACCATATGTGGTCGTCAGTGAAGATGTCGAGATCGGGAACCATGCCGTGCTGCTGGCGCACGGGCGTGAAGATCGGCGACAACTTCATGGCTCACGCTCACGCGGTCGTTCGCGAGCACTGCCGTCTGGGAAATAATGTGCTGTTGCAAAACGGCGTTGTCATCGGTGCAGACGGTTTCGGATTCGCGAAAGATGACCTCGGCCACTGGCACAAGATCCCGCAGCCGATGCCGGTGGTCATCGAAGACGACGTGGAAATCCAGGCCAATTCCTGCATCGATCGCGCCAGCGTGGGCGAAACCCACATTGCGCGCGGCACAAAAATCGACAATCTGGTGCAGGTTGGCCACGGCTCATATATTGGAGAGGACTCGCTGCTGGCTTCACAAGTCGGACTCGCCGGCTCAACCGAAGTCGGCAATAACGTAATCCTCACGGGGCAAGTGGGCGTCGTCGGTCATTGCAAAATCGGCGACGGCGCCATCGTTACCCCGCAAAGCGGTGTTGCTGGCGACATCGCGCCGGGCGCGATTGTCAGTGGCGCTCCCGCCATCGATCATAAATTGTGGCTAAAGGTCTCCGCGCTGCTGAGCCGTTTACCGGAAATCGCGAAAGCAGTCAGGTCAAAACCAAAAGCGTAGACCACGAAGGGCACGAAGGTTCACAAAGGAAACAAGTCAAGCCGATACGGTTCCTTTGTGAACCTTAGTGTCGTTTGTGGTTATCGGGCTTGACTCTTGAAGCTCCGCCGGCAATCCGCTGTCGATTGCCTTGCGAACTCTCGCCATCAGACACTCGCGGCTGCCAAAATCTTTGGGCTCGATCGGCGAGTGAAAGATTACGCTGACAGTCCCAGGCTTAATCGCGAATCTCTTCTTTGGCATCACGTAGTGCGTGCCCACGATGGTTACCGGCACGATGGGCACACCACATCCCTCAGCCAAATAAAACGGCCCCTTCTTGAAAGGAAGAAGCTTGCCATCGAAGGAACGGTGCCCTTCGACGTAGACAGTCATATTGATGCCTTGACGAATCACTTCCGCGGCGGCCCGGACCGCCGAGATGCCCGACTCCCGATTTCCGCGATCCACCGGGACCAGCGACCCGAATCGCATAAGCCTCGCCAATATCGGATAACGAAACAATTCCTTCTTAACCATGATCGACATGCGGCGCGGAATCAGCGGCATCAGAATCGGGGGATCAACATTGGAAACGTGATTAGACATGAAGATGTAGGTGCGGGCTGGGTCAATCCTGTCTAGGCCTACAGCCTTTACCCGGATTCCAGCCAGTTTGACTCCTGTCCACGCACCCCACATTGTCATGCGATACAGAAAACTGACGTCTCCCGTGATTAGAGTCCAGGGAAAGCCGATCAAGGCCGCGATAGGAAGCAGTGCGGCCCAGAATCCCAGCATCACGAGAGTGCGAATCATGGGCGGGCGTCTCCGAACGGGAACTCGCCGTCAGGCGAGACGACATAGCTTTCCAGTGGCACGAATTTGTTGACGTGGTTCAGCTCAACATCACCTTGTTCTCGGCACCCGAGCCATGCTGGTTGCTTGCGCCAAGCGATTTCAAACGTGCCGGCAGTTTCTCGTAAATGCCACCGAAGCCCCCGTTAGAAAGGATGGCGACCACATCGCCCGCCCGCAACTCGGCTGCAACCAATTGCACGATGCCATCGACGGTGGGAACCATGCGCGCTCGCCGGCCATGCTTTAGGATTTGCGCCGCTACTGCAGCCAAGTCCAAGCGCTCCGCTTCCGGGATCGCTTCTGATTTGAAAACGTTAGCTACGACTACTTCATCGGCTAGCGCGAGGCTATTCGCCAATGCATCCTGCAGCACGTTGCGCCGCAGAGTATTCGAGCGCGGCTCGAGAATTGCCCACAAGCGCGCCCCTGGATAGTTTAATCGCAATGCGGTGAGCGTACCCGCAATTGCCGTCGGGTGATGCGCAAAATCGTCAATGATGGTTATGCCATTCACTTTCGCCCGTACCTCAAGACGCCGCTTAACACTTTTGAAAGTTTTCAGTGCTGCTGAAATCTCTTCTTTGCCAACTCCGCATCCTGCAGCGATCGCGGCAGCGGCGGTCGCGTTCCATACGTTGTACTCACCGGCCAGTGGGTACTCGAAGTCTGCCCACGGCTTTCCATCCCGTACGACCGACCACGAGGTGTGCCCCGGTTCGAAATGCAGCTCGGTGATTCGCCAGCTTGCATTCGCTGCAGACCCATATCGCTGTACAGGGCAAAACGCGCGGGCGAGACAACGCTCCAGACTCTCTCCAGTATCGAAGGCGATGATACGGCCACGACGAGGCACAAGATTCACCAAGCGCTTGAATGCCGTTTCAACGGCGTCGAGGTCTTTGTAGATGTCCGCGTGATCAAATTCCACGGAAGTCAGAATGATGGAGTCGGGAAAGTAATGCATGAACTTCGGACCCTTGTCGAAGAAAGCAGTATCGTACTCATCGCCCTCGAGGATGAAGTGCTTGCCCTGCCCCAGTTGAAAGCTGCTGCCGAAGTTTTCGGCAATCCCGCCGATCAGGAACGAGGGCTGCAACCCCGCAGTGTGAAACATCCACGCCAGCATGGAGGTTGTGGTGGTCTTGCCGTGGGTCCCGGCAACTACGAGCACCTCTTTACCGCGCAGAAACTCATCGTGCAGAATCTGGGGCAGCGAACAGAATGGGATCTGCTGGTCGAGCACATACTCGAGTTCCACATTGCCTCGGGAGATGGCATTGCCCACGACCACCAAATCCGGTTGCGGTTGCAGATTCTCCGTGGCAAATGGCTGGGACAGCGGAATGTCGAGTGATGCAAGGAAGTCCGACATGGGGGGATACGCGGCCGCGTCGGAGCCAGTGACACGAAAACCGCGTCGCTGCAGCATGCCGGCCAAGGATGTCATCGCGGTGCCGCAGATCCCAATGAGGTGGATGTGTTTATTGTCGGTCATGATTTTCACTGTTTCACCCGCCGCTTCGTACCCCGTGCATTCATTCACGTGACTGCGAACCGCGTGATGACACCGCCGCCGGCATCGTGGCGGATTCTAGGATCCTAAGGCTTCCTTCCCTTTCGCCCACATTCAATGCGGCGCCCACCCCTAAGGGAAGCATGATGTTGCGGCGCGAGACGTGGCCGGATTGCAATCCGTAAGCCACCGGCACTTCAAGGTCGCCGATCACCCGCAAAACAACTTCTTCCAGCGTGTAATCTCGGTCTTTATTCTGGACGCAGTCCAGCATCTCGCCGAATATGAGTCCACGAACGTTTCTGAACTTGCCCGCTAATTTCAGTTGCATCAGCATGCGATCGATCTGGTAAGGCTTGGCGGCCACGTCTTCAATAAACAATATGGTACCCGTGGTATGGATTTCATACGGCGTGCCCAAAGACGCTACCAGCATGGAAAGGCAGCCGCCATAGAGGATGCCTTCAGCAGAACCGGCCATCAAAGCTTTCGCTCCCGATTCTGTTCCAAAGTTCAACGTCCAATCAGAAGCCCCGCTGAGTGCCGCTTCCAGGGAGGCTACGTCGAAGCCATCCGAATGCGCGAAATCTTTTGTGACCATGGGACCGTGGAAGGTCACAAGGCCGGCTGCATCCAGGATATAGGTCAGCAGAGTTGTGATATCGCTATAGCCCACAAAAATCTTAGGGTGTGCTTTGATGTTCTCCAAATCGATGGTATCGAGAAGATAATTTGCGCCATATCCGCCACGGGCGCAAATGATCGCGCGTACGTCATCCCGCGCGAACATATCGTCCAGTTCGCGGGCCCGGCGTTCGGCGGAGCCGGCAAAATAGAGATCCCTTTCGAGAATGGAATCGAGATAGAACGGTTTGTACCCGAGCCGCCGCAGGGCCTCGCATCCCGCTTCCAACAGCTCGCGTTTAATATTGCTGGCGGGGGCAACGATTCCGATGGTGTCGCCGGGCTGAAGCGCGGGCGGTTTGATGCGCGAGTTAGACGGAGTCGACTGCATTGGGATCAGCAATCTATCATTCAGAGACGGGTCAATCTTAACAGGCTGCCGAAAGACTGAATTCGTTACTTCAGTGACTTCTTATCGCTTGATACACAGGCTGCCGAGTGCGCCCGGACGAGGCGTCCGCAGTTACGTGTGGACATTGTTATACGAAAAATTTGCCGCGGCAAACTAGTTGCGCTGTGCCTTGAAGGAACACCTGCTCTTCCCAGCGAACCGTTTGAACTCCACCCGGCGCATGCACTCGCACCGGCGATTCGGCCTTCTTCACAAAGATAGCAGCGACCGCTGCAGCGCACGACCCTGTCCCCGAGGACTTAGTCTCACCAACTCCACGCTCGAAGAATATCGCCTCGATATTTCCTTTGTCCTTTGCTATGACCAGTTCAACGTTAATCCCTTGCTTGAAGTTACGAAGATGTCCGATTTCCGCTGCTTCTGCCTGCCAGCCGGGAGCAAATTCCTTCACAAAGACCACGTAATGCGGGTTGCCCATAGAAACTGGGATGCCCCGCACCTCCCGCGAAGCCAATTTGATGGGAAGTTCCTCGCCAACCTGGGGTTCGCCCATGGCGATCTCGAACTCGAACTGAGTATCGCTGTGAGAGATAAGATTGCAGACTTTCAGGCCATCTCCGGTACGTATCACAATTTTTTCTTTGCTCTGCTCGGAGCAAATATAGGCGGCCACGCAGCGTGTACCATTACCGGAGATCTCGGCTTCGGATCCGTCGGCATTGAACAGTCGAGCTTGAACGTCGGCATCTTGCGCGGCAAACAACCATTCGACGCCGTCAGCGCCCACACCCTGATGCCGTTCGCAGATACGCCGGCTGAACCCGCTCAAATCTGACGGTGCATGCACGCCGTCAATGATCAGGAAGTCATTTCCGCAGGCACTTGCTTTCACGAAAGGGATGGCAGCGGCGGACGAATTCATTCAACGTGCACCGGGCCGAGGACTGTCGCGCTCTCAAAAACTGGCGACTGCTTGAGACCATGCACAACTTGTTCCTGGTGCTTATGCGTTGCCTGCAGCTCAAACTGAACTCGCACATGCTGAGGTGTCGGGGCAACCTGAACGTTCTGCATCATGGCATGGACACTCTCAAGAATGCGGTTTACCTCAGCAGTGACTTCATCCGCGCTCCGCCCGGCGACTTCATAACCACAAACGGCCGTCTTCAAACCGAATCGCTCTTCTGCCCGCCCCAGCAGAAAGAGACAAAGCAAAATGAGGCCGGTGGCAAAAATAGAAGTAAGGTAGAGTCCTCCCCCTACAGCCATACCCACCGAAGCCACAACGAAAATGGTTGACGCCGTGGTCAGTCCCGTAACAAGTCGGTCGCGAGCATGAAGAATGCAACCTGCTCCGATAAAACCGATGCCGGGAATGATCTGGGCCGCAATACGAGTATGATCCCCGATGTGTTCGACTGCTAGTTCATCGGAAAGAAGCGTGTACATGGCTGCTCCCATGCAGATGAACAAGTTGGTACGAAGCCCGGCTGGCCTGTGCTTCAGTTGACGCTCCAGCCCAATCAGACCGCCCAGGATCGCCGCGAGCACTAAGCGCGTGATCGATGTTCCCACGACGGAAGCCATCTCGTTCTGAAGCAGATCGTAAATGTGCTGCATCGGAGGCATAAGAACAATGGTTCGCTGGATTTTATCACCGGAGACAGGCCTTAATGCGTTCCGGACCTACACCGTTAACGGGGAAAATTACCGGACAGACCCGTGCGTAGAAGCAGGGTTGGTCCAATAAATTGTGGCCGCCGGCTGTCCAATTGTTCGAATCACCAGCATGGAAACCAAGCCTTGCTTGTGCACTCCGAGAGCAACCGGATCTCCATCCATCGCGACGACGTAGTCGACATATTGAGCAGGGTTAGCCAGCGAATGCTCCCACAGCCCTTCGCGATCGACTGGCGCTTTCCACGGTCGATGATTGCCTTCGTTGATGGTACGACGCAAAGGGATTCCGGCCCGCTGCAGAGCACCCACGTGATCACCCAGATACATCAACAATGTGGAGTCGTGGGGTAGCTTTTCCAGATTGGACGCCAGTTCAGTTTCGAGAGCAATCCGGCTTCGGGAGTTCACCAAGGCTTCGCGAAAGCAGGCTGGCTGTGCCCGCCAGACGGACGCATAGCTCACGGCAAGCAGAATCACAGCGGCGCAGACAACCGTTGTCTTTGCTATCTGGTCTCGCGCAAGACGCAACAGAAAATAGGACGTCACCGCACCTGCCACGGAGAATGCGGGAAGAAGCTGCAGCCCATAACGTAGGTTGTAAAAAGAGAATGGCCACCAAACGGGTACGTAAATCGGCACGCCGCTATACGCAATCGAAAGCATGTAGAACGGAAGCGGCAACCACAGCAAAAGAAGCGGCCACAGCCGGCGGTCGAGAACTAGAATGGCGATGGTTCCAACCAATAGCAACACCACCCATAGTCTTTGCGAGTTTCCTTCCGCCATGTTCAGCTCAGCCGATTTCAGGAAGTAACTGAAAGCAACTGGCAAGTCATGGGAGCCAGGATGGGATGGTGATGTACTTTTCTGCTCAATAACGCGCGATGAGTATGGTCCGTTGGCAAACTCCAGCGGGTTCCTATAGACGATTGCGTTATAGGCAAGCCAAAGCGCGGGGGCCGATGCCGCGAGCAAAACGAATTTCCTGAAACTGCGACGAACAATTTGATTGTTGGCTCTTGATCTAAACACCAGGGGAAGCGTGGCCACACATATTGCCGACGCGAGGAACCATCCGTCGTAGCGCGTGAGGCAAGCGGCCGCGACACACAGGCCACATTTTTTTAAGGATGAGGAGGCCGCAACCTGCTCAGCCTCGCCTTCGCGAGATGATAATTGCACAAACTCGATGAAGAACACCATAGCCCAAACAAAGAGAGCGAGGTACAGCGACTCAGTCATCGCTGTGATTTGCAAGTAAATCAGATTCGGATTCACGGCATAGATGATTGCGCCCAGCCATGCGGCAATTCTTGCGGTAAGATCAGGCTGGGAATCAACACTCAAAGCGCTCCGTACTAGTCGGAAGACGCCCGCCGCACCCAAAGCGTAAGCGACCATCGAAGGAATGGAACCACCAATTCCTGATTGCCACGCCGCATCGGAAAGCACAAATGGAATCATCAGCAAGTGCGGCAGCGGCAACCACACCGTGCCGAGCTGCAGCAAGCCGGGAGTGCGGGAGTCGAATACTCGGCGCGCAATGTTGATGTGCGCCACAGCATCGCCGTAGAGAAGCAGGCCGCCATGCTGGAAATAGTAGGCAAACGATATGAACGAGACGCAAGCGGCGAACTGGGCTACAAGTGCGGTTTCACGATCCCAGCGACGAACAGGCTGGACTTTCATCCGCTTAACACTCATTCCAGATGGGTCAGTTCGCGAAAGATTTGGAAGCGAGCGTCGATCTCTTCCCGAGTGAGCGATTGCAGGCGTTCGGTGCCAAAACGTTCGACAGCAAACGACCCCATCACGCCGCCGTAAAAGAGCCCGCGCTTGAGCACCTCGCGGTTCAACTGCTCTTGCGATGCGATGTATCCCATAAAACCGCCGGCGAACGAATCGCCGGCGCCGGTTGGGTCTTTCACCTCTTCGATAGGCAAAGCGGGTGCGCGGAACGGATGGCGGCCAATGCCGAAGGCCCCTTCACGAAAGAAAATCGTGGCGCCATATTCGCCGTGCTTGATGACCAGCGCCTGCGGCCCTAGGGCAAGAACTTTGTGGGCGGCGCGAAGCAAATTGGTTTCCCCGCCCAGTACTTTGGCCTCGGTGTCATTAATCAACAAGACGTTAACCAGCTTCAGCGTCTCGAGCAGGTCGGGGCGAAAACCGTTGATCCAGTAATTCATTGTGTCGCCGCCGGTAAGGCGCACTCCGTCCATCTTCTGTCGCACTGCCGCTTGCAGAGTGGGATGAATATTACCGAGAAACAGGAACTTTGAGTCCGCATACTCTTGCGGAATGCGCGGCTGGAAGCGCTCAAATACATTCAATTCGGTGAAATCGGTTTTAGCTTCGTTCAGGTTGTCGAGATACTGGCCACCCCAGCGGAAGGTTTTGCCTTTGGCATGTTCGATGCCTTGGGTATCGATGTTTCGTTTCTTAAGAACGTTTTCATGCTGCGCAGTGAAATCTTCGCCCACTACGGCGACGATGCGGACATCCGTGAAGTAGCTGGCTGCCAGGGAAAAGAATGTGCAGGAACCGCCTAATACATTTTCCACACGCCCCGAAGGCGTGGCAATGGAGTCGAAGGCAATCGAACCTACGGCAAGGATGCTCATTACTTGGTTTTAGTCTCCAGGTATTTTTCCAAAATGAGTTTGAGTTTCTCACGAGTAGCGGGAGGAATCTTGTCGCGATCGGTGAGAATCGCATGTGCCAGCGCCGCGCCACACTTGCAGTTTCGTTTGGTGGGCATAGCCGCCACGGTCTGGCGCACGACCTGGCAGGCGTTCTCGGCATTTTTCAGCAATACGGCAACGATCTGATCGACCGTTACCGAGTCGTGATGCGGATGCCAGCAATCGTAGTCCGTCACCATGGCGACCGTCACATAGCAGACTTCAGCCTCGCGCGCGAGCTTGGCTTCCTGGAGGTTGGTCATGCCGATCACGTCCATGCCCCAACTGCGGTATACGTTGGATTCCGCTTTGGTCGAGAACTGCGGCCCTTCCATGCAGAGATAGGTTCCACCGCGCTTGCCGGTCACTCCTGATTGCTTGCAGGCGGTTTCTACAGCTCGCGCCAGTTCCGGGCAGACCGGTTCGGCGAAGGCGATATGGGCTACGATGCCTTCGCCGAAAAAAGTATCGACGCGATGGCGAGTGCGATCGAAAAACTGGTCGGGGATTACGAAGTCAAGTGGTTTATGTTCTTCCTTCAATGATCCCACTGCAGATACGGAGACGATCCGTTCCACGCCGAGTTGCTTGAAGCCATAAATATTGGCGCGGAAATTCAATTCCGTGGGGAGAATGCGATGGCCGCGTCCGTGCCGCGCCAAGAACGCGACCTTGCGGCCTTCGAGCGTGCCCAAAATATAGGCGTCCGAAGGGTCGCCGAAGGGGGTTTGCTGCCGAAGTTCCCGCACGTCACTGAGGCCGGGCATGGAATAAAGCCCACTACCCCCGATGATGCCAATTTCCGCTTGCGACAACAGTCCTCCCCAGGCCACTTATTCTCAATTAGTGGAATTCGGATTATACAAAAAAACTCCTGCCGACATTGAATAGCGCCAGGAATGGTGTAAATTACTTGGCACGGCAGCCTTCCCCCCGAGGGCGTCCGTCAAACCGGAACCCTTCGCTGCGAGTTCATCGCTCGCATTGTGGAGGCATCATGAAAATTCCATTTTTTCTCGGATTCCCGATTTTCTGGGCGGCTGGGTACACTCCTGCTCCCCCGGCAAACCCAAACCAAACCAAACCCGCCGTGGTCGACAGATTACGCAAGTATCACCCGCTTCTGTTGCTTGTAGCTGCCGTAATGGTTTATGCGGTTGTGAAGGCGGAAGAGCGTGGACAATGGGCCGTCGCCCAGGCTTGCCTCCTAACTGCCTTGTTGCTGGCGGCGACGACTCTCTGGTGTTGGTGGCAGGAAAAACACAAAACTCCAGATCTCTCAGTGAAGGCTGAGGTATATCGTCGAGCCCTGCAAAAGCTATTGTGGTGTGTCGCCGTCGGACTTTTTGCCATGCTCTCCGCTGCCACCCGGCAGGAATATTGGGCGCAAACTAATGTGGCTCGGGCCGTCGGCTACGGGATTCTAATCGCGGGTTCCGCTTTTATCTGCGGAGTGCTGGCGGGATACCTTTTCGGACTTCGCCCAACCGACAATTCCAAGAATTCAGCGAATCAGCCGTTGAGCCCACCGCCTCAGACAAATCTCGTGGAGATTGCGGATTGGCTTACGAAGATCATTCTGGGAGCTGGCCTTGTCCAACTGACCCGCCTGCCCGAACCAATCTGGAAGTTTGCGCAGGCGATGGCCGAGGGCGTCGTAAAAGGCACGAGGGAGCCCGCCAACCCGCCTATGGCACTGGCGATTATGGGATTTTTCTCCGCTTGCGGCCTCCTCTACGGCTACCTCTGGACGCGCTATGAAGATGCCGTGACCTCCTATGGAGCAGGTGATGCTTCGGCCGCGGCCCTGGTAAATCTCTGGCTGAACGGGCACCCCGCGCCGGATGATCAAACGCGTCTGAACATGATTGATGCCGTCAAGAGCGCATCGTCAACGGCCAGGATGCGCTTTTACCTCCAGGCGGAGCAATATCGGAAGTCGTCCACAGAAGATATTAACGAGCGGTCCCTTCCTGTTTTCCAAGCCTTGGTCGACGCGGATTCTGAAGGAGTCTTTCATCGGAACCGAGGCCAGTACGCGCTGGCTCTGATGGGGAGAAAGAAAGACCCCAATAACGCTGGTGAGGATTGGAGTAACGCCCTCGCTCTGTTGAACGATGCCATCCGGATCAGGGACTTGTCGCACGACCCAGGATGGCACGAGTACGAGTTTGCACGCGCCGTTTGCCGGATCAAGCTTGATCAGAATTTCAATAAAGGGCAGGCGTCAGATGGACTAGTGGCCCAATGCATTCGAGCTGATCTGGATCAGGCCACAGACACCGAAGTTCCGAAAGCAATTGAGGACCTTATCGATAAAGATCAGGTGGTTAACGCGTGGGTTAAGTTAAATCCCAAGCAAGCGACATAAGTGACGCTAGCAAGAAGCCTCATCGGACATGAGCTGTTATCGGCTCGAACAGCTCATGTTCCAGTTGCTCCGTTGTTGACTGGTCCAGACTCTCGGTAATCAACACGCCGTCGCCATGAACGTCGACGACTACCGGGCCTTCCTCGGTTAGCCAGGTGTGCATCCCAGTCAGCGATCCGAGTTTCGGCAGATCGTCGGAAGACTCTTTACCGTCCGCGGTCACTGCCTGAACATGCTTGTATCGTTTGGCCAGTGACTGAGCGTAAATAGCCGCGAATGCGGCCGCTTTTTCTGGACTCGCCCAGCGTGAAAAATAGAGCAGCGCCAGCGGTGCGGAGGGGTCTCCTTTAGGCCGAGCCGCGTAATAGTAGCCCCCGCGCCAGCTGGGGTACAGATCGCGTGAAGCATCCGTGCCTGCGTACTGATCGACCAGGATGGCCACGTCGAATTCCCCGATCGCCCCTACATCGAAGCGTTCGTAATTCTTGAAGTCACGCTGGAAATCAGGCAGGCGTATGGGCTCTAAAGACTCGCCCGAGAGATACGTTTTCGGCTCCATGATCTGACGAGTGGTGCGCGGCGGATTGGTGAGAGTCGCGGTAAAAGCTTTTTCTTTCCCGCCTGTCCGCAACATTTCAGCCTCAAAATCCAGACCATAACGATAAGGAAAAGTTAGTTCCTCTTTTAGAAAAATGGGAGCATTCTGGAACTGGGGCGAGTCCGACGTGCCCACGAGCATGCCCTCTTTCAGGGCATTAGCAAT
>Ga0210396_10005567_pt1 | contig 12159 bp, 10 predicted proteins | sample IncBWH17OmetaG_FD_155466 | JGI IMG/M metagenome (GOLD analysis project Ga0210396, IMG submission 155466) | Forest soil microbial communities from Barre Woods Harvard Forest LTER site, Petersham, Massachusetts, United States - Inc-BW-H-17-O ...
TCCTGCCTTATGGCTTCGCCGGTATAGCGCTCGGCAATGCCAACATCACCCGTTCCGTGTTCGTCACGGACGCCGTGAGCAAGACAGGGAATCCGCCGTTCATCGCGCTGCAGCCCCTAAATGCGGACGACGCCGTGCACAATCACTTGATCTATGGCTACACGGCCGGTCTCGGCATGGACGTCAATTTAGTCGGCGGCCTGTTCCTGCGTGCCGAGTGGGAATATGTGCGTTTCACGGCCGCCATCGACACCACCATCAATACGGTGCGCGCAGGCCTCGGCTACAAATTCTGACCTGACGCCGGCTTCTCTCGTCTGCTATTCGAACTGTTGACAGAGCTTGCCTGGCCTGTTGGTCTGTCGCCCCGGTGAGGACGGCAGGGACCCATGAAAATCCATGGCGATACCAATTCGGGCAACTGCCTGAAGGTGAAATGGGTCTGCGACTACCTTGCGCTGCCCAATACCTGGATTGCGGTCGATATCCTCAAGCGCGAGAGCCGCACCGCGCAATTCCTCAAACTCAACAGCGCGGGGCAGGTGCCGGTGGTCGAATTCGACGACGGCCGCACGCTGGCGCAGTCCAATGCCATCATTCGCTATCTCGCCCGCGACAGCGATCTTGTTCCAGCCGATGCCTTTGCAGCGGCGAAGATGGATGAGTGGTTGTTTTGGGAACAATACAGCCACGAGCCCTACATCGCGGGGTGCCGCTTCCAGATGGTTTATCTCGGCAAGCCGGCGTCCGATCTCGATCCCGACAGGGTCAAGCGGGGCTACGCGGCGCTGGCGCGGCTGGAGCACGAACTTGCGACGACGCGATTTTTGATCGGCGATACGCCGTCTCTCGCCGATGTCGCGCTGCTGGCCTATACCAGGCTGGCGCATGAAGGCGGCTTTCACCTCGACGGTTATGGCTCGTTGCGGCGCTGGATCGGCGAGACCGAGAAATTTCTTGGGTTGCCGTCGGCGCGCTAGAATATTCTGATCGGAACCATCATGACCGCGACTTCCTCCATCTCGCTCCGTCGCGCCCGGCGCGACGACGTCGAGACCATCGTGCGCATGCTGGCGGACGATCCGCTCGGCAGCGGCCGTGAACGGATCGAGGAGCCCCTGCCGTCGTGCTATTTCAGGGCATTCGAGGCGGTTGACCACGATCCGCACATCCAGCTTGTGGTGGCAGAGGATGGTGATGGCGCCGTCGTCGGCTGCCTTGAGCTCTGCATTTTGCCGGGACTGAGCTCGCAAGGCGCCTCGCGCGGTCTGATCGAGGACGTTCGGGTCGCCAGCCACTGCCGCAGCCGTGGCATTGGCGAGAAAATGGTGCAATGGGCCGTCGCGGAGGCGCGGGCGAGGGGCTGCAAGCTGGTCGAGCTGCTCACGCATCATACACGAGTCGATGCGCAACGATTTTACAAACGGCTGGGATTTCAGCCGAGTCATGTCGGGATGACATTACGGTTTTGATTTGGCCTTTGTTCGGCGTTTTGACTGGCACCTCCCTTGAGCTCATTGCGAAACTGGATTTGCCGTTCCTTCCGGTTAACGCGCGATAAACTAATCAGATCATCGTAATGATTGCGGTGGAACGATCCGTGACGTTTTGGCGTATCCCGTCGGGCTCGGGTAGCCTGGGGGGACCGCAGATGAAATATTATTCGATTGTCAGGGTCGGCGACGAGTATGTGGTGCGGGCGGGTGACCATTGCGTTTTGAAGGTCGCAAGCAGGCGACGGGCCGCCCAGCTCATCAACGATGCGGCGGAATTGCTGAATTCGCTGCCGCCGCATGCCGACGACGAGCCGATAATCGCCTGCGAGCCCAGCGAAGTTCCTTGACGATTCCAGATGATTCCCTTATGCACCGCGGCGGGACACCTCCCCCCAACGGGAGGCTTGCTATCTGGAAGGATAGATCATGACTGCAGCGAAGCCCGCTTCGCGGCCCAGTGTGCCGCATTTTTCCTCCGGCCCTTGCGCCAAGCGCCCCGGCTGGACCCCCCAAAACCTCCAGAACGCCGCACTTGGCCGTTCGCATCGCGCGAAAGTCGGCAAGGCCAAGCTCAAGCTTGCGATCGAGCTGACGCGCGAGGTGCTTGAAGTTCCCGCCGGTTACAGAATAGGCATCGTGCCGGCCTCCGATACCGGGGCGGTCGAGATGGCCTTGTGGTCGCTGCTCGGGGCGCGGCCGGTCACCACCATCGCCTGGGAATCCTTCGGCGAAGGCTGGGTCACCGATGTCGTCAAGGAGTTGAAGCTCAAGGACGTCACCAGGCTGCATGCCGGCTACGGCGACATCCCTGATTTGAGCAAGGCCGACCCTGCTTCCGACATCGTCTTCACCTGGAACGGCACCACCTCCGGCGTTCGCGTTCCCAATGCCGACTGGATCAGTGCGAAGCGCGAGGGCCTGACGATTTGCGACGCGACCTCGGCTGCGTTCGCGCAAGCCCTCGACTGGGCCAAGCTCGATGTGGTGACGTTCTCCTGGCAGAAGGCGCTGGGCGGCGAGGCCGCGCACGGCATGCTGGTGCTCTCACCGCGCGCAGTGGAACGGCTTGAGACCTACAAGCCGGCATGGCCGCTGCCGAAGATCTTCCGCATGACCAAGGGCGGCAAGCTCAACGAAGGCATCTTCGAGGGCGAGACCATCAACACGCCGTCGATGCTGTGCGTCGAGGACTATCTCGACGCGCTGAACTGGGCGAAATCGGTCGGCGGGCTCAAGGCCCTGATCGCCCGGGCCGACGCCAACGCCAGGGTGCTCGCCGACTGGAAGGCGAAAACCCCGTGGATCGATTTCCTGGCCAAGGATCCGGCGATCCGTTCCAACACGTCGGTGTGCATGAAGGTGGTCGATCCCGCGATCACCTCGCTGACGCCGGACGCGCAGGCCGATTTCGCCAAGAAGCTTGTCGCGCTCGTGGAGAAGGAAGGCGCCGGCTATGATTTCGCGCATTATCGCGATGCGCCGGCAGGCTTGCGCATCTGGTGCGGCGCCACGGTGGAAGCGGGCGACGTTGCACTGCTGACGCAGTGGATCGACTGGGCTTTCGCCGAGACCAGGGCGCAGATTCCGAAGGCGGCGTGAGTTTCGCCTCATCATCGTCATGGCCGGGCTTGACCCGGCCATCCATCGAAAAAAGATGGACCCTCGGGTCAAGCCCGTGGGTGACGATATCAAATGCATCGTTCATCCACGGATCATCGCAATGACAAAACCCAAAGTTCTCATCTCCGACGCGCTGTCGCCCGCCGCGGTGCAAATATTCAAGGATCGCGGCATCGATGTCGACTTCCAGCCCAATCTCGGCAAGGACAAGGAGAAGCTCGCCGAGATCATCGGCAATTACGATGGCCTTGCGATCCGCTCCGCCACCAAGGTGACCGCCAAGATCATCGAGAAGGCGACGCGGCTGAAGGTGATCGGCCGCGCCGGGATCGGCGTCGACAATGTGGAGATACCGGCGGCTACCGCCAAGGGCATCATCGTGATGAACACGCCGTTCGGCAATTCGATCACCACGGCCGAACACGCGATCACGCTGATGCTGGCGCTGGCGCGCGAAATTCCGCAAGCCGATGCTTCCACCCAGGCCGGCAAGTGGGAGAAGAACCGCTTCATGGGGGTTGAGATCACCGGCAAGACGCTGGGCGTGGTCGGCTGCGGCAATATCGGTTCGATCGTCGCCGACCGCGCGCTTGGACTGCGCATGAAGGTGATCGCGTTCGATCCGTTCCTGTCGCCGGAACGCGCCAAGGACATCGGCGTCGAAAAGGTCGACCTCGACGAATTGTTCAGGCGCGCCGATTTCATCACCCTGCATACACCGTTGACCGAAAAGACCCGGAACGTCATCGACGCGGCCGCGCTTGCGAAAATGAAAAAGGGCGTTCGTATCATCAATTGCGCGCGCGGCGGCCTGGTCGACGAGCAGGCGCTGGTGGCAGCTCTGAATTCCGGGCACGTCGCGGGCGCGGCTTTCGACGTTTTCGTCGAGGAGCCGGCCACGTCAAACGTGCTGTTCGGCCACCCCAACGTGATCTGCACGCCGCATCTTGGCGCCGCCACCACCGAGGCGCAGGAGAACGTTGCACTTCAGGTCGCCGAGCAGATGTCGGATTATCTGTTGAGCGGGGCGATTTCCAACGCGGTCAACTTCCCCTCGATCACGGCGGAAGAGGCGCCGAAGCTGAAGCCGTTCATCGCGCTTGCGGAAAAGCTTGGCTCGTTCGCAGGCCAGCTCACCGAGACCGGCATCTCGAAGGTGCAGATCACCTATGAGGGGCAGGTCGCGGAAATGAAGATCAAGGCGCTGACCTCGGCGGTGCTGTCGGGGCTGCTGCGGCCGATGCTCGGCGACGTCAACGTCGTCTCGGCGCCGGTCGTCGCCAAGGAACGCGGCATGGTGGTCGACGAGATCGCCCGCGCGGCGCAGAGCGATTACGAAAGCCTGATCACGGTCACCGTCATCACCGAGCGGCAGGAGCGTTCGGTCTCCGGCACCGTTTATCACGACGGCAAGCCGCGGCTGGTCGACATCAAGGGCATCCGGGTCGACGCCGAGTTCGGCAAGTCGATGATCTACGTCACCAACGAAGACAGGCCGGGGTTCATCGGCCACTTCGCCGGCCTGCTCGGCGACGCCCAGATCAACATCGCGACCTTCCATCTTGGCCGCAACAAGCAGGGCGGCGATGCCATCGCGCTGGTCGAGGTCGACGGCGTGGTGCCGGCGGACGTGCTCGCCAAGGTGCAGGCATTGCCGCAGGTGAAGCAGGCCAAGGCGCTGGCGTTTTAGGACGCCCGCGTCTTGCTGTTCGGTCCGGCTGCGGACGCCTGGCGCGACGCGATCACCACGCCGGCGAGCACAAGGACGTATCCGACCAGATGAAACAGCCGCGGCTGCTCGCCGAGCAGCAGGATCGCCATGGCCGAGCCGAACACCGGGACCAGGTGAAAGAACGGCGCGGCGCGGTTCGGCCCGATCAGCGCGATCCCGCGGTTGAAAAACAGGTAGGCCAGCGTCGACGGAAAGATCACGACATAGATGAGCGTGGCGACCGTCATCGTATCGAAATGCAGCGTGACGCCGGTCGTGTATTCCCAGATCGAGAACGGCAACAGCAAAATCGCGCCACATGCGATGGTGAAGCTGATCAACGACAGCTGATGCATCACCGGCCGGCGCGGCATCAGCGCCGAATACAGTCCGAACGACAGCAGCGCACCGGCGAGCATGACGTCGCCCACATTGAACCGGATGCCCGCGAGGGTTCCGAGATCGCCGCGCAGGATGATAATGAAAACGCCGGCGAGCGAAATGGCGATGCCGGCGAGTTGGGCCCAGGTCAGCCGCACGCCGAACAGGATCAGCGACCACAGCGCCACGAACAGCGGTCCGGCCGACTGGATCAGCAGCGCGTTCAGTGCTTCGGTATATTGCAGCGCCCAGTATGACAGCGCATTGTTGACGGCAAAGCCGGTCGCCGACAGCCCGATCATGAGCGCAAGCCGCGCGCGCAGCACCGGCCAGTCGCGCGCAAGATGCGGCCACGCGAACGGCAGCAGCATGAAAAATGCGCCGATCCATCTGACGCAAGACAGTGTCATTGGCGGCACATGGCCGGCGACATAGCGCCCGAGCACGATATTGCCGGCCCAGAACAGCGCGGTCAGGCTCAACAGCAGATAGGGCTGATGGTTGAGCCATCGGACCGGATCGGGGGCAGACGGCAGCGGCGCGGGAATCGTCATCGTTTCAGGCAAGGATGCGCTGGATTCGCCGCACGCCACAAGTGTCGCGCCTGCAATGCTACAATGTCCTGACTACCGATCGGTTGTCAGAGGCGTTCGCCGATCGGGCGATCCTCGATGCGCAAGGTCCGCAGCGAATCGGTTCAGCCGGATCGTGCGGATGCCTTCCGAGACGCCACGAAGACACCGGTCAGCACCAGCGCAAAGCCGATGATGTGGAATAGCTGCGGGCGCTCGCCGAGAACGACGATTGCCATCACCGATCCGAACACCGGGACGACGTGGAAGAATGGCGCAGCGCGGTTGGCGCCGATCAGCTGCACGCCGCGATTGAAGCAGATATAGGCAACCGTCGAGGGAAATACCGCGACGTAAAACAGCGACAGCAGATTGGCGGTATCGAGCTGCATCACCGGGCGCGTGAGCAATTCCAGTATCAACGGCGGAACAAGGCAGGCCGCGCCACAGCCGAAGGTGAAGGCGACGAACGAAAGGCCGTGGATGTCCGGGCGTTTCAGCGACATCACCGAATAAAGACCGAAGATCGCCAACGCCACGGTGAAGATGATATCGCCCTTGTTGAACGCGATGCTCCTGAGCGCCGTGAGGTCGCCTTGCAGCAGGATCACCAATACCCCCGTCAGGGACAGCGCGATCCCGGCGGCCTGCGCCAGCGTGAGTCGCACGCCGAGCAGGATCAGCGACCACACCGCGACGAACAATGGTCCGGCGGATTGCAGCAGCAGCGTGTTCAGTGCCTGGGTATGTTCGAGCGACCAATATTGCAGGGAGGTGAAGGCCGATATCCCGGTGATGGAAAGCAGGATCATCGTGCCGAGCGTGACGCGGATCGTCGGCCAGTCGCGCGCAAGATGTTTCCAGGCGAGCGGAAGAATGATGAGAAATGCCAGCCCCCAGCGCAGGAATGCCAGCGTCACCGGTGGAATATGGCCGGCCGCGAGGCGGCCAATGATGGCATTGCCGGCCCAGCAAAGCGCGGTGATCGAAAGCAGCAGATAGGGCTGATTGGCGAGCCAGCGGCCGGGGGAGGCCGCATCGGAGGTTTGATCGGAAGCAGACATGCGGCAGTGGTTCTCGGCCCGGGTCATAATGCCTCGGCCCGGCCCGGTGTGAGATACCCGGCCGGCATATTCTTGCCCGGCTGCCCCACAGACACGGATTTTCACCACGCTTCAATGGCGAAGGATGCATCGCGACCATGCGCGGGGCGGCCGGGCTTGCTGCTTGCTGCATTTTCGAGGCGCAGTTCGGCCGCAGCCCTCAGGCGCAGCCGGGCCGTCAGCAGGTTGCGCCGAGCCGCATGATCATTGCGCGCGCGATCGTCACTCCGCGCTGGCGCCAGTCGCCTTGATGATCGGCGTCCATCTCGCAAGGTCCGACGCAATCAGGCGGGCGAATTCTGCCGGTTGCATCTGGTCGATCGGATCCAGTCCGGCCTCGTCGAGCTTCGCCTTCACCGAAGGATCAGCCGCGGCGCTGGCGAATTCGTCGCGCAACCGCTGCACGATCGCGGGCGGTGTACCGGCGGGTGCACCGAAGCCGAACCATGTCACGAGGTCATAACCCTGCAACCCGCTCGCTTCGAGCGTCGGCACGTTTGGCAGGTGTGGCGAGCGTGCCGGGCTCGTCACCGCCAGCGCCTTCAGCCTGCCGGCTTTGATGTCCTCGATCACGGTCGGCAGGTTGAAGAAGCCCATCGTGATTTCGCCGCTGACGATCTTGCTCACCCCCTCGACCGAAACCAGATAGGGCACATGCTTGATATCGACAGCGGCGATCGATGAAAACAGCACGCCGCCCAGATGATGCGACGTGCCTGCGCCGCCGGAGGCATAGGTGAGTTGGCCCGGCGCTGCCCTGGCTGCTGCGGCGACCTCCAGCGGGGTGTTCGCCGGATTGGAAGGATGAACCGTCATGACATTGGAGACGGCGGCGATCGGTGTGATCGGCGTAATCCTGTCGGGATCGTAACGCAGCGTCTTGTACAGGCTGAGATTGAAGACCTGGGTGCTCTGCGTGATCATGGCCAGCGTATAGCCGTCGGGCGCCGCCTTCTCGACCTGCGCCATCGCGATGCCGCCGCCGGCGCCCGGCTTGAGTTCGACCATGACCTTCTGGCCGATATTCTTCGACATCGCCTCGGACACGACCGCGGCGATGAGGTCGGCGGTGGTGCCCTTGCCGAACGGCACGACGATGGTGATCGGCCGTTCCGGATACGGTTCCGCCTGAAGTGGTGCAGCGCCCATGAGCCAGGCGAGCAGGCCAAAGAACATCGTGCGCATGAAGCGGTCACCCCCCTGAAATTTAGCCGTTCAAGGCGCAAAGTAGTACGCATCAGGCTTGGGCAGCGCCAGCGGCAGCTGCAACAGGTGACGGCGCCATCGCCTCACAGCTCCGGCTGACTGTCGGCATCCGAATACGGCCGCTGCCTGCCTTGACGCGGCCACAAATTTTCGGGGGATATCAATGGGTTGAACCGGCCTTTGGAGCCGGTCGGGAGCGCCTTCTTGCTTGCGTCGATAGCCCGCATCCTTTATCCGATGGGTGCCTCGCATGCGACCGGCCCCGGCCGTGATTTAGGCTGGGCGCATGATCCGGAAAGCGTGCCCTCGGACGGGATCCCGCGGGTGGGGACTGGTCTTCGAACAGATCATGCTCGAACCAAGATAGTTGCAGAGGGAATACGCGCGAAATGGCCAATGTTGTCGTCGTCGGCGCCCAATGGGGCGACGAAGGGAAAGGCAAGATCGTCGACTGGTTGTCGGAGCAGGCCGATATCGTGGTGCGTTTCCAGGGCGGCCACAATGCCGGCCATACGCTGGTCATCAACGGCGAGACCTACAAGCTGGCGCTGCTGCCGTCCGGCGTGCTGCGGCCTTCCAAGCTGGCCGTGATCGGCAATGGCGTGGTGTTCGATCCGCAGGCGTTCCTCGACGAGGTGGCGAAACTGAAGGCGCAGGGCGTTGCGGTCAGCCCGAAAAATCTTCGCGTCGCCGAGAACGTCACGCTGATCCTGCCCTTGCATCGCGAACTCGACGCGCTGAGAGAATCTTCCAATTCTGCGACCGCGATCGGCACCACGCGGCGCGGCATAGGCCCGGCCTATGAGGACAAGGTCGGCCGCCGCGCGATCCGGCTGATGGACCTCGCCGATCTCGACACGCTGCCGCACAAGGTCGACCGCCTGCTGGCGCATCACAATGCGCTGCGGCGCGGGCTCCAGCTGGAGGAGATCGACGGCGCGGGAATCTTGCGCGAACTGACGGTGCTGGCGCCGCAGCTCCTGCCTTATGCGGAAACGGTGTGGCGGCTGCTCGATCAAAAGCGGCGCGAGGGCAAGCGGATATTGTTCGAGGGCGCGCAGGGCGCGCTGCTCGACGTCGACCACGGCACCTATCCCTACGTCACCTCGTCCAACACGGTCGCGGCGCAGGCGGCGACCGGCACCGGCATGGGCCCGGGCGCGGTCGGCTATGTCCTGGGGATCTGCAAGGCCTATACGACCCGGGTCGGACAGGGCCCGTTTCCGACCGAATTGCATGATGCGATCGGCGAGGAGATCGGCCGCCGCGGCAAGGAATTCGGCGTCAACACCGGGCGCAAGCGGCGCTGCGGCTGGTTCGATGCGGCGCTGGTGCGCCAGACCGTGCGGACCTGCGGCATCAACGGCCTGGCGCTGACCAAGCTCGATATTCTTGATGGATTTGACACCATCGAGGTCTGCACCGGCTATATGCTGGACGGCAGGGAAATCGACCATCTGCCGGCCGGCGAGGGCGCCCAGGCCCGGGTGGTGCCGGTCTATGAGACGATCGAGGGCTGGAAGGAGCCGACCGCAAACGCCCGATCCTGGGCGGATTTACCGGCGCAGGCGATAAAATATGTCCGCCGGGTCGAGGAATTGGTGGGTTGCCCGATCGCCTTGCTTTCCACCAGCCCGGAACGCGAGGATACTATCCTGGTCCAGAACCCGTTCGAGGCTTAACGAGATGTTACCGGAAAGCCTGCATTGTTGAGTAGAGATGGCTGATTACTACCCGCTGATTGCCCGTGCCATCGCCGGACTGGATCCCAGTGCTCCCGGCGAGAGCCGCCGTGCGCTCTATGAACGGGCGCGCGCCGCGCTGATCGCACAATTGCGCAGCGTCGAGCCGCCTTTGAGCGAATCCGAAATCACCCGTGAGCGGTTGTCGCTGGAAGAAGCCGTGCGCAAGGTGGAGTCCGAAGCCGCCCAGCGCGCCCGGGACGCCACGCGCGCCGGCGATGCTGCGCGCTCCGCGGATGCTTCGCGTAACGGTCCCCGCGCCGGCGATTCCTTCCGCGCCAACACCCGCCCCGGCACCCGCCAGGCCGAGCCTGCGCCGTCGCCGCGTCCGCGACCGCCAGGGCCCCCGCAACAGCGCAACGAGCGCCCGCCGCTCGGGCAGGAAGATTGGCAAGACCAGCGCTCGCGCGGTCGCCCCGAGGCGCCACGTCCGCCGCCAATCCCGATGCAGGACCCGCAGCTGCCGCCGACCCGCGAACGGCCGGGGGGGCCGCGCCGCGGCCCCGACAACGGCACTCCGCAGGCGCCGGGCATGCGCGGCTTCCGCGACATCGCCGCCGATGCCGACGATCTCGGCCGCGCCGCGGCGCAGGCCAACCGCGCCGCGCGGAAAACCTATGCCAACGTGCCCTCGCCCTCGCCGGAATTCGACCGGCTCGAGCCGAGCATGGAGAACCGCGGCGATCCCGACGCGCCCTATTCGTATGATGAGTCCATCGAGGAAGCCGAGCGCTATGGGTCGCCGCAAGCGCCGGTGCCGCGTCCTCGTCCGGCACAGGAGCGGGGCCGCGAGCCGAAGAAAGCCGGCCGGTCGGGCACGGTATTTCCGTTCAAGAGCGCAATCGCGGTCGGCATCGTTCTGATCCTCGTGGGAGCGGCGATCCTGTGGGGCAAGTCGGTGGTGACGACGGTGAGCGGGCTGTTCAAATCGCAGCCGACGGTGGTCGAGGGGCCCAAGGACGCCGGCGCGCCGCTGGCCAAGCCGAAGATTCCCGATCGCGTCGGCCAGCCGTCGAGCGACCAGGTCGCCCCGGTGGCGCAGCGCGTCGTGCTGTATGACGAGGATCCCTCCGATCCCAAGGGCAAGCAATATGTCGGCTCGGTGATCTGGCGCACCGAACAGATCAAGGCGTCGGGCAACCAGAAGGCGGATATCGCCGTGCGCGCCGACATCGAAATCCCCGACCGCAAGTTCAAGATGACGATGTCGTTCCGCCGCAACACCGACACGTCGCTGCCGGCGAGCCACACCGCCGAACTCACCTTCATCCTGCCGCCGGATTTCGCCGGCGGCGGCGTCAGCAACGTGCCGGGCATCCTGATGAAATCCAACGAGCAGGCGCGCGGCACGCCGCTCGCCGGCCTCGCCGTCAAGGTCACCGACGGCTTCTTCCTGGTCGGCCTGTCGAACGTCGATGCCGACCGCGCGCGCAACCTGCAACTCCTGAAGGAACGCTCGTGGTTCGACGTCCCGCTGGTCTATGTCAACCAGCGCCGCGCCATCATCGCCATCGAGAAGGGCGCCCCCGGCGAGCGCGCCTTCAACGAAGCCTTCGCGGCCTGGGGCGAGTAGGGGGCGGGAGCGGTCGGTTCGGCAGTCAGCCTGCCGGACGGCTTGTATTTTTCACCGGCGCAATATGCGCATACGCGTTACGCGCCTCCCAAAAATCCCTTCAACTTCTGCGCAACCGCCTTCGCCGGATGCCGTGGTCGGTGACGCGGTATTGCAGAGTGTCGGGTTTCAGCTTGCGCCGCGCTGACAGGAGAGGCGGTTCATCCTGGAAGTTTTACCCACTGCCCCGCCATTCTCAGGTCCTCGGTCTGTTTAACGAGTTTCACGATATGCTAGGCTTGCCCAAAACGCGCGAGTTGGTGCATGAAGCGGTATGTGATCTTTGCAGCGCTGGGGCCGTTGCTCGGTGGATTTTGGCTGCTGCTGACGAGCACCGTGGTGTCCGGTTACTGGAGCCGCCCGCCGAGCCTGCTGGAAACGGAAAAGCTGTTCGCGGTGTTCGCAACGACGCTGCAATACAGCTATCTGTTCGGCATCCTGCCGGCGCTGATGATCGGCGCGGTGGACGATATCCTGTCTCACGTCAAAAGAATTGGTCCGGTCGTCCGCATGCTGATCGTGGGCCTGATCGCCTTCACCGCCGCGGAGCTGCTCTACGGCTCGCGCGGGCCGGACAGCGGCATCATCCAGTTCATCCTCTACGGCCTGGTCGGCTTTATCCCCGTGACGGTCTCGTCATGGCTGGCGCATCAGGTGATCGACAAGCCGGCGATGGCCTGAGGGTTAACGCAACTTGCGTTCGCGTTGCGCGTTAC
>Ga0210396_10005568_pt1 | contig 12158 bp, 15 predicted proteins | sample IncBWH17OmetaG_FD_155466 | JGI IMG/M metagenome (GOLD analysis project Ga0210396, IMG submission 155466) | Forest soil microbial communities from Barre Woods Harvard Forest LTER site, Petersham, Massachusetts, United States - Inc-BW-H-17-O ...
TCGGCCGGGGTCTCGCGCTTGACCAGGCGGCAGTGGAGCCAGTTGAGGCCGAATTCGGGAGCGCCGATCTTGAGGTTGACGTAGGTCTCGCCGCTCGACTTCGCGACCTGGCTCCAGCCGGCGCCGACCTCGTAGCGCTGACCGGCGTAGACCCGGTGATCGGGCGCCTTGTCGCTGGTCCTGTCGACCGGGACGATGGCGAGCGTCGCGGTGACGTTGAGGGTCTTGAGGGTGCTGGCATAGACGCCGTCGTCGAGCTTGGTGAACGTGCCGAGCGTGATAGCCATAACGCGTCTCCTTGGGTTGTCTCGCGGGGACCGTCCCCTGCGATGTCGCGGGCAAGGAGACCGCATAGGGCGCCGCCATCACCGCGAGCCTCTGCGCGAAGCGGCCGAAGCACCGCGGAGGACCCGGGAGGCGGGAAAATTTGCAGCGCAGCGGCCGCGAGGAGGAGGGCTCGCCCTCCGGGGAAATTTTTCCGGCGCCCGGGTTGGGGGCGGCGCCCGCGGGCTCCAGCTCTCGAGAGACATGCAGGGACGGGCCTGCGGAAAACCCCAGCGAGGCGGCCGCGTGGCCTATGCGCAAAGTACGTTCACCCGACCGTCGAGCGCCGACCGACCGGCCGCGTCAGCCGGCGCCCGAGCGAACGGCCTGGTGACTGCCATGCCGAGTGGGCTAACGGCGGCTGGCGAGGTGCCGCCGGCGCCGTCGACTTGACCAAGCTCGCCCCGCTCTCGCCGAGAGGCAAGGGTGCGGATGACCCGCCCCCAAGTTTCAGAAAGGATAAGTGTCATTCTTAAATGACTGCGACGGGTGGTTTTCTGCCGGTTCGCTTCCGAGCCAGGACGCACGGAAGTCAGACATTCGCTTGATGGGCGGCTTGGTTTGGGGGCCTAACACGGATATTCGTCTCGATGAAATTTCCAGTTGGAAAGAGCGCGGCGTTTGCGTGGCAAGCGCAGCGCACGTTCGCATGACCGGAAAATTATGGTCTGGAAAACGCAGGCTCTGTGTGCCGCGGTGAGGCCGAAATAACCGGAGGTGTGCCATGAGCCAGCTCGAGGTCGCCGACAACAATGTCGCGGGGGACACGGAGAGAGCTTCGTCGGCATATGTGCCGCCGCTCCAGCGCACGGAAGGGCAGCCGCCGCCCATCGCGGCGAACGGCGGCCTGTCCTACATGTCGTTCGACCGGGAGGGCGATGCGGGAACCGCCGCGGCGCTCGAGGACGCGCTCACCCGGATCGCTGAGGGCGAGGGCCAGCGAGTTATCGACATGATCGACAATGCGCCACCGGGCCCGATCGAAACCCGGTGGGGCCTCGGGTTCCGCGACTACGACGGGTGCATGGCTTACATACGCGCGAACGGCATCAAGGCGCCCGAAGGCAGCCTGGCGCTGCCGCTGCCCTATAACTGTCTGCGAGCGGCCGACCTACTCCGTCGTCCCGTCCAACGCTTTCTGGCGGGACCCGGCGCGCGCCGACATAGCGGAGATCCTGCGCAGAACGAGGAGGACAACCGGCGGCGGGACCTCTATTTCCCGCGGGTGATGCGCGACGCGCGGCGCATCGGCGAGTACTACCCGGGCCTCTCGCCCAACAGCCCCGAATGCATGGACCGGCTCGGTGTCTCGCTGGCGCACCTCGAGTCCGCGTGCTCGAACTTCTACGATTCGGCGGAGGTGGAGCGCGTCTTCTACCCCGAGATCGAGAAGCTGCTGCTCGAGTTCTTCCCGGATGCGACCGACGCGCTGGTCTACAACCACGACGTCTTCGACAAGGACTACGCGGGCGACCGCACGGAAGACCAGGACAACAAGAACCCGGGTGTGAACGCCCGTTACGCCAACCTTGTGCACAATGACCTGAACGACAACAGCGGCCGCGTACGCTGCCGCGAGCTGCTCACCAGGAACCGGCGGAACTTCGGGCGCGCTCAGCACTACACGGAGGAAGAGGCCGACAGGAAGATGTCGCGGCGGTTCATGTCGATCAACCTCGCCAAGCCGATGGAGACAGTCGAGCAGTTCCCCTTCGTGCTCTGCGCCTCCCTCCTTCGCCGACCAGCCGTACATCACCAACTACCGGATCTACGACGACCGCGTCGGCGAGACCACCCGCTTCACCTACCGTCCCGACCACGAGTGGTACTGGTTTCCCCAGCAGAAGCCCACCGAGGTCTCAATGCTCAAGTGCTATGACTCTGTGACCGACGGCTCCGTCTCGCGCTGGTCTTTCCATACTGCCTGTGTCGACCCGACCGCGCCCGCCGACGCCCGATGCCGCAAGAACGTGGTGGTCCGGTCCTTTGTCTTCTTCTAGGAAGACAGGAAGAGGCAGCGGGCAGAGGAAGCCGACATCGGTGTCGTGAAACTTGACGATCCGGTACCCTTAGGGTGCCCAAGCCGCCGGCGAAGGGCCTTCGTGCACTTCCGCTTCTGGGATCACCTGAACGGACTGCTGATTGGCCGACTTAGGTCGAAAGCCGAAGCTCACCCATAACCCTTGACGGCGGCACTCCGATTACAGAAGGGATCGTCACCCGCAGGGCCGGGACGCTTGCGGCCCGGCGAACCCGCGAAAGCGGGGAGTAGAGCCCGGCCTGTCACGCGCCCGCGCGTGACAGGACACGCCCCTCCAGCTGCGCAAAATCCCATCCCGGCTCGACGGCGGATCGCGAGCGTCGCGGAAAGACGTTTGGTCTTTAACGACGATTATCGGGCCTTTAACGATGTTCGCATCTGGGCTTCTTCGGATATTCGAGCTAATTGTCCATCTCATTCAGCAAATAAAGTCACCAGGTCATCTGTGGATACGCGGTCTTCAATATTGACGAATCATTGCAGCGATAATTCTATTGTTGCGCCGACCGGCGACGCGTTCGTTCCCTGGATGGGCGTGGCCGTGAGCGAAACACGGGGGACGCTCGCTGGCGGCGACCATTACCGCGAGATGGCCGATCGGCTGCTCGGACTGGCGCACCTGACCCGCTCGCCGGGCATTCGCCGCGAGCTTGTCGATCTGGCGAAGCGTTACGACCGGCGCGGCGATCATTTTGACCGCCGGTCACGCTAGCGACACGCCGGCATCCGAAATCCGCCGCCCGGTGCCGCATCCGAAACCCGCCGCGGCACGAGCACGGGCGGTCACGCGCGGCGGCCGCGCGCCTGAGATTCCTGCCTAGCGTCGCGCGGACCTTCATAGACGACCTGGCGGAGCAGATTGTCGTCGGTCCAGGTGAGATACTTGACCTCGGCGACGAGCTCCGGCCGTACCCAATGCACGCGGCTCAAGACCAGCGGCGATCCGAAGCGGCTATCGCGCGGGGCGGCACCGCGAGCGGCATCTTGTCTATGGCAAGTGGTTGCAGCCGGCGCGAGAGGCGTTCCAGTTCCGACTGCTTGATGCCGGTACCGGAGCGGCCGGCATAGACGAGCCGTCCGTCGGGATCGTAATAGGCGAGCAGCAGCGCGCCGAGCCTCGGCCGCGTGCCTTCGGGATCGGTCCAGCCGACCACGACAAATTCCTCGCGATGCAGGCATTTGACCTTTACCCACAATCCGCGGTTGCCGGGGGCATACGGCGCATCTGCGCGCTTCGACACGATCCCCTCGAGCGACGCTGCGCAGGCCTTCTCATGAAAGGCGCGGCCATGCCCGATCTGGTGATCGGTGTAATGCAGCGGCGAGCTCACGTTCGACAGCAAGGCGGCAAGTCGCTCCTTCCGCTGAACCAGCGGGGCGCCCGCTGAAATCTTCACCGTCGAGATACAGAAGATCGAACAGGAAGAACACGAGGGCGGCGGCGTTGCCGCTGTCCGACGCGGCCTGGATCATGCTGAAGGAGGTGATCCCGTCGGGGCGCACGCCGCACAGCTCGCCGTCGAGATAAGCCTGCTCGGCCGGGAGCGACGCCACGGCCGCGGCGATCGCCGGGTATTTGTGCGTCCAGTTGAGTCCGGTGCGCGTGAGCAGCCGTACAGCGCCGCGATCGAGACGCGCATGCATGCGGTAGCCGTCGAACTTGATCTCATGCAGCCAGCCTGAACCTTCGGGGGCCTCGTCGACGAGCTCGGTCAATTGCGTCCGGATCGATTCCGGCAGACCGGCGTGGGCCCGCCGGTCTAGCGGGCGCGCCATGCCGGGAGGGGATTATCGCGCCGGAGCATGCACCTCTCTACGCCTGGGTAAGTTGCGGCGGCCCGCTATCGCCGTAGGCTGCCAGTTCCGATAACAAGCTCGCCAGACTATACGACGGTTTGTAGCCCAACCAGCGAACCGTCTTGGAAATATCCAGCTTGGTTGGCTTTAAGGCGGATCGAGCCCGTAAGAGAGCGCGAGATCGTAATATTCGGGATAGTGTTTCCTGAAGGTGGAGCCGGCCCCGCCGGCATCCCACTGACCGAGATCGGCATCGGTGTATTCATAGGCGCTATCAAGCGTCAGTACGAGCTGCTGTCCGGGTCGCTGCCGGGACATGAGATCGAGGCTCAGGATAACGCCGGCGGCGACATCGTCGATGTGAACCGCTCCCTTCCAGAACCAGCGCGCCCAGTCGCTATAGCGGGCGTACACGTCGCGGTCCCAGTGTGGAATAAAACCCCGGGGGCGAAGGGGAAGCACGTTCATATGGCTGTGCTTTCGGTAATCCTCGGCAATCAGTTCGGCCAGGATCTTGCTGCGCCCGTAGAGAGTATCCGGCCTGTAAACGCTGGTCCTGGAAATGAAGATGATCTTATCGACGCCGACGGAAGCGGCCGCTTCGAAGACCTCGAAGGTGCCGCGCACATTGAGGTCAAAGAAATCGTATGAATTTTTCTCGCCGCGGCTTTCGTGGATACCGTGCCAGGCGGCTATGTGGACGATGTCGTCGCAGCCGCGAAATATGTCTGCCAGCTTCGCCCGGTCCAGAATGGACCCCTCGATAAACACCGCTCCCTTTTTCAAATCCCGCGGGGCGAGAACATCCAGAATTACCGGCGTATCACCCTGGTCGAGCAACCTGGGTACGAGGGTCTGGCCGAGATTTCCCGACCCTCCGTTCAGAAGCACTTTCATTGTCTTTCCCCTACTTACCGGTTTTCGCCCGGCAATAGGCAGGCAGGCCGGACCGTTTATCGGCATAGAATAGAGGATCTCGCTCATCGCACTCTGACCGAACGAGGAGGAACGGAATGGCCCGCCGCAGCCCGCCCCGCAAAGTCACGTATTTCGAACGGGTTCCGCCGCGCCTGGGGCGCAACACCATCATCGAGTCGACGTTCGAGGTCGGCCGCCGCTTCCGCTGCACGATGCGCGTCGATTGCGGCCAGCTCGATCCCGGCGCGGTGATCCGGCCGGTACCCGGCGAATGGCAGCCGCGCATGCCCGAGCAGCTCGACGAAGAGGAGCTTGCGGACTGGCGCGCCGGCCGCAACGCGGTCTATCAGCTCGCCGCCCTGACTATCGGCGCGCGCCTCGCGGTCGCTGACGCATAAGGGACGGCCTGGCGGCATGGATGCTGACGGGGGAAGCGCGACGGCTTTTTAGGCTGGTGAGTGATGGGCGGGGTCGACGCGTCTAGCAGGTCACTCGGTCCCTCAACCGGCGTCTCAGGTTTGGTGAAAGCGGCACGGGCGCGAACGCGATAGTTGGGCGCGCTCGCGGCGCAATTCCTCCATGCGTGCCCGGATCATCGGAAAGTCGTCAGCGGCGCGGGGGCGGGCGCGCTCGCGGCGCAGCTCCTCCATGCGCGCCCGGATCATAGGAAAATCGTCAGCGGCACGTGGTCGGGTCACATTTTTTGTTGATCCTGATGTGAGTTATCCAGCCGCGGCAACCGGCTCGATCAGGCTGGGGTCATTGTTCCTGACGTTGCCGACCCGCGCCCTGACCGGCCAGCAGATCATATCATCGGAAGGGTAGGGGGCCAGCAGCGCTTTCAGTTGCGGTGCGTCGGCCGGCTGTTCGCCAACCTGCCTGGCGTTTAGGACTTTACAGGCGTTCCCCTGCTGAGAGGCCGGCACAGCGGGGCCTCGATGCGGTCCGTCCGGAGCGCAGGGCCTCGGCGGCGGAAGGGCGAGGCGCGGAGGGGGATCACCCGTTTTGCAGGGAGCGCACCGACGGAAAAACGGGGACACCGCGCCGAGGTCGCAGACCTTGTCCTGAAGCGCCGGGGTGCGCTCCAGGGTCCGCAGGAAATCGAGGTCCGTGGCGGCCGGCCGGGAAGGGGACACCAGCGACATCCGACGGCGCTGGAATGCCCGGACGCGGTCCGCGGGAAGGCAGGACGGGAGACGACGTGTATCGGCGCGCAGCGACCGGAGGCAGCGCTTACGGCCACGGCGGCAGGCGAGGGGAGGGGGCCGCTCACGCGGCGGCCCCGATAGCCTCGGCCGGGCTGTGCAGCGCCTCGAGGGCGCTGTCGAAGGCGCGGTCGAGCCCGGCTTGCTCGGCGACGGCCCTCGCCAGCTCCGCCTGCACGGTGGCGCGCTCGCGGCGCGTGAAGTGGCAGCCCCCGCAACTCGGCCCGTAATTCCTGGATGTGGTCGTAGAGAGTGATCATCGTGGTCTCCTTCCGTGTTGAAAGACGGAAGGCGGGGGTCATGCCGGGCCGGGTCGGGTCAACGACGCCGGAGGCGCCGCGCAGCGGGGCGCGGGGGAACCGATTTTGTCGGGCGTCAGAAATAACCGGCGCGCGCATGCGCGCTCTTGCGCTCGGCAAAATTGGGGGAAACCGCAGCATCGTTGAGGCGGCCCGGTTCGGGATGACATGCTCGGAATTCCGGCGAGACGGGTTTGGTTCGGGAAACAGCGGGAGGGCACCACCTTCCCTTTCCGGCAGCCGATCAAAAAAACGGGAAAGCCCCGCCGCGAAGTGCTCGCGGCGGGGCGTGATCGCCCGCTCAGTCGCGGGGTTCCCAGAGGGCGATGTGGGTGGTGCCGTCTTCGGCCGGCGCTTCCAGTTTGACGAGGCGGCAGCGCAGCCAGGTGGGGCCGAATTCCGGCGCCCCAATTTTGAGATTCACGTAGGTCTCGCCGCTCGACTTCGCGACCTGGCTCCAGCCGGCGCCGACCTCGTAGCGCTGCCCTGCGTAGACCCGGTGATCGGGGGCCTTGTCGGATTCACCCGTCCCTCGCGTTATCGACGACGGCCTGAGCTTGAACGCGCGTGCCCTTGAGCACCCAGGCGCATCGGGGATATCCGCGCCCAGCTCGGCGCGCTCAGTGTCGGCGAGAGGCGGCTGACCCAATTGCTCGACCGGTACGGTGTCGAGACCGTCGATGCCGCAATCATCGAACTCAAGGCCGGTTCCGAGCGGCTGATGCGCGCGCATATCGACAGCATCCGGGACGGGACCTATTCGGCGACCGCGATTGTCGACAGTGACGGCGTCGTCGATCAGCCGCTTGAAGTGGTGCTGGACATGACGGTTTCCGGCTCCGACATCCATTTCGACCTGTCGCGGCCAAGCCCCCCGTGCCGCGGTCCGATGAACTCGGTCTGGGCGACGACGCAATCCGCGATCTATGTCGCGATGAAGCACATTTTCCCCGACGTGCCGATCAATGCCGGCTGTTTTGCGCCGATCCACGTTGCCCCGCCGGACGGCACCTTCCTCTATGCCCGCTATCCGCGCCCGGTTGCCGGCTGCGCTGCCGAGGTCGCGCAGCGCATCATGGAAGCGGTGTTCGGAGCGATGGGGAAAGCGATCCCGGAGCGGCTCTTCGCGGCTCCGGCCGGAACCAGCGGCAATTTCGGCCTTGGCGGCTACGACCCCGAAGAGAACCGCCATTACATCATGTACCTGTTTAGCGGTGGCGGGTACGGCGGCTGGTGGCAGACCGATGGGCTGACCAACGGCTGCTCAAGCGTCGGGATCTCGAAGACCCAGCCGGTCGAGATTCTCGAACAGCATTACCCTATCCTGTTCGACCGCTTCGCGCTGCGCGAAGGCTCGGGCGGCGCCGGGCGGCATCGCGGCGGTTTTGGGGTCGACTACCAGATCCGGCTGTTACGCGGCGAGGCGAAAGCCTCGTTCCTGATGGATCATGGGCACGTCGGACCGCCGGGCCTGCTCGGCGGCAGCCCCGGTGCGGTCAACGAGTTACTGTCAGCCAGAGCAGCGCCATCGCATCTCCCCCGCATCTCTCGAAGGGAGAAGGCTACGTGTTGGCTCCGGGAGATTGGATTGCGGTCAAGACGCCGGGCGGTGGGGGCTACGGGCCCGCTGAGGAGCGGGACCCGGCGATGGTGGAAGGCGACATTGCCGCGGCTACTACACCGTTGACGAAGCCGTCAGGCTATTTAGCGGCGCCGCGGCGGCGGAATAGCGCGTTTGGCGACGAGTGAGCTGCTGGCACCTGTTTGGACTGAGTTGTGTGGCGCTGCGGTATTGCAAGCGCGTCTGAGCAAACGGAGATCAATAATGGACGAGCGTGGAGTTGACCCGGTTCGGTGGACACCCTTTCACTTGAGAAGGAGGTGCCATCGATGCCGAAGAGTCACCGACCCTATGCGCCGGAATTCCGGCGACAGATGGTTGATCTGGTCCGATCTGGGCGAACACCAGAGGCGCTATCGCGCGAGTTCGAGCCGACCGCCCAGGCGATCTGGAACTGGGTGCGACAGGCCGATCGCGATGAAGGCCGCCGACATGACGGCCCGACCAATGCCGAGCGTGAGGAGCTGACCCGTCTGCGGCGTGAGAACCGGCAACTGCGCCAGGAGCGCGATATCTTGGCAAAGGCAGCGGCCTGGTTCGCACGGGAGACCGCAGTGATCCCATCCGGGTCTTCCAATTCATGAGCGCGAACCGGGCCTTCTTCGCCATCGCCACCATGGCACGCGTGCTCGGCGTGTCGACCGCCGGCTACTACGCTTGGCGTTTTCGCCTCCCTTCGGCACGCGCCATCGCCGATGATGCGTTGCTCAGACGAGTGCGCACGATCCATGCCGTCTCGCGCGGCACCTATGGTGCACCTCGAGTTCATGCCGAGTTGCGTGCCGAAGGTCGGGCCGTCGGGAAGAAGCGAATTGCCCGGTTGATGCGGGCGGCAGGGATTGTTGGCGTCAGCCGCCGCCGCGGCGTCATCACCACTCAGCGGGATCGCGACGCGCGTCCGGCTCCTGATCTGGTGGACCGGAATTTCACTGCCGACCGCCCGAACCAGCTCTGGGTCGCCGACATCACGTATGTCCCGACGGTGGCCGGCTTCCTGTATCTCGCTGTCGTGCTCGATGCGTTCAGCCGTCGGATCGTGGGCTGGGCGATGGAGACGCATCTGCAGACCGAGCTGGTCCTGGCGGCATTGGAGATGGCGATCGGTCAGCGCAAGCCGATTAATGTCATCCACCACAGCGACCAAGGCACCCAGTATACATCGCTGGCGTTCGGCGGCCGCTGCCGGGAAGCCGGCGTGCGCCCATCCATGGGATCTGTCGGTGACGCCTACGACAACGCCATGTGCGAGAGCTTCTTCGCAACCCTGGAATGTGAGCTGCTGGCACGTCGCCGGTTCACATCGCAGGCCGAGGCCAGAATGGCGGTCTTCAGCTACATTGAGGGTTGGTACAATCCCGCTCGCCGCCATTCTGGTATCGGCTATCTATCTCCGATCGCCTATGAGACGCAGATGCTCAACGAGCCTGAAACGACCTAAGCGACAAACCGTCCACCGAACCGGGTCAACTCCAGTCGTATCGCTAAGGCTCACCGATCCAGCGTACCGTTCCGACCGATGCGGATTTTTGGACACGCGCTCGGCGTCACCTGCTCAAATATGGCGGCGAGTTCGTCGACTTCGTACCGGTTCGGGCCGAGGGTGCGTTTCTCTACGATGATGCCGGCCGGCGCATGATGGACTTCACCTCGGGCCAGATGAGCGCCGTGCTCGGCCATTCGCACCCCGAGATCGTCGCGACGGTACGCGACGGCATCGGGCGGCTCGATCACCTGTTCTCCTCGATGCTGAGCCGGCCCGTGGTCGATTTCGCCGAGGCTTTGGCCGAACTGGCGCCGCAACTGCCGAATGTCATGCTGTTGTCCACCGGCGGCGAGGCCAATGAGGCGGCCATCAAGCTCGCCAAACTGGTCACCGGCAGTTGAGAGGTGGTGGGCTTTGCGCAGTCATGGCACGGCATGACCGGAGCGGCGGCGTCAGCCCACCTACAAGGCCGGCCGTCGCGGCTACGGCCCGATGGCGGCCGGTTGTTTCGCCGTTCCCCGCGCCGAACACCTATCGCCCCCGCTTTCCCGGCGTCGATTGGCAGACCGAGCTCGACGATGCTTTCGACCTCATAGACCGGCAGAGTACCGGCAATCTCGCCGCCTTTATCGCCGAGCCGATCCTCAGCAGCGGCGGCATTATCGAGTTGCCGGAGGGGTACCTCGCCGCCCTAAAGAAGAAATGCGTCGAACGCGGTATGCTGCTGATCCTCGACGAAGCACAGACCGGGATGGGGCGCACCGGCACGATGTTCGCCTTCGAGCGGGATGGGGTAGTGCCGGATATCCTCGTGCTGTCAAAGACGCTCGGGGCCGGGCTGCCTTTGGCAGCAATCATGACCACCGACGAGATTTCGCACGCGGCAGACGGTCGCGGCTTCCTCTTCTATACCACCCACGTGAACGACCCGCTGCCGGCAATGGTGGGGTTGAAAGTCATCGAAGTGGTGCAGCGCGACGGATTGGCGGCACGCGCGGCCGAGTTGGGTGACCGGCTCAAGGGTGGGCTGCGCGCACTGCAGCAAAGATATGACTGTATCGGCGACGTCCGCGGGCGGGGCTTGCTTCTGGGAATAGAATTCGAAGTGCTTGATCCTGGGCAAAGGCACTTGGCACGCGCGCTCTCCAATGCCGTCACCGACAAGGCTTTGCATCTCGGACTGAGCGCCAACATTGTGCGCACCGGTGCCTCTGATGGGGTAATGCGCATCGCCCCGCCATTGACGGCGACCGATGCCGAAATCGATCTCGGTCTCGAACTGTTGGATGCGGCGCTCGAACGGACTCTCGAGAACCTGCCCCGCCTTTCCCGCGGCGGAATAGCTCCGCATCGGGCTGGAGTGGGGCCAAATACCTAGGGAGACAGCGGGACAGATGATTGAGCACACACGTTCGTTGCCAACTCACTGGGATCTCGAAGCCGATGTCGTTGTCGCCGGGTTCGGGGCGGCCGGGTTTTCCGGCACGCAACGTCTGATCCCTTCGGGCCGTCGCCGCTTATGAACAAGGCGAAGGAGGAAAGATCGTATGAAGAATACATGGCGCGCTGATCCGCTCGTCTGGGGCCACGGGCCTCGCGTCTTCGAGGTGTTCCTGGAACCAACTTGCCCATTTTCCGTCAAGGCTTTCGGCAAACTTGACGACCTTCTCGGCCAAGCGGGAGAGGACCAAATCACCATCAAGCTCCGCCTTCAGTCGCAGCCTTGGCACATGTACTCGGGCGTGATCGTGCGCTGTATCCTGGCCGCCTCGACCCTCGAAAGCGGAAAGGCAGCAGCAAAGTCTGTTATGGCGGCTGTAGCCGCGCATCGTGAAGAATTTGAATTCGACCACCATTGCGGCGGGCCGAATCTTGATGCCACGCCCAACGACATCATCGGGCGCATAGAGCGCTACAGTGGCGTGAAGCTTGCCAAGGCCTTTTCGATCCCCGACCTCGATCGTGAGGTGAAATGGCACTGCAAATATGCCCGCCAGAACGGTATCCACGTGTCGCCCACTTTCATGATCGACGGCCTGGTTCAGGCCGATATGAGCAGTGGCGACCCGATCCAAGATTGGGTATCGCGTCTTTTAAAGCAGTAATTTTATCAATTAGGGGTGGAAGGCTTTCTGGGTGCTCGCAGCTGGAGCTCACATCGTACGGTCGGCTGGGCCTGACCCGATTACTGTGTGACGTGATAGCATCTCAGGCTTGAAGTTCCGCTCTGGGCGCGGTTGAGCTGCGGTCGCTCGGGGCTGCCGGTACCCTCACCGCTAGGGCTCCGTGCTTTCGGCGGCGTTCGGGAAGAGCGTCACAGATTGCTGGTTCGGGCGGTCGGATATTACAGACAGCCGGCCGAACACCGGATCAGCGAAAATCCAGGCGGCCAGCCGACGACGAGAGCGAAAGATGCAGCGGTTCAAGTCGGCTCGCTCTGCTTTTTCTACGCCCTACGCCTTTTAAAGAA
>Ga0210396_10005569_pt1 | contig 12157 bp, 15 predicted proteins | sample IncBWH17OmetaG_FD_155466 | JGI IMG/M metagenome (GOLD analysis project Ga0210396, IMG submission 155466) | Forest soil microbial communities from Barre Woods Harvard Forest LTER site, Petersham, Massachusetts, United States - Inc-BW-H-17-O ...
TGAGGATATCAATGAGGCCGAGGTCATACTTGTGGGCGCAAGCCGCACGTCGAAGACGCCGACCTGCATCTATCTCGCCATTCGCGGCGTGCGTGCGGCGAATGTGCCGCTCGTGCCCGGCATGGCGCTGCCGGGGCAGCTCGAGGCCGCAACGAAGCCGCTCATCGTGGGGCTGTGGGCCTCGCCCGACCGGCTCGTACAGGTGCGGCGCAACCGGCTCAATACGCTCGGCGAAGTGCGCGACACATCTTACGTCGATGTCGAAAGCGTACGCGCCGAACTGACCGAAACGCGCAAAGTGTTCGACCAGCATGAATGGCCCGTGATCGATGTCTCGCGCCGCTCGGTGGAGGAGACGGCCGCAGCCGTCATCAATCTTCTGAGCGAGCGCCGGGAGACACGCGTATGAGGTTGATTCTTGCTTCAGGAAGTGCTGTTCGCGCGTCGATGCTTAAAAATGCTGGCGTGCCGCATGATGTGATTCCGGCCCATGTCGATGAAGATGCGGTCAAGGACCGTATGCTTGCCGAAGCTTGTGACATGTCCGGCATCGCTGATGCGCTTGCGGAATTGAAGGCGTTCGATGTCTCCGCCAAGCATCCCAATGCGCTTGTGCTCGGCGCGGATCAGGTGCTCGTGTTCGAGGGACGCTTGTTCAGCAAGGCGCATTCGTTGCGTGAGGCGCGCGCGATATTGTCCGAACTGCGCGGACGCAGGCATGAATTGCTCAGCGCCGCAGTGCTTGCGAGAGAGGGCCGCGCGATCTGGCGGCATGTGGCGCGCGCTGTGTTGCACATGCGCGATTTCAGCGATGTGTTTCTCGACGATTATGTTGCGCGCGAGGGCGAAGATTTGCTCCGGGGCGTGGGCTGCTATCGCATCGAGGGCTGTGGCGTGCAATTGTTCGAGCGCATTGAAGGCGACAATTTCACGATCCAGGGCTTGCCCTTGCTGCCGCTGCTCGAAGCGTTGCGCGTGCAAGGCATGGCCGCGTCATGAGCGGCAAAGCGAAAGTCGCAGGCGTTATCGGTTGGCCGGTCGGCCATTCGCTTTCGCCTGTGCTGCATGGTTTCTGGCTTGATGCGCACAAGGTCGATGGCGCCTATGTGCCGCTTGCCGTGGCGCCCGAAAATCTTTCGATCGTGCTTGATGGCCTGCGGCACTCGGGGTTCAAAGGCGTCAATCTCACCGTGCCGCATAAGGAAGCGGGCTTCGCGCTTGTGCATGAAACAGATGAAGCCGCGCAAATCGCAGGCGCTGTGAATCTTCTCATTTTTGGCGAGCGTGGTCGCCTCATTGGACGCAACACCGATGCTATGGGATTGGCCGCGAGCTTGCGCGATGCCAATACTAACATAACTGGAGCAGCAGCCGTTCTGCTTGGTGCGGGCGGTGCCGCGCGCGCAGGCGTGCTTGCGCTGGATGCGCTCGGCGCAAAGGAAATCCGCATTCTCAATCGCAACATATCACGCGCCGAAGCGACGGCTGCGAGCCTCGCGCCGAAACTGAAAACGCGTTTGACTGTTGGGTCTCTGACCGATTGGCCGAATGCCGTGCACGATTCGAAATTGCTGCTCAACACGACATCGGCAGGCATGAAGGGCAATGAAGCGCTGAATCTCGATCTCGCATTGCTGCCGAACGACGCAGCTGTTTGCGATATCGTCTACAATCCGCTTGAGACCGATCTGCTAGCGCGTGCGAAAGCACGCGGGCTTAAAACCATCGACGGCCTCGGCATGCTCATGTACCAGGCGGTGCCCGCATTCGAGGCATTTTATGGCGTGATGCCGCAAGTCACGCCCGAATTGCGCCGCCATCTTGAAGCAGCGCTCACATGAACGGGCCTCTGCTTGTCGGTCTCACGGGTTCTATCGGCATGGGAAAGACGGAGACGACGCGCATGTTCGCGCGTCTAGGTATCCCGACCTATGACGCCGACGCCGCCGTGCATCGGCTTTACGAGCCGGGTGGTGCCGCGGTCGACGCCATCGCGAAAGAGTTTCCAGGCACCGTGTATGAAGGGCGCGTAGACCGCGCGGCGCTCACCAAAGCGCTTGCCGCCGATGCAACCGGCTTCAAACGGCTCGAAGCCATTGTCCATCCGCTTGTCGCGCGCGAGCAGCTGAAATTCCTGGAGGACAATGCGGGCGCGGACATGGTCGTGCTCGATATTCCGCTTCTGTTCGAAACGGGCGGTCATGCGCGCATGGATGCGGTCGTCGTCGTCTCGGCACCACGCCACGTTCAGCGCATGCGCGTACTCGCCCGCGAGGGCATGACGGAAGAGAAGCTCGATCACATTCTGTCCCGCCAGATGGATAATGAAGAAAAGCGTGCAAAAGCCCATTTCGTTATTGAGACGGACAAGGGTCTCGATCACGCTTTCGGACAGGTCAAACGCGCGGTGGACGAATTGCGCGCGAAAAGGCTAAAGCACAGCGATGCGTGAAATCGTTCTCGACACCGAAACCACGGGCCTCGATCCGTCAGATGGCCACCGCATCATCGAGATCGGCTGCGTGGAGCTTATCGATCATCTGCCCACGGGCCGCACCTATCAGATCTATCTCAATCCCGAACGCGATATCCCGACAGAATCGCAACGCGTGCATGGCATCACCGATGAGTTCATCGCCGACAAGCCGTTGTTCGCTGCGGTCGTGGACGAATTGTTCGCGTTTATCGAGGATGCGCCGCTCGTCATCCACAATGCGGGCTTCGATCTCAAATTCCTCAATGCGGAATTGACGCGGCTTAAGCGCGCGACGCTGCCTTTCGCACGCGCCATCGACACGATCGATATCGCCAAGAGCAAGATTCCCGGCGCGCGTTATTCGCTTGACGAATTGTGCAAGCGCTTCGGCATCGACCTCACCTCGCGCAGCAAACACGGCGCGCTGCTCGACGCGAGCTTGCTTGCGCAAGTCTATCTGGAATTGGTCGGCGGGCGGCAGACGCGGCTCAATCTGACCGCGCTCGATGCCGAATCCGCATCGATGGGCGAAATCCGCAACGCGCGCATACGTCCCACGCCGCTTGCCGCGCGCGTCTCAGTGATCGAGGCCGAAAACCACGCGGCTTTCATCGTCAAGGAACTTGGCGACGATCCCGTCTGGAGTTGGAATTAGACCGCGACCGGATCGACGGTTGCACGCGACTTCTGAAGTTCGGCCTGCTTGGCGCGATAAAGGCTCGCGAAATCGATAGGCTCGATCATGAGCGGCGGCATGCCGCCATCGCGGATCGCATCGGCCACCACGCGGCGGGCGAACGGGAACAGCAGATGCGGTGCGTCAATGAGCAGCACCTGTTCGATCTGCTCCTCCGACATGTTCTGGATCGCGAACAACCCGGCATAGACGAGTTCCAGCAGGAACACGGGCCGCTCCTCGGTCTTGGCCGATACGCGCATCTTCAGTTCGACTTCGTATTGGTCGTTCTCTGCGCGCCGGGCCTGCAAGTCCACGCCGAAATCGATGGTCGGGCGCGCGGTTATGTTCGTGGCCGCGCCCGGATTTTCGAAGGAGAAATCCCGCACATATTGTGAGAGCATCTGGATCTTCGCGACCCCCGGCTGCTCGCCATGCGACGCACCGTTGGCGCCATTGCCCTGTCCGGAAGTTCCTTCGCCCATTTCGCTCATTTGTCCCACCTTTTTCGAGGGGCACGCCGCTACCACGGATCGCGCCAAAGTGACAAGCGCCGGTGACAGGCACCGCGCCGCTTTTGCTGGACCCATGCGGCCTTGCGGGCTAGGTTGAAGCCCACACAGGATATCGAAATGCCCAACAGCCCGTTCTTGGAGATCGTCATTCTCGCGGCGATCGCTGCCGTCATCCTCTTCCGGCTCTACACCGTGCTGGGGCGGCGGACGGGTACGGAACGCACGCCACAGGAACGCTATGGCCTGACGGGGCCAGGCCAGCCGGGCGACAATGTCGTGACCCTGCCGGATCGCGCGCGTGTCGCAGCACCTTCGGCAGACAGCGCCGCCGATCCCGCAGCGCGCGGTCTCCTCGATATCAAGCTCGCCGACCGCAATTTCGAGACGGAGCATTTCCTGTCCGGCGCGCGCTCCGCTTACGAGATCATCGTCACGGCCTTTGCGGCGGGCGAACGCGTAAAGCTGAAGCCGCTCTTAAACGATGAGGTTTATGCCGCGTTCGACTCGGTGATCCATTCCCACGAAGAGAAGCATGAGAAAGTGAGTTTCACGTTCGTCGGCTTTTCGGATGTGAAGATCGTCCATGCCGAAATGAAGGACCGCACCGCCGAGATCACGGTGTCGTTCGCAGCGAAATATATCTCGACGACCGCCAAGGAAGACGGCGAGGTCGTGGACGGCGATCCCAAGAATGTGCGCGAAGTCACCGACATCTGGACCTTCGCCCGCGATACGGGCGCACGCGACCCGAACTGGACGCTGATCGCCACGTCCGGCGGCCAGCATTAAATCGCAATCAATGGGGCGTGCCCGCGCGTTCGTCTGGGCAACGTTTGCGTTATCTCTCGTTTTCGCATTGGCGCTGTGGTGGCGCTGGTCCGAGCAATCGGTTCCGGCCGGTACGTTGCGTCTGACACGCGTTGGGTTTTCCGCTTTGCCCGGTTGGGCCGATAGCGATGCGCGAGGCAGCCTTGCCGCGTTTCGCCGCTCCTGTGACGCGATTCTGAAACTTGCGCATGCACCCATGGGCGGTGTTGGCTATGCCGGAACATCCGATGACTGGCGCGCGGTTTGCAAAACCGCATCGTCCGTGACGGACGCGCATTATTTCTTCGAAGCTTGGTTCACGCCGTTTTCGCTCGAAGCAGGCGGAGATTCCTCCGGGCTTTTCACGGGCTATTACGAACCGGAGATTCACGGCAGCAAGACGAGGCATGATAATTATACCATAGCGGTCTTTGGTAGGCCCTCCGATCTCGTCAGCGTCGATCTCGGCCTGTTTCGCGATGTACTGAAGGGTGAACGCATCGCGGGCAGGGTCGAGGGCAACAAGCTTGTGCCTTATGCAACGCGGACCGAGATCGATAAGAACGGCGTACCGAATGCACCAATCCTGTTTTATGCCAATGATCCCATCGATGTATTCTTCCTGCAAATTCAGGGTTCCGGGCATGTCATGTTCGATGACGGCACGCAGGCGCGCGTCGTTTATGCGGGCGGCAACGGCAGGCCTTACACAGCGATAGGCCGTGTGCTCATCGCGCGCGGTGCGCTCACGAAAGAAAATCTCTCCATGCAAACGGTGCGCGATTGGCTTGTGCGCAATCCGCAAGACGCGCAAAGCGTCATGGAGCAAAATCAATCTTTTGTGTTCTTCGCGCTGGAACCATTGGGCGATGCCACACTCGGCAGCAAAGGCACGGAAGGCGTCGCACTTACGCCGGAGGCAAGCCTCGCCATCGATCCAGGCATCCATGCATTCGGCGCGCCTCTGTTTCTTGCGTCCTCCGATCTAAAACGCCTCGTCATCGCACAGGATTCCGGCGGCGCAATCCGCGGGGCCGTCCGTGGCGATTTCTACTGGGGTTTCGGCATGCAAGCGGCGGACAAAGCCAGCCGCATGAAATCGGACGGGCAATTTTTCGTGCTGTTGCCGAAGGCGCTTGCGGATCGCATCGGCGAACAAAAAGATTTCAAACTGCCGCCATGAAAAAGCGCGTGACCACACCGGAAGAACGCGTGCTGTTCGAGGAGAAATTCCGCGAAACCTCGCCGCTCGCCGCCGAACCGAACGCCTCGAAAAAATCGAAAGCGAAAGCGGGCGCATCCGGCGGCCTCGATGGCAATACGGCAGATCGTTTGCGGCGCGGACTTCTGGAGCCCCAAGCGCGTCTTGATCTGCATGGCATGACGGAGGCCGATGCGCATCGCGCGCTTCTCATGTTCCTGCGCAGTGCGCATGTTAGAGGCATGAGGCTTGTGCTCGTCGTCACAGGCAAGGGCAAGCCGCGCGAACCCGATGCGCCATTCGATCTCGAACTCGAAATGCGCGGACGCGGAATCCTGAAATCCGCCGTGCCGCGTTGGCTCAAAGAACCTGCGCTTGCGCCGTTGATCGCAACCACACAGTGGTCGCATCGCCGTCACGGCGGCGACGGCGCGCTTTACGTGTATTTGCGAAAAAGATAATTATTGAACGTTCCAACATCCGTCATCACCCGGCTTGTCCGGATCCTTCGCAAAAAGCTCAGGACCGGGCAATGACGGTTAAAGTTGGGGGCGGGTGTCTAATCTAAATTCGCCTCTTTCGCCAATCGCGCAAGCGACGTTTCCGGTCGCGCGCCATAATGCGCGATGACTTCGGCGGCCGTGATCGCGCCAAGTCGCCCGCAATCTTCAAGCGTTTTGTCATGCGTGAGGCCGTAGAGGAATCCCGCCGCGAATTGATCGCCCGCGCCCGTCGTGTCGATGACGCGCTCCACCGGCGCCGCATTGAGCACATGCAGTTCGTCATCGCGCACGACGACGCAGCCTTTCTCGGAACGCGTGAGCGCCATGATGCCGCGCCAATTGCGCGCGCGTTGCAGCGTCTCGTCGAAGCGCGCGGTTTCGAACAAAGCCGATGCCTCGTCCTCATTCGCGAACACGATGTCGAGATCCTCTTTCATGAGATCGAGGAATTCCGCGCGATGCAGCCCCACGCAGAACGGATCGGACAGCGTGAACGCGACGCGCCTGCCCGCGCGCTTCGCCGCCCGGATCGCTTTCGTGATCGCGGATTTCGCCTGCGGCGCATCCCACAGATAACCCTCGATATAGAGAATCTCGGAATGCGAAATACGGCTCGTGTCGATGTCGGCGGGCGCGATCTCGCGACTCGCGCCGAGATAGGTGTTCATGCTGCGATGGCCGTCCGGCGTCACCGCGATAAGGCAGCATGCCGTCGAAGCGCCCATGTCGGACGCTTCGGCGAGGAACGAAACGCCCGTCTCGCGCATGCTCGCGGCAAAGCTTTCGCCGAGCCGGTCGTCTTTCACCTTGCCGATGAAAAGCCCGCGCGCGCCGAGCGAGGCAAGCCCCGCCATCGTATTTGCAGCCGACCCACCGGCAATCTCGCGCCCGCCAGACATCGCGGTAACGAGGATTTCCGCGCGATGCTCGTCGATGAGCGTCATCACGCCCTTGGCGATATTGTGCTTCAGGAGGAATTCGTCATTCGTCGGATAAATCACGTCCACGATGGCATTGCCCAACGCGGCAACGTGGTAGTCGGCATCCATATCTATACGCTCCATTAAAATCGGCTCGGTTATACTCTCCCGATTAGAGGACGAAGCCCGTGTTCGCAAGCGCGCGTCGAGCGCTCTCGCTTGTATTCGATCCGGCGTTCTTCGGCATTGTGCTGAAGGCCGCGCTGCTGACGCTTGGGCTGTTCGCGGCGCTGTTTGCGGGCGTGATGTACGGCGTCTCGCATCTGCCGCCTTTTCACTGGCATTTTCTCAACGTTCTGCTCGATATTCTGGCGCCGTTTCTCATTGGGATTTTATTCTTCTATCTCGGCGCGCCCGTCGCGGCTTTGTTCGCCTCGCTGTTCCTCAACGAGGTCGCGGGCGCGATCGAGGCGCGGGATTATCCGCAAGGCTCCAAACCCCATGCCGTACCGGCACGGGAAGCGTTTGCGGCGAGTTTCAAGGCATTCGTCTGGCTTGTCGTCGTCAATATCCTGCTCCTGCCGTTTCATGTGTTCCTGCCGGGCATAGCCGACATTCTCACCTTCCTCGCCGATGGCTGGTTTCTGGGGCGGCAATATTTCGATCTCGTGGCGCTGCGCCATCTGCCTTTGGCCGAGGTCGATGCGATGCGCAGGCGTTATGCGTCCGCGATTTTCCTCGGCGGCATATTCATTTCGCTCATGGCGCTTATTCCGTTCGCCGATCTCATCGCGCCTGTTTTCGGAGCGGCTTTGATGACGCATGCGTTCCGGAAGTTTTCGCCGGCGGCAACTCCTTAGTCTTGTCCTTGAAGCGGCACAGGTCGCGCACGACGCACACGGGGCACAAAGGCTTGCGCGCGACACAGGTGTAGCGTCCGTGCAGGATAAGCCAGTGATGCGCGTGCAGCTTGTATTCCGGCGGCACTTTCTTTTCGAGGCCTAGTTCGACCTCAAGCGGATTCTTCCCCGGCGCAAGGCCCGTGCGATTGGCGACACGGAAAATGTGCGTGTCTACCGCAATCGTGGGTTCTCCATAGGCGACATTGAGCACGACATTGGCCGTCTTGCGACCCACGCCCGGCAATTCTTCGAGCTCCTCACGTGTGCGCGGGACTTTGCTGTCATGTTTCTCGATGAGGATTTTCGAAAGTGCGATGACGTTCTTCGCCTTGCCGCGATAAAGCCCGATGGTCTTGATGTATTGCGAAAGGCCCGCTTCGCCGAGTGCGGCCATCTTCTCCGGCGTATTGGCGGTCTTGAACAATTCCTTCGTCGCGCGGTTCACGCCCTTGTCGGTCGCCTGCGCGGACAAGACCACGGCCACGAGCAGCGTGAACGGGTTGGTGTAATCCAGCTCCGTCGCGGGCGCGGGATTGGCTTTCTTGAGCCGCGCGAAAAATGTCTCGATTTCCTCCTTTGAAAAATGCTTCGCCATTTGTTCCTTCTTTCGTTTTGCCGCGTTATTGTTGGGTCATGAGTGCCGCCGCGCAACCCGCAATCTTGCTCGATGAGGTGCTTCGGCCCAATCCGCCGATGACCCCGCGTGCCCTCGTCATCGTGCTGGCGGCCGTGGCTGCGCTTAATTTCGCTTTCGCCGCCTATTTCGTTTCGCGCGGGGCATGGCCCGTGACGCCGTTCATGGGCGCGGATGTGGCGCTGCTCGCATGGGCATTCCGCGCCGTGCGCATCGCCTCGCGGCGGCATGAGCGCGTGACGCTGACGCCCGATTCCTTGCGCGTCGTGCGTCAGCCGCCGACGGGCAGCGCCACGCAGATCGCGCTCAATCCCTATTGGGTGCGCGTGGAGATGGACGATCCGCCGGAACATTGGAGCCAGCTCACGCTATGGAGCCATGGCAAAGCCTATCGCGTGGGTACGTTCCTCGCGCCTGCGCAGCGTTTTTCGTTCGCGCAAATGCTAAAAAATGCGCTGCGCCGCGCGCGAGAAACCCATTCCGCATGAACCGCAAGAAACGGGTCGAGGGCCACGAAACGCTCGGGCATTCTCGCGCCATGAGCAAACACGAAACCTTCTCAGAAGACAGCGCCACCTGGCGCAAAATGGGCCGCGCGATCCGATATCTGTCGGAGCACTATCTCGAACAGCCGAACCTTGACGAGGCGGCGTCCGTTGCGGGCCTGTCGCAATTCCATTTCCAGCGGCTGTTCCAGCGCTATGTGGGCGTGAGTCCAAAAGCCTTCGTCTCACATCTTACGCTTGGCCATGCGAAAGCCGATCTCGCGCGCGGCGCAAGCGTGCTCGAGGCGGCACTCGATGCCGGGCTTTCCGGCCCGTCGCGGCTGCACGATCTGTGTCTGAAGATCGAAGCGATGACGCCCGGCGATTATGCGAAGGGTGGCGAAGGTGTCGCCATCGAATATGGCTTTCACGATTGCCCGTTCGGCATCGCGCTTGTCATGGCAACAGCGAAAGGCGTGTGCGGTCTCGCCTTCGGCGATGAAGGCGAAGAAGACGAAATGTTCGCCGATATGAAAAGCCGTTGGCCAAGGGCGCATTACATCCGCGATCAGAAACACACGGGCGAAATCGCGGAACGGATTTTCGCTGCCCGCGATGGCGAACTGAAACTTCACCTCATCGGCACACCATGGCAGATCAAGGTGTGGCAGGCGCTGCTTGCGATTCCGTCAGGGCAAGTGACGACCTACCGCAATATCGCCTCTAAGATCCTTGCGCCGCGCGCGAGCCGCGCGGTCGGAACGGCGGTGGGCCGCAATCCGATCTCGCTGTTGATCCCATGTCATCGCGTGCTCGGAAGCGACGGCGCGCTACACGGCTATCATTGGGGCCTCACGCGCAAACGCGCGATGCTTGCGGTCGAAGCGGCGCGTCTTCAAACGGCGAGCACGTCCGCCATCGTGTAAAGGCCGGGCTTCTTGCCCTTCGCCCAGCGCGCGGCCGCAAGCGCGCCGGGCACAAAGATCGTGCGATCCTCTGCGACATGGCCGAGCACGATGCGCTCGCCCGGGCCTGCAAGGATCACTTCGTGCTCGCCCACAACCGTACCGCCGCGCAACGCCGCGAAACCGATGGCGCCTTTCTCGCGCGCGCCCGTTTGACCTTCGCGCGACAGGACTGCGCGTCCGTCGAGCGAAATACCGCGGGCATCAGCCGCCGCACGGCCAAGCAGCAACGCTGTGCCCGACGGCGCATCCACCTTCATGCGATGATGCATTTCGACGATCTCGACATCGTAATCGGGCAGCGCCTTTGCCGCCTGCTTCACGAGGGCTGCAAGCACATTGATGCCGAGACTCATATTGCCCGATTTGACGATGACGGTTTTGTGCGCGGCGTCCGCGATCTTTTTGTCTTCTTCCGCCGTGCAGCCCGTCGTGCCGATGATGTGTGCGATCTTCGCATCTGCCGCGAGAGCCGCTAACGCCACCGACACTTTCGGCGCCGTGAAATCAATGATGACATCGGCATGGCCGACAAGCGCTTTCGCATCGTCGGTCAGCATGACTCCACCCATATCCTTGCCGAGATCGGGATGGCCATGCGCTTCGAGCGCGCCGGCCAGCGTAAAATGCGCGTCTTTGGAAATCGCATCGATGAGCGCGCGGCCCATGCGTCCGGCGGCACCTGCGATGATAACGCGCGTGGTGCTCACGCCGTGATGTCCTCATGCGGTGGCGGGGTATCGCCGCGCGCGACTGTCACCATTGAAGGGCGCAGCAGCCTGTCGCCGATCTGATAGCCCGTCTGCACAACGGTCACGATCGATCCTTTGGGCCTGCCTTCGCCCGGCACTTCGGCAATCGCTTGATGCAGGTTCGGATCGAAACGCCCGTCCGATGTGTCGATAGGCTTCACGCCATGGCGTTCGAGCGTGGCAACCAATTGCCGCTCCGTCGCCTCCACGCCTTCGATGACGGCTTTCACCTTGATGCTCGCGGCCTCGCGCGCTTCGGGCGGAAGCGCGTCGATGGCGCGCTGGAAATTGTCCGCGACGCCGAGAATGTCGCGCGCGAATTTCGTCACCGCATATTGGCTCGCATCGAGCTTCTCGCGTTCGGCGCGACGGCGCACATTCTCGCCGTCGGCAAGCGCACGCAACAGCCGGTCCTTCAGATCGGCCACTTCCGCACGCAGGATTTCCACTTCGCCCGGGCCGTTGTCGTTATCGGCGCCCAAACCGTTTTCCATTTCGTCTCCGGCGCTCATCTCATGCTCCATCACGCAAGCAGGCGGCTCACGACTTTCGCCGTGTGATCCACCATCGGAATGATGCGGCCGTAATTCAGCCGCGTCGGACCCAATACGCCGATCACGCCCACGATCTTGCCCTGGGCATTGGCGTAAGGTGCTGCCACGATAGACGATCCCGACAGGCTGAACAGCCTGTTTTCCGAGCCGATGAAAATGCGCACGCCATCGCCCTCGCGCGCGAGTTCCAACAGGCGGATGAGATCGTTCTTGCGCTCGATATCGTCGAACAGCGTACGGATGCGTTCGAGATCGTTCTGCGCATCGACGCTGTCGAGAAGATGGGACGCGCCGCGCACGATAAGGACTTTTTCCTCCGCCGTGCTGCGCGCCGAAGGGGCGGCAAGCGTGGCAAGGCCCTCGGCCACGATCTTGGCGGTGAGCACATCAAGCTGCGCGCGCTCGCCTTCGAGTTCGCCGAGCACTTCCACGCGCGCCGCATCGAGCGTGCGGCCGCGCAGCCGCGCGTTGAGATAATTCGACGCTTCGGACAGCGCCGACATGGGAAGGCCCGCGGGCGTATCGATAAGGCGGTTCTCGACCGTGCCGTCCTCGGCGACGATAACGACCAACGCCTTGCCCGGCGCCACGCCCACAAATTCGATGTGCTTGAGCGCGATGTCCTGTTTCGCGGCCACCAGCAGGCCCGCGCAGCGCGAAAGGCCGGACAGCATCGTGGCGGCTTGCGTCAGCACATCCTCAAGCCCGCGCCCGCTTTCGGAGATGCGCGCTTCGATGGAGGCGCGTTCATTGGGGGCAAGTTCGCC
>Ga0210396_10005572_pt1 | contig 12155 bp, 10 predicted proteins | sample IncBWH17OmetaG_FD_155466 | JGI IMG/M metagenome (GOLD analysis project Ga0210396, IMG submission 155466) | Forest soil microbial communities from Barre Woods Harvard Forest LTER site, Petersham, Massachusetts, United States - Inc-BW-H-17-O ...
GCTAAAATGGGGAGTTGCTGTCTCCGAGCTGAGAACGGAGCCCAGCGTCGTTGTTCACGACAAGACGGGCCGCCGGCTGTCATATGGCGAGATCGCGTCGTTCGCGGTGCTTCCGCCGACCGCGCCGCAGATCTATCCCGACGAACTCAAGCGCCCCGGTCAATTCCGTCTCATCGGAAACAACGTCACCAGGTTCGAGCTTCCGGCGAAGATTGATGGTTCGGCTCGGTATGCGATCGATATTCAGGTCCCCGAAATGCAGTACGGCGCCTTGCTGACCCCGGTTTTTCCGGACAGTCGGGCCAGGACGATCAACGATGCGGCAGCCCGTGCCGTGCCCGGCGTGGTGGCGATATATGACCTGCCCAACGGCGTCGGGGTGGGCGTCGTCGCGGAAACGCCCTGGGCGGCATTTGCGGCGAAGGATGCGCTACGGGTGTCGTGGACTCAGTCACCCAAGGCGGGCGCGTTTGACAGCGAAGCATCCATGGACCGGTATGCCGCGATTTCCCGCGGCGAGATCTCCCAACAGGCCACTGTTTGGGACAAGGCGGGCGATGGAGCCGATGGTCTCAAGACCGCGACCGAAACCCTGACCGGAGAGTATCGGTGCGACTATGCTTATCATGCTCAGATGGAGCCGCTGAACGCGGTTGCGTCCGTTTCAGCAGATGGCAGCAGCGTCGAGATCTGGTGCGGCACCCAAAGTCAGGCGATGGCCGTCAAAGCCGCGGCATCCACGCTCGGGATCGACCGGAGCAGGGTCAAATTCAACGAAGTCCTGCTGGGCGGAGGTTTCGGCCGGCGAGGACCGCAAGACCAGGACTTCCTTGTCGGTGCACTGTTGCTGTCCAGGGAAATCAAACGACCCGTCAAGGTCCTCTGGACCCGCGAAGATGACATCCGCAATGGCCGGTTCCGGCCAATGTCGGCACACCGCATCGAAGCCGGCTTCGACAGGGAAGGCGCACTGACGACATGGCATCACAGGGTGACGACCGATAACGTCAGCATGTTTCAGGACCCCGGCCGATATTATGGCCCGTTCAAGCAACGCGATATGCTTTCGTTGTTGGGCACCGAGCTTCCGACCTATGCCATTCCGAATCGCCTGTCCGAGCACTTTGCGGTCGACAGCGGAGTCCGTCTGGCCTCGCTGCGCGGGATCGGCTTCACCGCCAACAAGTTCGCGACGGAGTCCTTTGTCGACGAGAGCGCGCGAAAGCGTGGCATTGACCCGCTGGAATTTCGTCTGTCCCTGACCAGGAACGTTCCGCGCGCGCGGGCCGTGCTCGAGGCGGTTGCGGACATGTCGAACTGGCGGGAGCGGCGCCCGGGGAGCGGCTACGGTCTCGCCTACATCGACTACTCCGGAACCCAGATTGCCGGCGTGGCCGAGATCGCGATGGATCGGACGAGCGGCGAGATAAGGCTGAAGAACTTCTGGGTTGCGATCGATCCCGGCGTGGCCGTTCAGCCGGACAATATCGTCGCACAGACGGAAGGAAGCGTCGTTTACGGATTGGGTATGGCCCTCTCGGAGCAGATCACCATCAAGGACGGCGAGATCCAGCAATCGAACTTCTACGACTATACCGTGATGCGAATGAGGGATCTGCCGGACATCCAGGTCCGCATCGTCCCGTCCGACGGCAGGCCGACCGGCGTGGGCCAAATGGCAACGCCGCTCGTCGCACCCGCTGTCAGCAACGCGGTTGCCGAACTCGCGGGCGTTCGTCTTCGTCACACGCCGATGCTTCCGTCACGAGTGTTGGCGGCCCTGAACGGCGGCGCGCGTCAGTGACTGACTGGGCACAACGCCAGGGCGATCAGAAAGCTCCAGGCTCGATCTCGAAGGAATCACTTACCCGGCGTACGACAAAGAATATGGCACACGACGTGGGATATTCAGTACCGAGGTGGTTGGTCACGTCGATCGCGGCGACGGGTGTCGCTCTTGGCTCAATGAGTCTGGCGCAATCTGCAAACGCGCAACCGTCCAACGAAGAACTGGGTGCGGCAGCTCGCGAGGCAATGATAGCCATTTTCGACAAGAAGGATCCGTCCGCTATCGATCGCTTCTTCGCGGCCCCCTTCATCCAGCACGATCCGAATGTTGCGGATGGCCTGGCCGGGCTGAAGCAATACGCCGAGGAGATTGCCGATTCGCCGGCCCCGAGGATCAAGATCCATCGCACGCTGGTGGACGGCGATTTCGTGCTACTGCATTCCAGCTACGAGGGTTTGAAGGGGCAGGCAACATCGCTCGTCGCGTTTGATCTATTCCGTTTGAAGGACGGAAAGATCGTCGAGCATTGGGGAGGGCAGGAAGCGCAAGCGCCACCCAATTCCTCGGGACATACGCAAGTCGATGGGCCGACGAGCGTCACGGATCGAGACAAGACGGAGCAGAACCGGGAACTGGTCCGCGCTTTCAAGGAAACAGTGACCGTTCAACTGAAATTCGACCAGATCGGTCGCTTCATCGAGGACGGAAACTATACCCAACACGCATCGAAGGTGGGTGACGGCGTCGGTCGAATGAAGTCGCGTGTCGCGGATGTCGCGAAGCCATCGCGCGCGCCGGTCTTGAATCCCAGGCGCTATGTCGCCGACGGAAATTTCGTCCTCGCCCTGGTCGACGCCAATGCGGAAGGTGGCCCGACGGCCAACTACGACCTGTTTCGCGTCGATAACGGCAAGATCGTCGAGCATTGGGACGTTCTTTCGCCAATCCCCCCGCGGGAGCAATGGAAGAATTCGAACGGCCCATACTGATGTCAAGCAATCCGGAAACACCTGCGTTTTGGACGTGGAGCACCTGTAGGAGGAAGGAATGAAGTTTGTTGCGCCGACGGTCGCACTGTCCGTGCTGCTTGGGGCAACCATTGCGGACGCGCAGGAAAGAACAATCGAGGAAATCAAGGTCGAGGCTCAAGCGCGCGCCGAGCGGGGCGCCTATCCATTGATTGGCCTGGATCCCGGCGACGTGCGCGAGGCCCTGTCTCATATCAGCACGCGAGATCGAGACGAGTGGGCGGCTGGATGGAGCGCGGTCGCAGATCGATACTACAAGGCCGCCGAAGCCGCGACCTCGACGGAGGAGCAGAGGAAGAACTATCTCCGCGCCTGGCGTCTGTACTATTTTGCCCAGTGGCCGGTCGCTGCGTCGGAGGGCAAGAAGGCCGCATATGCGAAGGCGCTCGATGCGTTCCTGCGCAGCGCCAAGCTGCTCAACCCTGCAATCGAAGCCGTTCACATTCCCTTCGAGGGAAAGGAAATCGTCGGCTACCTGCGGCTGCCGCCGTCTGCGAATGGACCGGTGCCGATCGTGTTCGCGATCAGCGGGCTCGATAGCCGCAAGGAAAATATGGCCGAGACCTACGGCGCGCTGCTGGAGAAGGGGATCGGATTTTTCACGCTGGACGGGCCGGGAACGGGTCAATCGCCGGTCAAGGTGAGCCCAACCGCGGACCGTGTCCTGAGCCGGGCCCTGGACTATCTGGTCAGCCGAAAGGAGATTGATCCCAAGCGTATCCTCGTGCATGGCGTGAGCTTCGGCGGCTATTGGGCGTCGAAACTCGCCGTCACCGAGCGGACGCGCCTGCGGGGCGCGGTGGTTCAGTCGCCGCCGATCGATACGTTCTTCACGCCGGAGTTTCTCGAAAATTCCTTGTTGGGAAACAAGGAATATCTCTTCGACCAGGTGCCCGCACTTCTCGACGTGGTTGAGAACGTGAAGACGGTGCCTGATCTGGCCAAGGCATTTCCGCCGCTGTCTCTAAGGGTGCAAAAGATCCTCGGTCAGCCCACTGCCCCGATGTTGGTCATAGCCGGGGTGAAGGACACTCAGGTCCCGATCGCGGATATCGACCTGCTGCTCGACGCCGGCGACGTGCCGAAGGAGGCCTGGATCAACCCGAGTGGAGGACACCTTGGAAGGGAGCAGAAAGGCTGGACCGATCCGGTCATCTTCAAAAAGGTCATCGCTCCCTGGGAGATGAAGATTCTGCTAGACCAATAGCCGCTCGGCAAGGATGACGCAGGTGTGCTCTGCGGCAGCGGACGGACGTTGGCTTTGTCGTTCGCGACCTCGCCGTTGGTACGGGCCTGGTCGATCGCGCCCTTATGCTCAATTGCCGGCTCGCTTGGGTCACAGCTGTTCTTGCGCCGGCTTACGCCCGACAACATCGTTCCGCGGATCGTACTATTGCTCGGTGGCATCTGCCTCGTTCAGATCGGAAACTTGGCGGTGCTGCCCTTAGCAACGAGCCCCGGCATCGTGGTTTGTGTGTACGGCGTCGCCGTCGGCGTCACCGGAGCGGTGCTTTCGGTCATGCTCGTCCCCATTCAGCTGACCGTTCCCAACCGCATGAGAGGGCAACGATGTCCATCGCCTATTGCGGCGTGAACCTGCTTGGCACCGGCCTCGGGCCCTTCCTGGTCGGATTCCTGAATGAGCGCCTCTTTGGAGGCGGGGCGACGCTCGGCGTGTGCATGGCCGCCGTAGGCCTCAGCGACCATCGCGGCCATTCTGTTCGCGAGATCCTACTTTGTTTTCACGCGGCAGAGCATTGCGGCCAAGCCGGCCGAAATCATTGCCTCCGCCGCGCGGCAGGCTTGATGGATGGATCAGGTTGCTTGTTCGGCTTCTCCTGATGAACCGGCAGCCCCAACAGTTCGAGCAGGGTTGCGTTCGCGAGGGCCGCCGCTTCAAGGGACAACGCTGTCTGCGGCCTGCGGGCCGGCTGAATGAGGCAGATCGTGACCTCAATTTCGGGCTTCACGATCTTCTGCCAGTGGAGCCCCCTTCCTTCAGGGCCGCGCATCGAATTGACCGGCATCACAGTGTAGCCACGTCCGTTCTGAACGAGCTCGGAAATTGAGCGAACGGAGTCGATTTCGAAGGCGATGTTCAACATGACGCCGAGACGAGCAGCTTCGTATTCCAGGAGCGGCCGAATAGTGTGAATCGCATGCGGCATGATGAGCGGAATACTGCCGATATCCGAAAGATTGACGTAGTCGGAATTGTCGCCGATCGGCTTGGCGCCGATGAGGTAGAGAACTTCAGGACCTACCGGATCGATAAGAAGGTTCGGCGAGGCCTGGGGATTGAGCAGCAGGGCGAAGTCCAACTTGCCCATCACCACCTGTTCGGCGAGTGCCTGTGAATACCCCTCTACAATGGAAAGTGAGGCCCGGGGAAAGCGCTCGGAGAAGCGCGAGATATAATCCGGAATGATACGCTGGCCGATGCTGGGCGTCATGCCGACGATGACCTTGCCCTCATAGACAGACTTCCCTTCATCAAGGGCGTCCATGGCGGTATCGGCCGCATGAAGGAGGCCGCGAGCATGTTCGAGAAATCGCCGTCCACGCGGCGTGAGCTGAACACCGCGCCCGTCTCTCGAGAAAAGATCCGTCTTGAGCTCATACTCAAGTGCGCGGATTGCGCGGCTCAACGTGGGCTGGGCAATGTTGAGGAAGTCGGAGGCCTTTCCAACGCTGTTGAGCTCGGCAACCTTCACGAAATACCTGAGCTGCTTGATCTCCATCTAGGAACCTCGCGCGTGAGGTCGGCGCAAGACGCCGAGCTGCCCCTCTATGCCCCTCCTCGGCATTCACGTCTATTGGCAATCACGCCGACAGGATGGTGACGGCCGCAAGAGCGGAATCGGAGCCGATCTCCCCACCGGAGCACTCCGCCAGGCCAACCCGGGCGCCTTCGCGCTGGCGCTTGCCGGCCGCGCCGCGAAGTTGCGTCGTCAGTTCGACGATCTGGGCAATGCCTGTCGCCCCGACGGGGTGACCTCGGCTGAGAAGGCCGCCTCCGGGATTGACCGGCAGCCGACCGCCAAGGGACGTCGCGCCCTGCCTGAGCAACTCAACGCCCTGGTTTGGCGCCGCGAAACCAAGCCGCTCGTAGAGCATGATCTCCGCCGGCGCGGATGCGTCATGGACCTCGGCTACGTGGACATCTTCCGGACCGAGCCCGGCCTGATCATAGGCCTGCTGACCCGCGCGAATGGCGGCGACCGGATCCGCCCCATCCTGATTGGCCGAAACGATCTTCGACGCCCGAACCTCGACATTCGTGCAGCCTAGCTGCTTCGCCACGCTTTCGCTGACAACGATCGCCGCTGCGGCCCCGTCCGCGATCGGCGAGCACATCGGCAGCGTGAGCGGCGCACTGATGACGCGAGCGTTCAGAACATCGCTTTCGGAGAGCTCGTCCTTGAACTGTGCCCATGGGCTGAAGGATGCGGCGCGGCGGCTCTTGATGCAAACGGCCGCGAAGTCCGCCGCCGTCGCTCCACTTGCGGCCATGTATATTCTGGTTCTGGCCGCATAAATATCCATGAACAGGGAATGGTTGCCGGGCGTTTCGCGCATCATGCGCTGACGCTCTTCCACGTCCACGCCCGACGCGAATGCGGCGAAGGTCACGGCCTTGTCCTCGTGGGTCAGCTTCTCCGCGCCAATCGCAAGCGCGACGTCGACTTGCCCCGACGCGACAGACAGCCAAGCCAGGTTGAATGCGGACGAGCCCGACGCGCAGGCGTTATCAACATTGATAATGGGTGTTCCCATCAGAGGCGTATGTCGCAGAGCGACCTGGCCGCGAATCGTCTCCTGCCCGGTGATAAGGCCGGAAAGCGCATTGGCGAAATAAACCACGCCAATCCGCGACGCATCGATGCCGGCATCCTTCAAAGCCTGCTGCAGCGCTTCCTCGGCCAGTGACCGGACGCAGCGGTCCACGAATTTGCCGAAAGCTGTTTGACCGACACCGGCCACGACAACTCTTCTCATGATGATCTCTCCTGGCGTGCTGCTCGAGGCACCGCGTGAACTAGGTCAATCGGCCCTGGCCGGGATTTCTCTCGCCTGCCGAAAATCGCGAGAGCCCATCACCCTGCGCCGCGCTCAGGGAGCGGATGCGGGCGTTGATGGACAAGCCGTACTCGAAAGACGGGCGCCAACCGGAAATTGATGCGGGCATCGCGTCCAACGCGCGCTTGCTTTCCGAGAGTGCAACAGCGTCGAATGCACTGACCGTTCTCGCCAGGCGATCGGCCTCATCCATGAGTTCAGTAAGTGGCACCGAGCGATTGACCATTCCCCAGGCTTCCGCGGTGCGACCGTCAATCCGTTGGGCCGTCAGGACTAGCCAAGCCGCGCGTTTGGCGGTGAGCTGAATCTGCGCTCCCGGCCCCGAGAATTGCGGATAGGCTCCGAAGCCGATTTCAGGCATCCCGATTTCAGCCTCGTGGGCGGCAATAGCGAGGTCGCAGACGCTGATCAGCGTCGAACCGCCGCCCAGTGCAGGCCCGTTGACGGCGGCGATAAAGACCGCCGGGTGCTCACGGATCGCAATCAGCACGTCGATCCAGTCCGACCGGGGATCGGGCGCTATCCCCGCCCCCGCATCCGCCCGCGCTTCCTTCAGATCGACTCCTGAGCAAAAACTGTCGCCGTTACCGGTCAATACAACCACTCGGCATCCATCACGAAGAGACATCAGCGCGGCGAACAGTTCGCGACGCGCATCACGGTTCATGGCATTCTTCTTTTCCGGACGGTTGAGGCGCACGACCGCATGGCGTTCATGTCGTTCAATGGTCACAAGGGAGGTCATCTAGCGCCCCTGATAATTTGGCTTGCGCTTCTCCTGAAACGCGACGCGCCCTTCGATGCGGTCGGCGCTGTCACGCAGAAGCCCGAGCGCGAACTGCTCGGATTGGATTGCGGCAAGGAGCGGCATATCCATGCCGTCGCGAACGAGACGCTTGACCGCGCGCACTGCAAGCGGCGCATTTTCGGCAATCCTCAGGGCGATCTCCCGAGCCGTGCCCATCAAGGCATGGGGGGCCACAACGCGACTGACCAGGCCGATCCGCAGTGCCTCGGCCGCATCGATGCGGCTTCCCGTCAGCATCATGAGCATGGCGTCTGACATCCCGACCATTCGCGGGAGGCGCTGTGTACCGCCGGCGGCAGGAATGCTGCCGACGCACACCTCGGACTGGCCAAACTGCGCGTTGGAGGATGCAATGCGAATGTCACAGGCGAGCGCGAGCTCCATTCCTCCCGCGAGTGCAAAACCGTTCACCGCGCAGATCATGGGTTTGTCAATTTCCATGCCGGCAAACGGATAGAGCCATTTCGGCCGACCGAAGGTCAATTCGGCGAAACTCTCCTTCGGCGGCATTGTCTTCTTCAGATCGGAGCCCGTGCAGAACGCCTTGTCGCCGGCACCCGTCAGGATAACGACGCGGACGTCCTGATCGCCATTGGCAAGTTGAAAAGCTTCGTTCAACTCGACCAGCGACTTCGGGTCGAGCGAATTCATCGCTTCGGGGCGATCGAGCGTTACGGTTGCGATGCGCTCATGGACTTCATATCGGACGGGCATTATTGCAGCTCCTGAGCCTGCAGGTTGGGTCGCTCGATCATTGCGATGAGATCGCGGGTCGAAGTCGTTCCCAGCCGTTGGGTGGCCTCAAGGAGATCGGCGGGTCGAACGGAGCTGCGCCCCCACGAAATGCAGTCGGACACCTTTGCCAGGAGTTCTTCGTCGGAAAGGGGTGACTGCGGAGAGCCTCTCAGCGCATCGATCCGGCGTTTTCGTATTTGGCCATCCTTGAAGACGACGGCGATCGACGCCCAGCGGGGGATCATGATAGCTGTGACCTCTCGCGTCGCGATCCGGCCTAAATACGGCGCAATGCTTGGCCTGGTAACGGCTTCGTCGGAATAGCTTGACAGGCGGACGCCACGATCGGCGATAGCGGCCGCGATCGTGTATTCCATACTGAATTTTCCTTCGGTTCCGTTGCACGGCGGGTGGCGCACGAGCGGTGCAAGCACGCCGTAGCTGGTCTCGATGTCGATACGTTCGACATCTTCCAGTCCGAAACTGCGCTCGGCCATCAGATCGAACAGACCGTCCAACGGCCGATGAATGCCGTAGCAGGCCGGATATTTCTTGACCTCGATGCCGCTGCTGTCGATCTCGAGCGGCTGGCTTCCGAGTGTCGCCAACACCGGAGCGATGTCCTCTCCACCTGAATAAAGCTTGGTGAACCCGGCTCCGCCGTCGAGCGCTTGCGGTGATGCGGTAAATCCCCGCTCAGCCAACAGGACGGCCCGGATCGCGGCTGCGTTGGCCTGCCCGGCCTGAAACGCCTTGGCGTCAGTCCCGAAGTTCTCCCGCGTCCCGCCTGTTTGCGCCAGCGCAAGACCGATGGCATGCGTGATCCGCTCGGCGTCAAGCCCCAGAAGATGACCGCACGCCGCGGCCGCACCGATCGTCCCCATCGTTGCGGTCATATGCCAACCGCGCGAATAATGCGTGAGATCAAGCGCCCGGCCAAGTTTGCAGCACACCTCGAAGCCAACCACGTAGGCGCTGGCAACGCGCATGCCTTCGATATGACGCGCTTCGGCGAGCGCGATAAGGCACGGAAGCAGCACGATGCTCGGATGGCCACTCATCGGCGAAGAGGCATCATCGAAGTCGAGAGCGTGTGCCGCGATGCCATTGAAGAGCGCCGCACCCTCCACCGTCGATTGTTGTCCACGGCCCCACAGGCTTGCCAGCCGGCCGGGTCTCGTGCCCTGCTCTTCGGCCAGCGGCGGCGTAAGCGTTTCGACATAGTCGTAGGCGCGTCGTACGGCAGGCTCGTGTTGCGCGGCAATGGCCACGGCCATTGTGTCCACCAGCGCCCGGCCAACCTGCGCGACGTGGTCTTTGCGAAGTTTCGACGAGTCGAAACTGGCGGCAAACGCAGCAACGATCTGGCTGGCGGTTCCGCGCGAGCTCATGTGAGAACATCTTGACGCCGCAGCGTCTCGAGCTCCGCCGCGCCAAGTCCGAGGATCGTTGTCAGAACCTCGTCCGTATGCTGGCCGAGCATGGGCGCCGGCGCGACCGGTGTTGTTGGAGCATCGTGGATCCGGAAGGGAGGCGCGTTGTAGACGCTCTCACCCATTTCGGGATGCACCAGCTTCACCCAATGGCCACGATGGCGGAGCTGCGGATCGTCGTCGACGATATCCGCCGCCGTCCTAACCACCCCTGCCGGTATGCCGGCAAACTGCAGCGCCGACATCAGGTCCTCCGCGTCCCAGTGACAGGTGATGGCGGATATGCCCTCGTCGATCGTGTCGCGATTCTCCCAGCGACCATGGGCCGTCGCCAGTTGCGGCGCCCGCGCAAAGGGCGGATCACCCAGGACCCTGCACAGAGCCGACCACGTTTCGTCCTGCCAGGCGGAAATGGCGATCCATCGGTCCAGACCCCGGCAGCGAAAGACACCATGCGGCGCGCGTGGCGCGCGTTCGTTGCCGGAGCGCTCGGGGATCCGATTGTTGGCACTGCAGTCGCTCATGGCGGGGCCGAGCAGCGCAATGGTGGGCTCGGTCTGAGCCACGTCGATGTATTGGCCCACTCCCGTCCGCTGACGATGACGAAGCGCGGCCAGGATCGCGAAGGCCGCATGGCATGGGTTTGGAATATGGTCGGAGAAGTTGGTTCCTGTCCCGGCAGGTTCGCGCTCCGGAAGACCCGAGAGGAACTGCAGGCCGGTCAAGGCTCCCATCGTCAGACCATAGCCGAGGTATTTGTGCTCGGGGCCCGCAACGCCCTGCATCGACATCGCGATGTAGATGATGTCGGGCTTGATCGCCTTGACCGCTTCATAACCGAGGCCGAACTTCTCCATGGTCCCCGGGGTGAAGTTGTTGGCGACGATATCGCTCGTCGCGATCAGGCGCCGTGCCAGATCCTTGCCCGCTTCGGTCTTCAGGTTGAGCGTGATGCTCCGCTTGCTGCTGTTGCGATCCGCAAAATAGCCGCTGCGATTGATCCCTGGGACGCGATCCTTGTATGGACGGCTGCTGCGAAGCGAATCCATCCGCCCGCGGCTTTCGATCTTGATCACGTCGGCGCCATGGTCGGCGAGCAGTTTCGTCGTGAATGATCCAGCGCCGATCCAGGTGAAGTCAGCAACGCGGATGCCTTGAAGAGGCAAAGGCTTCAATTGATAACCCCCGATTTCAGAAGCGCGGCACGTGCGGCGGCATCATATCCGAGCCCCGCCAGGATTTCGGAGGTATGCTCGCCCAGACGAGGCGCGGGCCGCGCCTGCCGCCACGGCGTTTCCTGCAATTGGTATGGCGCGCCCGGGACCGTCAGCATGCGTCCGGAAGGCGTATGTTCCTGCGACACGAAGAACCTGCGGTATTCGAGCTGTCGGCTGGTGAGGATATCCAAAGGGGTATTGATCGGGCAGATCGGAATGCGGCGCGACTGCCCCGTCTGGTAGAGATAGGCTTTGGTCTGCTTTGCCGCGAATGGCGCGAACAACCCACGAAAGATCGTCTTTGCTTCGGGCGTCGCCAGATAGTCGTGGCTTTGCCATGCCGGCTCGAGCAGTTGGCGCGCGGCGTCGACGCCTTCGTCCACCAGCCAGTTGACGAGGTTCTCCCAGAACCGGGTCGACGCGATGCCGCCTGCCATGAGGTAGATCTGGCCATCGGCGCAGTCGAATACGCCGACACCGGCCATGATCTGCTCGCCCGACGCCCTTTTCCGCACGGTCTTTTCAAGATCGTAAAACTGGATGGCCGTCTCCAGGCCCATGGTGACGCATTCCTGGATGGAGACGTCGACGTGTCGTCCAGCTCCACCGCCATCCTTTTCCGCGGCAAGGAGTGCCATCATGGATGCAACCGCCGCGAACTGCGCCGCAGCAAGGTAGGCCTGGTTGCCAAAGGCTGCGATCGGGGATGTGTCCGGATAGCCGCCGAGATAAAGCAAGCCCCCCAACGCCAATGCGACGATGTCTTCGGCTTCGTAGTTCGCGTACGGACCGGTTTGACCAAAGGGCGTGACGCTCGTCATGACCAGCTTTGGGTTCGACGCGATAAGTGACGCGAAACTGAGCCCGCGCCTTTCCATGACGCCGGGCTTTTCACCCTCGATAATGAGGTCCGCATCCCCAGCCAATTGCCCGAGGATGTGCTGACCTTCGGGTCGATCGAGGTCGAGCGCAATGCCGCGCTTGCCCGCATTGAAGTAGGCGAACTGGAGACTGAACTCGACATGCGCGCGGTCACCGAGAAAGGGACCTTCGCGCCGCACCGGT
>Ga0210396_10005573_pt1 | contig 12152 bp, 7 predicted proteins | sample IncBWH17OmetaG_FD_155466 | JGI IMG/M metagenome (GOLD analysis project Ga0210396, IMG submission 155466) | Forest soil microbial communities from Barre Woods Harvard Forest LTER site, Petersham, Massachusetts, United States - Inc-BW-H-17-O ...
ATCACCACTCCGAACATGAAGACGAGATAGAACCGCAGCGCCCAGAAGAGGGCCATTTCCATGGCGGTCAACTGGCGGCGAGGACAGTGATGCTTGGCTTTGGCGGAGATGAGTTGGTCGGGCTCGAGAGACGCGACCACCGATGCAAGGTCGGCGCGGCTGACTTCGCGGCTGGGGGCGGAATCGAAGTGCGGGTCCATCTAGGATGCGCCTCCCGGTGCTGCCTCAGGGGCGAAGGCCCGCGAAAAAAAGAGTCGGCATATCGCAGCGCTGAGAGCGCAGCGCCACCCAAAAGCGCACCACTCAGAAGCGGGCCACTCAAGAGCGCGCTGGCCAAAAGCGCGCCGTTCGGGAACTCGCCATTCAGGGGCTTGCGATTCAGGAGCTCGCGATTCAAGAGGGCTGGCGGGTGCCGTCATTTACTTGCCTCCGATCAGTGCCAGGGCGTGGGGCGCGACGACGCTGACGCCAAACAAGATTCCGGCGCCGACGAGGATGACGACTACTCCGAGCGCGAGGATGTTGGCCCATAGAGGGCTGACGAGATCTCCCATGATTTCGCGGTCGTTGACCAGCATGTAAAGGAAGAGCAGCGCGGGAGGCATGGCGAGGACCGCGATCACGTTCACGATCAGCACGATGTAGACAAGGGGGATGCTGGGGATCAGGACAAGTCCGGCGGCGGCCGCGGCTTCGAGAATCAGCACGAGGTAGAAGGATTTTCCCTGCTGGAAAGGGAGATTCAGGCTGTGCGGGCGGTGGGCGACTTCCCCGAAGGCGTAGGCCGACGAAGTGGAGATGGTTACGGCCGCGACCATGCCGGCTTCAAACATACCGAGAGCGAAGAGTGCAGAGCCCCAATGTCCGACGAAAGGCTGCAGGGCTTGCGCGAATTGAGCGCCCTCGAAGTTCGCGACGGACATGCCGTGGGCGAATAGTGGGGCAGTGGCGACGATCGTGGCCAGCGCAGCCAGGGCGGCGAGCGCCGCACCGAGAACGGTGTCGACGCGGCCGAAGCGGATGTCGTGGGTGGTGAGCCCCTTATCGGCGATGGCGCTCTGCTGGAAGAAGAGCATCCAGGGGGTGACGGTGGCTCCGATATTGGAGAGAAGGATAAGGACTGTTTCCTGCGTGAGGCCGCCGGGGAGTGGCTTGAAGGTGATGAGCGCACTGCCAATCGCGCGCCAATGCGGATGACTCAGCAGGGCGACGGGGACGAATATGAGGTTGAACATGGCGGCGACGAGCGTGATGCGCTCCCAAGTCCAGTAGCGGTGAGCCATCAGGGCGACGAAGAGGACGAGCCATGCACCCAGGACGGAGACGGCGGGAGGGACGCCGAAAAATCCGAGGCCGGCCCGGATGGCGATGAACTCGGTGACCAGCGTGAGGAAGTTACCGACCATAAGGTCAATCATGGAAAACCATCCCCAGAATGGGCCGAAGCGGTCGAAGATGAGTTCGGCGTGACCACGGTGGGTGGCTGCGCCGAGGCGTACGGTCATTTCCTGCACGACGCAGGCCATGACGAACGTGAGGACCACGAAGGGGAGGAAGAAGCCGATGCCGTAGCGGGCTCCCGTAGCGGCATAGGAGAGCATGCTGGGGCCGTCGTTTTCTCCGAGCATGACGAGGATGCCAGGACCGACGAGCAGCCAGAGCAGGCGGGCGCGAGGCCAGAGGCCACGCTGGATGCGGGTGGCACGGACACGATCGCGGTCGTGGGCGCGGTCGATGTCTTCGTGAGTGATGACCACGCCGTCGGGCGTCAGGGCCGGTTGCGACGGCAATTCCCTCTGCGGTTTTGGAGTTGTGGTCGTCTCGTTCATGCAGAAGGAGTGCTTCAGGGCCCGAATGTTAGCGCAAGTATACAACAAAACATAAACTATGGTTAACTATTTTATGGCATGGGCGGAAATGCAGAAAACCCCTTAACCACGAAGGACACTAAGGATCACGAAGGCTTGCGTTCTCTCGCGCGCCGGCGATCGGCGCGGGCGAAATCAAAATCGCCGCCCTCCAGACAGAGGACGGCGCATCGCTTATAATTGCGCGCAACATGGGGCTTAACTCTGGCACGAGACTGGGTCCGTATGAGATTCAATCGCCGCTCGGAGCAGGCGGCATGGGTGAGGTGTATCGCGCGCGGGACACGCGACTCGATCGCACCGTCGCCATCAAGATTCTCCCCTCTCATCTTTCTGAAAACCCTGAGGCCAAGCAGCGATTCGAGCGGGAAGCGCGCACGATTTCTTCGTTGAACCATCCCAATATCTGCACGCTGCACGATGTCGGCCGCCAGGATGGCGTCGATTACCTGGTAATGGAATACCTGGAAGGCGAGACGCTGGCGGACCGTCTGCGCAAGGGTCCGCTGCCGGTGGCGCAGGTTTTGAAGTATGGAATTGAAATCTGCGAGGGACTCGAGAAGGCGCATCGTAGTGGAGTGACGCACCGCGATCTGAAGCCGGGCAACATCATGCTGACCAAGACCGGGGCGAAACTGATGGACTTCGGCCTGGCCAAGGCGGTCGTAGCGCGCGCAGATGCGACTTCCGGGCTCACGGTGACGATGACGACGCCGGTGGGGAGCCATCCGCTGACGGCGCAGGGCACGGTGGTCGGAACGTTTCAGTACATGGCGCCGGAGCAGGTCGAAGGCAGAGAGGCCGACGCACGCTCGGACATTTTTGCTCTGGGCGCGGTCCTCTACGAAATGGCGACTGCGAAGCGGGCGTTCGAAGGCAAGACCGCGGCCAGCGCGATGGCGGCGGTGCTGGAGCGGGAACCGGCGCCGGTTTCTTCGGTGCAGCCGATGTCGCCGACGGCGCTCGATCACGTCGTGCAAGGATGCCTTGCGAAAGATCCGGAAGCGCGCTGGCAAAGCGTGGCGGACATTGGGCAGGAGTTGCGGTGGATTGCCAGCGGGGCGGCAGGAACGCCGACATCCGCGGGGGAATTCGCTCCGGCGGGGACTCCATGGCGCTGGCATGTTGCATGGGGCGCGGTGGCGGTCGTACTTGTGGGATTGCTGGCGTGGTCGCTTCTGCGAGGACACGAGCCCGAACGAACGCTGCGGTTATTCCTGCCTCCGCCGGAGCAAACGAATTTCGATTTCACCGGAGACTTCTCCGGGCCGCCGGTGATCAACGAGCGGGGAACGGCGGTGGCGTTCTGCGCCCGGTCGCCAAAGGAGCGAAGCGCGATCTGGGTGCAAGCGCTGGGAGAACTGACAGCCCGGAAGCTCGAGGGCACCGAGGGTGCTTCGTTTCCGTTCTGGTCGGCGGATGGAAAGTGGCTGGGCTTTTTCAGCGACGCGCACCTGAAGAAGGTGCAGGCGGTAGGCGGTCCGGTGACGGTGCTGGCGGAGGCCCCGAATCCACGCGGAGGAGCGTGGAGCCGGGACAACGTTATTTTGTTCGAGGCAGATTACCGGGACACGCTGTTTTCGATCAGCGCGGGAGGCGGGACGCCAACGCGGGTGACGAAGTTCGTGAACAGCAAGCAGACGACGCACCGGTGGCCGCAGTTTCTTCCCGACGGGAAACATTTTTTGTTTTTTGCTGCGAGCCATTCGGGAGATTCGGAGCAAGGCGTTTACTACGGATCGCTGGCTGACGGAAGCTACCGGCATGTGCTGGACTCTGATTCGCAGGCGGTGTACGCGTCGGGATACCTGGTGTATCACATGCAGACCCAACTTCTGGCGCAGAAGTTCGATCCGGAGAATGGAAAGGTCTCCGGAGATCCGGTGCTGGTGGCGAATTTCGTGGAATACGACGCGGGCACGTGGCACACAAGTTTTGCGGCAAGCCAGAACGGAATCCTGATCTACGAGCCGGGATCAAAGAGTCTGGGCCTGGACTTGTTCTGGCTGGACCGGAAGGGAAACACGCTGGGAAAGGTTGCGGACCGCGGCTTCTACAAGGGGGCAGGGCGGCTTTCGCCGGATGGAAAGCGGTTGGCGGTCGCGCTGGGCGATCCGCAAGCGGATATATGGATTCTGGACCTGGCGAGCGGTTCGAAGACGCGGCTGACGTTTGGCGGCGGCACGCACCTGCAGCCTTCGTGGTCGGCAGACGGACAGCGGGTGGTGTATGTGAGGCAGAACGGAGCCACGGTGGTCACGGGAAGCACGATCCGGATCCGGCTGGCGAGCGGAGGCGGACAGGAAGAGACGATCCCGACGCCGAATGATCCGGCGACGCTGCTTTCGCCGCAGTTCACCCCGGACGGAAAATCGCTGGCGTACACGTCGCAGAAGGGGCCCAGCGAGATCGGAATCTGGACGATCTCGCTGGAGAACGGGAAAGCATCGGTGGTAGTGCCACCGCCAGCGCCGCCGGCGCGCATTGTCCAGCAACGTCTGTCGCCGGACGGAAAGTGGCTGGCATACAGTTCCACGGAATCGGGGCGCGAAGAGGTGTATGTGACGCACTACCCGAGCGGTCAGGGACGGTGGCAGGTTTCGCAGAACGGAGGAACGTTCCCGTCGTGGAGCGACGACGGTAAGGAAATCTGGTTCGTCGGGACCGATCTGCAGTTCCAGACTGCCACAGTGAACAAGAAGAATCCGGAGTTCGAAATCACGCCACTACGGCCGATGTTTTCGCTAACCTATACGTCGCCGACAGGAACGCCTTATGACTTAAGCCCGGACGCGCAGAGGATTCTGACGACGGCACTGCCCATCGAGGCTCCGACGCCCATCGTGCTGGTTTCGAACTGGACGAACGACGCAAAGAAGTAGTTCCCGCCTTTGGATGGCCCCCTCGCCGCGGTTAAGACTCCAACTTTCCTATTGCTCGCGTAGCGTGTGCATAGGATCGACGTTTGCAGCCCGAATCGCGGGCACCAGGGCTGCGACCATCGAAATAAATAGCAGCATGAGCGTCACGATCAGGAATACCGACTGATCGAGCGGCGCGACTTTGAACAAGGTATCGGTGATGAGCCGGGTTGCGAAGATCGAAGTGAGTACTCCGATCCCGATGCCAACCGATGCGAGGATCAAAGCGCGTCGCAGGACGATGCCCAGAATCTCGGAGCGCGAGGCACCTAGCGCGATTCTCAGTCCGAGTTCACGGGTTCTTTCGGAGACGACGTACGAGAGAACCGCATAGAGACCGAGAGCGGAGAGCAGGAGCGCGATTCCGGCGAAACCTGAAACCAGAACAGCTTCGAAGCGCGGCTGCGCGGCCTGCACTGTGATGCTGTCAGTGAAGGTGCGGTAGCCGAAGACCGGAGCGTCCGTCTTAGTCGCAACGATTTTGCGAACTGCGTTCTCGTAAGCTGCGGGATCTCCTGCAACCTTCATCACGACAAGCGTGCGCTGATGACTGGGATCTTGGCCATACGGCATAAAGAACTGCGGCTGATAGGGATCCCACGTGTCATCGACTCTGGTATCGCCAACTACTCCGATGATCTGCCGAGCGATGACCGGTTCGTCGGAATGCTCAAACTTCGGTGTGAAGTACTGGCCGATCGGATCTTCAGTCGGGAAATATTTCCTTACGAAGGCTTGGTTGATCACCGCGACTGGCGTGCCTTTCGGATCGTTGTCGCGGGGTGCGAAAGTGCGGCCGCGGAGAAGAGGAATCGATAGAGTTTCAAAGTAGCCGGGCATCGTAACGGCAGCCCCAGCACCCGGAAGATGATCGGGCGAGTTCAGATGATTTGCGATTGTGAAGTTGGTGAACACGCCGGGTCCCCAGAGGATGGGCACAGGATGTCCGGCGCCCACCCGCTCGACACCGGGGAGCGCTGCGATCTCCGGGAGAAGTTTGTCGATGAAATGGAACTTGGCTGGCACGGGATAGAGTTTGTTGGTCAACGCGATGTCGAAGTAGGCGGTGTGTGTGGTGTCAAAGCCGGGGTCAATGCGAAGGACATTGAGCATGCTGCGGATGAGCAATCCAGATCCGATGAGCAGGGCGAAGCCGAGAGCGGTTTGCGCCACGACGAGCGCGTGCTGAAGACGATTCCGGTTGCGGCCAGAGGTGGTATTGAGGCCACCTTCTCGCAGGGCAGTGGCGGGGTCTGATTGCGACATTCGCCACGCTGGAAGCAGACCAAAGATGAGAGCCGTGCCGGCGGAAAGGACGAGCGCGAATGCCAGCACGCGGCCATCGATGGAGGTGTTGTACAAGCGAGGTACATCATTGGGGACGAGGTGAAGTCCGGCGCGCAATAGTGCGAACGAGGCGAGAATGCCCGCAGCGCCGCCCGCCAAGGCGAGGAGCAGCGCTTCGATCAGCAGTTGACGCACAACGCGAACGCGGCTCGCACCGAGAGCCGTGCGCAGAGCCAATTCTGGACGGCGTCCGGTGGCGCGGGCGAGGAGGAGTCCGGCCACGTTGGCGCAGGCGATGAGCAGGACGACTCCAACCGCAGAGAACAAAAGCGAGAGCGCGGGACGGATATCGGAGACTGCTTCGTCCAACAATGGGTTGATCGAGACGGCCAGGCGGTAGCGATCCTCGGAATACTGCTGTGCCAGTCCAAGTTGGATGGAGTTTAGCTCGGCGAGGGCTTGCTTGATGCCGACGCCAGGCTTGAGGCGCCCGACAATGGAGAGGCGTTCGTCGTCGCGGAAAGAAGTGACCGGAGCCTTACCTTCCGCGTCGATCGCGTAGGTCGACCAGTAGGAGGATGGCTGGGCGATGGGGTAGTGGAAGGTCGCGGGCATGACTCCAACGATGGTGTACGGTTCATCGCTGATCTTCACCGTTTGACCAAGGGCGTTGGGCGACGATGAAAAGTCGGAGACCCAGAGTTCGTGACTGAGAATGGCGACGCGATGACCAGGCTGTTCTTCCTCGGCCGTGAAGGTGCGACCGAGCGCGGGAGCTACGGCAAGCAGCGAAAACAGATTTGCAGAGATGCGGCCACCTTCCAGAACTCGAGCACCTTCGCCATTCGCCCTACTGAAGAGGCGGGTGATGTTGTCGTAAGAAGCGAGCGACTCGAAGGTGTGGCTCTGGCGCTGCCAGTCAAAGAAGTTGGGATAGGAGCTGCCGAGTGAGTTTGCCGCAGCAATGTTGGAAGGCCCGACTCCGGGCGGGAACTCCAGAGTGTCGATGGCGACCAGCTGGTCGGCGTGAGGAAAAGGCAGAGGCCGGAGCAGGATGCCGTCAAACAAACTGAAGATAGCGGCGGTGGCTCCGATGCCGAGAGCGAGCGTGAGGATCGCGGTCGCAGCGAATCCTGGACTGCGACGAAACTGGCGCAGGGCAAAGGTCAGATCCTGCAGGACCGTCGAGAGCATGGCGTGATTATGACAGGGCATGGATGCAGCGGTAAGATCCGTCCTCAAGGTGGATACTCCCTGCCTGGTGCTCGTGGCTGCACGACGAATCAACCACAGAGGACACGGAGGACACAGAGGAACAAGGACAACAGCGTTAGCGTTTGGCGTGGGCAGCGGGAGCGAGCCAGACCCGCTCAGAGGCTGCGGGGCCTAGCGATATGGTTCCCGCGGGAGTGGAGAGGGTGAGGGTTTGATCGTAGTTGCGCTCAAGCAGGCGCAACTTGGCTCCGGGGCGAACTCCGCGGTGCTCGAGGAATTCCAGAAGCTGGCGGTCGCGTTCGTAGATTCCGCTGACGGTGTAAGTGTTGTCGAGCTCCGCGTCGGCGAGCAGGACGAGGCCACGGCGGCGACGGCTGGCGGGGCCTTCGAGTTCACTGAGATTTCCGTGTGGGCACGCGCCGCCGGAGCCCAGTTTCGCCAAGAGTTTCGCTTCGAAGTCCGGGGACACGGCGTGCTCGAGTCGTTCGGCTTCGTCGTGGACCTTCCACCATTCCATGCCAAAGAGTTCCGAGAGCATGCGCTCAATTAAGTGATGGCGGAGGGTCAGCTTGCGGGCGATCTTGCGTCCGGCTGGGGTGAGGCTGACTTCCCCGCCCGTTTCGACTCGGACGAGGCCGTCTTTTTTGAGGCGGCGCAGGGCCATGGTCACCGCAGGCGGAGAGACCTTCAGCAGGTCCGCGAGGCGGGCGGAGATGACCGCTTCGCCTTCACTCTCCGCTTCGAGGATCGACTTAAGGTAGTCCTCTTTGGAGACGGTGATCATTGAGGGTGATTATACGATGGCGGGTTAATTGTGGTTAATGAGTCGGTGAAGGTGGATGGGAAACCAGCGGCGCTGGCGCGCCGGGGCCGGGTCAGAGACCCGGCCCCACACATTCAAACCCGCCCCAGCTTGGGCTAACTCAGCCTACATGAGCGGAGCGCTACTCGAGGAAAATGAAAAGGGACAGTCCGGAGCCCCCGAGACTGTCCCTCAAAACCCTCCCGGTTAGAAGGGTAACTTGATGACCCTAAGGTACTGTGGGCATGTTGCAAAGGGATTGCAGAACGATGAATATCTGATGAATTCGGTTGGGCGGCGGGCGCTGCTATAGTATTCGGTTGATTCTTTGCATCTGTTGACATCTTTCTCTTCATTCCTGGTTGAGAGGATTTGATGCCGTCCACAACATCGCGAAAAACCGAACAGTCACGACGCCTGCAGCAGCGGGCGGAGAGCATGATTCCGGGGGGCGTGAACTCTCCAGTGAGAGCGTTTCGATCGGTGGGAGGAGATCCGCCGTTCATTGTGCGCGGCAAAGGATCGCACATATGGGACGCCGACGAGAACGAATTCATCGACTACATCGGATCGTGGGGGCCGCTGATTTTGGGGCACGCCGAGCCGAACGTGCTCGACGCGATAGTTGGCGCAGCTTGTAATGGCACGAGTTTTGGAGCGTCCACACCTTCCGAGGCCGATTTAGCGGAGTTGGTACTGGGAGCATTTCCGCACATGCAGAAGGTGCGGTTCGTCAATTCTGGCACGGAAGCGACGATGTCGGCGATCCGGTTGGCGCGGGCTTACACAAAACGCAAGTACATTGTGAAGTTTGAAGGCTGCTATCACGGGCACGCGGACGCGCTTCTCGTGAAAGCTGGCTCGGGCGTGGCGACGCTGGGGATTCCGGGATCTGCGGGCGTGCCCGAAGAATTCACGCAGTTCACGCTGGCGTTGCCGTTCAACAATCTTTCCGTGGTCGAGCATGCGTTTCAGAAATTCAAGCACCAGATTGCGTGCGTAATCGTGGAGCCGGTCGTGGGGAACATGGGATGCGTTCCCGCCGCAGACGATTATCTAGTGGGACTTCGGATGCTGACGGAGCGTGAGCGGTCCGTGCTGATTTTCGACGAAGTGATGACGGGATTCCGCGTGTCGTTCGGCGGAGCGCAGGAGCTGTACAACATCCGCCCGGACCTGACGACGATGGGAAAGATTATTGGCGGAGGCTTGCCCGTGGGTGCGTACGGCGGGCCGAAAGAGATTATGGACATGGTTGCGCCGCTGGGGCCGATGTACCAGGCGGGAACGCTATCGGGGAATCCGCTGGCGATGGCCGCGGGGTGTGCGATGTTGAAACAGTTGCGCGACCGCAAAGAGGAGATTTATCCGCAGCTGGAAAAGCTGAGTGGACAACTCGTCGAGGGTGTGGCGGCGGCAGCGAGAGACGCTGGAGTGGCGCTCTGCTACAACCGCGTGGGATCGATGTTCACCTGGTTCTTTACGAAGGGGCCGGTTACGGATTGGGATTCAGCGTCGAAGTCGGACACCGAGGCGTTCGGGAAATTCTTCCGCAGCATGCTCGACAGTGGCGTGTACCTGCCGCCTTCACAGTACGAGGCGGCGTTCCTGGGAGCGGCGCACACGGAAGAGGATGTGCAGCGCACGATTGTGGCGGCGAAGCAGGCGTTTGAAGCGGTAAAGAAATAGTTCACTGCACTTGGCGCGCACTGACCGGCGCGGACGCGCCGACATCTTGCGCGACCTTTAGATTTGGGCGACGGCTCGTTGTTCTGCCAGCTGTTGCGAAAGAAAATTCAAATACTCTTCCATGCCCTCGCCGGTTTTCGCCGAAAGCCGAAAGATCTGCATTCCTGGGCGCACCGACTGGATGCTCGTGCGAGCGGCATCCCAATCGAACTCAACGGCAGCCGCAAGTTCGTTCTTGCTGATGACGGCGACGTCCGCACTGTTGAAGATCGTGGGATATTTCAGCGGCTTGTCTTCGCCTTCGGTCACCGACATGAGCACCAGCCGAAGATTCTCCCCAAGATCATAGGACGACGGACAAACTAAATTGCCGACGTTCTCGATGAACAGAAAATCCAATTGTTGCAGATCCCACTCCTGCAGGGCGTTCTGCACCATTGCCGCTTCTAGATGGCAGAGCGTTCCCGTAGTGATTTGTTTCACGGGCGCCTTGCTGCGCGCCAGGCGCACCGCATCGTTCTCGGTGGCAAGATCGCCAACCAGCGCCGCCACACGATAGCGAGGCTGGAGTTGCGTGAGCGTCTTCTCCAGAAACGTCGTCTTCCCCGAGCCGGGACTCGAGACCAGGCTCACCACAAAGACTCCCGCGGCGCGGAACTGTTCGCGGAGAGAGCGTGCGATCACGTCGTTCTGCTTCAAAACATTTCTGCGGACCTCGACCAGACGCGGCTCGCTCATTCCTCGACCTCCAATGCAAACACCTCAAGTTCTTTGCCTTGACGCACGTCCATGGTCGGCGTGCCGCACTCTGGACACTGAAATAACTGCACGGACACGAGTTGCCGCGTGTCCTTGCATTGCGCGCAGAAAATTATTACGGGCATGTCCTCGACGATCAACCGCGAGCCCTGCAGCGGAGTATCCTGGCACGCGACTTCATAGGAAAACAGCAGTGCATCTTTGACCACGCCAGAAAGCGCGCCCAGCCTGAGGTGCACGGCACTCACCTGGACGCCGCGACGCTGCGATTCATCCATCGCAGCCTCTACAATGCCCATCGCGATTGAGAGTTCGTGCATCCGCTCGCCGTGCGTATTCTATACCCGATCGAGAAGGGGTTGAGCACAGTAGGCGAACGGCGTCAGCAGCTTCACTTCACCAACTCGCCGATGAAGACTCCATAGGGCTCGAGCGTGACGACATCGCCATTCACCGACGATTTTCCGGTGGCCACCAGACTCTTCGCTGACGTGAAGCCGTGCTTGCTCATTTCAAAGTTGACCTTCCGCTCCGCACCTGACATGTTCAACGCGACCAGAACCATCTGATCTTTGTATGCGCGCAAATACGACAGCACGTTCTGATCGTTTTCATTCAGGGGAACATAGCTACCATCGAGCAGGGCTCGATTCGTTCGGCGCAGCTTGAGTACCTTCTTGTAGAACGAAAGCACCGAGTCGGGATCTTTCGCTTCATCGGCAACGTTGTGGGTCTTAGCGGTCGCGGGAACTGGCAGCCACGGCGAGGACGTCGAGAAACCGGCGTTCGTGCTCTCGTCCCACTGCATGGGGGTGCGCTCGCCGTCGCGTCCTTTTTCTTTGGGCCAGCCGGTGCGGCCGATCGGGTCTTTCACATCTTCCTTACGCGTGGGCGTCGTCGTCTTCATTCCGATCTCTTCGCCGTAATACATGATCGGAGTTCCGCGCAGGGTGAGGTATAGCCCGGCCATCAACTTCGCGATCTGATCGTTGTGCTGGCCATCGCCGTAACGGTCGTAGGAGCGCGCGATGTCGTGGTTGCTGATGACAAATGTGGGCCAGCCCGAAGCGGAATCGACAGCCGCGATCTGCTTGCGGAAGTCGGCCGGAGAAAGTTTGTTGACCGTGGTGAATAGAAAATCCATGGGCATCTGTAGTTCGTCGTTGCCCTTGCCGTAATAGAGGTTCAGCTCCGCGATGTTGGCCGTCCAGGTTTCGCCGATCAACACGGCGTTGTATTCGTCGGCCACTTTGCGCAACTCGCGCAGCGTGTCATGGACCTCAGGCAGCTTGTCGTTGTATTTCTTCTCCTCGTTGGGATCGCCGAATGCATTCACTCCGGGCAGAATAGGATTGTCGCGCAACTTGGGATCTTCGTAGAGCGTATCGACCGCATCCAGACGAAATCCGGACACGCCACGCTTGTACCACCAGCGCGTAACGTCAAACATTGCTTCTTTCACAGCCGGATTGCGCCAGTTCAGGTCGGGTTGTTCGACGTAGAAGTAGTGGTAGTAATACTGATTCGTCGTGGAATCGAACCTCCAGGCCGAACCGCCAAAGGTTGAGGTCCAGTTGTTGGGCGGCTGCCCTGTGGCCTTGCCGTCGCGCC
>Ga0210396_10005574_pt1 | contig 12149 bp, 8 predicted proteins | sample IncBWH17OmetaG_FD_155466 | JGI IMG/M metagenome (GOLD analysis project Ga0210396, IMG submission 155466) | Forest soil microbial communities from Barre Woods Harvard Forest LTER site, Petersham, Massachusetts, United States - Inc-BW-H-17-O ...
AAGTCCTATCTTATCTTTCCCAAGCTGCTGGCGGCAACCGCGGTGATCCCGATGCTGATCGTGATCTCGATGGTATTGGGGATGGTCGGGGGCCGGCTGGCGGGTACGCTCACGGGCATCTTGTCTCCCGCGGCCTTCGACAAAGGCCTGCACCAGTATTTTAAACCTTATAACGTCTTTTTTGCGATGGCCAAGTCGTATACCTTCGCGTTCATTATCTCCAGCATCCCCGCGTTCTATGGGTATAATGTACAGGGCGGCTCGCTGGAGATCGGCAGGGCAAGCACGAGAGCGGTGGTGGTAAGCTGTATCCTGGTATTATTTGCCGACTATCTCCTTTCGGCCTTATTATTATAACTATCGACATGATTGAAATAAAGAATATCAAGAAGGGCTTTAGCGGTAAGACGGTGATCAACGACGTGAGCACGGTCTTCAAGACGGGCAAGTGCAATCTCATTATCGGCACCAGCGGAAGCGGGAAGACGGTGATGATGAAATGCCTGGTGGGGCTGTTCGAACCGGATAGCGGCGAGATCAGCTATGACGGGCAGAATTTCTCGGAGATGAACGAAGAACATCGGAAGGAGTTGCGCCAGAGTATCGGGATGCTGTTCCAGGGATCGGCGTTGTTCGACAGCATGACCGTGGAGCAGAATGTCACGTTTCCGCTGGATATGTTCACCAAGAAAACGCCCGCCGAAAAGCTCAAGCGGGTCAACGAGGTGCTGGATCGGGTCAATCTGCAAGGTGTCAACAAAAAATTCCCGGGAGAGATCTCGGGCGGGATGAAAAAAAGGGTAGGTATCGCCCGCGCGATCGTATTAAATCCGCGTTATCTTTTTTGTGATGAGCCCAATTCCGGGTTAGACCCGCAGACCTCGCTGCTGATCGACAAACTCATCAAAGAGATCACCACCGAATACAATATCACCACGGTCGTCAATACCCATGACATGAACAGCGTCATGGAGATCGGGGACCACATCATGTATATGTATCAGGGCGTCAAGGAATGGGAAGGGACCAACAAAGAGATCATCTTCAGCAAGAACAAGCTGTTGAACGATTTTATTTTTGCATCGGAGTTCCTGCAGGACGCCAAGAACATGCGGATGCTCGAGGCAGAAGGGAAGATCACGATGAAGGATCTGGACGATCTGTCAAAATAAGTCATGAAAAATATTTTTACCATACCCAATGACTTGTTTCCCCGGGATATCTGCCCGGTCCCGATAGATAAAACGGCTATCCGGTTCCATTATAGTTCCCTGCCGATGGTAAAGAACCGTATCACCATCAATAAGAATTTGTTCAGCTTCCTGCTGGAAGGAGAAAAAGTTCTGCACCGTCCGGGTAAGCCCCTAAAGATCCATGCCGGGCAATTCCTGATGCTGGCGGAGGGAAATAGCCTGATGACGGAGCAGTTGTCTGCCGGGGGGCAGTATATCAGCATGCTTTTCTTTTTTGACAACAGTGTATTAAACAATTTTTTCCTGAAATATCCCGGGCTGAGCGAAAATGCCGGCCATTCCTACGGCCGGGGTGAAGAGCCCGTGGTATGCTTTGAAGGGGACGGCTTTATCCGGAGTTACGTGGATTCGCTGCAACGGATGCTCGAGGCCACGCCTTTCCTGCAGGAGGAGCTGCAACTGTTGAAACTGGAGGAACTGCTGCTTTATCTCGCTGCGAATTACCCTGCAGCATTATATTCTTTCCGGCCCCCTCAACAGCCCGATGCGGGCGAGTGGAAACTGAGGGCAGCGGTGGAAGGCAATCTGGATCATACCATCACCGTCGAAGAACTGGCTTTTTTGTGCAACATGAGCATATCCACGTTCAAACGGAAATTTGCCCGCACCTACGGGATGCCCCCCAACAAATGGCTGCTGCAAAAGCGTATGGAACTGGCAGCAGATCTGCTTTTGCATCAGCAGGAAAAACCCAGCGAGGTCTACCACAAAGTAGGCTATGAAAATCATTCCAGTTTCACCCAGTCCTTTAAACAGATATATGGGGTCACGCCAAAGGAATTCCAGGCAGGGGCAGTGGAGCCATCCCGCCCGCAATAAAAGTTGAACGATTAGCCTTAATTTTTGAACGGTCAGCCCTAATGCGGTCAGGGGGTGCAAGCTTAATTTTGTCATTCTAAAATTAAGTATATGCAAAAGTTACTGACCATTTTATTGCTGGCCTCGCTGGCCGGCGGGGGCGTCTCGGCCCAGACCTTTACGTTAAAGAGTACGGAGATCGGCGGACAGGCCACGATGCGGCAATATGCCAATACGTTCGGCTGTCATGGTGAGAATATCAGCCCCGCGTTGCAATGGGAAAATGCGCCTGCGGGGACACAGGCTTTTGCCGTGACGATGTACGACAAGGACGCGCCCACCGGTGGCGGATTCTGGCATTGGCTGATCTTCAATATCCCCGCGGATGTCACGGGCCTGAAGAGCGATGCCGGTAATCTCAGCAAGAACCTGGCGCCGGCGGGGTCGATCCAAAGCGGCACTGATTTTGGCGTACCGGGTTATGGAGGCCCATGCCCGCCTCCCGGCTTGATCCATGAGTATCTCATCACGGTCTATGCCCTCAAGACAAAACTGACCCTGGACCAGCATGCGACACCGGCCGTGGTGGGTTTCTATCTCAATGCGAATGCGATACAAAAGGCGTCGATCGTCATGTATGCGCAGCAATAGCAGCACCATCCTGCCCCGGGTGTTTGCACCGGATTTCGTGGCGTGGTTTTGACATTTTTCCCCTATTTTTGCCCACCGAATGGTCGTAAGGGCCTCAAAACTACTCTAATGGCAATCTTAGTCAACAAGCAATCCAAAATCATCGTACAGGGCTTTACAGGAACGGAAGGGACTTTTCACGCATCGCAAATGATCGAGTACGGCACGCAGGTGGAAGGTGGTGTGACCCCGGGTAAGGGTGGCGGCACGCATCTGGAGCGTCCGGTTTTCAACACCGTAGCCGACGCGGTAAAGACCACAGGGGCTAATGTGTCCATTATCTTTGTTCCGCCGGCCTTTGCTGCCGACGCGATCATGGAAGCGGCGGAAGCCGGCATCGCGCTGGTGATCTGTATCACGGAAGGCATCCCCGTACAGGATATGGTGAAGGCTAAGAATTACCTGCTGGGCAAGAACACCCGGCTCATCGGGCCTAACTGTCCCGGCGTCATCACGGCCGGTGAATGTAAGGTAGGGATCATGCCCGGGTTTGTCTTCAAGAAAGGCAAGATCGGCATCGTGAGCAAGTCGGGTACCCTGACTTATGAGGCGGCCGACCAGGTAGCGAAAGCTGGTCTGGGCATCTCTACGGCGGTAGGTATCGGTGGCGACCCCATTATCGGTACACCCACCAAGGAAGCGGTGGAACTGCTGATGAACGATCCGGAGACGGAAGGTATCGTGATGATCGGTGAAATTGGTGGGAGCATGGAAGCAGAGGCCGCCCGCTGGATCAAGGAAAACAACCGCAAACCCGTCGTCGGGTTTATTGCCGGCCAAACGGCGCCTCCCGGACGCCGGATGGGTCATGCGGGCGCCATCATCGGCGGTGCGGACGATACGGCTGCCGCCAAGATGAAGATCATGGCAGAATGCGGGATCACCGTCGTGCAGACGCCTGCCGAGATCGGTTCCACGATGGCGAAGGTGCTCAAGAAAAAATAGATTCAGGCTATTGCCGATAGCAAGAGCGGCCCCCTCCCGGGGGCCGCTCTTTATTTATTGATGGCCTAGTACTAGTAACAACGGTCACGGTAGAGATCGCGGCGATCGAAACGGAGATCACGACGATCGCGGATCAGGTCCCGGCGGTCGTGACGGATATCCTGACGGTCATGGCGGACCTCCATGCGATCGTGACGAATATCGCGATCACCATACCGGCCCTGGGCTTGCGTTGTAACGGCACCGAGTAATAAGCCGGCTGCGAGGAGGAAAGTTATTTTCGTTTTCATTTTAGTAGATTTTAAGTTAGGGCCCATTATCGAGCTCATATATAAGATCGCGGGTAATTTGTTCTGTTTAAAGCAGATACGTTATAGCTGTGTTAAAGCCCCCGGGAAGGTTATGTAATCGCTTGTACGGCGACATCTTATCAATAACTGTTATCTTTAAATAAATTCCTTCCTACGTATGAAAAAGGGTTTGATCCTATTGCTTGTATGCCTGTGCAGTCTTGTAGCGATGGCACAAACCGGCGCGTATGATCGCCGCTGGAGTGCGGTCGATTCATTAATGAACAAGAAGGGGCTCACGGCCTCCGCATTACGAGAAGTGAACACGATCTATGAGTTGGCCCGCCGCGAGAAGAACGAGGGGCAATTGATCAAGGCTTTGATCTACCGGATACGGCTAGAGCAGAAAACATCGGATGCGGGATTGCCTGCCGCTATCAAAGAGATGGAAAAACAGGTCGATTCGAGCCGTGGGGCGGTGAAGGCGATCCTGGAGAATATGCTGGCGCGACTCTATGCCTCCTACCTTCAGGAGAATCGCTGGAAGTTTTCCAGTAGGACACAGCCGGTCGAAAAAACCGATAGCGATCTCACCACCTGGTCGATACCGGACTTTAACCAAAAGATTGCCCAACTCTACCAGCAGTCGATCGAACCGGAACAGCTCTTGACGCATATCGAGCTGAAACAATACCAACCTATTATTTTAGAAGGACAGTCACCGGGGTTGCGTCCCACGCTTTGGGACTTGCTGGCCCACCGTGCGCTGGACTATTTTAAAATTGGACCGGGTAATCAAACTGGCTCCGTACATCCCTTCTCGTTCAACGATCCGCATCTCTTCGCCGATGCTGGAGCCTTTTCGCAATACCGGTTTACTACCGGCGACAGCCTGGACACTCATTTTCTGGCGATACGGCTGTTCCAGCGATTGATCCGGCTGCATCTGGCCGATCCCAAACCCGATGCACTGATCGCCGTAGATGTCGAACGGCTGAACTTTGTGCGTTCCAATGATCCGGAAAAACGGGATGACGTGTATATGCAAGCGCTTGGCCGGATCACCGAGCGATATCCTGCTTCGCCGGCGACGGCGGAGGCCTGGTATTGGCAGGCCAACCTGCATTATTTCGATGCGGTAGGGACGGAGGGGCCGGTAGACTCCAATGGCTGCGTCAAGGCACGGGCGATCTGCGAAAAGGTTATTGCCCTGCCCGATAGCAGCGAAGGTAAGACGCTTTGTACGCAGTTTTTGCAGACAATCCTTCGCAAGGAAATTACCCTGCAAATGGAAAAGGTGCATATCCCTTCGCGGCCGTTCCCGGTGCTGGCGAGCTGGCAGAATCTCAACCGGGTTTTCTTACGGATCGTCCGGCTGGATGACAACTCGGTTCCGGCGTTGATGCAGTTCGCATTATCCGATAGCGTCATTTTGAACCGGCTGCTGACCGCACCGGCGTATCGGGCTTATGCGCAGGAATTGCCGGATCCGCAGGACCTGCGGCTACACAAGACGGAGATCGCCATCGGCTCGCTGCCGCCGGGCGCCTATGCTTTGCTAACCAGTTCCGACAGTAGCTGGAGCAGGAAACAAGGCGTGCTGGGGCTGCAATATTTTGTTGTATCCTCGATAGCCTATATCAGCAGGGACAACGATTATTTCGTGGTGAACCGCGAGACGGGGAAACCTATTGCCGGCGCGAAAGCACAATTTCTGCTGGTAACCTATTCTCCCGGGGGACGCCAGACAACGAAAGTAGTAGCGGCCTACACCACGGATGCCGATGGACATTTTGTCGGGAAACTTGGACGAGGCAGCCACGATTATGGAGCACAGCTGGACATCAGCATTCCCGGTGATCATCTCTGGCCGCTGGACAACCAATATTTTTCGCTATCGGTGGAGGACACCGCAGCCGTCGTCGATAAAAATAAGTATGAGGAAGAGAATGCGCGTTGCTATTTTTTTTCGGACCGAAGCATTTACCGGCCGGGACAAACGATCTATTTCAAAGGCATCGCGACTACGGAAGACTTCGACACCCGACGGCCCAAGGCTCTTACCGGACAGACGACTATTGTGACCTTGCTCGATCCCAATAGCCAGATAGTAGACTCGATACAACTGACCACGAACGAATTTGGCACCTTCCATGGTTCGCTCAAGCTGCCGGAGAACCGGCTGAATGGCCAATACCAGCTTAACACCCGGATGAACGGTTACCTGGCTTTTTCCGTAGAAGAATACAAACGGCCTAAATTCTATGTCGACTATGACAAACAAACCGGAAGCTTTAAGGTCGGTGACAGTATCCGCGTCACGGGGGTGGCTAAAGGCTATGCCGGTAATGGCATCGATGGCGCCAGGGTGAGCTATCATGTGGTTCGCAAGACCCGATATCCGTATTCGTGGATGTTTGGGCGGATCATGCCACCCTATCGACCGGATCAGGAGATCGCTTCGGGGACACTCACGACCGATGCTGCCGGTCGATTTAGCCTGGTGTTCTTTGCTACACCCGGACAGGAAGCTCAGCGGAAATACAACCCGGAATTCGATTTCCAGGTGAATACCGATGTCACCGATATCAATGGCGAGACGAGGTCGGGGACTACGGATATCATGGCCGGCTTTACCGCGGTGAAGGTTTCTGTCGCTCTGGCGGGCGGCGATCGTGTGCCGGCGGATAGTATGCGTTCGATATGGATTGGTGTGAGTAATCTTGCCGGTGTGCCGGTGGCCGCGGATGTACAAGTCACTATCTATCCTTTGCAGGCGCCGCAACGGCTGATCCGCGAACGGTTGTGGGATGCGCCGGACCGTTATACGCTGCCGGAAGCCATGTGGCTGGATTCTTTCCCGCACGATGAATACCGGCACGAGAGCCAAAAGGAAAGCTGGCCAAGAGGGGGAAAGGTATGGGATACGCTTGGACATCTGTCGGCTGGCAGCGGGGTAAGCGGGGAGCCGAATGACGCAGGCCGGGTGCGATTGGCGGTTCCCGCCGGTGTACTCGAACCCGGCGAGTATGTCGTCGAAGCAACAACGAAGGATAAGTACGGAAACGAGGTTAAAGATCTTCGGTATGTTGAATTATACGATGGCAGGACGGGCCGACCCGCGGGGCCGCAATATAGCTGGGGTTCTGGTGACGTCGACGTGGTAGAGCCGGGAGAAAAAGCGCTGACGACCACGGGAACATCGGCAGACAATGTGTATGTCATCCGCAGCGTCGAGCGGAATGGACAGACACGCTATAGTAATTTCAGTCTTAACGCAGACCAAAAACAAACCGAATGGGCGATCGCGGAAACCGATCGCGGTGGTTTCGCGGTCATGGATGCTTTTATAAAAGACAACCGGCTGTATACGCACTCGTCGGTGGTGCATGTGCCCTGGACGAATAAGGAGCTGGATATTCACTATACCAGTTTCCGGGATAAGACCCAGCCGGGAAGCCCCGAAAAATGGCAACTGACGATCGGCGGTCATCGCGGGGAGAAAGTGGCGGCGGAGATCTTGTCTGCCCTATACGATGCCTCGCTGGATCAGTTCAGCCCGCACAGCTGGGCGGAGCCGGATCTTTATCCGTCTGTGGGTTCCGCCAGGACCTGGAACAGCATCGGCAGCTTTAATCTGGATGTTTCCCGGTTTCTCAATTTCGATCGCGTCAAGCCATCTTATTATTTTCAGGCCTACAGCGAGCTGATGGAGCCGCTTGTGGGGCAGCGGATCAGGATCCGGGGGCGTGCCTCTATTACGAGGGAGAGTAATAAACGAGCGTATCTCGCCGATGACAACGATGATATGGCCTCTTTTCGCGGGAATGGATTTTACGCGTTGGAGGGCCGGGTGCCAGGACTGCAGGTGACAAACTCAGGAGACATGTTCGTACATGCGCAGATAAATTCCAAGACGTCCGATTCCATTGTGTTCAACATAACGTCGCCCGCGCCAGGGGGGCAGCCTATGGCACAACCGCGGACCGATTTCCGGGAGACGGCGTTCTTTTTGCCTGATCTGCGGACGGACAGCGCGGGCAATGTCAGCTTCTCTTTTACCATGCCGGATGCGCTGACGACGTGGAAATGGATGACGCTGGCGAGCACGCGTGATCTGGCATTCGGCTATTCCACACGGCAGGTGATCACCCAAAAAGAGCTGATGGTGCAACCGAATACTCCGCGTTTCCTGCGCGAAGGCGACAAAATGGAGCTACCCGTCAAGGTCGTGAACATGACCGACAGCGAACTCACGGGACAGATGAGCCTGCAGCTCACCGATCCCACTACGGGACAGACGGCAGATGGATGGTTTGTGAACCGGCAGCCCAATCAGTACTTTACCGTTGGCGCTCATCAGAGTTTTGTCGTCGGCTTCCCGCTGGACATCCCTTATCAGTACAACCGGCCGGTGACCTACCGCGTCGTGGCCCAGGCCGGCGCTTTCAGCGATGGCGAGGAAGCTACCCTGCCGGTGGTCAGCAACCGGATGCTGGTCACGGAGAGCCTGCCGTTGAACCTGCCGGGTGACGGCACGCAACATTATACCTTCGACAAACTGCTGAAAAGCGGGAGCAGCGAGACGCTGAACCATCATGCGCTGACGGTCGAATTTACCGCTAATCCAGCCTGGTATGCCATACAGAGCCTGCCCTATCTGGCGGAATATCCTTATGAATGTGCGGAACAGACATTCGAACGTGCCTATGCCAATGCGCTGGCCAGCAAGATCGCCACCAGCTCTCCACGGTTACAACAAGTATTCACCCAATGGCGGACGACGGATACGGCGATGTTCCTGAGTAACCTGCAAAAAAACCAGGAGCTCAAATCGGTGTTGCTGGAAGAAACGCCCTGGGTCTTGCAGGGTAAGACGGAGGCGGAGCAGAAAAAGAATATTGCGTTGTTGTTCGATATGGACCGGATGAGCCAATCACTGGAGTCGGCGTTCGACAAGTTGAAGGATATGCAGTCGGCCTCCGGCGGTTTTCCCTGGTTCAAGGGCGGTGTCGACGACCGGTATATCACGCAATACATCGTAACGGGTATCGGTCATCTACAAAAACTCCAGGCCATACCGGCGGCACTGACCGTCAAAGCCAATGCGATCGTGGCGGCGGCGTTGCCGTACCTGGACGGGCAGCTTAAAAAAGATTATGATATGGCCAAGGCCGCCGAGACGCGGGCCGGCAAGCCGTTGACGGCCTGGCTGGGTGCATTGCCCATCGAATATCTCTATATGCGGAGCCTCCTGGCAGATTATGCCATACCCGGAGATGTATTCCCGGCGGTCAACTATTTCCGGAAGAAGACGCAGCAAGGATGGGTGGAACGGAACAAATACCTGCAGGCGATGACCGCGCTGGCCCTGTACCGAACGGGCGATGTACAGACGGCGAAGGATATCGTGGCGTCGCTGCGGCAGAATGCTATTCGTGATCCGGAAAAAGGGATGTACTGGAAGGGCATGGAAGGCGGTTATTTCTGGTATGAGGCGCCGGTGGAAACACAATGTATGCTCATCGAGGCCTTTCATGAGATCAGCGGGGACGCGGTGACCGATGGGGAGCTAAAGACCTGGTTGCTGCGGCAGAAGCAGACGCATAGCTGGCCGACGACGACGGCTACCGCCAATGCGTGTTATGCGCTTTTGCTGGGTGGTGCCGATTGGCTGAATGCGGAGCGTTCGGTCGAGGTGCGGTTGGGGGATAAAAATGTGGATATGGCGGCCGAAGCCGGGGCGGGCATCGGGTATTACAAAAAGATCTTCGACGCGCCGTTTGTCAACCCCTCCATGGGGAATATCACGGTGACGATGCGGACCCAAGGGGGCGGCGGGTCGCCTGCCTGGGGAGCGGTCTATTGGCAATACTTCGACATGCTCGACAGGATCACGTCTACGGGCGCCGGTAAGCCGGTGCTGGGCATTACGAAAAAGCTCTATGTCCGGCGGAATACGGATCATGGGCCTGTGCTGGATACGCTGGCGGACAATGCGACGCTGCATTCCGGGGACCGGGTAGTTGTGCGGATGATCGTAAAGGCGGATCGGGACATGGAATACGTTCATGTGAAAGACATGCGCGCAGCCTGCTTCGAGCCCGAGGAGGTGTTAAGCGGATATAAGTGGCAGGAAGGTCTGAGCTATTATGCTACGACCAGGGATGCCAGCACGGACCTGTTCTTCAGCAGGCTGCCGCGGGGCACACATGTCCTCGAATATACGTTGTTGGCGGGGCAGTCGGGGAATTTCAGCAACGGGGTTACCACGATCGAGTGTATGTATGCGCCTGAATTCTCCTATCACAGCGAAGGGATCCGGGTAAATGTGGAAGCGATGCCTTAATGCGCTTTTAGATGCCTTAATGTGCTTTTAATGGAAGCGCTTTCACCGAGGCGCCGATACTTTTAATGAAAAAATAATTTGTGGTCGCACCGATAAAGGCGCCTGCCACGGGGATAAGGCGGCCACCCATTTTAGCGCCCATGCGAACGAGCAGGCGTTCGGCGATATTTTCGAGCAGTGAGCGCGTCATCACGAGACCGGCTTCTACCCCCAGCGAGACGGCGACGATGGACATGAACTCCTCGAACCCGACCTCATAGTTTCCCCGACGATCATATATAACGGCAAGGGTAACACGGAATTGCTGGGTGATATTGTTAATGACGTCGAAAGGAAGACCCACCAGCAGCGAAAACGTTCCACCCATACCGGTGACGGCGCCGGTACTTGCGGATAAACGCGCGCAATGCTGGATAAACCCATCCAGTCCCATGGTGTCGACCCCTCTTTTTATACCATGCTGATTGATGCTGTCATAGACCCGTTTAAACCCAAACTGCGCCAGCCGGTTAGTGATGCGTTGTGTTGCCATGGTCGCTTTTTTGCTATAAAGTGCAAAACTTGCGCCAGGCATAATAATTGAGGCGATTCGTTCTCAAATCTTTTCCAATCACCAATTGTAACGCCATGAAACCACTTAGTCAGCTTGCCATTGTGTCCGCAGCCTCCCTTTGCGTCTTCTTTTCCTTGAACTCCTGCATCAAAGGCATCAATCCGATCAAGAACCCGCATCCGGGTACGGACACCAATGCCAACCTTATTGCTTACAAAAACAGTCCTCATCACATCTTCGTCGGTTTTCTCGTAGGCGACGGTAACGATCCGGCAGCAGGATACGATCCTGCGAACGCGCCGGACAGCGTCGATTTTCTCGAATTTTTTGCGGGCAGGGACACTTCCGTTGCCGACTGGCGTATAGCCCAGGCCAAAGGAACAAGGATCGTCGTCTGTCATTTTATCTCCGACGCCTATTTCGACGGCTCGGTGAACGATCCGGCCACAAAGGTCCCCGGTTATGTGAATCCGCCGGGATTCAATATGACTACGCCTACCTCTACAAGTACCTATTATCACTGGGCGAGAGACACCTATAACAAGGAGATCGACACGCTGGGTTTGGATGGGATCGATCTCGATGTCGAGTCGGGTACTTTTGGCGGGGAGGTTTCCCGTACCGCGGCCAACGGCGACAGCCTGGTCGTCGCCATCGCCCGGTATTACGGCCCCAATTGCACTAACTGTACGGTTGCGGCGGGCGCCAAAAAGCCGGCCTTCTTTTATGACACCGACGGCACCGGCGGATTCGAGTCGACGATGTATAATGGCCACGAAAGCAATTACGATTTCTGTCTGTTCCAGGCCTATACAACAGGCAGTCATGCCTGGCCGGGAACGGGTGTCAGCGGTCTTCCTGCGCTGGCATCGACCTATGGGCTCAACAAGACCATCTATCTCGTGAATGGCGACAGCTTTATCTATCCCAATGGCACACAGGACCAGCCCGGCGGTGACGCCAAGGCGACGTCTGACCTTTATGCTTATGCGAACTGGGTCGTCGACAATAATGGCGTAGGCGTCGGTGTATACCGGATGAGCCGGGACTACAATCACACTCCTCCTTTTATAGTGAGCCGGACGGCGATCCAGATCATGAACCCCGCCCAATAAGGGCTTCACCGGGGCCGGTCTGTCCTTCGGACGAGCCGGCCTCCGGCCGTCTACAATTACCTATTTTTACCGGATGGGACAACGGACGGAATTTTTGTTGGTCGGAGCGGGCATCTGCGGGACTTTTCTGTCCCTGGAGCTGGAGCGGGCGGGTAT
>Ga0210396_10005575_pt1 | contig 12149 bp, 5 predicted proteins | sample IncBWH17OmetaG_FD_155466 | JGI IMG/M metagenome (GOLD analysis project Ga0210396, IMG submission 155466) | Forest soil microbial communities from Barre Woods Harvard Forest LTER site, Petersham, Massachusetts, United States - Inc-BW-H-17-O ...
AGCCCCCAGCTCTATTCTTTTCCCGTCGATCACGATCCAGCCGCTTCCCTCCATGCAATAGATAATGATGTGCTGCCCGATGCCCGCCGGTCGCTCCACATAATGGAAAGCAGCCTTGGGATAGTACCCGATATCCGTAATATAGATCTGCCGGGTCACCGGGTCCCTGGTGAGGAATTCGGTGGTGATCTTCTTCGGCAACACGATTAGCTTTTGCCCCTTGAAGCCCTGCCGTTTGCGAATACCGCCCGACCGTTCCATGTAAAAGGATTTTGTGCAAAGTACAATGGATTTCGGCAAGACCAGAAAAAAATCCATCCTTTCCATAAAAAACGCTATTCTTTTTCCTGTCTGCTTGTTCGACTTTTGGTCAATCAAAACGATTGCTATGCCACTCCCCACATTCATTCCTCCTCGGTTGTATCTTCAACTATTCCTGCTACTGGCATTGGTCCTGGGCCTAATGCTCCCGGCCATGGCCCAGCAGCAACAGGTGCAAGTCCAGGTGCTCGATGCGACTACCCGCAGCCCCCTGTCACTGGCCACCATCAGTATTTCCGCGAAAGGCGGTCCACCCGCCACAAAGCTCACCGACAGCCGCGGACGCTTCAGCTTTACCGCGACCCCCGGCGTCACCCTCACCGTAAGCTACGCCGGCTATAAAACAAAACAGATCGCGCTGCAGGACTCGGGTATTTCCATCACCGTGCTGCTCGAAAGAGGCGAGAACAAATACGATGAAGTCGTGGTCATCGGCTACGGCAAGGAAAAAAGGGCCGATCTCACCAGCTCCATCTCCAGCATCTCTGCCAGCCAGGTGAACGAGCTGCCCGTTACCAACCTCGCCAGCGCCATCGCCTCGAGAGTGCCGGGCGTGGAAGTACACAGCACGGGATATGCCCCCGGCTCGGGCAATATCATCAATGTACGCGGCCTCAACTCCATCACCCAGAGCGAAGGCCCCCTGTACATCGTGGACGGCGTCGCCATCACCGGTGATATCCGGGACATCAATCCCGCCGACATCGAGTCGATCGACGTCCTCAAGGATGCGGCCGCCGCCGGCATCTATGGCTCACGCGCCGCCGCCGGCGTGATCATCGTGACGACCCGACACGCCCGGGCGGGTACGGCCACCATCGACGTCAGTATGTACACGGGGATCCAGACGCCCAACAATCCCTATCATATGTTGGGCGCCGGCGCCTATGCCCAGATGAAACGTTTCGCCTTCAACGATGCGGACCCCGTCACCTACCCCATAGGCACCTCCGACGCCAAGATCTTCAACCCCTACGAACAACAAAGCATCGCCGCGGGTTACAAAAACTACGACTGGCTCAAGGCGGTCACCCGGAGCAGCGCCCCCATGCAGAACTACTCCCTCGGCATCTCCAACGGCGTGGGGAAGAGTCGGGTCTATTTCAGCGGCAACTACCTCAACCAGGCCGGCATCATGACCAATACCAACTTTACCCGCTACTCCGGTCATTTCAACATCGAAACGGATATCAATAAGCTATTCCGGCTCGGGGGCACGATCAACGTCGACCACAACTTCACGAAAGGGGTCAGCACCAGCGTATACCAACAGGCGCTCACAGAAAGCCCGCTCATGCCGATATACGATTCCACCGGCGCCCCCCTGGTGATCACCGACCAAAGCACCGGCACGCTCACCATCCGCAACCCCGTGACCTCCGATCTGTATTCAGTGAACAACTACACGTCAAACCGGACCTTCGGCAGTCTCTACCTCGAAGTGACACCCCTCCGCAAACTCGTGCTGCGAACGAGCGTCGGCGCCGACCTGCTCGACGGCGAAAATGATACGTATTATCCCCGCAATACCGGCGAAGGGTTCTCGACCAATGGTTGGGCGGAAGTGTACAATACGAAATCGACCGACGTGCTTTGGGAAAATACCGCTACCTATACCTGGACGAAAGGCGATCACGACCTCAACGTTCTCGCAGGCGCCACCTATGAACGCCATGAAGACATCGCCATGGACATGCAGGGCGACCAATTCCCCACCGACCTGCTGACATTTAAAGATATGGGCAGCGCCGGCATCAAATTACAGGACAACACCAATTACGACGGCTGGATCGTAGAATCGTTATTGGCCCGCGCCATCTATAAATTCAAGAAGCGTTACATCATCAACCTCACCGGCCGCCGGGATGGCTCATCGCGTTTCGGTCCGGATAACCGCTTTGGTTATTTCCCTTCGGCCAGCGTTGCCTGGCGCCTGATCGACGAACCTTTCATGGGGTATAAGACAAAAGCGGTGTTGTCGGATTGGAAGTTCCGGGCCAGTTATGGCCTCATCGGCAACCAGAACCTGCCCTACGACGCCATCTATACCCGTTACAACAACGCCCAGTATCCCTTCAACGGCAGCAATGCGGTGAGCGGCTACCAGGTGGGCGGCACGGCCGGCAACCCCAACCTGGAGTGGGAACGACAACACCAGACCAATGTAGGCATGGACATCGCGGCATGGAATGGCCGGGTTGCGGTGAGCGTGGACTATTATAACAAGAACATCAGCAGCCTGCTGATGCCGTTCAACCTGGCGCCTTCCTCGGGCTTCACCACCGAACAGGTGAATGTGGCCGCCATGAACACCCGGGGGGTGGACATCAACCTCCAGGCCACACCGGTAAAATCCAGATACTTCCAATGGCAGTTCACCTTCAACTGGTCCCGGTATCAGAGCAAGATCACCCGACTGTTCCCCGGCCAGGATTCGGTAAGCCTGTCCCTGCGCGTGGGCCAGCCACCGAGCGGCGTGTTGGTAAACTACGTCTTTAACGGGCTCTACCAGCAGGGCGACGACTTCTCGCTAAACCCCGGCGGCAAACCCGGCGATGTCAAGATCAAAGACCTCAACCACGACGGGAAGATAACTCCACTGGACCAAACCATCGTAGGCCACAATATCCCCGGCGGCTGGGGCGGCTTCTGGAACTACTTCTGGTACCGCGGTATCACGCTGGCTGTCCTCACCTCCTACGAATACGGCCAGGAGATAAACAACCTGCCGTATACCAACCTTACCTATTACAATTCCCTGTTTGGCAACGTGGGCAACGTCACCCGTGAAGGCGGCAATTACTGGACACCCTCCAATACACACACCAACATCCCACGCCCCAATGCCTTCGCCACCGAGCTCAAACCCTTGCCCGGCGGACCTGGCCAGGGGTCCAGCTATTCCATCCAGAAAGGAGATTATATCCGGATAAAAAGCATCACCCTCGGCTACGATATCCCGGCCGTGCTCACCCAGAAAATGAAGCTGAGAAGCCTCAACATCTATGTGCAGGCCATCGAGCCCTTCCTCCTGACCAGCTACAAAGGGCTCGACCCCGATAACGGCAACCCCACACAGCTGGAAAACTATCCCCGGTACAGGAGCTTCCTGGCCGGTATAAAACTAGGGTTATAATCATTAAAGCCATTACCATGCAATTCTATCATCGCTATATAAAACCTGCTCTCGCCATAGTCGCCGCCACCGCTGTACTCACCGGCTGTAAAAAAGATCTCAACTATACACCGGAGGTGTTCCTCTCGCAGACGCAGGTATTCAAAGACCAGGCCGGCGCTACTGCCGCCGTCACGGGCATCTATACCCAGCTGCAAACGCTCAAAAAGTCCGATTATGCCCTCATCGGGATAGTCGGCACGGATGAGTCCCGATGTGCTTACCAGGCCCAGGGCTACGGAGACTATTGGGCCAATGTGTTCGGCCTCGATGATTACGACATCAAGTTCAGCAGCCAGAACTACCAGCTTACCGGCTTCTGGCAAGACTGTTACATGGGTATCGCCAATGCCAATGCCGCCATCCTGGGCATCCCAGGGGCATCGATTGCCGACCCGTCGGTGAAAAGCCGTCTGTTGGGAGAATCCAGGTTTATGCGGGCGCTGTTCTATTTCTACCTCGTACAGCTGTATGGGGATATTCCACTGCGCACCGAAACCACCCCCAATTCGGTAGGCGTCAAACGCTCGCCGGTGAAGGACGTATATAGCCTGATTGTGAGCGACCTCCAGTTCGCCGTGGCCAATTGCTGGACAAAAAGCAAGAACCCCGACATCGGCCGGGCCAGTGTGGAAGCGGCCAAGGGGCTGCTTGGCAAAGTATATCTGACGATGGCTGATTACGCCGACGCGAAAACGACATTCGAAGACCTGATCTCTAACAACGGGCTCACCCTCCTGGCCGATTATTCGCAGCTCTTCGACGGCCAGCACGAAAACAATGCCGAGTCGCTTTTCGAGATCCAGTATTCGCTGGACCCCAACAATACGCAGGGTCTTCAAAACCTCTTTGGCTCCTATGCCGGCCCCGGCATTCCCTACGAAACCTTTAACACCCATACCCCCGGCTATGGCGGCACGGTGGTGATCACAACGGCCTATTATGCCGATACCTTGTTCGATACCGCCCATGACGTCCGCTACCATGCCTCCCTCTGGCCGCACCGCTATGACGGCAACGGTAACACCATGGATTGGTGGGTGGACCCCGGCCTGCCTACTTTCCGGAAATACGATATCTCTACTACCGACATCGATGTCTACAATTCGGGAAAGAATGAAAATTACCTGCGTGCGGCCGACGTATATCTTATGTATGCCGAGGTGCTCAATGAATTAGGGCAAACCACCCAGGCACTCACGCCCCTCAATACGGTGCGGAACAGGGCCGGCCTGGCCAACCTGGAGGTCGCCTGGGGCTATACACCCACACAGACCCAGCTGCGTACCGAGCTCCTCGAAGAGCGGATGCGCGAGCTGGGCGGCGAAGGCTGGCGCTGGTTCGACCTCAAACGTACCGGCACACTGGTGTCGCGGGTGCTGCAACATAACAACCCCCGTGCCTACTATGTCCTGATCAATGGCCCCGGCGATCCGCACCCGGCGCAGGATATCTCCGCTCAAAACAATCTCTATCCCATACCACTCACCGAGCTGCAGACCAATTCCGCTCTGACGCTCAGCGATCAAAACCCGGGCTATTAACGTATGCATATGATCATCCGTACAAGAGCTGCGGGACGCGGCTCGTCCGTCATCGCCCTTTGTCTCTGCCTCCTCCTGCCGGGATGGCGTCTCCAGGCCCAAAGCCTCAGGGAATCTCCCGACAGCCTGGTGGTAAATGACGACCAGGTTCGCATTGTGCTGCATACCACCACCGGCGCCGTCGACTACCACTTCGCCGGCGGCATAGACCTCTATAACGCCGTAGGCTATGTCCTCGATACTCACTGGGGCCTGCTGCTCACCACCAGCCTGGCGCAACACCCCTACAGCACCGAAGCGATACACGACAGCCTCGGCGACGGCCTGCGGATCAACATCCGGCACATGGATGACCGCCATGCCCTCAGCCTCCTGCAACGGATCACCCTCTATGCCCGCCGCCACTGGGTTGTCACCGATCTTACCGCCTGCGCACCGGGCGAAGCGGCCGGGACAACCGGCCAGGCAGCCGGGACTACGGGGACCTCGGGACAAACCATCGTTGAAACACGAAATATCTGCCCACTGGCCATCCTGCCCTCCGCTCAGGGGCGTCTATCCATTGCCGGCAGCGAACCCCGTATCCTCGACGAACCCTTCGATAACGACGATTGGGTGGGTGTCACGGAACGCCACTGGCCCGACGCCGCCGGCATCAGCTACGAGTTCTCGGCGTTGTACGACAATGCCGCCTTGAACGGACTGGTGGTAGGCAGCCTGACCCACGACACATGGAAAACGGGCATCGTATACCATACTGCCGCCGCCCGGGGTCAGATCGATTCACTGGTGGTATACGGCGGCGCCGCCACGCCCGACGTGCCGTCGCTGCCCGCGGCATACGGTGGAAGAGACGGCACCCATGATCACCTGCCCCATGGCACCCTCACCGGCACGGCCGTGCGCTCGCCGCTCATCTACCTCGCCGGCGGAACAGACATCCGCGCTGCGTTTACCGGCTACGGCCGTGCCAACACCCTGATCAATGGAAGCCTCACCTGGAAAGGCAACGCCCCCGTGTACTGGAACAGCTTTGGTGTAGAAGGCGTGCTCGGCTATGAAAAAGTGATGATGCCCCCCGGTGTGGCAAAAATATCGGACTACCTGCGCAGCCTGGACAATTTCAGCCGCTGGTCGCTACCCGTGCTCAGCGTCGACTCCTACGATCAATCGATCTATACCACCGACCTGCTGACCTCGCTGTCGAAGTATGCGAAAAAGAACGGCCAGCAAATGGGATTTTATTTCGGCCCTTTTGTCGTATGGACCTGGAAGAATAACATCGGGCAAACGAAACTGCCGGGGACAAGCACATCGCTTGGCGAAGTGGTGCTCAAAGATGAGGACGGCAAACCCATTGCCTATAAAGACGGCGACTGGGGCGCCTACCCCATCGACCCCACCCACCCCGCTACACGCGAGTACATCATCACCCAATTGCAAAAAGCAAAAGCCATCCACGCGACGTTTTTAAAGATCGATTTCCTTACGGCCGGCGCGTTAGAGTCGCCGACCCATAGCAACCCGGCTTGCCGCACCGGTATGCAGGCGTACAATTATGGCATGAAGATGGTCAAACAGCTCATCGACTCCATACTCGGGCCGGACATTTTCATCACCGAAGCCATTTCACCGATGTTCCCGCACCAGTATGCGCATACCCGGTTCATCTCCACCGATGTTTACTCCCACCTGCGCGACGACGAAAAGGGTTTTCCTTCATGGGGCAGCACGGAAGCTTCGCTGGCCACGGGCGCGCACCTGGGCTGGGTGCAGGGCACGCTTTGGCCCTTTACCAACCTGGACGTATGCATCATGCAGCATTTCCAGAAAAACCCCGATCTCAGCGAGCAGGAGATCAGGGTGCGGCTCTATGCCATGATGGCCATGGGCAGCCTGTTAGGCGACGGCTCCGATTTTCGCCAGCCCCTGGCCGCCCAGCGGGGCAGGAAATACCTGAACGATCCCAAACTTTGTGCCTTCTTCAGCCGGCCGCAGGCCTTCGTGCCATTAAAATATTCCGATGGCGATAGCCTCGATCAGCAAATAGCTTTTTACCTTAAGGGGAAAGATACCCTTCTGGCGCTGTTTAACTTCAATACCCGTGAGCCGTTCCAGTGGCATGGCAGCCTGGGATTGAAAGGCAGGTACATCCTTAAAGAGTTCCTGACCGGCGCGACGCTGGGGACGGCAGAAGACGTTATTTCATTGACCGTTCCGCCGGGCGACGCGATCATGGCGGAATTAATACCACAGGAGCCGCCTTTGGCGGCTCGTCCGAAGGACAGACATTAGACTAAAGTACTCTACATATGACGGAAGTAAAAGCATGGATAGAGCAGGTAAATATCCCCACCTACAAAGTGGGCAAGCCCGAAAAAAACCCGATGTTCCTCGAAAAACGGGTGTACCAGGGCAGCAGCGGCGTGGTGTACCCACACCCGGTGATCGAACACATAGCCGACGAAAAGACGATGCTGCAATACACGGCCGTATTCCTCGAAAACGAATACCTCCGGATCATGCTATTGCCCGAGCTGGGCGGCAGGGTCCAGCGCGCCTATGACAAGGTCAAAGGCCGCGATTTCATTTACTACAACCAGGTCATCAAACCCGCGTTGGTAGGACTGGCCGGGCCCTGGATCTCCGGCGGCATAGAATTCAACTGGCCGCAGCACCATCGCCCCAGTACATTCAGCCCGGTAGACTTCACCATCCGCGAAAATGCCGATGGCAGCAGCACCGTATGGGTGAACGAGATCGAGCTGATGTTCCGCACTCGCGCCAGAGTGGGTTTTACCCTTTATCCCGGCAAGGCCTACCTGGAAATAACCGGCCGGCTGTTTAACCGCACGCCCTTCCCGCAAACTTTTTTGTGGTGGGCTAACCCGGCCGTAAAGGTCAATGAACACTACCAGAGTGTTTTCCCACCCGATGTCTACGCGGTATTCGATCACGGGAAACGCGACGTATCCGATTTCCCCATCGCCACCGGCACCTATTATAAGGTGAACTATGCTCCGGGCACCGACATCAGCCGCTATGTCAATATCCCCGTGCCCACTTCTTACATGGCCATTCGCAGCAACTATGACTTCATGGGCTGCTATGAGCACGATACCCAGGCCGGTATGCTGCATGTGGCCAACCACCACCTTTCACCCGGCAAGAAGCAATGGACCTGGGGCAATGGCGATTTCGGCCAGGCCTGGGACCGCAACCTCACCGATGAAGACGGCCCCTATATCGAGCTGATGACCGGCGTATTCACCGACAACCAGCCCGATTTCTCCTGGCTGCAGCCCAATGAAGAAAAAACCTTTGAACAATATTTTATGCCGTATACCGGCGTAGGCATGGTGAAGAATGCTACCAAAGAAGCGATGCTCAACATGGAGTGGGTACAGGGAAAGCTGCGGGTGCGCGTCTATGCCACGGCCCGTTATGAGAATGCCGTTATCCGGATCACCAAAAACCAACAACTGGTAAAAACGTTCACCACGCTGCTGTCACCCTCCGATGTATTGGACGAAACATTTGACACCGCCGATCCCGGCGACCCCCACACCACCCACGCCCCCGAAACCTGGCAAATCACGGTACAGTCGGCCGACGGCCGAACACTCGTCTCCTGGCGCCCCGAAGCCGACACAAAAAAAGAGATCCCTCCCGCCGCCACAGCTGCCCGACCACCCGCGGAGATCGCGCAGGTGGAAGAGCTTTACCTCAACGGCCTTCATCTCGAGCAATACCGGCACGCCACCTTCAACCCCATGGATTATTACGAAGAAGGCCTGCGCCGAAGCCCCGGAGATATCCGCTGCAACAATGCCATGGGCTTGCTGCTGCTGCGCAGGGGCCAGTTTGAAAAAGCCGAACCCTATTTCAGAACGGCTATCCGCACCCTGACCGGCCGGAATCCCAATCCTTATGACGGCGAGCCCTATTACAACCTCGGCTGGTCGTTAAAACTACAAGGCCGGCTGGAGGAAGCCTTCGAAGCCTTTTACAAAGCCACCTGGAACGACGCCTGGCAGCACAGCGGCTTTCTAAACCTGGCGCGTATCGCCGCCATACAGCAGCGTTACGCGGAAGCCTTGACGTTAGCCGAAAGATCGTTGCTGCGCAATTACCACAGCTCTACCGCGCGTCACCTTAAAGTAGCCCTGCTGCGCAAGCTCGACCGCAAGGACGAAGCACAGGCCCTGATCAAAGAATCGCTTGCCATCGACCCCTTTAATTTCGGGTGCCTGTTCGAGGCATGGCTCATCGACGACACAACGTCCGCGTCGCTGGCAACCCTCAAAACGCTCCTGCGCGACGCCGTCAACAATTACCTCGAAACGGCCCTCGATTATGCCCAGGCCGGCCTGTATGCCGATGCCATAAACCTTCTCGAGCAATATAGCAAAGAACATACGCTTGTAAATTATTACAAAGCCTGGCTGACCGCGCAGGACGGTCATCCCGAAGAAGCGAAAAACCTGTACCGCATCGCAGCCGCCGGCGATCCCCATGGAGTCTTTCCCAATAAGATCGAAGAGGTGCTGATCCTCAAAAAAGCCATTGCCCTCCACCCTGGGGATGCCAGGGCCCGTTATTATCTCGGCAACCTATGGTACGACAAACGTCAATATCCCGAAGCCATCGCCTGCTGGGAAGAAGCCGTACAGCTCGATGCCGCTTTTCCCACCGTATACCGCAACCTGGCATTGGCCTATTACAATAAACTCGGCAAAAAAGACCAGGCCCGCCAATTCCTCGAAAAGGCCTTCGCCCTCGATACCACCGATGCCCGGGTATTGATGGAGCTCGACCAGCTCTACAAGACCACAGGCAGGCCATTTGCCGAACGGCTGGCCTTGCTGGAAGCACACCCGTCCCTGGTGGATTCACGGGATGATCTCTACCTGGAAAGAGTGACGCTATACAATAACCTGGGGCAATTCGAAACGGCACGGCAGCTCCTGGCTGCGCGCATCTTCCATCCCTGGGAGGGCGGCGAAGGCAAGGTAGTAACGCAATTCCTGCATGGTCATGTCGCCCTGGCCCGTGAGGCCATAGAAAGATGCGCCTGGCAGGAGGCCATCGATCTCCTGCAGGCCACTACGAACTACCCCCATAACCTGGGCGAGGGCAAGCTGTACGGTGCACAGGAGAATGACGTACATTATTGGCTGGGATGCGCTTATGCGGGACTCGGCAACACCGCCGAGGCCCTCACCCTGTTCCGCAAGGCCACCCTGGGCATCAGTGAGCCGGCGCAGGCCATTTATTACAACGACCCGCAGCCCGATAAGATCATCTACCAGGCATTGGCCTGGCTGAAACTCAATGAGCCGCAAAAAGCCACCGCCATCTTCAACCGGTTCATCGAATTCGGTGCGCTCCACCGAAACGACCGCATCGCCATCGACTATTTTGCCGTATCCTTACCCGATATGCTGGTATTCGAGCAGGACATCAACCTGCGCAATACCATCCATTGCACTTACCTTATCGGCCTGGGCTATCTGGGTCTTGGTGACGAAGCCCGGGGCCGAAGCTATTTGCAGCAGGTGCTCGACATGGACCCCAATCATGCCGGCGCCGCCGGCTGGCAGAAGCTGGCCACCTTTATTACACAAGCCTTAAAACAGGAGTTCTCATGCTAACCGGTTCGAAGACCTCCTTGTCCTGCTCCGTTACCCCCTATGGCCTGCTCGACGGCGCCGATATCTACTTGATCACGCTGGGCAACGGAAACATTACGGTAGACGTGACCAATATCGGCTGCTCGATCATGTCCATCCATACGCCCGACCGTCGCGGAGAACAAGCAAACATCGTAGCCGGGTTTACCGATCCGCTGGAGTATACACGGAATCCTTTTTATTTCGGCAGCATCATCGGCAGGTATGTGAACCGGATCGGCGGCGCCTGTTTCCAGCTCGACGGCCGGACCATCCGGCTTTCGGCCAACGACAACGGCAACCACCTCCACGGCGGCCTGGAAGGGTTCAACAAAAAGATCTGGCGTATCCGTAACAGCTATTACAACGACCGCGAGGCGGGTGTGCTCTTCGACTATACCAGCCGCGACGGCGAAGAAGGCTACCCGGGAAACCTCTATGTACAGGTGAAATATACGCTCAACACGGCCGGCCAGTTGCAGCTGCACTATCATGCGGTGACCGATAAGCCCACACCGGTGAATCTCTCGAACCATTCCTATTTCAACCTGAGTGCTTTCGAGGTGCCGCACATTGGCGATCATGTGATGACCATCCGCGCAAAGGCATTTACCGAAAAACAGCGGCAAAACCTGCCTACGGGAAGGATACTGCCGGTGCAGGGAACGCCGCTCGACTTGTCTTCGCCTAAACGTCTCGGCGAGGGTATCGGTCGCCTGGCGGAGGACCGGGGTTTCGATCACAACTATGTGCTCGACGGCATCGGCCCTCGCGCGCAAGATGGCACCGGGCAAACCAGCATCGACCAGGACGGCGCCCCGCCCGCAGTCGAAGTGTATGACCCCCATTCCGGCAGGCTGCTACGGATGACGACCGATAGGCCCGGGGTCCAGCTGTACTCCGCAGGTTGGTGGGATGGCTCGCTCCAGGGGGCGCACGCGCAGCCCTATCGCCGGCATGGCGCCTTCGCGTTGGAAACGCAGGCCTTTCCCGACAGCCCTAATCGGCCTGAATTCCCCGGCACCATCCTTCGTCCTGGCGAAACCTATCAAACAAAAACGATCTTTACATTCGCCATCAAATAAATTGCTGCCTATGTCGCGCTCCGGCTACAATCATGCCTACATCCTGAGGATCTCTTTTATCTCCGCCCTTGGCGGCTATCTCTTCGGCTTCGACTTTGCCGTGATCGCCGGTGCACTACCTTTTTTGCAACGACAGTTCGATCTCAACGAATATTGGGCGGGTCTTACCACGGCCATCCTCGCGCTGGGCGCCATTGCAGGTTGCGTGGTGGCAGGCAGCATCAGCGACAAATATGGCCGGCGAAAAGGATTGCTGCTGGCCGCCGCCATCTTCGGTCTTTCTTCGCTCGGCATGGCCCTGGCCCCGGCACGGGTGGTCTTCATCACCTTCCGTTTTATGGCGGGCGCCGGG
>Ga0210396_10005577_pt1 | contig 12147 bp, 8 predicted proteins | sample IncBWH17OmetaG_FD_155466 | JGI IMG/M metagenome (GOLD analysis project Ga0210396, IMG submission 155466) | Forest soil microbial communities from Barre Woods Harvard Forest LTER site, Petersham, Massachusetts, United States - Inc-BW-H-17-O ...
AGCAGTCCTCTACATCGCGGTGCGAAAGAGAATAGCGAAGATACCACCGGACCGCACAAAGTATGAGGCCGGGTTGGGTCTGCCGCCATTTGAAGATCGCGGGTCGGGTTACCATCTCGCGATTCTTTCACCTCATCAGCCAGCAGCCCTAAAAGTTGCAACACATCCGTATATCTGCCCGTTGCGAACCCTGGAGCGCTGTTGTACCTGGGCGATGCCCATGCGGAGCAGGGCGACGGAGAGCTGAATGGTAACGCGCTTGAGACTTCGATGGACGTCGAGTTCTCCGTGGATGTGATTCCGGGGACGCATCTGTTCGGACGGCGGATTGAGACGCCGACGCACATAATTACGATGGGCCTGTCGGCGTCGCTGGACGATGCGCTGAAAGGTGCGACCGACGGGATGGCGAAGTGGCTTAATGAGGATTACAAGCTGACTCCCTCGGAGACCGCAGAAGTGCTTGGGACCGCCGCGGAGTACAAAGTCAGTGAGGTTGCGGACCGGAACTCAGGGGTGGTGTTGAAGATCGATAAGAGCCGATTGAAGGGATTGGTGAAAAAGACGAAGGGAAGCTCGTAGACGCCTTGTTCGAGAGCAAAATGTGCGCGTCCGGACCGACTGAGGTCACAAGCAATTTTGATCTCGCAACCGAGTCTTATGCGGAATTAGCAGACGCTGGCGTTTTTCGGTTCCAATCGTGCAAAACGTACGGATTGCTGGCCATATGTTGTTTTGGTCCGGCTTATCGACTAACCTTCGCCATGTGTGCCGCGTGCATGAGATGTCGGCACGCTTGCGTTAAGTCAGCTTTTTCAGGATGGCGTTCATGAGAGGGATTTTCTGCTTTGCTACGGTCTCACGAATTCTGCTCGCGACGGCCTGCGTGGCTGCAGGAGCGCATTCGAGCGGAGGACCGTCGGCCGGTCCGGACGCAGTGAGCGACGAAGCCAGTGGGCAGGCTTGGTGGGCGCACGTTCGCTATCTAGCCGATGATTCGATGAAGGGGCGGCTGACCGGCAGCGATGAATACATTAAAGCTGCCGCCTACGTCGTCGATCAGTTCAAATCATGGGGGCTGAAGCCGGCCGGCGTGGACGGAACCTACTATCAGCCGGTCCACTTCGACGTACAGCGCGTGATTGCAAGAGACTCCACAATGGCATTGGTAACGAACGGAAAGCAGACTCCACTGCAGTTGGGAAACGACGCCATTCTTGGCACGCGCATGCCGCAACCCTCGACAGTCGATGCACCCCTTGTTTTTATCGGATATGGGTTGCATCTTCACGAGGTCGGTTACGATGATTTCGATTCGGCGGAGATGCCTCGAGCCGCGCTCAAAGGCAAGGTGGTGGTGCTGGTCAATGGAGGTCCGGCAGATTTGCCAGGGCCCCTGAAGTCGTTTGCTCGTACCTCGCCGTTGATCAAAGCGATCCGCGAGGCGGGCGCGGTTGGGCTCATTACAATCCCTACCCCGAAGTCGATGGATTTTGGCTGGCAGCGTGTTGCATCGAGCGCTTCACAGCCCGGCATGCGCCTGGCCGCAGCACCAGGAGACGCCGCGGTGGCGGAAAGACATCCGGCTCTGGCGGACGACCACGGCGAGCTTTTCACTGCGACGTTTAACCCGGCACAGGCAGACAAGCTCTTTGAAGGCAGCGGACATAGCTTTGCCGAAATCTTGGCATTAGCAGATGCTCAGAAGCCGCTACCCCGTTTTGCATTGGGCAAAAGCATCCACGCAATAGTCACCACAGAGACTTCGTACGTCGTCTCGCCCAATATAGTGGCCGTGCTGCAGGGGTCCGACCCGTTGCTCAAAGCCCAGTACGTTGCGATATCCGCACACCTGGACCATCTTGGTGTAGGCGAGCCGATCCATGGAAAGACGATCTATGCAGGAGCGATGGACGACGCTTCGGGGGTGGCCACAGTATTGGAGACGGCGCGGGCGATCAGCCAGAGTGGAGAGCGCCCGAAAAGGTCGCTGCTGTTTCTGGTCTTCACCGCGGAAGAGAAGGGACTGCTGGGGTCGCGATTCTTCGCTGGGCACCCAACCGTGCCGGAAGGCAGTGTGGTTGCGGATCTAAATCTGGATATGTTCATGCCCATCTTTGCTCTCAAGAAGCTGCATGTGCAGGGATTGGAGCAGTCGACGCTGGCCGACCAGGCGCTGGCGGTAGGCGCAGAGCACCATATCGAGATTGCGGGCGATCCGGAGCCGGACCGGAACTCGTTTATCCGCACGGATCAGTACAGCTTTGTGCAGGCGGGCGTACCAGCTCTGGCGATGAAGTTCGGCTGGACTCCAGGGTCGCCCGAATACAGGGCGTGGCGGGGGTGGTTGGCTGAGCGATACCACTCCACCGACGACGATTTGACCCAGCCCGTTGACCTGGCCGCTGCCGCGCAATTCAACAGATTTTTTGCGGACCTGGCGCGGGCAGTAGCAAATGATGCTGCCACGCCGCGTTATCTGGATTCGAGCTTCTTTAAACGCTTTGAGGCTCACCAGTGAAAGGCGGGATTGCTTCCGCATGGTTGGCAATCCGGAATTGTCAGTCGACGATAGCATACAGACTTTCTCAGCCTGGATACCAAACCCGCCGCGGATCGGCGCTGCTTCGCTGATAAGACCAGTCTTCTTCAATCAGTCGTTTAGGATCAAAGCGTGGCCTCCATCCGAGCAAAAACTTTGCTGTGTTCCACGTCAATGCGAAGGACGCAGCCTGGGTCGACAGCAAGACTACCCCGCACCCAACGCAGTGCTTCACGCAGAAGCTCAAAGTGACGGGCGCGTACCAATCCATCGCGAAAAAACTCTACATCTGAGCACCGTTATTCGCGGTTAACGCCTTCGACCAGGCGCTTGAACATTGCCGGACAGACCGGAGTTGGCAGACCACAACGGTCACCTGCGGCCACGACGTGATGATCGATCAGCCGGATGTTTTATCCGCAGTCCTCGAAAAAGTCGTCTGATGCACGCTGTGATGCTGAATAGCATCACGCTCTCGACGTCAGCCGGTTTGTTTTCGTGATCGCTCTGCAATCCAAAGTCTGGACAGACGCCACAGGGCAATCCGCTCTTTGAACTTGGATTAGGCGGCGATCTGCAGATTAGTCCTCTTAAACGCACTCTGCTCCAGAAAAACGCTGGCCAGGACCGCATGGTCGGTTAGTGCCAAATCGCCAATTTGCTCATCGACGGCAGATTAGTCCTGACTAGCGTGCAACTGGCCGCTCTTGGCCAGACAGGATGTAAACGAGCGCGAGTCGAGCGATGATGGTGCCAGCCGGTCGGATGACAGCTACAGCCCGCGCCGACATTGGTGCTCGGTTTGAAGCCCGACCGAAAAGCGTGGGTCTGGAGTTGCGTACAGACGTGTGATGACGTTTGTCAGTTTCCGGCGACGATCTCGATTGGGAGTTTGCTCTGTGTCCGCTCCCCGGGCATGCGACCGGCATGATCGGAGGAGCAAATGGCCAGGAAGAGCAAAAGAAGATGCGACACGCTGCCGGTCCTGCACCCGGATGCTGCCGGCATTGACGTTGGCGCGAGCGAGTTGTACGTCGCCGTGAGCGCTGACCGAGACCCGCAACCCGTCCGCAGCTTTCCCAGCTTCACTCGCGATCTGCATGCGCTGGCCGACGGGCTTGTGTAGTGTGGGATTCGCTCCGTGGCGATGGAGTCGACAAGCGTTTACTGGATTCCCGTTTACCAGATCCTGGAAGCGCGCGGTCTTGAAGTTTACCTCGTCAACGCACAGCACATGAAGAACGTGCCAGGCCGGAAGACCGATGTCTCCGATTGCCAGCCTGCATTCGGTTGGCCTGCTTCGAGCCAGTTTCCGACCGCCCGGACTCATTTGCGCCATGCGATCTCTCTGGCGACATCGGGCCAGCCTGATTCAAATGGCAGCTGAGCACGTGTTGCACATGCAGAAGGCTCTGGATCAGATGAACCTCCAGATTCATCGCGTTCTAACGACATCACTGGGGTGAGTGGACTCAGGATACTGGACGCGATCCTTACAGGTGAACGCGATCCGGTCACTCTGGCGCGCCTCTGCCACGGCGGCGTGAAGAGCAGCGAGGACGTCATTGCGAAGTCGCTCGAAGGCGATTACCGCCCAGAGCACCTGTTCGCACTTCGCCAGTCCCTGGCGGCTTTTCGCTATTATCCAGCAATTGGTTCTTGAAGCTGATGGGAGATTCAACTGCAGCTTGCAGAGTTGAAAACAGCCGCAACAGCGAAGCCAACGACGCCGGCGCGAACGAAAGCTAGGGCTCATTACGCACGCCACTACGAGCCGAGAATGTTTGATCTTCGGGGTGAACTATACAGAGTCTTTGGAGTGGACCTGACGAATGTGCCAGGCATCAGCGCGCTTACTGCTCAAACGATCCACTGCGAGATCGGTACGGATGTTTCCCGGTTTCGAAATGCCTCTGCTTTCGCATCCTGGCTGGGGCTTTGTCCCGAGAAGAAGATCAGCGGCGGGAAGGTGCTCTTCACAAAAAGCCGACGGGTTCGAAGCCGCGTAGCGACTGCGCTTCGCATGTGTGCTCAATCGCTGCATCACGCCAAGGACTATCTGGGCGAGTTCTTCCGCCGCATCACCCGCAAGCTTGGCAGGCCTCAGGCGATCACAGCCACAGCCCACAAACTCGCCCGCATTCTCTTCCACTTGTTAAGCACAAAGGAGGAATACAACGAAGGTGTCTTCCATACGTCTGAAGAGGAAACCATCCGCCGCGCCCAGTATCGGCTGCGTAGGCAAGCTGCCCAACTCGGATTCCAGGGTCATCCCCGCGGAGAATGGCTGATGTTCCTTGGGAGTCACTGGCGCGGATGAGCCTACAGGCGGATCGTCTCGGGATGGACCAGGTGTCACAAATCTTCAGCGCGCAGCGCCGGGGAGCCCGCACGAGGCTTCGCCTTCCTGCAAGACCCTTTGCAGCATTTTGCCAAACTGCAGGAGATGGGGGTCGCGGAACATTGACTCGTGATCGCCCGGCGCGAACTCGACCTCCACGCCATCCTTGGCTACGACGTTCCACCCCAGGGACGGTTCAGTGCCTGAAATCCGGACCACGTCCGAAGCACGGAAGAGCACTATCTTGCCCGGATAGAACTGCTGAGCACGTGGCATCAGGTCTTCAAGACCGAGCCCCGGGAAATGTTCGCGCATGTGCTCCGGAAAAACAAACGGCAGATTACGCTGCAACCAGTGAAACTCCGCGCTGTGTCTGATGAAAAAGGAATCGAGCACAGCTTCCCACCAGCGCGTTGAGTGTACGGAAAGATGGCGGAACCTGCCCTGCCAATCGAGGTCTCGCAGACGCACCGCGTGAAATCTGGTGAAACTCAGGAATCTCGCCTTCATCAGACTGCTGCCGTCGGCAAGCATCGGCTTGTAGCCGGGGCGCTCCGAATCGAACAGCGCGACCAGGGCCACAACCCGCCCATCCTCACGCAGCTGGCGGGCGACCTCCACGGTGAGCGACCCCGCGAGGCACCACCCCGCCAGGCTGAGCGGCCCCTCCGGGTAAGCACGGGCGATCTCTTGGGAATAGACGGCAGCACGTTCTTCCAAGGTTCCCATCGGTTTGTCGTCGTCCAGCTCCCGGACTCCGTAGATCGGCCGTTCTTCGTCAATCGCCTCACGCAGGGCGGCATAGATCAGATACGAATGGATCACAAACAGCGGAGCAGCTCTGCCCTCTTTTCGGATCGGCACAACGATCGGCAGCGCTTCGCCTTTCTGGATAATCCGCGCCAGACCTCGTGCCGTTGGCGTATCAAATAAAAGGCTGATGGGCAGCTTCTGGCCGAGCGCGCGATGGATACGCGAGAAGAGCCTCGCAGTCAGCAGGGAATATCCGCCATAGTCGAAAAAGCTGTCAGTAACTCCCAAGGACGGTTGGCCGAGAACCTCGCGGAAGATTTCCAGTATTCGGGCTTCCAACTCGTTCTCGGGAGCCGTAAAAGGGGTCGGAGCGCCACCGGTTTGTCCGGGCACGTTCTCGGGCAATGGCAGGGCTCGGCGGTCGATTTTGCCGCTGGCGGTAAGCGGCAGAGCGGCCAGCGTAATGATCCGCGAGGGCAGCATGTATTCAGGCAGGGAGCGGGCGGCATGCTCCCTCAATTCGATTGCCTGCGGCTTGTCCTTCGGCAGTTTCTCCTGGTGCAGGGTTACATAGGCCACCAGTCTTGGCTCACCCGGAACGTCTTCTCGCAGAATCACCGTCGCATTCTCGACCGCAGGATGGGTTCGCAGAACGGACTCGATCTCGCTCAGCTCGATACGAAATCCGCGTAGCTTTACCTGATGATCCAAACGCCCCAGGAACTCGATTTCCGTGTTGTTGAGCACGCGTACCAGGTCGCCGGTCCTGAAGAGCGTGGCGCCGGGCTCAGGAGCAAAGGTGTTCGGGACAAAGCGCTGCGACGTCAGTTCCGGTCGCTGTAGATAGCCGGGGCTGACGCCGACTCCGCCAATACATAGTTCTCCCGGCACGCCGGCGGGCACTGGCCGGCCGCCTCCATCCATGACATAAAAGCTGGTATTGGAGATCGGCGGCCCCAGGGGCACGATGCCGCTCCCAGACTGAATGCGTGTGGCACCCGAGTAGATCGTCGTCTCGGTAGGCCCATAGCAGTTCCAAAGCTCGCGGCCAAGCGGCAGCAACTCGTTGGCCAGATCACGCGGCAGAGCCTCCCCGCCTGAGATCATCTTCAGGTCGGGCTTGCCGCTCCAGCCTGAGTTCACCAGAAGCCGCCAGGTGAAGGGTGTGGCCTGCAGAAAGGTTATATCGTGCTCTTCAATCAGGGCGGTCAGTGCGAACGGATCCCCAGCCGCATGCCGGTCCGCGACGACCAGCGTAGCGCCGGATGAAAGAGGCAGCAGCATATCCATTGTGGCAATGTCGAAGGAAATCGTAGCCACTGCCAGCAGACGATCTCCCACATGCAATTCCGGCATCCGCGAATTCGCGTCCAGCAAATTCAACAGAGAGCGGTGCTGAATCCTCACGCCCTTGGGCTTTCCTGTCGTTCCCGAGGTATAGATGATGTAGGCCAGATCGTGAGGAGAAACAGGGAAGGCAGTCGGCCCACTCGTTTGCGTCTCCGGCCACGTTTCATCCATGCGGAGGATTGGGCCAAGGACGGGAACGGAATTGTCTATGAGCGACGGTGCAACGATTGAATCCGAGAGCACGGCAACCGGCTGACATTCTTCCAGGGTCAGGGCGATTCGTTGGCGGGGGTGCTGGGGATCGAGGGGTACATAAGAAGATCCCGACTTGAGCACGGCGAGCAGGGCAACCGGCAGCTGTTCAGAGCGCTCCATGCAGATCGCGACGGGATGATTGGGACCGGCACCCATGGATAAAAGATGGCGGCCTCGCTGGGTGCTTTGCTCGTCCAGCTCCCGGTAGGTCAACTGTTTGTCGCCGAAGACTACGGCAATGGCCTGTGGGTTGCGCTCTGCCTGGCGTGCAATCAGATCATGCACACAGGCTTGTGAAGCAAACTCGGCGGCGGTCTGATTCAGAGTCTTGTAAAAGCTCAGAATTTCTTCTTTTTTAAGAAGAGGGAGCAGCTTGAGAGGAGTCTCGGGAGTCTTTGCCGCCGCCAGCAGGAAGCCTCGCAGCAGGCGTAACCAGTCTTCGAGGGTCCCTTCGGCCCATCTGCCGGTGGCGCTCGCAAGAGCCATCACCAGCTGGCCAGAGTCCTCCTTTACAGTAAGACGCAGATCTGCTCCATTGAGCGCGGGGTCAGGAGCATCGCGCAGAAACAGGTAGCTAGCCCCCGCACGAATGGGTCGGTCATTCTGAGAAAACTCGTCCTTCCGCACTTTTTCCAGGCCCGCGCGAAAGGAGATGTCATCCTCCCATGAGAAGGTGGCCAGGGAAGCGCCGGGGGACAGGTGAAGGACAGAGATCGTCTCCTGCCAGGCCAGCCGCGAGAGCAGGCCAGCGAAACCGCCCAGCAGAAAATCCTCCAGTTGAATGGCCATCGCCTGGGCAGCGGCTTGAAGAACATCTTTCTCCTCAGGCGTCCAGAACGTAAATGCCTCGACGAACGACGCGGCCGTTTGAGAACACTGGCGCTCAACCGGAAGACGGCGCAGCAATTCCTCCAGAGATGCCACCGCATCCGCACGCCCTTGATGAGGCGCGGGGCGAACACCAAATTGGTCGTACGATAAGCCGCTCCCGGTGCCGGCGTCGCATTGAGGATTCATTCGTGTCAACACCACTAATTTGTATCAAGTGCGCGACAGGGGGTTGCCCAGGCACCAGTCTCCCATGCAGAAACTCCCATAGTCGACGAGTCTATAATAACCCGCAAATATGCCCGGAGGTTGTCAATGAAGACAAGACATTCGCTGCTGACAATGTCAATTTGTTGCTTAGCTTTCGCTCGCAGCGTAGTCGCAGCGCCTGCGGAGCCTGCTGTAACATGCCCGATCAACCTAGATCGCCTTGACCTGCGCTATAACCACGCTGGGGGTGTATCTGTTCCGCAGTTGAGGCTGGCCTTCACCAACGGGACCGACAAGACGATCACTGACATATTAATCCTCCTGTCGATTCTTGATTCTCAGGGAAATTCACACCCTTACTCCGAGGATCTGACCTACCACCGGGAAATAGCTCCTGGAGCGCAAGCCCACAGCCACATCTGGAATCTCGACGCGGCTTCGGTCGACATGCACCACGCCGGAGAGAGCGTCACCTTGCAGAAGGTGCAGTTTGCCGATGGCACAATCTGGAAGGATGATGGCTCGCTCGCCTGCACTCTTTCCGTCGATTTTCATGCGAAATAACGTGTCCGGCCCGGTCAATCAGGCCTCGTCGCAATGGATGAGGTTGACGGCGCCCGGAACCGTTTCCACGGTGCTCTGCACCGTATTTTCCGCCAGAACTTCCTGCAGTTGCTGTTGCCACGACGGCAGTTGAAATCCGAACGTAGTCAGGAACTTCTGGCATGAGAGAAGCGAGTTCCTCGGCCGCATCGCAAAAGAGGAGTGCTCTGTGGTCGAGATCGGGATGACGATGGGTTTCCGCTGTTGGAAGGTGGCGTCGAGGATAGCCGAGGCGAAGCCATGCCAAGTGGTCGCTCCTGCGGCGGTCAGGTGGTAGATTCCCGTCGGGAACCGCGTCTTCCGCGGGTTGGTGTACATGCGAATCAGCCGCTCGGTGACGCGGGCTATCGATTTTGCCGAAGTCGGCGCTCCAACCTGATCGCTGGCCACTTGCAACTCGCTGCTATGTTTTGCCAGCCGAAGGATCGAACGCAGGAAATTATCCCCCTGCGCGCTGTAGATCCAGCTGAGTCGTAGAATCAGCGCGGGAGCGAAACTGGAAGCGATGCCTTGTTCGCCTGCGGCTTTGGAAGCCCCGTAGACGTTCAGCGGCGAAGTCGGATCCTTTTCAGTGTAGGGCGCGGATTTAGCTCCGTCGAATACCTGGTCCGTCGAGTAATGGATCAGGAGGGCGTCCAGCCTGTGAGCTTCCTCGGCCAGTACCACGGGAGCCATCGCATTGAGCGCGAAGCATGCATCCCAGTTACGCTCGGCGGCGTCGACATCGCTGAAAGCCGCCGCATTGACGATGACATTTGGTTTTGCATCCCGTACGAACCGCCTTATCTCTTCTTCCCGGGTCAGGTCGAGCTCCCCGCTTCCGGTAGAAATAATTTCCGCCGGGCCCTGGCCAAGCTTACGGAACTCTGTACCTACTTGCCCGTTTGAGCCAGTCAATAAAATACGCATCAGGTTTATGCCCCAGTGACTCAACGAGATCGAGTCAAAATTCGTGATTGGTAAATCGAGGGAGGAGTTTTCAGCTGGGGGTTACCGCGATGCTTATCATTGGATATGATCTGGCTCCCGAGCCCGCTGCCGTCTCGTTATGCCTGCTGCATTACCATCCGGTACCGCGCAATACGACCTCCGCAGTTCTGACCAAAATTTTCAAATCCATCCAGAAGTTCCAGTTCTCGACGTAAGCGATGTCGAGGGCTACGTATTGATCGAAGGAGGGATCATGTCTCGCGCGCACTTGCCAGAGACCGGTAAGGCCAGGCAGCACTTCAAGCCTGCGGTAATGCTTTAACTCGTAGCGCGCGACTTCGTTTGCCAGCGGGGGACGAGGTCCGACCAGACTCATATCGCCCCAGAGGACGTTAAAGAGCTGCGGCAATTCGTCGAGACTGAACTTCCGTAGAAATCTGCCAAGCGGCGTCACGCGAGGATCATTCTTGATTTTGAACAGAATGCCGTCCCGCTCATTCGAGGATGCCAGGAACGCCTTCATGCGATCTGCGCCCACCTTCATGGTTCTGAACTTCCAGAGCCGGAAGACTCTGCCTTTTTTCCCGATCCTGTCGGAGACATAGAACACAGGACCCGGCGAGGTCAGCTTGATGCCAATACCGATGACCAAGAAGAGCGGTGCGAGTAAGAGCGATAGCAAGAGGGACAGCGCCGTATCGACCACTCGCTTGATCAAGCACGCGAGAGCCTTGTCGTCACGGCGATGAATTGTCACGACCGGAAAATCGCCCAGATACGAGATAGGCGCCTCGGGAGCCATTTCTTCACATAAACCCGGGATAGCGAGAACCTCTACATCCAGATCGCGCGCCATCTCGACCAAGTCCACAACCTGGGTAGTGTCGCAACTGCCGGCGATGATGATCTCGTCGATGAAGTGCTGACGGACCAGGGAGCGCAACTGGAAGATGTCTCCGATAACTTCGTTCGATTCACTGGGCGAGGGAACAACTTCGGGAAGATCTACGAATCCCTTGAAGACACGTCCCAATGCTCGGTTCCTAAAAATCTGCTTTCGCACCGCTTCACCGATATGGCCTGCGCCCAGGATGAGGACATTCTTCGTTCCGACGCCCTTTTCGTAATTCCGATGCGAGGAGTAGCGCCAAAGCCCGCGCGAGATGCAGAGGAAGACGGTTGTGACGCAGACCAGGGAAACGACAACAGATCTGGGCACGGCCGCGTCGTGGGTCATATACATGGCGCCGCATAGTAACAGTCCGGCATTAATGCAGGTCTGGACTGTCCTGTGCAGCTCGTGAAGCATGGGCTGCGTCTGCAGCCGGCCGTAGAGCCCGTCGTGCCAGCTGAGTGCCAAAAGCCCCGTGATGAACCAGGCCAGATAGCCAAGCTCCAACAGCACTGCAGGCCCGCCGGCGAGCGCGTGTTGCAGGCTGCCCCAATTTCCCCGAGCATGACCGAGATCGAGATGAAGCGCAAGAAAGAGCGCCGCCATGACGGCGACAACATCCAATATCATCATCGATATCGCGGTGACCGATGACTGGCTCGCCGAACGTCTCTTGATAGATACCAAGCCACCGCCGGCTATCCCTGACTTGGGCTTGACGACCTGTTGACCGAAGACAGAAGTAACTCCTAAATTTGCGCCCATTGATGTGGTGTCCCCACCGTAAATGCTTGCGAGTCTCGTTATTCGGAAGAGCTGATTCGAGGAACAATCGTCAGTCGACTATCCGACGTGCCATCGCATGGGGGGTCGCGTTGCCAGGAGGAGGCAGAGGCGGTATGCGGAATTCCCGAAGTCGTGTCCAACAATCCTGCTGGCAATTTGCAGGAAGACATTAGAGTTGAAGTAACGATTTCGGCAAGGCTTCGCCCATGTCACTCCATATGGGGTGCCGATGCGAAGAGTCTATAGAGAGGTTTATGAACGACGATCGAAACCAGGTAAAACCAATACAGTGGATCAGCCCAACAAACACTTGCTTTCTAGTGAAGCTGCCGTTGACTCTACGTAAGTCGCTGAGAAGCTTCTTGTAACAACGCTGAAGTTAACAGGTGCCTGCACACGCTACCATCCCCAAATGGTAATCCCGGCCAGAATTAGTGGGCACACGTGAAACGATTACCTGTGCTCGTTACGAACAGGGGATGGCGGAGCCTGTCGCCCTGGAGGTAAACTTGTGAAGAAATCGCCGAACTATCGGGCAGAAAGACGCTCCGGCATATGCCGCAGCTCAAAGAGTAAAGCGGACCGCAGAGTCCAGCGCCCTCCTATCAGGCTCGTTCTCCTATCCCCCATTTCTGCGTGCTGGTTATCTCACATCCA
>Ga0210396_10005578_pt1 | contig 12146 bp, 12 predicted proteins | sample IncBWH17OmetaG_FD_155466 | JGI IMG/M metagenome (GOLD analysis project Ga0210396, IMG submission 155466) | Forest soil microbial communities from Barre Woods Harvard Forest LTER site, Petersham, Massachusetts, United States - Inc-BW-H-17-O ...
GCGGCTTCGACGCCTTGACACACGCTAAGTCGATGCTGATCTCCCCGCCCGACGTCGCGATCGAACATCTCTACTCGCCCTTCACCGACGAAAAGAACCGGCAACTTGCGGAATGGTTTGAGTACTGAGGCGATCATGGCCCCGGCTCCATCCACAGACCCCGCTGATTCGCATACTGACAGGTTATGGAATGCTCGCGAGTTGAGTGCGGCGCGGCAGCAGCGCGCCGCTCGCGGCGGCGCCGAGAGTTAGAATGATAGCGAGCAGCAGGATGTCCCTGATGCTCTCCGCCAGTGCCCCCTTGATGATCATCTCTGCGAGCTGGCGATCGTCCCCTTGGCTCATTGCTGCGGCGGGTGTGGTGACGAAGTTCCCACGCGCGCTTTGAATTGTCTGCCTTAGCTCCACCGAGGCCGAGGAGGCCTGGAGGCGGCGATCTAGTCCGCGGTCGTAAAGTCCGAGTGCTACCGCACCAAAGATGGCAACCGCGAGCAGACCTGCCAATGATGCAACGGCATTGTTGACGCCGGACGCCACCCCGGTCTGATGCGCCGGGACCGCGTTAATGACGGTGGTTGTGAGCGGAGCGACGCTGACGGCCATACCCAGACCAAGGACCGTCATCGACACCAGATAGGCCCAATAATCAGCCCCACCGATGCATAAGATCAATGCGCCGAAGCCAGCGCTGTGATCATGGGCCCGATGATCAGCGGCAATCTGGCGCCGACACGATCGACCAGCCCGCCCGACCAGCGCGACAGCAATCCGATGATGAACGTGAAGGGGAGGAAGGTAGCGCCAGCGCGCACTGCCGAATAGCCGCCGACCTGGATCAGCGCGAACGGTAGAAAAAAGAAGGTGGCACCGAGCGCCGTAGAGCAGCAGTGCAATGCTCAGCGCAAAGCCGCACCACAACGATGCGGCTGCAAATAGAATGAGGCCGATGATAAACATTTTTCGGCGGCCGAAGCGATCGGCCGCGACGCCCCCGGTGAGCAAAAGCGCTGAGAGACACAGCGTGTAGGCGTTGACCAACCACTGAATTACGGCGACCGAAGTCGCCAGATTGCTCTCAATTGCGGGCAACGCGATGTTGACGACGGATCCATCGATATGGGTGATGCTGGAGGCTAGAATCGCCGCCAACAGAACCCAGGGCTTTTGTCTGGCGACGCAATTCGTTCCCGGAGGAATCGACCGGATCGCTAGTTCGTCGCAAGGCGCGGCCTTCAGGTTGGTCACGCACGGTACCGAGTAGAATCCCGTTCCGCGACACATTCGAGCGCACCATTCTAATAGCGGCTCCGGCCGCTTCTTGACACGAGCTTTGGCAAAATTCGGCAGTTATCATCCGAGGCGACGACCTGCCGCAGCGAATCTTCCGGCTCACTACAGGTGGTCTAACCGTTTGAAGCTTTCTAACCACCGTGTTCTCGTAAGATTTGGAGACGCACATTTGGGTCAGGGTCTTGGCCAATCACTCGACCGTCGCGCATTACGATCTGTGGCTGATCCACCGACTTGTCTAGTGCTCGCTGCAACTGAAGCTGCTTTTGCACCGGTGACTTTGCAAAAACAGGTGAAGTGAAAAGCGCGGCCAAAAATGATGCTGCTGTAAGAAGTTTAGTCATTCGCCTCTCCTGTTTGGCTGACAGCTGGACCGTACGAACGCCCGCAGGTGCGTGGAGCACAGGTAGCTACTAGCAAAGGGAGATCCGTACGTGCAGCGAGGCACGATCCAAACAATTGACCAACAAAGTCCAATTTTGATTCCAGTTTAGATTCTGCCGCCAACTGGCTAAGAAATACGCCTTTCCTTATCAGTCCGGCTCGGGCTGTGTTCGGTGAGGGCGACGGCGCACAGGGTATAATATCACTATGCCGGGGGGGTGCCCATGAAGTCGCGCTTGCCGACCTCGACGCCGCACTGCCGGATGATGTCGTAGGCGGTAGTGGTGTGAAACCAGAAATTGGGCAGACTGTTGCCAAGCAGTAGACTCTGGCCCGTGAATTGGCGCGTCTGCCCCGACGGGAAGGTGATACTGATTTCTTTGTCCTCCGTGCCGTCGATCTCGCTCTGTTGGACGCTTTTCAGATAGTCAATTGTCTTGGCGATGCGTTCCTTTAATTGCGCAATGGTCGTTTCGTCGTTGGCAAACTTTAAGAGCTCCTTACCGGAGAGACGTCCCGCCGCATTGGCAGCGTGATCTGTCGCTGCCCGTATCTGTCTCGCTAGATTAAACATGTCAGGCGACAGCCGCATGTTCAAGAGATCGACCTCGTTGACTTTGCGCGCGGCCGCCCAGGCCGTGGCTTTGTCCAAAACGGTGTTGAGCCCATTAAGGTGTTGGATGAAGACTGGAATGGAAACCGTGTACATGGAAACCGGCATAACTGGACCTCTTGGGAGTAAGAAGGTGAAAGTCCAACCTACCTCAAAATGCGCTGTCCGTAATAGGCCGTCTCCTAATTTCTGTAATGGAGTTCTTTGATGACTTTGCCTCGCGTTGTGCCGATTTTCGACGGCCACAATGACGTTCTGTTGCGGCTCTACCGACGTGGTGGAACGGATGCTCCCCGGGCTTTCTTGGAAGGAGGGGCAGACGGGCACCTCGATCTTCCAAAGGCTCTTCAAGGCGGATTCGCTGGAGGCTTATTCGCCGTCTTTGTTCCGTCATCCGAGGCGCCAAAAAATCAAGGTAGCGACGCGAAGTCCAAAAGTCCCGACGAAGAACCACGGCCCGCTCCAGCCGTTGAATTATTGACGGCGCAAAAGACGGCTATGGGCATGGTGTCTCTCCTCCTGCGGATCGCGCGCGAGTCGCGAGGGCGCGTTCGGGTCTGCAGAAGCGTCAGCGATATTCAACAAGCTTTCGAACAAGGCGCGCTAGCAGCTGTCCTCCATATGGAAGGGGCGGAGGCAATCGATACTAATTTCGAATTTCTGGACGTATTGCATGCGGCTGGATTGCGTTCTCTCGGGCCCGTTTGGAGTAGGCCCAACGCATTTGGGCATGGCGTGCCGTTCCGCTGTCCCTCTTCTCCTGACACGGGTCCTGGTCTGACAGATCTCGGCAAGGAACTAATTCGTGTATGTAACCGTATGGGGATTTTGATCGATCTATCGCATCTAAATGAAAAAGGCTTCTTCGATGTGGCCGCAATCAGCAATGCTCCCCTTGTTGCGACGCATTCCAACGCCCATGCCCTGAGCCCGCATTCCCGAAACCTAACCGACGTGCAATTGGCTTCGATTCGGGAAACTGATGGCTTCGTTGGCGTAAATTATTCTACAAGCTTTCTCCGGCCGGACGGCCGGCGGGACGCGGATACACCCGTTGAGTTGGTGATCGACCACATCGAGCATATTCTCAGACAGGCTGGCGAAAACGGCGTCGGCCTCGGGTCCGATTTCGACGGCGCGAAGATTCCGTCGGGAATTGGAGACGCTGCGGGTCTGCAAAACCTCGTGCAGGGCATGCGTGCGCGGGGCTACAGCGATCAGTTAATCGAGAAACTCTGTTACAGAAACTGGCTCCGCGTATTGGACCAGACATGGGGCCACACTTAAGCGCTGACGACGCAGTCAACCGGTTAATGTTCTATCCCACGTACCGCTGGACTCACGCTTGGCAGTGCTCACGATATTGCTCGAAAACTTGTAAGCCCCGTTCACGCCAAGCCTTAGGAGCCGAAGCCTCATGTTCGATTTCGATCGCGTTATTGAGCGCCGCGGCACACACGCTTCGAAGTGGGACAACATCGCACGTCTTTCAGGCATCGAGTCGTCAGATGCGATCCCGATGTGGGTAGCGGACATGGACTTCGCCGCGCCGCCGGGGGTGACATCGGCGCTTATTGCCGAGACGCAACACGCTATTCACGGCTATTACGCCGACACCGGTAGCTGGGCAGCCGCGCTGGCTGGTTGGATGGCTCGCCGGCACGGCCTGCCCGTAGATCCGAGGTGGGTGAGTCCAACACCCGGAATCGTTTCTGGGCTGGGTCTCATCCTTCAGGCTGTGAGTGCGCCCGGCGACGAAGTCGTAGTCTTTCCGCCCGCCTATCACGCTTTCCGAAAGATCATTCTCGCTAATGAGCGGCGGATTCTCGATGTGCAGCTTATCGAGACTGAGGGGCGTTATTCGATGGATCTTGACGTATTGCGCGGGAAGCTAACGCCTCGAACGAAAGCCGTCTTCCTCTGCAGCCCTCACAATCCCGGCGGGACCGTCTGGTCGGTCGCGGAGCTTCGCGCATTGGCTGAATTATGCGTTGAACGCGAATTGATCCTAGTTTCGGATGAGATTCATTGCGATCTTGTCTTTGATGGTGCGAAGCATACGCCAACCATAGCTGCCGCGCCTGAGGTCGCGGATCGTCTGATCACGTGCGTCTCCGCGACGAAAACCTTCAATCTGGCTGGCGCGCATGTCGGTGCGTGCATCACCTCCAATGCCACGTTAAAGCGTCGCCTCGACGCGCGGATCGGCGCGAGTGGGCTTGGTTCCTACAACAGATTTGGCATGATCGCGACTGAGGCGGCTTGGAGAACAGGTGAGACATGGCTCGATGCGTTGTTGATCTATCTCGCCAAGAACCGCGATCTGTTCGATGCACGAATCCAGGCTGCAGTGCCCGGCGCACGTTCGATGCGTCTCGACGCCACCTATCTCGCTTGGATTGATTTTTCTGGAATCGGCCTAGCGCCCGAAGAAATTGCCACCAGGATTAAAGATCGCGCACGCATCTTTGCTAGTCCAGGTGAGCAGTTTGGACCGGGTGGTGAATCCTGGTTGCGCTTCAACTTCGCCACGCCACGTCAGATCATCGCAGAAGCACTTGGGCGATTGGAGGGGGCATTTCAAGATTTGCGATTAAGCGAGTGAAACCAATGAAGGTAACCGCGCGGCGACAGATTTAGACCAGCGAGTATCCTCAGGAGTGTATCGATTATTTCGACCGCCTGATCAAGAAACCATCTCCCCGTGCAGCTCACGGCAGAACGCGATCGAGAAGGATCTCACCCGGTGGCTTGACAGCGACACGGCGGCTTGGTCGACTGTCCCAGTAAGTGGTCCCAGTGGACCGATTATCGGGTCATGCGGCAATCAAGCCAAACGCTATCACGAGGCCTCAAATTGCTGGCCTTGATCGCCGACAATCGCGAAGGTGTCGCGGTACGCGAACTAGCCGCTGGAATGTCGCTCCCGAAGAGCATCGTGCAGCGGTTGCTCTATTCGCTCGAGGATGAAGGATATTTGGAACGGCATCCTTCGCAGATCGGCCACCAGCTCACGATGAAGCTTTGGTCGCTGGGCTGCACCGCCGTTCGCCGGCTCGACGTGCAGCGTGTGGCGCGTCCGGTTCTTGAGGAGCTCGCGCTCAAGTCCGGCGAAACCACGAAGATCAGCGTCCTCGACGGCGACGACGTCGTCTTTGTCGACAGCATCAATGGCTCGCAGATCGTTCGCGCCTTCCTGCCGCTCGGCGGCCGAGCTCCGGCGCATTCCGTCGCCACCGGAAAGGCCATTCTTGCCATTCTTCCCGAAGGACTCGGTTTGAAAACAGCGGCGATCTTGCGCGAGTCGGCAGCAAAACGCGCGCTTCTTGCGCGCGAATTCGAACAGATCCGCAAGCGCGGCTATGCGATCAACCGCGGCGAATGGGAAGACGATGTCGCTGCGCTCGCAGCGCCTATCTTCGATGCGCAGGGGGCCGCCGTCGCATCGGTGGGAATCATTTTGCCGCACAATCGGCTTACGGGGGCAACGACTGCGCTCTTTAGCTCGCTCGTCACGCGGGCCGCAAAGGAGATTTCGGTACGTCTCGGTTATGTCGTGCCGAGTACATCCAGACTGAAGCGCGCGAGCTAACGTTGCACCATGGCAAAAGAACTCGGGCCTATTACAGAAACATGTTGGCCGCCGAATGTCCGCCTACCCCTAGCGCTGACATTCGAGCACCAAGCTGGCGAGGCCGCGCCACGTTTGCCGGGTGATCGCCCAAACTTCATGGTGGGCGGCGCCTTGGAATATGGCGCCCGCACCGGCATCTGGAATATTTTGGAATTGCTCGACAAGTTAAACGTCAAAGCGACGTTCATGATTTGTGGCATCACCGCGCAAAAATATCCCGAGTCCATAAAAGCTGCGCACGCGGCTGGTCACGAGATCGCCGGCATGAGTTTCGGGTTCGATCGGGTCCGCACGATGAGCTTCGAACGCGAGCGGTCCGTCGTTACACAAACTATAAAAGCGCTAGGTGACGTCTGTGGAGTGCAGATTAAGGGGTGGCGGTGTCCCGATTACCGTGTCAGCGATCAGACCCTCGACGTACTACGGGAGCAGGGTTTGACCTGGGATAGTAGCCTTCTGAATGACGATTACCCGTGTCTTTTCCAATGCGAAACGGGTTCACTTATCGAAATCCCTTTCACCACCAGTACCGCGGACAAGACCTTCATCGGCTATCCCTATCCGCAGCGCGGCGGCCCGCAAGCGCTGTTCGACGTATGGAATTCTGAATATGAGTTTCTGTACGGCGAGGCCGCACAATCATCCCGTTACATGATGCTGAGTCTGCAAACTTGGGCGGTCGGTCGGCCGGCGCCCCTGCAAGCACTTGGACAATTCATTAAACGTGCGAAACGCGACAATGACACTCAATTCACGCGCTGCTCTGAGATCGCCGAGTGGTGCAGTAACCGTGTCGCCAAACGGAATTAGGCCGCCAATGTGGACAGAGCTAGCACGCCCAAAACCAGGAAGATGGCCGGCGGGGGTTCGCCTTCCGATCATTGTTAGTGTTCATCATCAATCGGAAGAGGCGGCCGTCGAATTCGATGACGGGCGTGCCGATCCCTTTGACTATAGCGAACGTCAATATGGCGGTCGGCGCGGCGCGTGGCGACTTCTCGACGTGATGACCAAGCATAATATTCTGGGGACCTGGATCGTCTGCGGCGCGACGCTCGAGAAGTACCCGGCGATATCGCGCGAAGCGAGGAAGTTGAAGCACTCATTCGGGGGGCATACCTACGCGCACGAAATGATGTGTAATTACCCGCCCGAAGAGGAACTCGGACTAATCAGAAAGACTGTGAGCGTATTCGAAGATGTGCTCGGCGAGCGATTACGCGGCTGGCGGACCTGCTTTGCCAGTCACCACACCATTGATCTTTTGCTCGAGCACTTCTCCTTCGAATGGGACGCCAGCCTGTGGAATGACGATTTGCCCTACATGATCGAGGGCCATGGCAATAAGCTTCTCGAAATACCATTCTCGCAATACGGCGACGCGGCACTGGCAATCCAGATCACCAATCCAGCGCCCGTCAATCCGTTCTGCACTTGGCATACTAACACGCCGAGCTTCATTGCGAACGCTCTGCGCGCGCAGTTCAATGCGTTGTACGAACGCGGAGCCAATCGGCCAGTGCTCATGCCACTGTCAGTGCACGATTTTATTTTCGGCCGTCCGTCACGCGCGAAAGTTCTCGACGAGTTCATCGCCTTTGCCAAGGAGCATGAGGGCGTCGTGTTTACAACGCATGACGAAGTGCGGAGCTGGTGTTTGAAGAATTACGCTTAGGGGCGTGGTGTAGAAATTGCATTGTGATTTCCAGCGATGATACATCGCCATCACGGGGAATGAAATGCGTTTGTTAACTTCTGTCGTTGCAATGCTATGCATCGGTGCGACGCTTATCCTACCTTCGCTCTCTGCTCACGGCGAAGAGTTTCCAAGCCGCGGCATCAAAATCATAAGCCCGCACCCGCCAGGCGTCGCTACCGACGTATTGGGGCGCGCGCTGGCGCAGAACCTTGCCGAGAGTCTGGGAGTACCGGTCATCGTGGAAGATCGGCCCGGCGCCAATGGCATTATAGCTGCGGGCACGGTCGCTAAGGCCGATCCCGACGGCTATACGATTCTGATTACGAGCGGGAGCCATATCGCTAACGCGTTCACGACGAAGAATTTACCCTTTGATGTTCTCAAAGATTTCGCGCCGGTCACGCAGCTAGCCGCGTCCTACGGTCTGGCGCTGATCACAAACCTGCCGGTGAAAAACGTTCAAGAGCTCGTCGCCTTAGCTAAGTCGAAACCCGGTCAATTAACGTACGCCACAAACGGCGTCGGCAATATTACGCATATTGCTGGATTGTTGTTCGACGCTCGGAACGGAACAAAAATGACTCCAGTTCCGTACAACACACCAAACCTGACGAACGATGTTGTGGCCGGTACAGTCGACATGACCTTCTTTTCGGCGGCCGGAGCGACGCCACTCGTGAGGGCTGGCAAGATCAAAGCCTTAGCCATCACTGGTCCGCGCCGTGATCCCGATCTCCCCGATGTGCCGACGCTTCAGGAACAAGGTTATCCTGATTTCGACGTGACCGGCTATTTCGGCCTGCTGGTGCCGGCGAATACGTCTCGCGATCGCGTCAATAAGATCGCCCAGGAAAGCGCAACGGCGATGAAAAGCCCCGATCTTCAGAAATTCCTGGCGGGATCAGGCATGTATTTCGTTGACAGCGGCCCGGAGCAATTCGCGGCCTTCCTCAAAAGGGATTACGACTACCAGGACAAGCTCATGGCGGAACTCGGCCTAAAGGTTCAATAGGGACCCAGGCGGGGGTTCATACTCCAGATCGGGCCGCCATTTTCGCGATATTTCGGGCTTTTAGTCTCGATACGTGCCGTGACTGGCGCGGACGCTGTCGCAACAAACCTGTGAACATTGCCATCGTGACGGGTCTCGGGCCCGATTTGCAAATACTGTCTGTAAGTCGAATCAGGATGGATAGATATGTCGAAGCTCATGACGAAGTCCGAACTAATCAGCCAAATCGCGGAACGTTCCCAGTTGAAGAAGAGCGACGTAAAAGGCGTCATGGAGACGCTTGCGGCTGTTGGTTACAAGGAATTGAAGAAGAACGGCTCCTTTCTTGTTCCGGGCTTTGCAAAATTTGTCGTCATCAAAAAGCCAGCAACAAAAGAGCGTAAGGGCATCAATCCCTTCACTAAAGAGCCGACCGTATTCAAGGCCAAACCCGCGCGAAAAATTATCAAGGCGCGTCCCGTCAAGGCAGCCAAGGACGCAGTGTGAAACGGCGCCAATAGATCCGAATTATGTGCGAAGGCGACATTTTAGATCGAGCGAGCGGCAGCTCGGAGTCCGTTCGTCTGGAACGCGGCATGCTACAATCAGCTCGCGTAGGAATAACTGATTAAGTAAGTAGAATTTCCATCCAAGTCGCTTGTCTGCCTTGTTCCACTCGCTAAGAAATTCGCCTTTCTTAGCCAGTTGGTTTGACGCGAAAGCACTGAGCGCTGAGCGACGAGCCCGCCGAGTTTGGCGAAATCGCGGCATCGCGTCTGGCTTCGGCCTTCAATATTCTCTTTGAGGATCGATAGCGTTCAATAGACCCTGGCCAGCAACGAGATGTTGGGCGTTCTTGAACGCCAGATCGAGAGTCTTTGGCAGATATTCATCCTCATCATCGGAGGTGACGTGCTGCATCACGATGAGACAATCCGTTCGCCAGAGTGGAGAATCCGGCGGCAGCGGCTCCTGCTCGAAGACGTCGAGGATCGCACCGGATAGCTGTCCCGCGTTCAAGGCGTCGACGAGGGCTTCGTGATCAATCAGACCGCCACGCCCGATATTGATGAGGCCGGCTCCCTGTTTTATCAACCCAAGGCGCCGCCGGTCGAGCATGCGGTTGGTTTTCTGCGTCAGCGGCATCGCCAGCACGACAAAGTCAGCGCAGGCGAGCGCCGTGTCGAGATCTTCCGGCCGGAACATTTGGTCGACGCTGGGATGCGCCCCGCCGCTGCGCCTCACCCCGAGGACGCGCAATCCCAATTGGTGAGCCGCTCTGGCAAAGGCGCCACCCATGTCTCCTACGCCAATGATCAGTACAGTTTTGCCGCGTATGGCCGGAGTGAATATCTGCCGCCATAGCATTCTGCGCTGATTGCTTACGATCTGTGGGACGCGGGCATTGAGCATCAGCAGCATCATCAGCGCTGATTCCTGAATTTTCTCCGCGTGAACGCCACTGTTATTGGTCAGAACCGCGTTTGGGGGCAGCCAATCGAGCGGCAGAAGCGGTTCGATTCCAGCGCCTGTAACATGGATCCAGCGCAAGTTCGGCGCCATGCGACCGAGCGAACGAAGCGGAAAGCCGGGATTCAGCAGGACGTCATTATGGGTGACGAGACCCAGCGTCTGCGGCATCCACGATAGATCCTTCAAATCCTCACCGAAGGACGTTGATATCGCCACACCGCTGCGAGACTTAGCGTCGGCGATCAAGGCCGGCGTGATGCGAAACACCCGCGGTCGATCCGACATCGTCTCGAAATGTATCAACGGGACTGCCAACGGGTCAGCGGGAAGATTTGGCATGAGCGATCAATTCTTCCCAGCCAAGCTTTAGATGGCTGCGCAAGACGCGCTGGACCTTATCTGCAGATCCCGATCGTAGCGCCGCAACGATCTTTTTGTGATCTTCCTGCGCGCGTTTCGCCATGGCAGTGTTTTGACGGCTTATCCAGTGGCGATTAAGGAAATATTCGCGAAAGCCGCTGATCATATCGAGAAGGCGCGCCGAACCCGACGCTTCCGCGATGGTCACATGAAATTGCTGATTGATGCGAACGCGCTCCTTGAATGAAGCGGTCCGCGCATCCTTCACCAGCATATCCAGCTTGGCCAATTGTTTCGGCGTGATCCGCTTGGCGGCCAGCCGCGCAGCGCACAATTCTAGAGCCTCGCGAATATGGTAGATGTCCTCCATCTCACTCATCGTGTCGATGACTTCGACACCGCCGGTGTTGAGTTCGCGCACCAGCCAGTCGCCGATCAAACGTGAGATTGCTTCGCGCACTGGCGTGCGGCTGACTTTCAAGGCTGCCGCGACCTCAGTCTCGCGTAATCGCGTTCCCGCAGCGATTTGCTCCGACAAAATAGCTTGCCTCAGATGGCGATAGACTTGGTCGGCAACTCGATCCGGCCGCGCAACCGAAAATTGCGCGAGATGTCCCGCGTTTGCCGGTTCAACTTTCGCTTCTGTCTCTTTGATTTCGGTCCGTTCCATAGGTCAATACTGTTCGTTGTTTGATCGTGAAAAGAAAGGCGAGCAGCACGCATGCCGCCCGTTTGTGCAGCTGCAGCATAGAAGTTAAGCGCCACAAGAATTGACAACGTGTATTCTGCATGCAGGATACAGGAGTCTTTGCTTTTCGCAATCGGGGTGTTGCGACAGCAGATATGCGGTTCTGACCGATGGGCCACCGGCAGGGCTCGCATCATGCGAGTTGCGGGGTTGCCTCGGAAAGGCGTGTTCATGACGTTGAGAGTATCCCGTCGGGTCGTATTAGCCGGCAGCGGTATGTTGATCGCTGCCCCGTTCGTTCGAGGCCCGGCTTTAGCCGCGACGACGAGCCTCAAGATGGCGCTGCCGTGGATCCCCCATGGTGGCTACGCATTTCTGTTTGCAGCGAAGCAGCTCGGTTATTGGAGCGATCGCGGGCTCGACGTGCAGGTGGATCGCGGCTTCGGCTCCGGAGATACCTGCAAGCGGGTCGCGCTCGGCCAGTACGATTATGGTCTTGCTGATTTTGCGACGATGGTGAAACTCGCAGACGACGGCTTGCCGCTGGTCTGCATTGGAATGGTCGCGCATGTCTCGCAGCTCGGCATTTTGAGTCTCAAAGAGAGCAATATCACCCAGCCGAAGGATCTTGAAGGCAAGACGCTCGGTACCACGTCGGGGAGCGCCGATTATGCGTTGTGGCCGGGGTTCGTCGCCGCCACCGGAATCGACGCCGACCAAGTGAAGATCAACATTGTCGGACCGGAATTGCGGCTGCGGCTTCTGACCGATAAAAAGATCGACGCGATCGGGTCGGTCTATGGTTCGGACGCTCCGATCTTTCTGTCGCGAGGCATTCCTTACAATCTAATGCTGCATGCCAAATATGGGCTGGACATGTACAGCAATGCGATCGTCGTTCATCGCGATCGGGTTGCGAGCAGCCCGGAGCAATGCCAGGCCTTGCTCGATGGCGCCATGGCGGGGCTCAAATACAGCTTCCTCGAACCGCAAAAGACGACCGACATCCATCTG
>Ga0210396_10005579_pt1 | contig 12143 bp, 12 predicted proteins | sample IncBWH17OmetaG_FD_155466 | JGI IMG/M metagenome (GOLD analysis project Ga0210396, IMG submission 155466) | Forest soil microbial communities from Barre Woods Harvard Forest LTER site, Petersham, Massachusetts, United States - Inc-BW-H-17-O ...
GAGAGGCGGCAATATTGGAATTTGCAGTTCTCCAGAAAAGGGAAAGCCGCGTCCAAGGTCTAATTTTCGCCTTGACGATGGCGACAAAGGTAGGGATCTTCCGGGCTCTTCACCAAGAGAACTCATTATGGCTAGAGAATGCAGTATCACAGGCGCCAAACCTTCGAAGGGTCACGTGATTCACCGGCGCGGGATGGCCAAGAAAAAAGGGGGGGTTGGTCAACACGTCACCGCCAACACGCCCAGATTGTTCACCCCGAATCTGAAAACGAAACGGATCTGGGTACCGGAACTCGCTCGTTTTGTGACTGTAAAGCTCAGTGCCCGTGCCTTGAAAACAATCAGCAAGAACGGTGCTTTCAAGACCTTGAAGAAGGCCGGTCTGGTCTAAAACGATTTTTGCGTTATTTGTAAGGGCGTTCCGGTGGCGGCTAATGTCCTGTCCCCGAAATAGCGAAGCAGCATGTATTTCGGGGACAGAACACCAGCGCGTCAATTAATCCTTGGCCTGATTCTTTGTGGGCTAGATGACACTTTTTCTTTCTTTATATGACCCCGAGAAAAGTGATCCCTGTCAGCGTCCTCACCGGATTCCTCGGTGCGGGCAAAACGACTTTGCTCAATTACATTTTGAAAGAGCAAACCGACTACCGGTTCGGAGTGATTATCAACGAGATTGGCGAGGTTGGGATAGACGGGAAACTTGTCGAGACACAAACCGAAGATGTGGTGGAGCTAAGCAACGGGTGCATCTGTTGCACTGTTCGGAAAGATCTGGTCAAAGGTGTTCAGAAGCTGCTGAAGAGGGACCAGCTCGATTACATCCTGATTGAAACAACGGGGGTCGCAGATCCCGGCCCGGTCGCACAGACGTTTTTGAACATCCCTCAACTTCAGCAGTTCGCCCGCCTTGATTCGATCATCACGGTCGTCGATGCGGAAAACGTTTCAGCGCAACTCAGAGAAGCCGAGGTTGCTCGCGAACAGATCGCCTTGGCGGACTTCATCTTGATCAACAAAGTTGACCTGGTGAGTGGGGAGGATCTCGCGGCTCTTGAACGGCAGATTCTAGAGTTGAACCCGCACGCGCGCGTTTTCCACACCGAGCGGTCTCGCGTGAATCTAAAGCAACTCCTGGATCTAAACGTTTTCGATCTAGATCGAAAACTTTCGGTGGCACCCGCTTTTCTGGACGAACTGAAGCAAAGCAATCACTCGGATATCACCTCGTTCTCTTTCAGCTTCGATCAACCGTTCGCCATCGAGCGATTGGAATTGGAGCTGCAGGAACTCTCTGAGAGGTCGAAAGTGTACCGTTCAAAGGGCATTCTCTGGATCGAAGGGACGCCGCGGCGCGCGGTTTTTCACGGAGTCAACAATCGTTTCACGATCTACTGGGATCGGCTCTGGGAGAAGGAAGAATCTCGGTTGAGTCAGCTGGTGTTCATCGGCAAAGATCTTGATCGATCGGCCATCGAGAAGGCATTGAGACGGTGCTTGGGCTAAATTCAGAATTCAGGAGTCAGGAGAGCCAGGAGTCGCAGGAGGTCAGGAGCACCCTACGGGCGAGGGCGCGTTAAGATTTGGGAAGAAACTGGCGCTCAGCCGAACCAAGAGGAGACGCTGGACTCTCATCTTCTTCCAATTTGACAAAAAACTTGGCTCCTTGGCTCCTCCTTTGGCTCAAAGCTCCGGGAAATCTGCGGCAGAAGATCGCAACAATTCGCGCTGGCTTGCGACCAATTGCTGGATCCCTGTTTCCCCCAGGGCGATCATCTGGTCGAGCTCGCCTCTGGAAAAGGTCGATTCCTCGCCTGCGCCCTGCACTTCGACGAAAGCACCATTGCTGGTCATGACCACGTTCATATCTACAGCCGCGTTCTTATCCTCTTCATAGTTCAAATCCAGGAGCAGTCGTCCGTCGACCGCGCCGACGCTCACGGCAGCCACCAGACAACGTAACGGCCAACGCGTAATCTGCCCACGCGCTCGCAGTGCGACGCACGCCAGTGCAACCGCGACAGAAGCGCCGGTAATCGATGCGGTCCTGGTCCCGCCATCGGCCTGGAGGACATCGCAATCGACCCAAAGTGTGCGCTCTCCAAGGGCGTCGAGATCCACCGCAGCCCGAAGAGCCCGTCCAATCAAGCGCTGAATCTCAATGCTTCGACCGTCCAGCCTCCCTTTGGAAACGTCGCGAGGACGACGCGTTAGGGTCGAGTAAGGGAGCATGGAATACTCGGCCGTAATCCAACCACCACTGACACCCTGCTCTTTCATCCATCTTGGGACAGACGGTTCCACCGTCGCCGCGCAAACGACTTGAGTATTTCCGGTGGCGATTAAAACAGACCCATCCGCGTTTGGAGCAATCCCAGGCGTGAAACGCAGCGGTCGCAGTTGATCGTTCGAGCGCCCATCAGGCCTCACAGCGAGCATTGGTGAGTCGGATTTATTTGTCATGGTGGTTGACGACCCGGACATCAGAGACTCGGACAATGCGGCTGTCAAGATTCAGAATTCAGGAGTCAGGATTCAGGATTCAGGAGCCAGGGTCAGGCGGGAATGGCGCTTCTAAGTTAAGGGCTCTTTGCGACTTCAACTGCCCAAAGGGGTTAGAGAACTCAGAAGCCCAGGGTTCCAACCCGGAAGGTAAGCCGGGACGCCTTACTTACGACCGCCGGCGAACCGGGGTGTTTGATTACCCCTTCTGTCTCAGGATGTCCCGCCTATCCGCCGTAACTAAGGCGTCTCGCCTTACCTCTCGGCCTAAACAACTCAGAATGTTCAACTCCGACGGCGCCTTCGGCCTTCGGGCGGAGAAACAACTCAAAGATTTCCTTAACTTAGAAGCGCCATTCGGGTCAGACGATTTAAGGAGGGCGAACGTTTTGACGTGCAAAACAAAGAGTAAAGGTTTGAATCGAGTTCAAATGGTAATAACTCCCCAACATTGACAAGAACGAATCCGCAGATCCATTCCCTGACTCCTGAATCCTGACTCCTTCTTCCAATGATTTCTATTCGAGTTCCGGCGTCGACGACAAATCTGGGTCCCGGGTTTGATTGCCTGGGGATTGCTCTGCAGCTTTGGAATCGAATAACGCTCGAGATCGGCCGGAGCGAGAGCCCTCTTCCCGAAATGGTCTCGCAAGCCGCAGAGCTGTTTTTTAGTCATACGGGCGAGACGCCATTTCCGTTCAAGTTCTCCATTGAAGGCGATGTCCCTCAGGCGCGGGGGCTCGGCAGCAGTGTCACGCTTCGGGTGGGAACTCTGATGGGGTTGGACCGAATCACCAAAAGGGGCCTGGCCAAGGAAGAGCTTTGCGCTCTGTGCGCGGAATTGGAGGGTCACCCGGACAACGCCGCTGCGGCTCTTTTCGGCGGGTTTACGATCGTCACGAAGACGACCAACAAGATCGCGCGTTTCAATGTCGATCCGGGACTCAGGTTTGTCTTGTTCATCCCGAATTTCGAAGTGAAAACCAGCGACGCGAGGACGGTGGTGCCGGCCAGTTTCTCGCGGCAGGACGTGGTCGAGAACCTTGGGAATGCCAGCCTGGTCGCTGCCGCATTCGCTTCCAGGGAGTACGCACATTTGCGCGGTGCTTTCGTCGACCGGCTTCATCAGCCATTTCGTGAAAAATTTGTGCCGTTTCTTTCCAAATTGCTCGGAACCGCAGCTGACGCAGGGGCTTTAGGAGGATTCCTGAGCGGCTCGGGATCCACCGTGGCATGTCTTACACTTTCGGATGGCAAACAGGTAACCTCCGCCTTGGAAGCGATGGCAATTGAAGAGAGTGCCAAAATCTTGATCGTGAGCGCCGACAACGATGGGGCGCGCATCCTCTCAAACAATTGAGCATGCGGCGGAGACTGGATGAGCTTGAACAATATGCAATCGAAGTCATCCTCGATAAGACGCACGGTTTCCGGGCAGCACTATTGCGGATTGCGCTGCGGGTTCTCTCGTTCCTCTACCTGGCGATCGTTCAAGTTCGTCTCTACTTGTATCGCAAGAGAATTCTAAAAGAACGGCAACTCGGGTGTCTGGTCATCAGTATCGGCAATCTGACAGTCGGCGGAACTGGGAAGACCCCGGTGGTCGAGAAATTTGCCAGGGCGCTCCAGAAAGGGGGCCGTCGAGTAGCGATTTTGAGCCGCGGGTACAAGAGCGTCGATCGACGACGTAAAAAAAATCTGTGGGAAAGTTTCCTGACCCAAGGGTCGGATATTCCGCCGAGAGTCGTTTCCGACGGAAAAAGCGTGTTGCTGGACTCAGCGACGGCAGGCGATGAACCGTATATGCTCGCCACGAATCTCCGGGGAGTAGCGGTTGTTGTCGACAAGGATCGGGTGAAGGCCGGGTTGCATGCCCTCAAAAAACTCGACGTTGACACCCTGCTGCTAGACGACGGTTTGCAATACCTTCACCTCAAACACCGTCTGGATATTGTCCTGATCGATCGCCAGGCACCCTTCGGCAACGAGTATCTGTTGCCGCGAGGTACTTTGCGGGAACCACCGCGGAACCTGCGACGGGCAAGCTACATTTTCATCACGAAATGCAACGGCGAAGCAAACGACGACCTGATTCAGCGAATCCGGCGATACAATCGGACGGCGGAAATTATCGAGTGCCGTCACCGGCCTCTCTATCTCAGGCACGTCTACAAGGATGAACAATTGCCGCTCGACTATCTCAGAGGGCTCTATATTGGCTCGCTGTGCGGAATTGCCGCGCCCGAGAGCTTCGAGGATGGTCTTCAGAACCTGGGAGCGAAAATTGAATTATCGCGCCATTTCGCAGATCACCATCGTTACGCAGAAAAGGAGTTGAGCCAGTTTCTGCAACGATGCGTTCGCCGAGATGTGAGCGCGGTCATCACCACGGAGAAAGACGCCGTTCGTTTTCCGGTGATCGATCCACTCGAGGTTCCTATTTACTATTTAAGAGTGGAAATCGAGATACTCAGCGGCCAGGAGACTTGGGAACACTGCGTGCAACGAATCTGTACGCCCCCCACCCTGGTCTCGCCCGAAAATTATTTTCAATAACCGCAGATATTTCATTGGCATCGCTTTCCGAAAAACGGAATCTGCTTCGAAATTTCTTCGCTTTAAACGAATAGACATCCAGATTGTCTGACTGAAGAACTTCGCCATGGCATCGCGGCAAACCAAACTGAAAATCGGGATCGTCGGCGCCGGAACCGTTGTCAAGGACCGTCATCTACCGGCGCTCAAAAAAATCCCGGACGTTGAGATTGTCGCCGTGTGCAACTCGTCTTACGAAAGCTCTGAAGCGTGTTGTCAACAATACATCCCGGAAGCGACGCCCTACGCCAATTGGGCCGAACTGGTCGCGGACCCGGATATCGATATCGTCTGGATCGGCACCCCGCCCTATCTGCATTCCACCATCGCGATCTCCGCCCTTGAAGCAGGCAAACATGTCTTCACGCAGGCACGGATGGCGTTGAATCTTCCTGAAGCCGAGGAAATGTTTGCCGCCTCTCAGCGGAATCCGCATCTGGTCACGATGGTGTGCCCACCACCTCACGGGATGCGAGGGAATCTGTTCGTGCAGAAATTGCTCGCGGAGAATTATCTCGGGGAACCACACCATTTGCGGCTCCACAGTCTTTCCGGAACCTATATCGATCCGGACGCCCCACCCCATTGGAGACAGCGCGATGAACTATCGGGATTGAACGTTTTGACGCTCGGGATCTATGCGGAGGTCGTTCAGCAATGGTTTGGCCCTATTACGGAAGTTTTCGCCCATCAAAAGACCATTAACCCGGTTCGGCACGGGTACGAAATCCGGATTCCGGATATGGTGATTGTTCTTTGCAAGTTCGAAAACGGGATGGAAGGGGTGATGGAGTTCAGCGGAGTTGCCCCGTTCGAGAACTCGGATCGGCTTCAGGTCTTTGGAAGTCAAGGGATGCTCACCTACGATTTCAGCTCGGATCGGATCACCGGAGGCCGACTGGGAGAAAAAAACGTCGCGGACATCGAGATACCGCCCGAGTTGGAGCAACGTTGGCGGGTGGAGGAAGACTTTATTGCCGCGGCCCGATCCCCGGCCAGCATTCAACCTCAGCCTAGTTTCGCGCAGGGCCTGCAGTACATGCGCGTAGTCCAGGCTGTCGCCGACTCCGTCGCCCTGGGAAGCGAAATCCAGTGTAGCGCAGAAACCGAAGATCAGAAGTAAAGCGCCGCTTTATTCTTCAGGCCGAATTTCCAGGCTCGTTATTCCGCAATTCCACTGCGGTCGGAACCATGATCGCGTCGCGCATCCCGTGAACTATTTTTTTGTCCGCCGGCACAATTGTGGCCAGTGCCCCACCGAGACGGACTTCATGGTCCGACAAAACAAAATAGTAAGGGCATAGACGGACTCGCCCAATCAGGGTCTCTATCGAATTGGTGGCCGGATTGTAATACGGTTGTTCGACGAGGTGACCTTTGAAAAACTTCTGCAGAATGAAAGGACCACGGTGGAAAGAAGTAATCGCTTCTTCGATGCAATCTGACCATTCCCTTTGGGGAAGGTCCTGTCCGACATAGACTCCGCGACTGCCCCAGGCCAACTCCGAAAATCCGCTCACTTTCAAAACAAATTCCCGCTGCCGCTGACTGAACTTCTTCAATTCGCGCCAGTCCTGAATTTCCAGGGCGGGGATCACAGCGTGATGCGGCACCGGCGCCGGATCGATGATCCAGGTCTGAGGAATCAGAGATTTCAATTTTGACCAATGACTCGCCCGCAATTCGCGCCGCCAAAATTTCTGCAGAGGTCTCGACCAGAAGAGGCCGAACCAAAGCTTCTCTTCCAGATAAGGTTTAAGCGGCGGAGTAATGCGAAGACTGCCTGATTCAGCCGCTTCAATCAACGAGTCTCTGGAGGGAAGATTCGGAAGATCAAACATTTCAAAGAACCGATAGAGCGCCTCCGGAGCCCGAAAATCCCAGGTCTCAGCCTCCGCCACGCTCCATCGTGCCCCATATCTGGCGGTCAATTGGTCGCATAACCATTCCATTTCCGGCCGATACGTCGCGGATTCTTTCGAGACCGTGATCACGCCCGTCGGTAGGATCGAATGAAATCCATTGACCATTCCATCACCCCCTCCCAGCACGTCGAAGCCAAGTTCACGGTATGTTTGGTTCAACCATCCGGTAAGGCCAATACCCCCGGGCACCGAATCGAGCTCTGAAATCGCGTACCCGCCCTCGGTTAGAATGATATCGGGTCGAATGACTCGCGGAATTTCCCAACGAAACCTTCTGGAAACGTCGACTAGCCCGGCCGGTTTTCCCGCATCCAGGTAGCCCGCAATCCAAGGAGGCTGTTTACCTTTTACGCTGAGGTGATAGAGCAAATTGGACGCTTTGACAAATTTGAGCAACCAATGCCCGAGCCGTTCCAGTTCGTCCGCAAATTGCGCACTGATCAAAAATGGTTGCGGCGAGATCAGCCACTCCTTGTGCGCGAACAATCCTTTTTCGGGAAATCGTTCGCGAACGCGTTGAATGCGCTCTAGAGCGACGGAGTAATCCATTTATTCTCCTACGCTAACAACTTGAGCGCGCGGCGAACCAGTTCTTCGGTATCGATCTCTTCCGTTTTCGCCCGGGAAAAAATCTCGCGCACGGTTTTTTGCGCTTCAACTTGTTTAAAACCCAAAGAAAGGAGCGCAAGAACTGCATCGTTCCCCTTGGTTTGTTGATCGTTCCGACCGGAAGCAGCCAACTCCCAGGCCGCAGCGACTCCAACCTTGTCTTTCAATTCTAAGATAATTCTTTCGGCGGTTTTCTTACCGAGCCCGCTGATTTTCGACAACGCGTTGGTATCCCCGTTCACCACGGCGGCCTTGAACTGGCCGACACTCATCCCACTTAGCACGGCTAACGCGAGCTTTGGTCCCACACCCGTGACATGTTGAACAAGAAGACGAAATAGATCACGCTCAGCCGCGGTGACAAATCCAAACAGCAAGTGGGCGTCCTCTCGCACAACGAAATGAATCAACAATTTCAAGCGACCTCCGACCGCCGGTAAATGCTCAAAGCTTGAGAGCGGGATTTGAACGAGGTATCCAACGCACTGAACGGAGATGACTACCTGCGTCGGCAACGCCTCAACAAGTTCGCCATCGAGAAAGGATATCATGATGCTGAATAGAAGTACGCGAGAGGCAGGAAACTGCAAATTCAACCGCCGAATAGTGCTGCTGTTCTTCTTGACGGTCGCCGCGGTGCTTCCAGCAAACGCCGATCAATTTGTCGTGATCCTGGACCCTTATTTCTACCGGTCGCCCATCACCATACCCATCGAAGGAACAAAGGAAACCGTTCTGGCGTATTACCGAGTGGTCGACAGCGAGACGCTTGCCCCTGCCAAGCCACAGGAAGTGGTGGAACAGGACCGATCCGCGCCGACCCGAGAGACACTCGATCAGGCGCGTCGGCTTCTCAGAATGGTCAGGCCGGCAATCATCAGAGACTCCCATGAAGTGATTACCGCCCTCCGCGCCGAGAGTTCTGATCCCACGTTGTCTTCAATCCTGCTTTTGCCGGATCTCGGCAACCGCTATGCAGATTTGCTCGGACCCGACTGCTACTTTGCAGTTCCGAATCGCCGAACGATCTTCTTTTTTCCTCGATTGGCGACAGACATCCAATCCTTTGCCCCGTTGGTGCATAGCCTGTACCACAACGATCCCTGGCCGATCTCGACGGAGATTTTTGAGATTGCGAACGGACGCCTCCGTGTCTGCGGACGTTTTAGCGATGATTTTTGATTGTGAAGCTCTTTCATTCTCTCTTCGTCAATCGAAGTTTTCGTCCGGTGATAAAAGGCCGAAATTTTCTGAACCATATTTGGAAATCCGCAAAATGGGCGCCAAAAAGGACCTGCGTAGTTCCCTTTATACAATTCAATCCATGAAGCCCCTCGTTAGCATCGCTGTAGCCATCACCGCCCAATTGGCCCAGACGCTGGCAGCCGTATGCGTGGCTGCTTCCTTCCTCATTCAACCCGCCTCAGGCTGCACCGGCCTCGGCATTGAAGCCAACGACGGTGGTATTGTCACCGGACGCACCCTGGAATTCGGCGCAGATCCGCAGTCACAGATTGTCGTCTTTCCTGCCGGCACGGAATTCGTCGGCACGGTGCCCAAAGGAACCGGCCCGCAGTTCAAAAGCAAATACGGATTTGCCGGTGCCAACGGCTTCGGTGTCCAAAATGCAATGATCGACGGTCTGAACGAGCAGGGACTGTCTGTCGGCTGTTTTACTTCCCCGGTTGTGCGAAATACATGGAGGCAACCCCGCAAAATAATGCGATCGGTCTCGCTCCTCGCGCTTTATCCGCATCGCCACCTATCTGCAAAATCTCCCGCCTCAAGAGACGACGGCAAAGGCGGTAAAGACGGCCTTCCATCTGCTGAACAACTTTGACCTGCCTCCCGGATCAAATAGTCCGCCTTCCGGGACATCAGAGAGCTATTCCGACTACACGTCATGGACGTCGGTGAGCGACCTGAAGAATCTACAATTTTATTGGAAAACCTTCGGTGACCAACGCGTGCGCTTCATTGATCTGAAAAAGGTCCTCGTGAAGTCCGGCTCCAAACCCCTTACCATGGCCATGGGCGACCAGAGCCAAGAGGACATGGGCGATCAGTTAAAGTAGTTCGGGGACAGGACACTAGATTGGCGCTCAACTTCGTAAGGCCTTGACCAAATCGTCATCGATGCGGCCAGTTACAGGCAGCCCGTTGCGAGCCTGGAAAGATCGAATTGCGCTCCGGCTCTCCGGGCTCAGGACGCCATTAATGGGACCTCGATAGTAGCCACGCCGGGCGAGTGCGGCTTGAACCGCGATCGTAGGGGAAGAGCGGGCATCACCCGTTCGGTAGTTCGGATTGCCATAGTACGAAGTACCACCGTACGGATTGCCGTAGTACGAAGTGCCGCCGTACGGATTGCCGCCGTATGGATTGCCACCGTATGGATTCCCGTAGTACGCATCGTAACCGTAGTACGGACCTGGGTAATAGTAAGGGTAATACGGATAACCCCAATCCCACCACCACGGGTACCCGTAGAAACCGAAACCGGGACCAAAAAAACGGCCACGCCCGTGAAAGTTTCCAAAACGGCCGCCGCGAAAGCCTCCAAAACGCCCGCCGCGAAAGCCTCCGAAACGACCCCCGCCGTGAAAGCCTCCGCCGCCATGAAACGCGCCTCCGCCGTGACCACCACCTCCTCCACCGCCGCCCCCGCCGTGAGCGACACCTTCGGGCGTCGAAGCGAATAAACCGATAGCGACAATACCTACCAGGAGAAACTGCGACTTCATCATAGCCAGCCCTCTCTTATTAAAATGATCGCCTATTTGCCGCAGATCTCCATTGAAATTTCGACATTCAAGCCTGAAAGAGATCACTTTTTTTTACTCGGACTCTTTAACGAATTTCGTTCTCCTTTTTGCACAACTGCAAGGTTGAATTCGGCGGCAATCACGGACTGATTTCATGAAGCTGAGGCCAGAACGTGCAATGTTTGGAACGACCCGAACCATCCAACCCCAACTAAATAAATGGAATACCTCAACCTCGGTAAAACAGGTCTCAAGGTCTCCCGTATCTGTCTCGGTTGCATGACTTATGGGGCGCCCGCGGGGGGCGAACCCAAGCCTGGCAGTCACGCCTGGGCGCTTAACGAAGAAGAAAGTCAGCCTTACCTTCGCCAGGCGCTCGACCTCGGAATCAATTTCTTTGATACCGCGAATGTCTATTCAACCGGCGCGAGCGAAGAGGTGCTGGGGAATTTCCTTAAAACAAATGCCCGCCGCGAAGCCGTTGTCGTTGCGACAAAGGTGTACGGCTCGATGCGCGACGAGCCGAATGGCAGCGGACTCTCCCGTAAAGCCATCTTTCACGAACTGGAAGATAGCCTCCGTCGTTTAAGGACCGATTACGTAGATCTTTACCAGATCCATCGATGGGATTACAACACGCCGATCGAAGAAACGCTGGAGGCGCTACACGACACCGTCAAATCCGGCAAAGTTCGTTATATCGGCGCCTCTTCCATGTTCGCATGGCAATTCACCAAATCGCTTTATCTGGCCGATCTCCACGGATGGACCCGTTTCGTTTCTATGCAGAATCATTACAATCTGCTCTATCGTGAAGAAGAGCGCGAAATGATGGGGCTCTGCCAGTCCGAAGGGATTGGCGTCATTCCCTGGAGCCCGCTCGCGCGAGGCCGTCTCACCCGTTCATGGCAAAGTGAAAGCACGAAGCGTTTCGAGACTGATCAGTTTGGCAAAACTTTGTATTCGCAAACCGAAGAAGCGGATCGTCGAGTGGTCGATCGTTTAGGTGAGATCTCCGATAAACGCGGGGTTTCCCGTGCGCAGGTCGCGCTTGCCTGGATGCTTGGCAAACCGGCTGTGACGTCACCGATCGTTGGCGCTACGAAGTTGCAACACCTTAAAGACGCAGCGGCATCCACCTCGATTCGGCTGACAACAGAAGAGATTCAATCGCTCGAGGAACCGTATACGCCGCATCCGATTTTGGGTTTTAGTTGAGCACGAAATCGGGTTACACACAGGCACGTTTGTGGTGCAGCTCATTGTTAACGACGGCTTTCTCAACAGCCTCCCGGCAACAGCCGAGATTGGGTAGTAAGCCAGCAGACATCGCTGGTCGCGCAAATCCAAGAAAGGCAAGGGGTTATTGCAACATTACCGAATGACGCTTTTAAGTTCACGGGGGCTAGAGCGCTTATTTCCCTCGAGTTGAACGCCGTACTCCTTAGCATCGAGAAGCACGATTACAGGGCGGCGCTCCTGGTGCTCCAAACCGTCATTCTTCCTCAGGCCAATGGGTGCGACAAAATCGGGAAACCGGACAACAATGATTCGATTACGAACTGCCCGGACCAGAGTGAGTTTTGTCCCGCCCTTCTCAACATTACGGCGGATGTTTAGGCCTTAGTGCCACCAGGGTCGTAATTGGTGTTGGTGGTGGGTAAGCTGTATCGCCAGTGATTTTTGCGCATCGGTCTTAGTGGCGCACCACATTTGGTGCAACGACCCGTGAACTAGGGAAAATCCT
>Ga0210396_10005580_pt1 | contig 12143 bp, 6 predicted proteins | sample IncBWH17OmetaG_FD_155466 | JGI IMG/M metagenome (GOLD analysis project Ga0210396, IMG submission 155466) | Forest soil microbial communities from Barre Woods Harvard Forest LTER site, Petersham, Massachusetts, United States - Inc-BW-H-17-O ...
GCGAGCTCTTTGTACCTACGTAAACTTTCCCACCACGGAATTTCTGGAACTGCCGTTTCTGGATTTGTTCTGCTTCAATGTGTATCTCGAATCAAAGCCGAAGTTCGAAGCCTATCTGGCACGCTTGCAAAGTCTGGCGGGCGATAAGCCGCTATTGATGACCGAAATTGGTTTGGACAGCGGGCGCAATGGCGAAGAACAGCAAGCGCGCTCTCTCGCCTGGCAGGTGCGCAGTACATTTGAAGGAGGCGCTGCCGGCATATTTGTTTTTTCCTGGACCGACGAATGGCACCGTGGAGGCTGCGATATCGAGGATTGGAATTTTGGGCTCACCCGCCGTGACCGGAGCCCGAAAGCGGCATTGCCTGCGGTGCAGCATGCATTCAACCAGATACCATTCTCTTCCGACACAGAGTGGCCCAAGATTTCTGTTGTCGTGTGCACATACAACGGCGGCGCCACGCTGCGGGAAACTTTCCGCCATCTCCAGCGCCTGAACTATCCCGATTTTGAAGTGATCGTAGTCGACGATGGTTCCACCGATGGCGGAGCTGATGATGCCGAAGCTTACGGCTATCGTCTCATCCGTACTCCGAATGCTGGACTCAGCAGCGCCCGCAACACCGGACTACACGCGGCGAACGGTGAGATCGTCGCGTACCTGGACGACGATGCGTATCCGGATACGGATTGGCTTAAGTATCTGGCAATAACTTTTCTGCGCGGAGATTATGCGGGTGTTGGTGGACCGAATATTCCTCCGCCTGGTGATGGTTGGATTGCCGACTGCGTGACCAATTCTCCGGGCGGTCCCATCCATGTGCTGCTGACCGATCGTGAGGCTGAACACATTCCCGGCTGCAACATGGCCTTCCGGAAGTCAGAACTGCTGGCGGTGGGTGGTTTCGATAACCGCTTTCGGACCGCTGGCGACGACGTCGATATTTGTTGGAGCCTGCAAGAGGCGGGATGGAAGCTGGGTTTCAGCCCCGCAGCAGTCGTCTGGCATCACCGCCGCAACTCGATTCGACGGTATTGGAAGCAACAGAAAGGCTATGGACGCGCGGAAGCTCTGCTGGAGCAGAAGTGGCCGGAAAAATACAACGCTGCCGGCCATGTGTCCTGGGCGGGCAGAGTGTACGGCAATGGATTTTTCACCGTGATTCCGCGTGCGGGACGAATCTACAGCGGAATGTGGGGCTCGGCTCCCTTCCAGCGTCTCTATCAACCAGTGCCGGGAACTTTGTCAGGGCTGATTTTGATGCCCGAATGGCATTTGATCGTGGCTCTGCTGAGTGTTTTGACTCTGCTCGGCCTGAGTTGGAAACCGCTGTTTATCGCGGCCCCGCTGCTGCTGACTGCATTTGGCCTCCCGTTGGTTCACGCCATTTCGAGCTGTTTGCACGCACGCTTTCCTGACGCCCCGAAAAGCCGCATGGCGGCGCTGCGCAGTCGCAGCGTTATCGCTTGGTTCCATCTGCTGCAGCCGATCGCACGGTTGGTGGGACGAGTCCGGTGGGGCCTAACGCCGTGGCGGCGCACGACTGTAGCGATCCTCTCCATGCCGACGACGTATTTTCTTACCCTCTGGAGTGAGATTTGGCGTTCTGCGGAACAGCGAATGTATGACCTGGAGGCTTCCTTAAAAGCACGAGGTGCCGTAGTCCACCGCGGTGGCGGCTTTGACCATTGGGATCTCGAAGTCTGCGGCGGCCTGCTTGGATCCGCGCGTTTGAAAATGGCGGTTGAGGAACACGGCCGAGAACGGCAATTGGTGCGGCTGCGTATTTGGCCTCGCTTTAGTTTGATCGGTTTCGCTCTGGCAGCGGCCCTCGGAGCACTGGCATTCGCGGCGGAACACGCGCATGCCGGGATCGCTTGCTACTTTCTTCTGGTTGCTGCCGTTTTGCCTTTGCTTCTGTCCCTGCGTGATTGTGGCATAGCCGTTGGCCTGATTCGTAAGGTCGGCGGCGATCACGCATTCCAGGAAGGTAGAAGCCTCCCCCCAAAAAAGGCGGGTCTACGGGACGCACGCCCCGCTATCCCGCCTTATTTGGAAAATGTCCGAGATTAAGGACGATGAATTGCAGTACGTATCTGGCGGTTTGTACATTTTCCCGGCGTCGTCCACCGAGGAATCGTGGCGGGCGCGTCATTAGTCTGCTTGTGCTCGTAACCACTCTGCCGGCGTTCTCGCAATCGATCCAAGCGCCGCCCAAGAAACCAGCGGTGCAAATGGTTCAAGTGCGGACAGTACAGATTCCGCATGTATCCCAGCCTCCACGGATTGAAGACTTCATCGAAGGAGCATCCCGCGAAGCTGAAACCATGATCGATGATTTCCGGCAACTGGAGCCGGCCGACGGGGTACCGGTCAGCGAAATAACCACAGCCTACCTTTCCTATGACGCCAAGAACCTCTATGTTGTCTTCGTATGCGACGACGAACCCGACAAGATTCGCGCCCACATGTCCAAACGCGACGACATCGATGACGACGACCAGGTACGAATTTATCTCGACACATTCCTCGACCATCAACACGCCTACATCTTCGGAACCAACCCACTCGGTGTTCAACTTGACGGCACGGTAATTGAAGGCCACGACGCCGATTTCACATTCGACACGTTGTGGTATTCGAAGGGCCGGTTGACCGACAAAGGATACGTGGTTTGGATGGCGCTTCCATTCGCCAGTTTGCGTTTCAAGAATGCGTCCCCGCAAACTTGGGGGATCGCATTAAGCAGGGTCGTCACTAGAAACAACGAGACAGCATACTGGCCTTATATAAGCCGACAGACTGACGGCTTGCTGCAACAAATGGGAACCGCTCATGGAATGGAGAGGATTTCGAGTGGGCACAATATTCAGATCGTTCCGTACGCCACGCTCACTCAGGCAACTTTGCCGAACGCCACCTATAGTGACTTACAAGACCATGCGCAAGGGCGCGTGGGTTTCGATTCGAAAGTCGTGTTGCATCACTCTCTGACTCTTGACGCTATGGTCAATCCAGATTTCAGCCAGGTAGAAACGGATGATCCTCAGGTCACCATCAACCAGCGCTACGAAGTTTATTACCCAGAGAAGCGGCCTTTCTTCAACGACAATGCAAATTACTTTCAAACGCCGATTGATCTTTTTTTTTCGCGCCGTATTCAGGACCCGGAGTTCGGCGTTCGCCTGACCGGGCAGGTGGGAGATTGGACGCTGGGCGCATTGGCCACCGACGATCGTGCTCCAGGTGAATTGCTGCAACCCGAAGATCCGGCCTATGGCAGCCGCGCCGCAATTGGTGTGTTCCGGCTGCAGCGAAAAATTGATGACAACCTATGGTTCGGCGGTTTGGTGACCACCGACAGTTTCGGGACTACGTCCAACCGCGTGTTTTCGTTCGATACTTTCGCCCGGCTGAACCCCAACTGGACATTTAGCGGGCAGGCTGCTCGCAGTTTCAGTCACGATCCCACGGATGGCAGCGTTGACGGCGGCGCCTATTACGCGCAACTAACCGACATCGGAGAGCATTTCAGTTACTTGTCGAAATTTTCTCAGATCGGCGCAGATTTCCGTTCAGGGCTGGGATTTGTTCCACGCCTGGATGTACGTTCCGCGGAACAATATGTGGCCTATTATTGGCGCCCCGAGAACAGTAAGGTTTTAAGTTTCGGTCCTTCTTTCTCCACAACCGTTGACTGGAACACGAAGAACCAATTGCAAGATTGGTCGACGTACGGGGACTTCAAGATTGATTTTGCACATTCGACCGGCGTAACCGTCTCGCGATTTGACTCGAACGAACTGTACGAAGGCTTGTGGTTTCTTCACGGAGTGACGGGCGCGTCCATCTATAGCAACTGGTTGCGATGGCTCACCACCTACGCGTCTTACGATCAGGGCACATCCATTAACTATTCGCCGGCTGTCGGCGTCCTGCCGTTTCTCGGAAACTCCTCCGAGACTGAGGTCGGATTCACGTTACACCCCAAGCCACGACTGACCGTGGACGAAACATACTACTTCGTGAATCTGCGCACACGGGCCGATAGTCAGTATCCCGTTCCATTTCTCCCGGGGACGCACGCCGTCTATGACAATCACCTCATGCGGACAAAAGTGAATTATCAGTTCTCACGAGCTCTGTCCGTCCGGGCGATCGTTGATTACGATGCCTTGCTCGCCAACTCCGCCCTGCTCTCGAACAATCCCTACAAGAATTTGACGGGGGATCTTCTTGTGACTTACCAGATCAGCCCTGGCACTGCATTGTTCTGCGGTTACACCACGAACTATGAGAATATCAACCGCGCTCCATTCGCACCTTACGGCCTGGGTAACTTTGGCCCGCCTAACACGTTGACCGGTCGGCAATTCTTCGTGAAGATCAGTTACCTGCTTCACCTCTAGATCGTATGAGGCGTGATTGAACATAATCGTTTAAACGGTTAGCAGCCTATAAATAGGAGAATGGTAGAGATCGGCAAGTTGGTGGAATGGGGTCAGGCGATGTGTTACTTTTGCGCGATACTGCGGGCACGAGCGAGAAAAATATGAAGGACTCTCAGGACGGCCCGGCGAAAGTGGAGGTCACCCAATTGCTCCGAGCCTGGGGTGACGGGGTTGACGGCGCCCTCGAGCAGTTGGCTCCTCTGGTTGAAAACGAGTTGCACCGGATGGCACACAAGTACATGAGCCGAGAGCGGCCCGGCCAGACCCTGCAAACCACCGCGCTAGTAAACGAGGTCTACCTCCGGCTGATAGAGACTCAGCAAGTCAGCTGGCAGAACCGTGCTCATTTCTTTGCTATCTCGGCGCGGATAATGCGCCGCATCCTAACCGACTTTGCCCGCTCCCGGAATTACCTGAAAAGGGGCGGAGGCTCGGTTCACGTCTCCTGGGACGAAGCTCTGGTCGTGTCCGCGGAACCGGATGCGGACATCGTGGCCATCGATGCTGCTCTGAACTTATTGGCTGAGGTGGATCCGAGAAAAAGCCAAGTTGTGGAGTTACGTTTTTTTGGCGGACTGAGCGTCGAGGAAACTGCGGAAGTTTTGAAAATCTCTCAGCAAACCGTCATGCGCGATTGGAAGTTCGCGAAAGCCTGGCTGATGCGCGCTCTTAGCGGAGAAGCGCATGATGACTGAGCGCCTGCGGGAAATCGAACGCTTGTATCACGCCGCGCTGGAACAAGACGAATCCGAGTGTGACGCGTTTCTGCAAACAGCGTGTGCCGGGGATGAAGCTCTGCGCCGCGAAGTCGAATCACTTCTTGCTTACGGCAAGCGGTCGAATAATCTTTTCGAGTCTCCGGCTTTAGAGGCCGTAGCCAGGGCGCTGGCCAAGGACGAGAGCCACGAACGGGCTGGTGAGCTAGGTAGTGATGTCGATCGGTATCCACCGGGCAGCGCGATCTCCCACTACGAAGTGATCTCGCACCTCGGAACCGGCGGCATGGGCGTGGTTTACAAAGCCAAAGACACACGCCTGGGTCGTATCGTCGCGTTAAAATTCCTGCCCGAGCACTTTACCCATGACTCCTATGTGCTCAGCCGATTCCACCGTGAAGCCCGTACTGCCAGTTCGCTGAACCATCCCAACATCTGCACCATCCACGAAGTGGGCGAGCACGAGAGCCGCCCTTTTATGGTCATGGAGTACCTGGATGGGCAGACGCTCAAGGACTTGATCGCGGGCCGGCCGCTCGAGACCAGCAAGTTGCTGCAGTTGGCGGTTGAGATTGCGGATGGTCTGGAAGCCGCGCACTCTGAAGGCATTATTCATCGCGACATCAAGCCGACAAACATCTTTGTGACCCAGAGAGGACGCGCAAAGATCCTGGATTTCGGGATCGCCAAGCTTCAACTCCGAACACGCGTTGAGGCCGGTTTGCTCTCAGCCCGAGATCAGCAGGGGATAGGTAAAACACTTTCGTTGAATGCGGGCAGTAGCGACCCAAGCCTGACCGTTTCTGGAGCAACGGTCGGAACCGTTTCTTACATGTCGCCGGAGCAGGCGCGTGGAGAAGAAGTCGACGCTCGCACCGATCTGTTCAGTTTTGGCCTTGTGCTTTATGAAATGGCAACCGGTCAGCAGGCATTCGGCGGGAGCACGACGGCGGTAGTATTTCAATCGCTTGTGGGAGAACAGCCCAAACCTGCGGTGGAATTGAATCCCGCTTTGCCTCGCACTTTCGAGCGAATCATTCGTAAAGCGCTGGAGAAAGATCGAGCGCTACGTTACCAATCCGCGAGCGAAATGCTGGCGGACTTAAAGACTCTCAAAGAGAGTCAGCGCGTTGATGCAAGCCAGAAGCTGCGTTGGCGCTCTTGGGCGCTGGCAGCGGGAATGGTGGCCGTTTTATTGTTAGGAGTTAACTTCTACCGGCAACAGCGGTCGTTCCCGCGGCTGACTGATAAGGACACAGTTCTGCTGGCCGATTTCACCAACAAGACTGGCGATCCCGTATGGGATGAAACCCTCAAGCAGTGGTTACGAGTCGAATTGGAACAGTCGCCTTATCTGAATATCGTATCCGATGAAAATGTAAGCCGGTTGCTTCGTTATGCTGGGCGCTCGACCAATGAGAGGCTAACCCCGGAACTAGCGCTGGACTTATGCCAGCGCGCAGACAGCAAGGCCATTCTGCTGGGATCCATTTCCAGCGTAGGTAGCCATTACGCCATCGAGCTTAGGGCGGTGAATTGTCAGAACGAAGATTCTCTCGCGCAAGAACACAAGGAGGCAAACAGCCGCGAGGAGGTGCTGACGAAACTGCATGACGCTGGAGTCAGCATGCGGAATAAGCTTGGAGAATCGCTGGCTTCCATCCAGAAATATGACATGCCCGTCGAACAAGCCACGACGCCATCGCTTGAAGCGCTGCAGGCATATAGCGCAGCCCTGAGAACCAAGCGCTCCCGAGGCGATGACGAGGCCCTGCCATTGCTCAAACGGGCGGTCGCCTTGGACCCAAATTTCGCCATGGCACACGCCGTTTTGGCGACCGTTTATTCGAACCTGGGAGATGCCGCTTTGGCTGCCGATCACGCCGGGAAGGCTCACGAACTCCGGGAACAAGTAACAGAACGGGAGAGGTTCTACATTGACTCCTCCTACTACAACATGACCACGGGTGAGTTACAGAAGGAAATCGAGGTTTACGAGCAGTGGCAGCAAGCCTACCCAAGAGATCGGATCACATATCAAAAGTTGGCATATTGCGACGGATACCTGGGACAGTACGAGAAAGCCATGGCTGGATATCGTGAGGCACTAAAGCTGGAGCCAAACGATGTGATCAATTATGTGGATCTCGCCAGCACCTACATTACTCTGAATCGTCTCGATGACGCCCAAGCCGTTCTGGAGAAAATGCGGACTCGGAAGTTTGAACATGAATACGTTCCCCAGCTGTTTTACCTGTTGGCGTTCATGCGGGGCGATGACAAGGAAATGGAAACGTTGGTATCGGCCGCAGCTGGCAGTCCCGGGAATGCAGACATAATTTTTTCCAGCCAGTCGGACACAGAAGCATTTCACGGACGGATCCACAATTCACGTGATTTCCTGCGCAGAGCTGTAGATTCAGCTCTTCAGAATGGAGCAAAGGGAAGGGCTGCCGAATGGGAGGCGCACGCCGCCTTGAGGGAGGCGGAGTTTCAGAACGCAAGCCAGGCAAAGCAGCAAGTTGACGCGGCTCTCCGCATCACGTCTGCAACCGACGTGCAAGCTCTGGTAGCTTTGGCGCTGGCGCGAGCTGGGGAAGTTTCCCGCGCTCGTGCTATTGCACAGTATCTCAGCCAGCAATTTCCCAACGACATCTGGCTTTCCAGCTATTGGCTGCCCAGCATTCGGGCGGCAATTGAGATTGAACGAAAGAATCCTGCCCGTGCAATTCAAGCGCTGGAGATCAGCAAACCCTACGAACTAGGTGGGGATCCGATCACGCTCGACACTCTTTATCCCGTCTATCTTCGCGGTCAGGCATACCTCATGCAGAAGAACGGGGGAGGCGCAGTCGCCGAGTTCCAGAAGATCATCGACCACCGCGGCCGAGTGACTAATGGCGCACTGGGCGCGCTTGCTCATCTTCAGATGGGAAGGGCTTACGCGCTGTCATCCGACGCTGCGAAAGCCCAAACCGCCTACCAAGAATTCCTGGCGCTGTGGAAAGACGCCGACGCCAACAGTTTACTGTTGCGAGAAGCCGCAGCCGAATACTCTCGCTTGCACTAGAGAAATCAGCAGGCTTTGTAAACCGGAAAGCTTGAATACTGAATTGCCATCACTTCTTGTACTGGAACACTGTTCCCTGCTTGAACCGACCACCTTTTTCGGCGGTACCGTAGATGACGCCCCGGGCATTGATCAGCAATCCGGCTTGGGGAGTTGCTCCATCAATCTTCCCAGTGAAGCCGTGCAGCAACTCTTCCTGGCCGCTCGCGATCGTTACGCTGAATGCTGTCCCTCGGTGGCCAGGCCCGCCCGACAAAGTTGTTCCGTAAAGGGCGCCGTTATATAAAACCAAATCTGCAGCCGGAGTTCCTCCGTCCTTGCCTCCGGTGAACGTGTACAGTACTTTCTCGCCGCTTGAGTTGAAAGCGGCGCTCAGCCCAAACAACACACCTTTGCAACAACCGTATTGACTGGGAGCGTTCCTGCCACCGCTTTCAGCCGTACCGTAAAGTGTACCGTCCGGGGCCAGAGTCAAACCTCCAAACGGATTTCCGCCATCGGCCCCGCCGGTGAAGTCATACAGGACGGTTTCTGTGTTGGTTGTATCCAGCTTGAACACCGTTCCCTTGCCGCTCGAGCCACCGGCAAAAGTAGTGCCATACAGATTCCCGGTTAAGTCCAGGATCACACGTGCAGTCGGATCGGCACCGTCAGACGAACCCCCCGCGAAACTGTGCAGCACCGTTTCCGTGTCTGTGTTATCGACCTTGAATACTGTTCCAAAGCCAGAGGCTCCGCCATTCTCGGTCGTGCCGTAAAAGTTCCCCGCGCCGTCCATAACCAGACCTGCGTAAGGCTGCGCCCCGTCTGGACTACCCGCGAAGCTGTGTAGCACCGTTTCCGTACCGCCGGTATCGATTTTGAAAACCGTTCCCAATCCGTAAGCACCACCAGACGAAGTTGTGCCGTAGAGATTGCCGGTACTATCCCGCACCAAACCTCCGTGGGGAGCTGCCCCGTCCGACCCACTGAAAGAGTGCAGCACCGTCTCGGTATTTCCAGTATCCAGCTTAAAGACTACGCCGAGACCATAGTCGCCGCCCGAGGATGTTGTCCCGTAGAGGTTTCCCGCCGAGTCTTGGATCAAAACTGCCGTTGGTAGGCCGCCATCCGCACCCGTGAATGTGTGTTTCACGCGGAAGCCCTTTCCTTTGTCTGCAATCCTGGCAGAGGATAGATCGTTACTACTCATGCTCCCTTGGCCGAGTGCACGTTGCGGAATAGCGCAATGGAAGACGACGGCGCAGGAAATGATGAGCAACGGCAGGTGCTTCACGTAACCCCCAAAAAGATACCCGATTTCTCCGGGATCGTCGATATGGGCTGGATGTTTGCAGGTCCGGCGAGTGCCGAATGAGGCAAGCCCAAAACTTTCGCGAATCCTATCAGAACCCTGAAAACGCGTCAATGTGCAGCGAATTGCTCATCGTTGCGGCGGAAAGCTGGGCGCGTTACTCGAGTCTGCTGAGTCCAAGGCTTTCTCAAATAGCCTGCGCCCTGTTGAGGTACGCTGAGGCGGTAAAGAGTTCGAAGACCGAGCCCGACGAGCAGGAAGAATCTTAGACAGAGCCGTGCTAACGTCTCTGTATAAGAGCCTTGCCAGACTCGGCGACTGGTAGTTTTGACAGTATCCGGGGGATTGCGGTTTTTTCTATCGTTCGTCCGGGGTTTGGCTAGGCCGAATCTCTTCCATTCCGTCGCTTGGATCTTCGATTCATGGGCAATCACTGGTTGAGGACTAACGGCTTGGTATGACGCGCCCACTGTGGTTGTTGCTCCTCAATGTTCTGCTGAGCCTGGTGGCGCTGCCCAGCGCCGGACAGAGTGTTTCATCCGAAATCGAGGGAACGGTGAATGATCCAAGTGGTGCCGTCATAGTCGGCGCTGACGTCACCGCGACCAATCTGGAAACCGGTGTTGTGAGATCAACCGTAACTGATGGCAATGGCAGCTACCATGTCGACGGGTTATCCGCAGGCAGCTACCAATTAAGGATCGAACACGCGGGTTTCAAGGTCAACAAATTGACCAACATTACGCTACTGGTGAACCAGGCAGCGGTATTGGACGCGACCCTCGAAGTTGGCTCTACCACTGAAGAATTCACGATTGTGGGAGAGGCGCCACTGGTTGAAACTACAACGGCCCAGATGAGCAGCGTGGTCACCGCAACCGGCTTAAGCGAGCTTCCGTTAAATGGTCGTGACTTGTTCCAATTGACAGAGTTGCAGACCGGGGTTGCGCCCTCGACCAATGGCGGATCAAGCCTCTGGAGCGAAGGCAACATGTCCAAGGCTTCAGCACAAGGTACGCGGCCCACGATGAACAACGTCACACTCGATGGCGGCGATATCAACGATCCGGGCTACAACGTTCCGCCAGGCGGGCCCGCCGGCGCACAGTTGGGAGTCGAGGCAGTTCGCGAGTTCCGCGTGGTCCTTAACACTTACAGTGCAGAATACGGTCGCAATGGTGGCGCTAATGTCCAGTTTGTGACCAAGTCGGGAACCAACAATCTGCACGGTTCGGTGTTCGAATTCTTCCGCAATGCCGCGCTGGACGCCACCAATTACTTCGATACTCTCGGCAAACCCGCTTACGAGCGCAACCAGTTCGGCGTCACGCTTGGAGGACCCATCGTCAAGGATCACACATTCTTCTTTATCAACTACGAAGGGCTGCGCGAACGAAAAGGTATCACGACCAACATCTCTGTACCCGACGATAATGCCCGTCAAGGATTGCTTCCGTCGGTCAACGGCAGCAGCTTGGTGAACGTAGGGGTCAACCCCACGAGCGCTCTTTTCGTTGGTCTATATCCGCACCCAAACGGGCCCGAACTGATCAACGACGGAGTCCCGAGCGGCTTGGCGCTTTTTACCGGTTCCGAAGTGCAAACTGTACGGGAGGACTACGCAGTACTGCGGATCGATCAGACCATCGGGAACAAGGACCAGATATTTGGCCGATATGTGTTCGATGACGGGTCAGGCATTTTTCCGTTTCAAAGCACGGCGATTCCGGGTTTTCCTGGCAAACGACCCATCCGCAATCAATATTTCATGCTTAGCTGGCAGAGGTCGATCGCGAACCATCTGCTCAACGAAGCCAAGTTCAACTTCAATCGCACTCGCTATCTCGCCGAAGTCGATAATACATATCCTATCTCCATCTCTCTGGTTCCAGATCGAGCTCTGGGGGTGATCTTAATCGGAGGATTGCCCGCACTCGGCAATAACCTTGTCTATCCCCTCGGTTCCACTTCAAACACCTTCGAGGGTATCGACAATCTGAGCTGGGAACATGAACGCCATAGCCTGAAGTTTGGGGTTGACGCAAAACGGATGCAAATCAACGGACCTTTCGACTTTGGCACCAACGGGGAGTATTCGTTCACCGGCTCAGCCGCAAGCACTACCAGCAACCCGACTTTCGAGGCGTTCCTCAGGGGAATCCCAGCCTTCTACATCGGAACCGATCCTGCGCTGAGCGATTCTGACCGTGGCTTTCGTCAAACCTATATAGGACTCTATGCGCAGGACGACTGGCGTATCACTCCCAATGTGACGTTGAACCTGGGACTGCGTTGGGAATACTCAAGCATCCCCACAGAAGCGGAAGGGCGCATCTCGAATTTTCACGATGTATTCACGGACAAAGCCCCAATCGTCGGTCCGCTCTGGTCAAGCGTTCCCTTGGACCTGTGGTCACCGCGTTTCGGATTCGCTTGGAGCCCGTTTCGTGATGGAAAGACAGTCGTTCGTGGGGGCTTTGGGATCATGCGCGACCAGATCTGGTCGAACTTGTATTTTGACGTACGTTTTTACCGGCCATTTTTTGGAGCACTGATCTCGGAATCTCCCAATTTCCTTGCACCGCCAACAAGCATTGCCGCTCTGGGAGGA
>Ga0210396_10005583_pt1 | contig 12136 bp, 9 predicted proteins | sample IncBWH17OmetaG_FD_155466 | JGI IMG/M metagenome (GOLD analysis project Ga0210396, IMG submission 155466) | Forest soil microbial communities from Barre Woods Harvard Forest LTER site, Petersham, Massachusetts, United States - Inc-BW-H-17-O ...
TCGATCGCCTCGGCCACGCAGGCCGGCTCGAGCGCGAAGCGGAAGCGCAACAGGTCGCGCGCATCCGAAAGCGAGATCGGGTTGACCCGGTAGCCCTGGCGCGGCTGCACCGTGACGAGGTGCTCGCGCTCCAGCCGCAGCAAGGCCTCGCGCACCGGCTGGCGGCTGACGGCATAGCGTTCGGCGAGCTCCTGCTCGCGCATATCATCGCCGGGTGCGAGCCGGCAGGTCAGAATATCAGCACGCAGGCTTTCATAGACATTATCCCGCAAAAGCATCGATATTTCCCTTGGTCGTCCACAATCTTGCAGTCGTGAAATATCACGTCAAGCGACAAAGGCTTGAAAAAACGAAATTTTGACTTATCAATCAATCCGCCCCGACGAACCCGGCCACGCCAGGCGTGCGCCCTTTCCAACCCTGAATCGTTCCAACCCTGAAAGAGAGACCAGCATGGACCGACTTTTTGCTAACGGGACGGTCAATGCTGCTCAGTACGGCCAGGAATCGGGCCAGAGGCTCGCGCTGTTCCTGTTCCACTCGCTGCTGTCGGATCGGGCGAGCTTCGATGCCATCACACCGACCTTGTCGCGGTCGTTTCGGGTGATCGTTCCCGAATTGCCCGGCTTCGGCGGGTCCAAAGCGGTTGATGGCGGCCTTGCCGCCGTCGCCGACCGGATGGCCGAGGCGGTGAAGGATGCCGCCGCGGGCAGTGAGACCATCGTGCTCGGCAACGGTTATGGCGGGTTCGTGGCGCTGCAGATGGCGATCCGCCATCCCGCGATCGCAAGCCGACTCATTCTCGCCGATTGCGGGGCTGCGTTTTCGCAAGCCGGGCGCGACGCCTTCCGCAACATGGCGGCGGCATCCAGAGCCAAGGGCCTGTCGGCGATCACCGACGTCGCGATGCGCCGGCTGTTCGCGCCGGAGTTTCAGGCGCAGCATCCCGATCTGATGCAGGGTCGCCGCGAAGCTTTTTTGAAGACCGATCCGGAAGTGCTTCAGGCCGCCTGCGCGCAATTGGCCGAACTCGATCTTCGGGGCGAGCTTGCGCGGGTCACGGTGCCGGTGCTGGTCTTGGTCGGCGAACATGACGAGGCGACGCCGCCGCCGATGTCCCACGAATTGGCCGCCGGCCTGCCGAACGCGCGTCTGAAGGTTCTTGCGGGCTGCGCCCACGTGCCCCAATTGCAGGCGCCCGAGATGTTCCTGGATGCGATCGGCGATTTCCTGCCGGCAACCTCTTCCGCGCCGGCCTGACGGTCGCCGCGCCGAAACTCGGCCGCGGGATTGATTACCTGTGCGTGACCGGCGCGAACAAACTAATGGTGCGCCATACGCGCCAGATAGCGTGCCCCTGGGAATGCTCAGCGTGCGTCATATTACTCTTGAGATGCCGGCGGTGAGTTGCCCGGTGTTTCCGCGATATTCCATCCAGGCCTGTCTCAAGATCTGCACCGACGAAGTGAGGAAGATGGCAGCCATTACGCCCGCCACAGCTAAATCCGGCCAAGCGCTCCCGGTTCCCCAAACGGTGAGCGCAGCAATCATTACGATGACGTTACCGATCGCATCGTTGCGTGAGCAAAGCCAGACCGAGCGCACGTTGGCATCGCCTGCCTTGTAGCGCATCAGCAGCAACACCGATGCAAGATTGGCTGCCAGCGCGAGCATCCCAATGGCGCCCATCAGTTCGGCACGGGGCACGCCAAGGACCAGCGTTTGGTAAACTGTTGAACCAAACACCCATAGCGACATCGCGCTTAGCGAAACGCCTTTAGAGAGCGCCGCCATAGCGCGCGTTTTCATGCTGGCGCCGATGACCGCCAAGCTTAAACCGTAAGTGACCGTATCGGCGAGAAAGTCGAGCGCATCAGCCTTAAGGGCTTGCGAGCCCGCAACATGGCCGGCGAACATTTCAGCAAAAAACATCAAACCGTTGATGCCAATTACCGTCCAAAGCACGCGCTTGTAGCGCGGCTCAACACCGTCAAAAACGGGCACGCCGCCCGAGCAGCAGCTATCCGTGCCGCTGGCTGCTTCCGTATCAACTCGCTGATTAAGTTGGCCATTTGAGCCACAACAGTGGTCGGACATTCAGAGGCTTCCCGTTCAGAGGCTTCCCGTTATTCCCGAAACAGCGTACAATCTCTAGCAACTAGAGGTTCAAGCGAAAAATGGATGTTTCAATCGGAGAATTGTCGCGGCAGACCGGCGTGAAGGTACCGACGATACGCTATTACGAGCAGGTCGGCCTGCTTGCCGCGCCCGTTCGTACCGAAGGCAAGCAGCGGCGGTACGGAGCAACCGACATCAAGCGACTGAATTTTATCCGGCATAGCCGCGAGCTGGGCTTCGAGATAGCCGACATTCGAGAGCTTCTAGCATTAAGTGCGCAGCCCGAAAAACCTTGCGACAACGCGGACAAAATTACCGCCCGTCACTTGGCGGCAGTTGATCAGCGCATTTCGCAACTTACGGCACTTCGTGGTGAACTCGCTCGGATGCTTGAAAATTGTCACGGCGGCTGTGTGGCCGATTGTCGGGTGCTTGAAAGTCTGGGCATTCCGTCAACCCAAGAACAATAACATCGCATAATCGAGCGGTGCGTTCGCTTATTGTGAACGTAGCGGACATGCCATCGCGTTGAGCCACCCGCCCATCCGGATGGTAAACGGTCGGTTGTGCGACTAGGAGCCGCGAGGTGCGCAAGTGTCTCAGGCTGCAAAAGTTTCCGTCATCGTCGGGCCTGCACAGCCTTACACCTCATCACGGCGTCGTTAGTTTGAGAGGCTTTCAATCTTAACGCATCTGTGGGATTTAGAGGCGTGAACCACCAAATCACCATCCGCCGGCTGCTCGCGGTCTTCATGATCGCGAGTCTGGTCCTGGCTCCGTTGGCCCGGCCTGTCATGGCCGGCCCGATGTCGGATGCATCGATGTCGGACACGTCGATGTCGGCGATGACGGAGGATATGTCCGTGTCGGCTACAGCCGATGCGATGACGGATGATATGCCCTGCTGTCCGTCGAAGGCCCCGGCTCCCATCGGTTGTGACAAGTGCGTATTGATGGCCGCCTGCATGGACAAGTGCTTCACCGGCCTGTCGGCAGCCTTGTTCTCTCAGGCCTATGTTGCTTCCGCGCAAATGTTGCCGCCGCAGAACGATTTCTGGCCGGACGGCTTAGGCCATTCACCTCCCGAACATCCTCCTCGAACTTTGGTTTGATCGGCGCTCCAGCGCCGGTTGCTGCTGCGTGGTCTTAAGACCGCGCGGATAAACGCATGCCGCCTTGCGGCAAACCAAAGCCAATTGAGGACTCTCAACATGAAAACGTCTCGTTATTCGCGCGCCCTTCAGGCCGCGTCGATCGTCATCGCCATGACCGGCTCGATCATCGCCGCCCATGCCGACATCAAGGATTACGAATTCCAGCTCGTCGACCAGACCATCCAGGCCGGCCCGGACAAGGTCGTCTCCGTCAGGCTGATGAACATCAAGACCGGCAAGCCTGTGCCGGACGCTGTCATCTTCGCGACCCGTCTCGACATGGCGCCGGAAGGCATGCAGGAGATGGCCACCAAGATTGCGGCGATGCCCGGCGGAGAACCCGGAACCTACAAGTTCAAGGCGACCTTCGGCATGGCCGGCCGCTGGCAGCTTTCGCTCGGGGCAAAAATCCAGGGCGAGACCGGGACGGTCGAAACCAAGCTCGTCATCACGGCGCAGAAATGAACCGCGCCGTCCTAACCAGCGCCACCGTCGTTGCGTTGATCGCGGCAGCGGGAGGCGGTTTCATCGCGGGGCGAACACAGCCTCAGCCGGGCGGAACACCAAGCATGGCCGTCGTGAAAACGTCGGCCGCGCAGATGGGCGGTGAGCCTGTCTACTACCAGGACCCCGACGGCCGCCCGCTTTATTCCCTGGCGCCAATGAAGACGGCGGACGGGCGCGATTACCGCGGCGTGCCGGCCAGCGCCGACATCAGTTTCGAAGAGGCTTCCGCCCCGGAGCCCGAGCCTGCGGAGCGAAAAATCAAATACTACCGCAATCCCATGGGCCTGCCCGATAAGTCTCCCACGCCAAAGAAAGATAATATGGGGATGGACTATCTGCCCGTCTACGAGGACGATCAAGACGACGACTCGTTGGTCAAGGTCAGCGCGGGCAAACTACAAAAGGCAGGCGTTCAGACCGAGGTCGCGGAGCGGCGCACTCTGAACACCGTTGTTCGTGCACCGGGCACCGTTGAGGAAGATGAACGCCGTAGATCGGTGGTGTCGCTGCGTTTCGAAGGCTTCATCGACAGCGTCGAAAACGTCACCACCGGCACGCATGTCCATAAGGGCCAGCCGCTGATGCGTATCTACGGCCCGAACCTCTCGAGCGCGGCTGCCGAATATCTCTCGGCTCTCAATGCACGCGCGGACGCCGGCATAAGCGGTCAAGCCTTGAAAGGCGCGCGCCGGCGTCTTGAAAATCTTGGGGCACCCGAGGCGTTTATTGCTGACATCGAGCGTACGCGCGAAGTGCCGGTCTACGTGACTTGGCCCGCGCCGCAGGACGGCGAAGTCGTGGAGCGGATGGCTGTCAACGGCATGCGGGCAGCACCGGGCGACGTGCTGTTCCGGATTGTTGATCATCATGTGGTCTGGGTGATGGCCGACGTCGCTGAACGCGACCTGGGGCTCGTTGAAGTCGGGCAAAAGGTTGTGGTCCGACCGCGGGCGCGTCCGGACCATCCCTTCACCGGCAAGGTCACGGTGATCTACCCGCACTTGAAGATGGAGACCCGTACAGCGCGAATAAGAATCGAGCTGCCTAATCCGGACGATGTGCTGCTTCCGGACATGTATGCGGATGTGGAAATCGCCACCGGAACGGAAGCTCCTGTCGTGACCGTGTCCAACAGCGCCGTCATCGACAGCGGAGAGCGGCAGATCGTGCTTCTCGCCAAGGGCGACGGCCGCTTTGAACCCCGCGCAGTTAAGCTCGGGCGCCGCGGCGGCGGCAACGTCGAAATCAAGGAAGGACTTGCCGAAGGCGACAAGGTCGTGGTCTCCGCGAACTTCCTGATCGACGCCGAAAGCAATCTCAACGCCGCGCTCAATGGCCTGGACACCGGGGGAAAATCGCAATGATCGCGCGCCTTATCGACTGGTCGGCCCGGAATCTGATGCTGGTTCTGATCGGCGCCGTGTTCGCTGTAGCAGCGGGCGTCTATTCGCTGCAACACTCGGCGCTCGACGCCATTCCCGATCTCTCCGACACTCAGGTGATTGTCTATACGGAATATCAGGGTCAGGCACCGCAGGTCATCGAGGACCAGGTCACCTATCCCCTGACGACAGCGATGCTGACCGTGCCCAAATCGAAAGTGGTGCGCGGCCTTTCGTTCTTCGGCGTTTCGTTCGTGTACATTATCTTTGAAGACGGTACCGACATTTACTGGGCGCGCTCGCGCGTCCTCGAATACCTCAATGCCGCCGCGCGCAAGCTTCCTGCCGGCGTGACGCCCGCACTGGGGCCGGACGCCACCGGCGTCGGCTGGGTCTATCAATATGCGCTGCAGTCGAAGGACAAATCGCTGGCGGATCTGCGATCCATCCAGGACTGGACCATCCGCTACGGCATTTCCAAGGCCGAGGGCGTGGCCGAAGTTGCGAGCGTCGGCGGCTTCGTCAAGCAATACAATATCGTCGTCGACCCGAACCGGCTGAGGTCGTTCAATATCCCGCTTGCAAAGGTGCGCGATGCGGTTCGCGGCAGCAACATGGATGTCGGCGGGCGCTCGGTGGAGCTGTCGGAATTCGAATTCGTCGTGCGCGGCCGTGGTTACATCAAAAGTCTTTCCGACCTTTCGAACATCGTGCTGAAAGTCGACAGAGGCACACCCGTCCTTCTGAAGGACGTGGCGCGGGTCGAACTCGGACCGGACGAGCGCCGGGGCATCACCGAGCTCAACGGGGAGGGCGAGGTTGCCAGCGGCATTGCGCTGCAGCGTTTCGGCCAGAACGCGCTCGATGTTATCGACAACGTCAAGGCGCGGCTTGCCGACATGGCGTCGGCTTTGCCGAAGGGCGTCGAGGTTATCCCGGTTTATGACCGGTCGAACCTGATCCACGATGCGATCGAAACGCTGAAGCGAACGCTCACCGAGGAGAGCATCGTCGTTGCGCTCGTCTGCATCGCGTTCCTGCTGCATGTCCGCAGCGCGCTTGTCGCCATCGTCATGTTGCCGGTTGGCATCCTGATGGCTTTCGCCGCCATGAAGCTGCTCGGCATCGGCTCGAACATCATGAGCCTTGGCGGAATTGCCATCGCGATCGGCGCCATGATCGACGGCGCCATCGTCATGATCGAAAACGCCCACAAGCATCTCGAACGCGCGCCGCCCGACAAGCCGCGCGTCGAGGTCCTGATCGAGGCGGCGAGCGAGGTCGGTCCTGCGCTGTTTTTCAGCCTGCTGATCATCACCGTGTCGTTCCTGCCGATTTTCACCATGGAGTCGCAGGAGGGGCGTCTGTTCAGCCCGCTGGCTTACACCAAGACTTTCTCGATGGCGGCGGCGGCGATCCTGTCGGTCACGCTGGTCCCGGCGCTCATGGTGCTGTTCGTGCGCGGCAAGATCGTGCCCGAGCACAAGAATCCGATCAATCGGTTCCTGATCTGGGTCTACCGCCCGTTGATCCGTGGGGTGCTGAAAGCCAAGACCCTGACGATCTTCCTCGCGCTTGCCGCTCTGGTGGTCAGCCTCTGGCCGGCCCGGCAACTCGGTTCCGAGTTCATGCCGAGCCTGAACGAAGGCACGTTGATGTACATGCCGACGACGTTGCCGGGCGTGTCGGTAACCAAGGCGGCCGAGATCTTGCAAACCCAGAACAAGATCATCAAGACGTTTCCGGAAGTAGCCTCCGTTTACGGCAAGGCCGGGCGCGCCGAGACCGCAACCGACCCCGCACCAACCGAGATGTTTGAGACCGTCGTCAACCTGAAGCCAAAAGCACAGTGGCGACCGGGACTGACGGTGGACGGCTTGATTGCCGAACTGGACAAGGCCCTGCAGTTTCCGGGAGTCTCCAACGCCTGGACCATGCCGATCAAGGCGCGCACCGATATGCTCGCGACCGGATTCGCACGCCGGTCGGCAATCAAGGTTCTCGGTACCGACCTGACGGAAATGGAGAAGCTTGCGCGCCAGATCGAGACCGTCGTCAAATCGGTCCCGGGCACGTCGAGCGCCTACGCCGAGCGGGTGATCGGTGGCTACTACCTGGACGTCGTTCCCGACCGCGAGGCGCTGGCTCGTTACGGCCTCATGGTCAGCGATGTGCAGGACACCGTCTCGTCTGCCCTCGGCGGCGAGACGATCACCACGACCGTGGAGGGCCGCGAGCGTTACGGCGTCAATCTGCGCTATCCGCGCGATCTGCGCAGCGATCCCCAATCGATCGCGCGTGACGTGCTGGTGGCCATGCCGGGCGGCGGGACCGTTCCGCTCGGTGAAGTCGCCTCGATCAAGCTGACGCGTGGTCCGACCTCGATTCGCACCGAGAACGGCCAGCTCGCGGTCTACATCTTCGTCGACATCCGCAACCGCGATCTCGGCGGCTACGTGGCCGACGCCAAGGCAGCGGTCGCCGCCAGCGTCAAGTTTCCGCCTGGAAACTATGTCGTTTGGAGTGGCCAATTCGAATATCTGGAACGCGCCACCGCGCGGCTGAAAATCGTGGTGCCGGTGACGCTGCTGATCATCTTCCTGCTGCTTTATCTCAATTTCCGCCGATTGACCGAGACCCTGATCGTGATGCTGTCACTGCCGTTCGCGCTGGTCGGCGGCTTGTGGCTGATGTGGTGGCTGGGTTTCAACATGTCTGTCGCTGTGGCCGTGGGCTTCATCGCCCTGGCGGGGGTCGCCGCGGAGACCGGCGTCATCATGCTGATCTATCTCGACCACGCAATGAAGGAGCTCCAGGCGGAGCGGGCGGCGGAAGGCAAGGAGTTTACGCGGGCCGACCTGAACGCGGCCATCATGCTCGGCGCGGTCGAGCGGGTACGGCCCAAGATGATGACCGTCGTCGCCATCATGGCCGGCCTCATCCCGATCCTGTGGAGCACGGGTACCGGCTCGGAAGTCATGCAGCGCATCGCCGTGCCGATGATCGGCGGCATGATCTCGTCAACCATCCTGACGCTTGTCGTGATTCCGGCGGTCTATGCGTGGATCAAGGGATTTGGATTACCGCGCGAATCCGGTGCAGCAATCCCTGTTGAGGGAGGTGCCGAGGTTCAGACCAGGATAAATGTCTTCGAGCGCTCGCAGGCGGCGGAATGACCGGTACGCAAAACGGCGAGGGGTGCCCATGAGTAGTTCTACTTCGATTTGGGGGTTTGTGACGGTCGTGTTGCTCGTCGGATTGGCGGGCTGCACCATCCACCCTCCCGGCGAGCGCGAAGAACGCGCCACGGCCGTGCGGATGGGGAAGCCGTTCGAGAAGCTGACTGAAGTCCGCCAGACGCCACCACTTCCGGCAAATCCAACATCCGACCAATTGATCGAATACGCACTGCTCAGCAACGCGGAATTGGAGCAGCACTATTGGGAATGGCGGTCAGCGATCGAGCAGATTCCGCAGGACGCCACCCAGACCACGACGCTCAACGTGGCGGCCGGAACAAGCATCACCAATGGACACTCCGGTTTGGGAAGCAGCACGCTGATCCTCTCCAACGATCCCATGACGGACATCAAATGGCCCGACAAGTTGGATGCGGCCGCCAAGCAGGCATTGGAGAACGCACGGGCCACGGGGCGGCGCTTCTTCAAGGCCAAATACGATCTGCGGTACAAGGTACTCAAAGCCTACTACGACTATGCATTGAGCGCAGAACTGATCCGCCTGGAAAAAAGCAATCAGGGATTACTCCGGACAATCGCGACGGTGGCCGAAACCCGCAACCGCGCCGGCAGATCGGGTCAGCGAGATGTGCTGAAATCGAGCAACGAGGTGGATTTGTCGAGCAACGACATCGCCAATATGCAATCGCGATTACCGGGTCAGCGCGCAGCCATCAATGCGCTGCTAAGTCGTCCTGCAGATGCGCCATTGGGCGTTCCGACGAAACTGCCGGCATCGCGACGGGTGGTCTATAGGGATAGGAGCCTGGTCGAAATTGCGGCGAAGCAGAACCCGGAGCTGATCGCGCTCGCCGACGAGATTCGTGGCCGCGACGAGGGGATACGACTTGCCAAACTTCAATATGTACCCGATTTCAACTTGAGTCTGGGCACCGACCTGATGGGGGTCACACAATCACTGTTGTCGCAGGCGACGATCCCGATTCTCCGCTACGAGGCACTCAATGCCGCCATTGCGCAGGCCGAGGCCAAGCTTCGCGCCTCCGAGGCTATGCGCCAAGAGGTCGGCAATAACCTGACGGCACAGGTGATTGCGGACATCAAGTTCATTCGGGACGCCGACCGTCAACTCGATTTGTTCGACCACACCATCCTTCCGCGCGCCCGCCAGGTCGTGAACGTCGCCCGGACCGCATTTGAAACGGGCGACGCGTCCGAAGCGGACGCCGCGTCGCTGCTCAACCTTTTGGATGATCAACGATCATTGATTGCCATTGAGCGCCTCACTGCCAAGCTCAGAATCACGCGAGAGACCCATCTTGCGGAACTTGAGTCAATCACGACCACCGATCTAACAAGGCTCCCTCATACTGACACGCGAGCAGCAGCCCAATAGTGTTTCGGACCAGCCGCCGAGCGCGAGCGGATGAGGCTATCTCGCCGAGATCAGCGCCAGCAGCTCGTTTCGCACCCGATCAAGCACGCTGGTGTAGTCGCGTGTTTCGGTCTCGAGCTTGATGGGCGCGCGTGGTCGATGTCCGCTTTGCCCCGATAGCGACTAAATTCCGCATCGCACCGAAAGACGCGATGTGACAGCAACGGACCAATAGCGACCGCTTAACTGGGCGCTACTGACTTGATCTGTTGACCCGACATTCTGGGCTTACAAGAGCGGCGTAATTCACGCAACTTCGACAACCGCCTCGATTTCAACACTGATATTGAAGGGCAATGAAGCCATTCCGACTGCACAGCGAGCGTGCCGCCCACGGTCGCCGAAAACTTCGACAAAAAGGTCCGAGCAGCCGTTGATGACCTTCGGGTGATCGGTAAAGTTCGGTGCGGCATTCACCATCCCGAACACGCGCCCGACACGAACGACCTTGTCGAGGCTCCCTAGTTCTTGCCGCATCACCGCAAGGAGTACCAAACCGACGAACCTTGCGTGCTGGTTGGCTTCGTCAAGGGTGACGTCAATTCCGACCTTCCCGGTTGCTAACTTACCATCCGGCTTGATCGGCCCTGTTCCTGCCAGGAAGAGCACATTCCCCAACCGCGCCGCCGGCACATAGTTTGCGACGGGTGCTGGGACCTTCGGTAGCTCGATCCCCAATTCACGCAGCCTCGCTTCTGCAGAGCCCCCGGCAGCCTGCTGAGCGGAAGCACCGGTGTTCGACATAAGCGACGCCGCTGCAAGACCAGCGGCGAATACGGTCCGGCGATCGATGTTTTCCATGGCTTCTTGCTCCTCTTCGAAGTTTGCACGACTACCCAACGCAATTTTGTCGCGAACGATCTTGTGCCGAGCAGCGGTATTCGTTCATCGCGTTTTGACCCTCAACATGGCCGGCTTCATTCAGACCCTGGCAGAACGCTGGCGTGAGGTGTGCGCCCCATTCGAAAAAGTGCTGCTTCATGCCTCATGGCTGCAGAACCGCGCGATAAGCCTCGCACCTCCTTGCGTATCGAGGGGCAACGAGCGCGGTGACGGTGCGGGGGCCCGATCCGGGTGTCCCGACGTGAACGGAGGTGCGGGATCATATTCAATACTGAGCTGGATCGCTTGGGCAGGTTCTTCGCCAGCGCACGCTTCGGAGCCGCGATCACGAGTTCGTAGGCCTGCCGACCCAGTTCATCATTGACGCCGGCAAACATCTGCAAGGGCCCAGTGACGTCCAACATTTGGCAGTCTGGGAATGCCAGCATCGGGATGCGCTGGGGCTTAGACATAGTTGGCAGACTAGCCCCATTGGCCGATGTCCCAAAGGTCAATGTTCGATCATTTTCGGCCAGAACGCCAAAATAGGTGCTGCAACGCTTAGAGTCCTGGGGTCAATCGCGACCGGGCCGAGCAAGCAGCAAGACCGACGATGTCCGCCATGCCGCCGAAAGCGGAAGCCGATTCAGCCATTGGCGGCCGCCATTTGCCATTGCCGTTTGATGGCGTCGCCGCGGAGGTGATTCAGGTTCCGAAACCGGAGCTTGGAATCATGCACCATGGGCCGAGATCAGCGCCAGCAGCTCGCTTCGCACCCGATCCAGCACGCTCGTGTAGTCGCGTGTTTCGGTTTGCCGGAACAGCCGCATTGTCGGGTACCAGGGGCTGTCCTCGCGATCGAGCAGCCAGCGATAGTCGGGCGTCCAGGGCAGCAGAATCCATGTTGGACAGCCAAGGGCGCCCGCGAGATGGGCGACGCTGGTATCCACCGTGATCACAAGATCAAGGCAACTGACGAGAGCCGCGGTCTCGGCGAAGTCAGTGAGATGCGCGGTCAGATCGACGATGCGGGTCTGCTCGAGTTGCGCCCTGTCACCGGGTCGCGGGTCCGTTTGCAGGCTGATGAAGGTCGCATCGACGTCGAGAATGCGGGACAACGAGCGGAGCGATGTCGATCGATTGACGTCGTTGGTGTGGGTCGGACTGCCTGACCAGACCAGCCCGACACGCAATTTGGCATGAGGGCCGAGGCGATCTTCCCACGCCTGCACAAGGCTTGGTGCGGGCGAAGGCAGATACGGTGTCGCCGACGGGATCGTATCGAGACGCGTTGCGAAGGCCAGCGGCAGGCTGGATACCGGGCAGTGCCATTCGAACGCCGGCATCGTGCTCACCGCCGACATCGGAACGCACTGCGAGACCCCGCTCAGACCCGACAGCAGACGTTGCAGCGGTGGCTGAACCGCAAGCACGACGCGTGCCCCGCGTTTGGCCAGCCTCGGCACGTAGCGAACAAACTGAATGGTGTCTCCCAATCCCTCGTCGGCTGCGATGAGG
>Ga0210396_10005584_pt1 | contig 12136 bp, 9 predicted proteins | sample IncBWH17OmetaG_FD_155466 | JGI IMG/M metagenome (GOLD analysis project Ga0210396, IMG submission 155466) | Forest soil microbial communities from Barre Woods Harvard Forest LTER site, Petersham, Massachusetts, United States - Inc-BW-H-17-O ...
AAGGACGAGTTGGCACAGATTAAGGCGAAGTTCGCGGAGTTGGGTGGCGTGGAAGAACCGGCGAAAGCGCCAGGGCCGGCAGCTCCCGGGCAAGCGCCAGCTACCAATCCATAGAGTTTGTTGAGCTCATTGGGTATTTTAGTTACCTCTAAATTCTAAATTCACTGCTCATTGAGAACCTGATGCCAGGCTAAAGCCTGGCACCTACATGGTCTTCGCTCGATTCACTCAAATTTTCCACAGAATTAATTTTTGTAGGAGGAAGTGCCGGATTTTCCGTTGACAGTTGTACGTCGAGAAGAGAGACTTCTTGCGTTCGCTCGGTCCACGTACCAATTTCGGCCGCCAAAGGGGGCTCGATCCCGTCGAGCTGGTGGCCACTGAGGGAGTACGTATGACATTTATGCCGGGCTCCACGGTTCAGTGTATAAATCCTGTTTGTGAAACGCGCGGAAATTGGCTTCGAGCCGAAATGGTGGGCTCGGAGCATTGCCCGAAGTGCGGCGAAGAGCTTCGGCACGTGCCTCCGCCATTGATGCCGCGTATGCGGCTACGACCGCGAACTCCAGCCCCTCGGCCACATCTCCGTCCACGCTAGGAAAACCGGCTGCCATTGCTGCGTTGCAACGCAGAACACGCTGCGCGTGTGTGCGAATGCTTTTCGGGATTTTGGGCGGTGACTTCAATCACTTGTGATCTCTAAAGGAAAAAGGACCGAGCATGCCGCTTGGCCCTTTTTTGCGAAGATTTGATCTTGGTCGAGATGTTTAGGTTTCGACCAGGCCGCGTTCGAGCATTTCTTCGTCGCTAAGCCAGAGGTCGGGGATGTTGGCGGAGCCGAGGCGCAGAATATCTTCGAGTGCGCCGCGCACTTCGCGTAGTTGGAAATCCACGCCAATGCGTTCCAACAGATCGATGAGGGCTTGAGCACCTTCGGCCAACATCGCCTTGGGGCGCACACCAGCGCGATCGAGGCGATGATAAGTGACGATGTAGAAGGCGTTGAGCGCCGCACCGTGACGAACGATGTGCAGGAAGCCACGCGTTTTCGGCGGGCTTGGTGCGGTTTGTACTGCGTAGGCCGTTCCGGAGAGTGCGCTCATCGTGGCGTCTCCTGGACTTCCCGCATCAACTGCACCCACTCGTACTGCCGCAATTTTCGCATTTATAGCAGGCGCCGTTGGGAACCATGAGCATGCCGCACTCGGAGCATGTAGGCGCGCCTTCATGCTGATCGCGTGGCGTGGTGCTGGCGCTGGGATCCACCCTGCGCGGTGGCACCGACATGGGCACATTCCCGGTTGGGAGCCATGTACCGGCGACGACGGTTCCTTCTGCGGGCGGCATACCGTTGAGCTTGAGATATTCCGCGGAGATGAAGCGGCCGCCGAGCCAGCGGGCGATGTAATCCAACACGGAAGTGGCGAAGCGAATGTTGGCGTTGGCGGTGATGCCGCTGGGTTCGAAGCGGGTGTTGACCAGCTTATCGACGAGAACCTTGAGAGGCACACCGTATTGCAAGCCTATGGAAAGGGTCAGAGCCAAGCCGTCCATTACGCCGGAGAGGGTTGAGCCTTCCTTGGACATCTTGATGAAGATTTCGCCGGCGCGGCCGTCGGGATACATGCCAACGGTGATGTAACCTTCGTGACCACCGACGCTGAACTTGTGAGTGACGGAGTCGCGTTCGACGGGAAGCTTTTCGCGCTGGGTGCGAGCGAAGAGTTCGCGCTGTTCGGGTTCGACTACGGCCACGGCTTTCTTTTCTTCTTTCTTGCCAGCGGCGCTGAGCGGTTGTGAGCGCTTGGAATTGTCGCGGTAGATAGCCACGGCTTTGAGTCCCAACTTCCACGATTCTACGTAAGCTTTCATGATGTCTTCAACCGTGGATTCTTCGGGCATGTTGATGGTCTTGCTGATCGCGCCGGAGAGGAACGGCTGGGCGGCGGCCATCATGCGGACGTGACCGGTCCACGCGATGGAGCGGCCACCACCTGCGGGAGCGAGCGAGCAATCGAACACCGGGACGTGCGCTTCTTTGAGGAAGGGCGCGCCATCGATTTTGCCGTTCTTGTCGATGTAGGTGACGATTTCGCTGGTCTGCTCGGGTGTGTAGCCCAGGCGCATCAGAGCTTGCGGTACGGTGTTGTTGACGATCTTGATGACGCCGCCGCCAACGAGCTTTTTGTATTTCACGAGGGCAAGGTCGGGCTCGATGCCGGTGGTGTCGCAATCCATCATGAAGCCGATGGTGCCGGTGGGAGCGAGCACGGTGACTTGCGAATTCTTGAAGCCGTGCTTCTCGCCGAGTTCGAGTGCATCGTCCCAGGCGCTCTGCGCGCCCATATAAAGTTCAGGCTGCACATGCTCGGGCTTGATGCCGCGCATGGAGTTGCGATGCATGCGAATGACTTCGAGCATGGGTTCGCGGTTCACGTCGTAACCAGCGAAGGGACCCATTCTCTCGGCCACACGAGCGGACTGCGCGTAAGCTTCGCCGCACATCAGCGCGGTGACGGCACCGGCAACGTCGCGACCCTGTTCGGAGTCGTAAGGCAGCGCCATGGACATGAGCAACGCGCCCAAGTTGGCATAGCCAAGACCGAGTGGACGGAAGTTGTGCGAGTTTTCAGCGATCCTTGGCGTGGGATAGCTGGCGTTATCGACCAGAATTTCCTGCGCGGTGATGGTGATATCGACGGCATGGCGGAAGGCATCGACATCGAATTGGCCGTTCGAACCTACGTACTTCATCAGGTTCAACGAAGCCAGGTTGCAGGCGGTGTCGTCGAGGAACATATATTCGCTGCAAGGATTGCTGGCGTTGATGCGGGCGGTGTTCTTGCAGGTGTGCCAGCGGTTCACGGTGGTGTCGTACTGCATGCCGGGATCGCCGCAGTGCCAAGTGGAGTCGGAAATTTTCTCGAGCAATTCCTTGGCGCTAACTTTTTCGTTGGGCTGGCCGTCGGTGACGTTCTTGGTCCACCAGTCTTTATTCTCTTCGACCGAGCGCATGAAATCGTCGGTGACGCGGACGGAGTGGTTGGCGTTCTGGAAGAAGATGGAGCTGTAGGCTTCGCCATCAATCGCGGAGTCATAGCCGAGGCTGATGAGCGCGTGAGCCTTCTTTTCTTCCTTTACCTTGCATTCGATAAATTCAACGATGTCTGGGTGGTCGATATTGAGGATGACCATCTTGGCGGCGCGACGGGTTTTGCCACCGCTCTTGATGACGCCGGCAAAGGCATCGAAGCCCTTCATGAAGCTGACCGGGCCAGAGGCGATACCGCCGCCGGAGAGAGTTTCTTTGCTGCCACGCAGGGCGGAGAAATTCGTGCCGGTGCCGGAGCCCCACTTGAAGAGCATGCCTTCGGTGCGGGTCAGGCCCATGATGGATTCCATGTTGTCCTGAACGGAATTGATGAAGCAGGCGGAGCATTGCGGCTTGGGCTGCACGCCGACGTTAAACCAGACGGGCGAGTTGAAACTCATCTTCTGCTCGACGAGCAGGTGGGTCAGTTCATCTTTAAAGGCATCACGGGCAGCGGTATCGGCGAAGTAGCCGCCTTCTTCGCCCCAACGGACGATGGTATTGACCACGCGGCTGATGAGCTGACGCACGGAGCCTTCGCGTTCTGGCGAACCGGGCTTGCCGTGAAAATATTTGCTGGTGACGATATTGGTAGCGGTTTGCGACCAGCTTTTGGGAACTTCGACGTTTTCCTGTTTGAAAATGGTGACGCCCTTTTCGTTGCCGATCAAGGCGGTGCGCTTTTCCCATTCCACCTTGTCGAAAGGTGAGGATTTACCGTCGGTGAAGAAGCGTTCGAACACCAAACCCTTATTAAGATCCGCACCACTGCTTGCGTCCGACGTTTCCACTCTCTTACCGTGCAATGCTGACTTCACCGTTGCCATCTTTCCTCCCCGCTACGGGCTCCCGGTCCACAAAGGGGGAACCCTTCTATTTTACTCCCTTGTCGACGCAAGGGGTGTACCGCACCAGGGCCCAAATCTGAGAATTCAGTGAAGTGGAAGCTGCCCGCCGAGAAAAAACGACTGCAAAATGCCCATGCTCTGCCAGTGCCTGTGAAGTGCACAAGGCCGAACATCGGAACTCCGCCGCTTGACGAACTGCGCGGAGCATTCACTTCGCGCTCGTTTTTTTCGGTGATCCCGGGCAGGTACGTGGGCCAATGTCAGACCAACTGACATCTCCCCGACTCTGGTCCGCCTGGCGCTTCCACGTCCCCCGAATCTGGAATCGAAGTATCGAACCCGGGAAGAATCCTGTCAAGAGAAAATCACAAAATCTAGGTAAGTTTTTTCGAAAGCGCCCATATCTAGTGGTGCCGTTACGGGAAGTCACTACAGGAAATTTGTGAAATACTGAAGAAGACACTCGGTAAAGTCTTTGCATCCAACTTGCTATGCGACGAATTTATTTTTTCCTCGTTTTCCTTTTTTTCCTCACCTCGCATCCAGCCGCGCAGGCACAATCTGCTGCTCCGAGTTCTTCAATCTCATCTTCGTACGGTCAAAAAGTAGTTGTGCCCGGAATTCACAACGTCGGAAAGGTTTCTGACAATCTTTTTCGAGGCGCACAACCGAATCTTTCGAGCATTACGCTGCTAAAAAATATGGGAATCACCACGATTGTAGATCTGCGCAGCGAATCGCGCGGCAAAGTGGAGCACGAGCGGCGTGAAGCGGAAGCGTTGGGCATGCGCTTCGTACACATTCCGATCGGAGGATTCTCGACACCGACCGATGAACAGCTGGCGAGTTTCTTTGCGCTGTTGAAAGAAGCTCCGGCGCAAACGATTTTTGTGCATTGCGCGCTGGGAGAAGATCGGACGGGAGTTTTTATTGCAGCGTATCGGATCGGGATTCAGCATTGGACGCCGGACCAGGCGATGTCGGAGATGCTGGCGTTTGGATTTAATCATCGATGGCATCCGGCGATGACGACGTTTGTCCATGACCTTCCGGGAAAGATGCGGTCGGACCCGCTGTTGCAGACGGCGTTGGGGCCTCACTGAAGTTGTGGCGGAAGGCCTCACTCCCGCAGGGGTGAGCTACAGTGGCAAATCGCATGAGTGCAAATCGATTTTTGCGGCGACAATCACAGTGTTATCCCATTCAGGCCAGTACTAAGGTACCTTGCGAACGTGACTGGCGCTTCATTTCGACAGTCCGGAACTTCCCCTACTCTTGCATGCAGGTGATGAGGAGCGGATCGCTCCGCAGGAGATAAACGCTCGTGCAAGTCGGCCGTTACCAGGTTCTTGAAACGCTGGGTACTGGAGCGTCGAGTCGCGTGGTGCGCGGCTACGACCCGCTGATTGATCGCGCCGTGGCAATTAAGTTGTTTTCACCGGAACTGGCGCGGGGCGAATCGCGCAATAAATTCTTCCGGGAAGCGCGGGTGGTTGGGCAACTGACGCACCCGTATATCGTGGCGTTGCATGACATGGGGATAGAGGAGTCCACGTTCACGCCTTATCTCGTGATGGAGCTGGTGGAAGGGCAGTCCGTAGAAAAGATTCTGAGCAAGGGCAGCATTCCGGTGGCGAGTGCGTGCGCGTGGGGCGGAAAAGTGGCCCTGGCACTGGAAGTGGCGCATCGCCGTGGCGTAATTCACGGCGACGTGAAGCCCGCGAATGTGTTGATCGCCGAAGACAGTGGGCCAAAGCTGACGGACTTTGGAATGGCGCGATTGACCAGCCATGAAAAGAAGGACACGCCATTGCTAGGCACGCCGGCGTATTGGAGTCCTGAACAAATTATGGGGCGGGCGCAGGATGCGCGATCGGACATTTTCTCATTGGGCGTGATGCTGTACGAGATGATTACCGGGACTTCGCCGTTCGCTGGAGAGTCAATCAACGCGGTGTGCAACCGGATTTTGTCGTCGACGCCGCAACCGCTGTCGCATGTGAACAGTTCGGTGCCAGCGGCGTTGAATGATCTGGTCGCGGCTTGCCTGGCGAAAGATCCGGCACAGCGCGTCGGATCCGCGGAAGCGCTGGCGACGCAACTTTTCCCTCACGCGCGCCACAAGCCGGTGGCAATCGCGCCAACTGCAGCAGCGCCGACATTGCGCAACCGCGCCGCGCGGCTGCTACGCTCGGCCTAAAGATAAGTTGTCCTTTAGTACGCGGCGGTAATCCAGCAGACTTTTCGCGTTCTTGTCGATAGCGTACGCTCGCTAGCGTGTTTGCTTCGTGGAATCCTGACCAACCCGAAATCACTGACCTAATCGTTCAGCACGATGCTGAATCGCTTGAACGGATAGGTGTGCGCAAGGCGGATGTCCTGGAAGTATTCGCGCGGTTTGGCAACGATATCGCGCTGCGAGCGGTTCGTGCCCTGCCGGATATAGATGGAATTCTTGACGCACGCGAGATTGACTCGCTGCTGCTGGCGATTCATTGGGAGATGCAACGGCTGGCGGAAGAGTTCTACCACGGGCATCGGGTGTGGGAGTTGGTGCGGTGCGTGGTCACTGCTCTCCGGGAAAGCGGGTTTGAGAGGACGATCAGGATCGTGGATGTCGGGTGTGGCATTGGCTATACGACCCGCTGGCTTGCCGCCAACATTCCGGCAGCAGACTACGGAATTGAATTCATCGGAATGGACCTCAATTCCACGCTGGTTGCGGAAGCAAAGCGCCTCGCGAACTGCGAAAAGCTACCGTGCAGTTTTTCCCACCAAGACGCGTTCCACAGTAGAGATTCAGGCCACATCTTTTTGTCTACCGGTGTAATCCACCACTTCCGGGATGACGCGTTGCTGGAATTTTTGAAGCGGCATGAACAAGTGGAGACTCAAGCATTCCTGCATTTCGATTTTCAGCCGTGGTTGCTGGCGCCGTTCGGTTCGATGTTCTTTCACTACCTACGCATGCGGACCGGCATTGCACGGCACGATGGCGTTTTGTCTGCTGCGCGGGCCCACACTGCCAGGACGTTAGTAGACGCGGCGCGGAAAAGCGCTCCCAAGTTCGCGTCAGGAATCTACGGAGCCAAAATATGGGGCACGCCAGCGCCGCGGGTCTTCCATACGCTGGTCGGAGTTCGTCACGCAATCGTTCCGGAGCTGCGCCGGGAACTAGGAGTGAGGGTTTCGCGGCTAGGAGAATTGCGATGACGCTGCTGATTCTCTATCTATTGGCACTGCTGGACGGGCTGTTGTGCGGTTTGCGGACATCAATGGGACGATCTGCGTTGATACGGAAGCGGGCCTATTATACGAGGGCGGCACTAGTCGGAATGATTGGGGCGCAAATCGTGAGCACCCTCGCGCTCGTGGCTCTGATTGTTGCAGCTTCATTTTCATCGGAGAGGGCGGCGCTTCGGGCAGATCTTGAAGGTGCCGCGGGCCGCATGCTGTGGATTTTCCTGCCGTATGCGGGTCTGGTTCTCTTCAATCTAGGATTGCGCCTGCTTCCTTCTATTGATATTCGCAGTGCTACGAGCGTGTTCATGCTGGGACCGCTAACCGCAGTTCGACCCCTCATTATGATCGTGGGAGTACTCAACGGACTATCAGGCAGCCGATTATGGGCGACGCGTGTGCTTGGGCTTTTTATTTTGGCGATGATGTTGTCGCTGGAGTTCGCCTTAAATCGCCGCTCCGCTCGCACACAATCGGACCTGATTCGCGAACTGGTTTAGAAGGCTCCTACTGCACAAGTAGCCTCGTATACAATTCCGTCTCACGCTCATCTATTAGGAGGGAGTCATGCGATGGATGGTGATTGTTCTGCTCGCGCTGGGAATAGTGATGGCTTGGTCGGAGGATAGCGGAACTGGAAAGCAGACCACAGACATTTCTAAGAGCCGGAGTCAAGATGTGGCAAACACGCAACTGTTGCGGTTATCGAATCCGGATACGCTTTTTAAACCGACAGCGGGCTATTCACAGCTCGGCGAAGTGCTCGCTGGGAAGACGGTGTACATAGCGGGGCAGGTGGCGCTTGACCGCTCGGGAAACATGGTGGGCAAAGATGATTTTCGAGCGCAAGTGCAACAAGTGTTCGAAAATTTGAAGGCTGCCGTTGAGGCGGCCGGCGGCGATTTTCACAGCGTCATCAAGTTGAATTATTACTGCGCCGAGACAGTCGACGCTTCGCAAATTCCCCTGGTGCGCGAAATTCGAGACGAATACGTTGATGTAGCGAATCCTCCAACCAGCACGTTCGTGGTGGTGAAGCGACTGGTGCGCCCTGAATGGCTGATTGAAGTGGAGGCCGTGGCGGTGGTGAAGAAATAGAAATTCGCTCGCTTAGTCGCTTATTCAGTCGCTTATTCGTAGCGGAGGGCGTCTACGGGATCGAGTTTGGCGGCTTTCATGGCGGGCCAAACGCCGAAGATGAGGCCGATGCTGATACTGACGGCGATGCCGGTGGTGGCGGCCCAGAGAGGCACGACGCCGGGCCATTGCAAAGTAACGCGGACCAGCAGCACTAAAGCGTTGACGAGAATGAGCGCGATAAGACCGCCGGCACCGGTGAGGGTCATCGCTTCAAGCAGAAATTGCCAGGTAATGTCTTTGCTTTTTGCGCCGATGGCTTTGCGGACACCGATTTCGCGAGTGCGCTCGGTGACGCTGACCAGCATGATGTTCATCACGCCGATGCCGCCAACAAGCAAGCCGATGGAACTGAGCACAACGGTGGCGAGAGCAACTTTGCCGACGATGTTGTGAAATTCTTCGACTTGCTGCTCGGCAGTGGCGATGGAGAAATTATCTTTGCCACCGGTGGGCACATTTCTGCGGCGCTCGAGAACCTCGCGAATCTGATCGACAGCCTGGTCGAGCATTTTGGGATAGGCCTGCGCGCGCATATTGATTTCGTCGGCAGCCGGATAAGTTTTTTTGAAGGTGCTGTAAGGAATTAAGACGCGACGATCTTCATCGCCCATGCCAAAGCCACCTTTGGGCTTTTCGACCACGCCGATTACCTGGAATTCAGAGCCATCGATCATGACGTCTTTGCCGACCGGATGACCTTCGGGAAACAGGACCGGAGCGACGTTTTCGCCGAGCATTACCACTTTTTCCTTGTGAAGGTCGTCACCCTCGCTAATGAAACGGCCGGCGAGCGTTTCGGCGTTGGCGTAGACTTCCCCGAAATTAGGCTGAACGCCGCGAAAATCAACGGCCGTGACTTCGCCTGATTTGGTGCGAACAATGTGCTGGTGGTCCCAGCCAGTCTGCAAGAAGGTGGTGACCTGGCGAATCGCGGGACATTTTTCCTGAATGGCGATGGCGTCGTCGAGGGTTAGCGGCTTGCGTTGAATTTCCTCAAGGGGAGGTGGCCCACCGTTGCGACCCTGATCCCACTTGGTGATGAAGGCGGTGTCTGCGCCGAATTGCTTGATGTTTTCCTGGATTTTTTGGTCGAGGCCGGTGATCAGCGCGGCGACCAGCATAATGACGCTGACACCGAGAACGACACCAAAGACGGTGAGCGCGCTACGCAATTTGTGGGAGCGGAGAGTGTCGAGCGCCTGCTTGAGATTTTCGCCGTATGCCTGAGCCATGGTTGTTCCTTATTCCGAGCGCAGCGCTTCGATAGGATCCAGTTTGGCTGCGCGCATCGCGGGGAAAATTCCAAAGAAAAGTCCAACTACAGTGGAGAGACAGAGCGAGAGAATCACAGCGCTCAGCGGCGTTTCCATTGGGAAGGCAAAAAGAGTTTTAACCAGGGAGACGATTCCGTAGGCAGCGGCGATGCCGATCAAGCCACCGGTGGCGGAGAGCACGGCCGACTCGGTGAGAAATTGCAGCATGATTTGTCGTTTCCTGGCACCCATGGCGCGGCGCAGGCCGATTTCGCGAGTTCGTTCGGTGACGCTGGCGAGCATGATGTTCATGATGACGATGCCTCCGACGACCAGGAAGACACTGACGAGAGCGGTGGCAACAAAGGCCAAGTTGCCGGTGAGGTCGTGCCAGAGCGACATGATGGAGTCGGAGCCGATGATGGCGAAATTATCGGGAGCGTCGAAAGGCAAATGGCGCCAGGCGCGAAACAGCATGCGCGCTTCGTCTTGGCTCATCGGCATTAATTCGGCGCTGGGCGCCTTTACGTAGACGGCAACCCAGTCGTAACTTTGGTGCCAACCCTTCCGCCAAGTGCCGAGCGGCAGGATCATGTAATTGTCTTGCGATTGGCCGAAGGCACTGCCGAGCGGTTCCGCTACTCCAATGACTTCGTAAGTGTGAGTCTGAACGCGAATGGTTTTGCCGATGGGATCGACGTTGGGGAAAAATTTGTGGGCAAGATCCGGGCCAATGAAGGTGACTTCCGAGCGATGCTCGTCGTCGGCAGGAGTGATGAAGCGGCCCTGGGCAACGGTGAGGTTGCGCACCTCGGCGAAATTGGGGCTGGCACCGATGAACTGCGTGTTCTCCATGGTGAGATTGCCGCTGCGCACGGCCATGAGGTGCTCTTCTTCGCCAGCCACGGCACTGGCAAGCTTCAGATTGTCGCGGAGGCGCTCGTATTCTTCGTAGGTGACCAGCGGGCGCTTTTGCGCTTTGATCCAGGCATCCTGACTGGTGATGATGCCGAAGCGGTGAATGATAAAGACATTGGCGCCGAGATTGGCGACGCGGTCGGCGACGTACATATTGAGGCCGGCAATGACGCTCATGACGGAGACGAGAGTCGTTACCGCCAAGATGACGCCTAGTAAGGTGAGGAAGCTACGGAGCTTATGGGCGCGGAGGGCGTCGAGGGAGAGCTTGATGGTTTCCAGCGAGGTGATGAGGGCGGCCTTGAAGCCATGGGGACGTGCAGCGGCGGCGCCGGCGGGCGAGGCGACTAACGGGAGCGCGGGAAGCTGCTGGGTGGGCGCAATGCCCATGGGTTTCTCCGGTATATAGGAAGACGAAGCGAGAGCAGTGAATGTTGCTACATATTAGACGTAGGAACGGGCGATTTTCTTTCAGGCTCCGGCCGCCGTGAGCCAACAATTCTGCTTATAAATTGTAGGCGTACGGCGAAGACGAAGATGTGACGACGGGCATAACCGGCCGGCCGCCGATTGACGGGAACTCCGGAGCTATGCGGAAGGCAGTGCTACCGCAAACCGGCGCCTCACGTACCGCTGAATTAAGGCTTATCTGTTGGCGGAGGCACGATGCGCGGAGCAGGCGTATAGACGCCACGAGGAGCAGGCGCGCTTTTTGGAACGGCCTTTTTCGGCTTTTTGACTTCGCGTTTTCTTGCGTCTTTATTTCCCATGACAATGAGCTTGCCACAATTCCCTGCCGATTGGCTACTGTTTGCAGCGAAAGGTAGAGATTGCGCGCAGATTTGTGGCTGAAAGCGAGCGACTATTCGTAGCGGAGAGCTTCTACCGGGTCGAGCTTGGAGGCTTTGAAGGCGGGCCACACGCCGAAGATCAGGCCGATGCTGATGCTGACGAGAATCCCGGTGACCGCCGCCCAGAGCGGCACAGCTCCTGGCCACTGCAAAGTGAGTCTCACCAGCAACACGAGCGCGTTGACCAGCACGAGAGCGATGATGCCACCCGCACCGGTGAGAGTCATAGCTTCGAGAAGAAATTGCCAGGTGATGTCGCTGCTCTTGGCGCCAATAGCTTTGCGCACGCCGATTTCGCGGGTGCGTTCGGTAACGCTGACCAGCATGATGTTCATCACGCCAATGCCACCGACGAGCAGGCCGATCGAACTTAGAACGACAGTGGCGAGCGCGACTTTATCGACGATTTGGTGGAACTCCTGAACTTCCTGCTCGGCGGTTTGAATGGAGAAATTATCTTTGCCGCCGAAGGGTACATTACGACGACGCTCCAGCACTTCGCGGATTTGATCAGCGGCCTGGCTGAGCATGTGCGGATATGCTTCGGCACGCATGTTGAATTCGTCAGCCTCGGGGAAGACTTTTTTGAAGGTGTGAAACGGGATTAGGACGCGGCGGTCTTCGTCGCCCATGCCAAAACCGCCTTTGGGCTTTTCGACGACGCCGATAACCTGGAAGGAAGAGCCGTCAATCATCACGTCTTTGCCAATGGGGTCGCCATTGGGAAATAAAACGGGCGCGACATTTTCGCCGAGCATCACGACTTTTTCTTTGTGCAGGTCGTCGCCTTCACTG
>Ga0210396_10005585_pt1 | contig 12135 bp, 13 predicted proteins | sample IncBWH17OmetaG_FD_155466 | JGI IMG/M metagenome (GOLD analysis project Ga0210396, IMG submission 155466) | Forest soil microbial communities from Barre Woods Harvard Forest LTER site, Petersham, Massachusetts, United States - Inc-BW-H-17-O ...
TCTGCTTTTGGCAACGTCTAAACCAGACAGGCTGAAGCCCGTCCTACGGGTAGCGCAACATGCTCTATTGCGTCAGGAAAGTGAGACTCGCAAGATTGCCATGACCGCCGACCCAACTCACCTAGACAAAATCCGCGAGCGCTTCACCGAAACCGCGGATGCTTTCGCGCGAACGGTTCGCCGCACAAGAGCCGAGGAAGGTGAGGAACTCGCCGCTCGCGCCACCGCCGGTCTCGCGAGCGCGGACAGGATGCTGGCCATCGACGTCGCCTGCGGCCCCGGCACGTACACCCGCCCGCTAGCAGCCCGAGTCCGCAAAGCGATCGGCGCGGACCTGACCCCGGCGATGGTCGAAAAAGCGCGCGCCGAAGCCGCGCGCGACGGCATCGCCAACATCGAATTTGTCTGCGCCGATATTTACGCGCTACCCTTCACCGACGGCGCCGCCGGCATCGTCGCCTGCGGCTACGCGTTCCACCACATTACCGATCCCGCGCGCGCACTCGCCGAAATGGCGCGCGTCTTGCAGCCCGGAGGCCGAGTGGCCATCACCGACATTATCGTAGCCGAAGGCTGTGACGGTGCATTCCAAAATCAAGTCGAGCGCGTGCGCGATCCCTCGCACACCAACACGCTCAGCGCCGCAAATTTCCGCACGCTGATCCGGAATTCAGGCCTGCGCGCCGTGTCCGAACATTTTCACGATCACTGGCTCGACTTCAATGTCTGGATGGGAAACGCCTGCAAGCCCCCCGGCGATCCGGTCTATGAGGAAACGCGCAGGCTCATGGAGAGCGATATCGAAAACGACCGTTCCGGTTTTCGCCCGCGCCGTACAGGATCAGCCCCGAGCGGCCTGGAATTCATGCACACAGTCCTGCTATTGATCGCGGAGAAGCCGGAATGAATTTCAGTAGGATAGGCTTCAGCCTGTCGCCTTTCGTTCCGAGCGAAGTGAAAAATCACGCTTCGCCGGCCAACACGCCCGCGAAATTCAATCGAAGACGGTTTCATAGAGGCCGTCCCGTCTGCGGGACGGGCACGCCTAGCGCGCCCAAATGCTCGCCTGAAGGCGAGCGCTACATCGGCCAGCCAAGCTCCGATCTGATCGGCGGGGCGCGCTGATGCCGGCCCCGCTCCTCGAAGCGCGCAATCTGCGGAAGTCATTCGCCGCCCCGGGGCACGCGCAAGTCACGGCCGTGGACGACGTAAGCCTCGAACTCGCCGCAGGCGAAACGCTCGCCATCGTCGGCGAATCCGGCAGCGGCAAGACGACGCTCGCGCGCATGCTCCTGCGCCTCATCGAGCCGGACTCTGGCGAACTGCTGCTCGAGGGCCGCGATTTTCTCGCCGCGCGCGGCGGGGAATTGCGCGCCCTGCGCCGCGAAATGCAAATGGTGTTTCAGGATCCCTTCGCGTCGCTCGATCCGCGAATGCGTGTCGGAGCCATCGTCGGCGAGCCGCTCGAAATACACGAGCCACAGCTCAGCCGCGCCGCGCGCCGCGCGCGCGTCGTTGAAATGCTGCGCGCCGCCGGCCTCGCGGAAGACGCCCTCGCCCGCTACCCCCACGAATTTTCCGGCGGACAGCGCCAGCGCATCGGCATCGCCCGCGCCCTCGTGCTGCGCCCGCGCCTCGTCGTGGCCGACGAGCCGGTTTCCGCGCTCGACGTTTCCGTGGGCGCGCAAATCCTCGAGCTGCTGCAAAATCTGCAGCGCGATTTCGCGCTCACCTATCTCTTGATCTCGCACAGCCTGCCCGTCGTCGCGCAACTCGCCACGCGCATCGCCGTCATGCAGCGCGGCCGCATCGTGGAAACAGGCGCAGCCGCGCAAATTCTCTCCGCGCCCCAGCACCCGTATACGCAATCCCTCATCGCCGCGATTCCGGCGCTTCCGGCGGGCGTCGAGTAATTCAAAGTAGGGGCACGGCATGCCGTGCCCCTACAGCTCAAGTCATCTTCGTCCAGTTGTTCACTTACCCTCTGGAATTTTGCATCGCGCCCAATCTCGGCCTCCCACCTTTCAATCCATTTCTTCTGGCTGCTTTTGCTTTAGCCACGCTCTTCACCAAACCGCCCCTGCGTCCAATTTCCTTCATCCATCGTTTCGTTCCAAAACGATGTTGAAGCAGACCCGGCACGTAATGGTCGACATCGAGTAGCGGCCAATGAAGACCGGTCCCATGGCCCACGATTTCGATCTTCGAAAGTTGCGATTGGCTCGCTCGTTCGAGACCCTGCAGTCGCTTTCGTGGAATGGAAACCTTCAACCCGTCGGGAAAATAGAGGCTGACCAAATCCTCCTTCGCTTCATACAGCACTCGAGCGAGCCGGGGATCGAAGGCCTCGAAATCCTTCGCGCGTGCGATGGCCGAATCGATCTGGCCGCTGGAAACTTGCACCTTGTGCGCTTGCTTAGGCATGCATTCTCTCCCACAGCACGGCTAACTCGGCAAAATGGTCTGCCGCAGTCTTCAAAATCTTGCGCACATCGCTGCGCTTTGCGTTGCCCGGGCGAATGCAGTCCGGCCTGTCAGCGAGCCGGACATATCCATCCAGGCCGATATCGACGATGACTTCAGCCTCTCCCGCGAAGCCATGAACATGGCGGGGCTCATGGTCTTGCGGATAAGCAATGAACCAAACATTGCCAAATCGAAGCGATGCCACGCAATTAAGTATAACCCAAGCTGCTTCGGTTATCAATGATTGTCGACAAATCGCAATCCCTCATCGCCGCCATTCCGGCCCTGCCAGCCGTTATGGGCTGAGACCGCGTTGCACGGGCACGGCATGCCGTGCCCCTACGGGGAATAGATGGCTCATCGGCATTTCAGATCGCTTGAGCGAGTGACTCGGCAATACGGGATCGTCCTGCTAAACTGAAGCGGATGGATTTTCAATTTGAAATTTTGAAAACCGACCCGACGGGCGCGCGGCTTGGGCGGCTGAGCACGCCGCACGGCGTGATCGACACGCCGGCGTTCATGCCGGTGGGCACGGCGGGAACGGTGAAGGGGCTCACGCAGCAGGCCCTTGGCGAGCTGGGCGTGCAGATTCTGCTGGGCAACACGTATCACTTATATCTGCGCCCCGGCCACGAGCGGATTCGCAAGCTGGGCGGGCTTCACAGATTCATGTCCTGGCCGGGAGCGATTCTCACGGATTCGGGCGGTTTTCAAGTGTTCAGCCTCGCCGATCTGCGCAAGGTCACAGACGAAGGCGTGGTGTTCCGCTCGCACCTGGACGGCTCCGAGCATTTTCTTTCGCCCGAAAAATCGATCGAGATTCAACAGGCGCTCGGCTCGGACATCGCCATGGTCTTCGACGAATGCATCGAGTATCCCGCCGATCACGCGCGCGCGGCGGACGGCGTGAAGCGCACCACAGAGTGGGCGCGCCGCTGCCGCGAATATGCCCGCGCAAACGCGGAAGCCTCGACCAATCCCGGCCAGGCATTGTTCGGCATCACGCAGGGCGGAGCGCATGCCGACCTGCGCCGCGAAAGCGCGCGCCAGCTGGTGGACCTGAATTTCCCGGGCTACGCGGTCGGAGGCATTGCCGTCGGTGAACCCCACGCGCTTTCAACCGAGATGACCGCCGTGGCCACGGAAATACTGCCCAAGGACCGCCCGCGCTACGTCATGGGCGTCGGCTTTCCCGAACAACTTGCCGACTACGTCCGCTGCGGCGTGGACATGATGGATTGCGTGCTGCCGACGCGCAACGCGCGAAACGGCTGCCTGTTCACCAGCTCCGGTCGCGTGAATATCGGCAACGCCATTTACGCCGACGATCCGCGCCCGCTCGATGAAAGATGCTGCTGCATAGTCTGCCGCACTTACTCGCGCGCGTATCTGCGACATTTATTTCAGGCCAATGAAATTCTCGCGTCCATCCTGAACTCCCACCACAACGTTGCATTTTTCCTTGACATTATGGGCAAGATTCGACAGGCTATCGCGTTCGGGGAACTGGCGGAATTCTCCTCGGAGTTCCAAGCGCGCATCGCAGCGGGTGAACCCTGAAGCAGGCTGCAGGCACGGCCTGCGCTGTGGGTGTCAGGGGATGTCAGGTTGGGGACGCCTCGGTCCTGCCCTCCACGATGGTTGGAAACGGTGGGGCCTATTTTTGTCCGCGGAAGTTCAATACGAGCTGGGCGTAACGTGAGGATGGGGTCGCAGAGATGTCTTTGTTGTCTTCACCGCAAAATTTGTTCTTGATGGCCCAGGCTGCCGGCCCCGGCGGAGGCCTGATGGCCTTCCTGCCCCTGATCATTATCATGGGCATCTTTTATGTATTGCTGATCCTGCCCGCGCAGCGCCGCCAGAAGAAAACCCAGGAAATGATCAACGCCTTGAAAAACGGCGATAAAGTTGTCACCAGCGGCGGCCTGTTCGGGACGATCGTGGGAATCGAGGGCGATTCCATCCAGCTGCGCATCGCCGATCAGGTGAAAGTAAAAGTTTTGCGTTCCGCCGTAACCGGCCTGCAACCGGAAAGCAAGGAGGAGTCGTAAGGCCGGGTAGCGTTTCGCTCCCATTTTTCTGTCGGGCTAAATAGAAAGCTCGCACTCGTGGAGTCCTGAGCCAGTTCAAGCCATGAATTCAAATCTGAAGTGGAAAGCATTATTCATCGTAGCCGTCATCCTCGCATGCGTGATCGGCCTGGTAGGCCGGCCGGATTTTCCGCCCAAATCCTGGGCCGGGATCAAATCGAATTTTTCGGACAGCATCAAGCTGGGCTTGGATTTGCAGGGTGGCACGCACTTGATTCTTCAAGTCCAGGTGCAGGAAGCGATCAGCCAGGAGACCGACCAGACGCTTGACCACATCACCGCGTTGCTTCGCGATAAAGCCATTCGCTACGACGAAATTCGCAAGCTGGGCGACACGCAAGTTCTGGTGCACAACATCGCCCCGGAGCAAGCGGGCACCGCGCGCAATCTGATTATCGACCAATTTCCCGACTGGGATGTCACTCCCGCTCCCGGCGAGCCCTCCGGCTACCTTGTCACGATGAAGCAGTCGCGCATCGTGAGCATCCAGCAGCAAACCATGGATCAGGCCGAGGAAACGATTCGCCGCCGCATTGACGCGCTCGGGTTAACGGAACCGCTGGTCGCGCCTTACGGCCAGGGCGAGAACGAAATCATCGTCGAGCTGCCCGGCGAAGGCGATCCCAACCGCGCCAAGAGCGTGATTCAAGCCGGCGGACAACTGGAATTGCATCTGGTTCTGGATACGACCGCGTATCCATCCGAAGTGGCGGCGCTTGCAGCGCACGGCGGAGTTTTGCCGCCGAACGCGCAGATCGTACAGGGAAAGAGTTCGGCCTCAGGCACGAGCCAGGCCGCGGGAGAGAGCTGGTACGTGATTGATCGCGTCCCCGTCGTAACGGGACGCGACTTGCGCAGCGCGACCGCGGTGCGCAGCACGAAAAACATCGGCTTCTACGATGTGGATTTCACGCTTTCGACAGAAGCTGGGCGCCGCTTCGGCCCCTTCACTGAACAAAATATCGGCAAGCAACTGGGCATCGTCCTCGAGCATAAACTGCAGACCGCTCCGGTCATCAACGGCCGCATTGACGATACTGGCGTGATCGAAGGCCAGTTCGGCGAGCAGGAAGCGAACGACCTTGGCCTCGTGCTTCGTTCCGGAGCGCTTCCGGCCTCGATCAAATATCTCGAAGAGCGCACGGTCGGACCGTCGCTTGGAGCGGATTCCATCCGCCACGGCGTGCAGGCTTCCATCATCAGCCTGATCGTGGTGATGGTGTTTATGGTTTTCTACTACCGCTTGTCGGGCATCAACGCGGTGGTGGCGCTGATCCTGAACCTCGTCCTGCTGCTCGCCGCGCTTGCTTATTTTGGAGCGGTGCTGACTCTGCCCGGCATCGCCGGCGTGATTCTAACGATCGGCATGGGCGTCGATTCCAACGTGCTGATTTTCGAGCGCATCCGCGAAGAGTTGCGCGCCTCGAAAGCGCCGGTATCCGCCGTGGACATCGGATTCAAGCGCGCCTTCCTGACGATCATCGACACGCACGTCACGACCATCGTTTCCGCCGCATTTTTGTTTTTGTTCAGCACGGGGCCAATCCGCGGATTCGCCGTCAGCCTGGCCGTCGGGTTGCTAGCCAACCTGTTTACGTCGGTCTATGTATCGCGCGTCATCTTCGACTGGCACTTGGCCAAGATGCCCCGCGAGGCGGAGCTGAGCATTTAGTAGCACAGCCACTCTTGGCTGTGCGCCTTTGTAAAACTGGTGCAAGAGCCGCAACGTAAATCGCGGCAATGCGCCAAAGAGCATTTTCTGGAGCCCCGGAAAAAGGCTGAGTACTAGTAGTTTTCTAAAGCCCCACAGGGGAGCCGGGCGTTTTAAAGTGCCAAGCAAGTTTGTTGCCAGGTAATTTTTTAAGAGCAGTGCAATTTCGGGAACAAATCCAATGCCGTTGGTGTCCAACTCTAACGGGTCAGAGTGAGCATGGAATTCTTCAAACAAGTTGATTTGGATTGGATGGGCAAAGCCAAGTATTTCTTTGGTCTGTCCTTTCTATTGCTCGCGGCCGGGATGGCCTCGATTCTCGCCCACGGCGGGCTCTTCTACGGCATTGATTTTAAGGGCGGTACGGTTGTGGACGTGCGCTTCGCCGGCCCCCCGCCGATCGATACGCTGCGCGCCGGCCTCGCGCAACAGGGGATCGGGAATAGCACCATTGTTCCGGTGAGTGATATCACCACTTCAAACGGGAACGAAGTTTTGATCAACCTGGAAGAAAAAGGCCAGGGCGCCGAGGCGCTGGACGCCGGAAAGACCGCCATCCTGAATGCATTGCATGCAACGCTGGGCGCTGGTGAAGCCGGCAAGCAGGATTTCAACGCGGCGGGCGCGGATACCATCGCGGATGTTTTGACGCGCAAGGATCCTCTGGGATTGGGCACCACGGCCGGCGATCGCTATAACCAACTGGCGCGCCAGCTTACGCAATTTCGCGACCGCGACCGCCGCGGCATCGTCACCGATCTCGGCGAGCTTTCCGCTTCGGGCGCGAATGCCAGCGTAATCGCCGCGCTGCGCGATTCGTTCTACACGAGCACGTTCGCGATCATCAATGTGGAAATCGTCGGCCCCAAGGTCGGCTCGGAACTTCGCCGCCAGGCGGTGGTGGTCACCTTGTATGCCCTCGGCGGGATGCTGGTTTATATTGCATTTCGATTCGAGTGGGTGTACGGTGCTGCGGCGGTATTGGCCGTGTTTCACGACGTCCTGATCACGCTGGGCCTTTTTTCCATCTTTCACTTTGAGATTTCGCTGACGGTGATCGCGGCCTTGCTCACTCTGGTTGGTTATTCGATGAACGACACGATTGTCATCTTTGACCGCATCCGTGAAAACGCGCGGCTCATGCGCCGCGAGCCGTTCAAGAACATCGTGAACCGATCCATCAACCAAACGCTTTCGCGCACCATCCTGACGAGCGGCCTGACATTCTTGACGGTACTAGTCCTGTTCCTGATGGGCGGCCAGGTCTTGCGCGCTTTTTCCTTTGCATTAGTGGTTGGAATTCTGGTAGGAACGTACTCCAGTTTTGGCATTGCCGCGCCTTTGGTAGTGGCTTGGAACCAGTGGAGAGGCCAGGGCGGGGCGGTAGTTGCATCCGGAACCGCAGCCGGCACTAAACTCCGGAAGGCCTAGGAACGGAAGCGGGTTTGCTTTCTTCACCCGCTCTGAAATTTTCCTGGAGCTGTCCGGCAGGAGGAACGCGCGATGTTTGACGATCTGCTCGAATCTACAAACGAAAAAAAGAAAACAAATAAGGGATGGGGTTTTATCCTCTCAGGCGTTGTGCAGGCTCTGATTCTCTCCATTCTGATCTTGATCCCCTTGATTTACACTGAGGCGCTTCCGAAGGCGATGCTGTCGACTTTGCTGATCGCTCCGCCGCCTCCTCCGCCACCGCCTCCTCCGCCGGCGCCCGTGAAGACCATCATCAAGCCCGTGGCGCGCCTGATCCAATCCGGAAAGCTGATGCAGCCGCGCGCGATTCCCAAGGAAGTGGCCGTGTTCAAGGAAGCCGAGCTTCCTCCCGACGTGATTAACAACACCGGCGTGACCGGCGGCGTGTTCGGCGGCATTCCGGGGCAGGGCATGGTCGCCGCAATGGCGCCTCCTCCGCCGAAGCCGACGGCCCCGACGCGCGTCAAGCAGGGCGGCAACGTAACCGCGGCCTCAATCCTTACGCAGACTCGTCCGCTCTATCCCGCCCTGGCGCGCCAGGCGCGCATTCAGGGCAGCGTGGTGCTGCACGCGATTATCGACAAGGACGGCAAGGTCGCCCAGCTCGAAGTGATCTCGGGGCACCCGCTGCTCGTGCAATCCGCGCTGGACGCCGTGAAACAGTGGCGCTACAAGCCGACGCTGTTGAACGGAGATCCGGTGGAAGTCGACACCACGATTACAGTCACGTTCACGATGGGTGGTTAAGTTTTGTGCAGGACGGCAGCCAGGGGACCGGCCTTCATACCGTAGTGAAGTCCGCGAATTGGGCCGCTAATCAGGGAGTCGGCTGGGACCGGCAACGCCGGTTCCAGCCCGCAAGTTTCGAACGACATAAAAAGGAGCAAATCAAATGCTTAGTTCCGTAGCGGTATGGGCAATGAATATGGTCGTATTGCAGGGGCAGTGGGACCTGAGGGCCATGTGGGGCAGCATGAGTATCATCGCCAAAGTGGTGGTCGGCATTCTGTTTCTTTTGTCTGCCTGGTCACTCGGCGTCATGATCGACCGCGTGTTGATGTACAGCGCGGCGCGTAAACAGTCCCGCGTTTTCGTTCAGCAGGTCGCGGGAGCGTTGCGCGAAGGCAAACTCGACGAAGCCATCTCCATCGCCGAGCGCAACAAGAAGAGCCACATCGCCAAGGTGGTCGCCACCGGGCTCTCCGAGTTCCAATCCGCATCCTCGCAGGTCTCTGACGAGGAAGTGATCGACGCCGCCAAGCGCGGCCTGGATCGCTCGGTCGCGATCGTGCACGCCGAAATGAAGCGCGGCCTCTCCGGCCTCGCCACCATCGGCTCGACCGCGCCGTTCGTCGGGCTGTTCGGCACGGTGGTCGGCATCATCAACGCGTTCAAAGGAATTGAGACCACGAAGGCGACCGGGTTGTCGGCCGTCGCGGGCGGAATTTCCGAAGCCCTCGTCACCACCGCTCTCGGGCTGCTCGTGGCCGTGCCTGCCGTGTGGGCGTACAACTACTTCACCAACAAGGTCGAGGCGTTCGACGTCGAAATGGACAACTCCTCGATGGAATTGGTGAACTATTTCATTACTCGCCGGGCGGGCGGAAAGAAGTAACCCATGTCATACAAGCCAAGCGTCGGCCCGCAAATGGCCGCGCCGAACGTGATTCCGATGGCGGATATCATGCTGGTGTTGCTGATCATCTTCATGGTGGTCACGCCCATGCTCTCCAAGGGTTTGTCGGTGGAATTGGCGAAAGTCCAAAATCCATCCGACATGCCCGATGCCGACAAGGACGATGCGGTCATCGTCGGCATCTCGGCGAGCGGGGACGTCTACCTCGGCAGCACCAAGTCGGACGTTAGCCAGATTGCCGATCAGGTTCGGGACCGCATTTCCAACAAGCTGGACAAGACCGTGTTCGTCAAGAGCGACGGTCGCGCTCAGTATGGCGATGTAGTCAAGGTTGTGGACGAAATTCGCTCCGCGGGTGTCGATAACGTCGGCTTGATTACCGATCGGGCCGAGCAGACGCGGCGCGCTGCACCACCGCCGGCCGATTAAATTGTGCAGGGAAGCGCGGCGTGGTTCATCCCCGCCTTCCCTGTATTGTTTTGCCAACTCATCCGTCCCGGTGCAATCACGGGGACGCGGAACTTGAATTAGGGAGCCACGACAATGGGAATGGACGTTGGAGGAAAGCAAGGCGGTTCGATGGCGACGATGAACGTCGTCCCCCTGATCGATATTCTCCTGGTGTTGATCATCATCTTCATGGTGATCACGCCGCTGACCCCGAAGGGCCTGAACGCGCTGGTGCCGCAGCCCGCGCCGCCCAACCAGCAGCAGGAACCGCAGACGCTGCAGAAGACGATCGTCGTTCAGCTTCTCGACACCGGGAAATTGAAAATTAACGACGAGGACGCCACCTGGGATTCGCTCGGGCCGCGCCTGACCGACGTCTTCAAGGAGCGCGCCGAGAAAGTCGCGTTCGTGAAAGGCGATGACAAGGTGCGGTTCGCCGACGTCGCCAGAGCGATCGACATCATGCGAGGCTCGGGGATCGACAAGGTCGGATTGATCACCGCGAATCTCGAAGCGGGGAAGTAGTTTACTGGCTTTCGCTGGCCCGGCCTGCGTTCGGAGAATGCCGGTTTTTTTTGCCCTCAAAAAATAAAGTTGCTTTGATCCAGGGCCTTGCTGGTGTAGAGTGTGCGGCTGTGGCGTGTGCCATCAAGCAATTGTGTGGCGCGGGAATTCGGGTGTGGTCCGCTTTACGCTGAATGTCCCGGCAAGGGTGGGATCGGTAGCTAGCCGCAAACGTGAGCAGTTTGGTGCATTGGCATTGTAGGACGACCGGTACGTGCATCGGTAACTTCATTGCCCTCTCGGGGGAACACAAAATATTCGCGGGGACGGATTGTTTGCCATGAATCCTTTTGCGCATTTTCGGCACTCCAAAAATAAAAATTCCGTGGCGGTGTTCGCGGTCGCCTTGGTGGCTGTCGGTTTCGGCGCGTCGGGCTGCGCCAAGCTGAAAGCTCGCGACGAACTGAACAAGGGCGTCGCCGCCTATCGCGATGGCAAGTACGATCAGGCCATCGAGTTCTTTAAGGACGCGAAGGACAACGACCCCACGCTGACCAACGCCCGCCTCTATCTCGCCACCGCTTACGCCACGCAATATATTCCGGGCGCGCCCTCCGACGAAAACGTGCGCATGGGCGAAGCAGCGGTGAAAGAATTCCAGGACGTGCTGACCGCCGATCCCAACAATATTTCGGCCATCGACGGGATCGGTTCCATTCTCTTTAACATGGCCGGCACCCCGTACACCCCGGCGCGCTTTCTGGAATCCAAGACGTACCACCAGAAGCACATCGCCCTGCGGCCGGAAGATCCCGAGCCATATTACTGGATCGGTGTGATCGACTGGACGCTCAGCTATCGTGCGAACCTCGTGGCCCGCGGCTCCTGGCGCCTGGCGCACGCCGGCAAGGCCCTCAAGGACGACGATCCGATGCCCCCGGACATTCGCGACACCTACATCAAGGAAAACGGCCAGATGATCGATGAGGGCATCGACAGCCTCAAGAAGGCCCTCGAGCTTCGCCCCGATTACGATGACGCGATGGCCTACCTGAACCTGCTCCTGCGCCGCAAGGCCGACGAAGCCGCCACGCCCGATGAGCGCGCCTCACTGCTGAAACAAGCCGACGATTACGTCGAGAAGGCCAAAGAGATTAAACAGAAGAAAATGGAAACCCCGGCCAAGCCGTAACGCGCGGCTTTCCGGTCAATCCTGAAATTCAACAAAAAGCGGCCCGCAATCGGGCCGCTTTTGTTTTTGATTTTTTGGTGCGCGCGTTTTTCGTCAATCGGCAAAAATGCCGCGGATGAGCACGCCGGCTGGCCGGCCAGGCTATCCTGGGATGATCACGAGTTTTTCACCGGCAATCTTGCCGATGGACGCCGCATCCAGATTTAAATGCGCCGTGACCATTTCGGGCGGGAGATGCTTCAGCCAGTTGTTGAGCGAAAAATCCACGAATTCGCTCGCGGCAAACATTTCCAGAAACACCAGATCCGCGCTGCCCGTGTTCTCGATGTAGTGGCCCGCCACCCGGGGCACAAATCCCACGTCGTTGGCGTTGAAGTCCATCGTGCGCGTTCCGTCGCTCGTAAACACCGTCATGCGCCCTTTTCCGCTGATGTAGTACTGCCACTCGGAAGCGTTGGGGTGCCAATGCAGTTCCCGCAGGCCGCCAGGTTTGACAGTCACGAGCGCGGCGGCAATATTTTTGGACGCCGGAAAGTTATGCGAGTCCACCACGCGGGCCTCGCCGCCCTTCGTTTTCACCGTCGCGGCCATCGACTCCATCTTAAATGTG
>Ga0210396_10005586_pt1 | contig 12134 bp, 12 predicted proteins | sample IncBWH17OmetaG_FD_155466 | JGI IMG/M metagenome (GOLD analysis project Ga0210396, IMG submission 155466) | Forest soil microbial communities from Barre Woods Harvard Forest LTER site, Petersham, Massachusetts, United States - Inc-BW-H-17-O ...
CCTCATCCGAGAGATCGACCTTGGGGTTCAGAGGTCCACTGCAGTGGACCTCTGAACCCCAAACTACCTTCCAACCTGTAAAGGATGTCCTGATAACAACCTGTAAAGCATGTCATGGAACTTGACAATCTCATCGCGACATGAGTGGGCAATCGCGCGAAGCGCGATCCGTTCTCCTCAGAATCCCTCCCAGCCCAAATATCAACGATTGTTTCTCTCCAGCCCCACCCCCATAAACCCACCGCCAATTCTGCTAGCATCAAGGTTTGGCCCCCATAATGACTAGCACCAGCACAGAAGCCCCTATCCGCGTCCGCATAGCCCCCTCACCCACCGGCGACCCCCACGTCGGCACCGCCTACATCGGCCTGCTCAACTATATCTACGCTCGCCAGCGCGGCGGCAAATTTGTCCTCCGCATTGAGGACACCGACCGCACCCGCTTCGTCCCCACCTCTGAGCAGATGATCTTCGACTCCCTCCGCTGGCTCGGCCTCACCTGGGACGAAGGCCCCGACGTCGGCGGCCCCCATGGCCCCTACCGCCAGTCCGAGCGCACCGAAATCTACCGCGAGCACGCCGACATCCTCCTCAGCAACGGCACCGCCTACCGCTGCTTCTGCACCCCAGAAGAGCTCGAAGCCGTCCGCAAGCAGCAGATCGCCTCCAAGCTCCCCCCACGCTACCCCGGCACCTGCCGCACCCTGACGTCCGAGCAAATCGACGCGAACATTGCCGCAGGCAAATCCTTCGTCATCCGCCTAAAAATTCCTGCTGGTGAAACCACCTTCCGCGACGAACTCCGCGACCCCATCACCTTCGACCACAACAACGTCGACGACCAGGTCCTCATGAAGTCCGACGGCTTCCCCACCTACCACCTCGCCAACGTCGTCGACGACCACCTCATGCAGATCACCGACGTCATTCGCGCCGAAGAGTGGATCTCCTCGACCCCCAAACACGTCCTCCTCTACAAAGCATTCGGCTGGCAGCAGCCGCGCTTCTGGCACATGCCGCTCCTCCGCAACATCGACAAGTCAAAAATCTCCAAGCGCAAAAACCCCGTCTCCCTCATCTACTACCAGCAGGCCGGCTTCCTCCCCGAAGCCATCATCAACTTCCTCGGCCTCATGGGCGGCGGCATGCCCGCCGACATCAACAACGGCACCGAGCAGTTCACCCTCGCCGAAATGGTCGAGCACTTCGTCTTCACCAACATCCGCCTTGGCGGCCCCGTCTTCGACCTCACCAAGCTCAAGTGGCTCAACGGCGAATACCTCCGCAAGCTCACCCCCGAGCAGTTCTACGCCGAGCTACGCAAAACCGTCCTCTCGGACGACTACCTCAGCCGCATCGCCCCACTCATCCAAACCCGCATCGAAACCCTAGGCCAATTCGGCGACCTCACCACCTTCTTCTTCCGCGACGACGTCCTCCCCACACAAGAGGTCTTCCTCCCAAAGAAGCGCACCCTCGAAGAAACGTTAGCCTTCGCCACCGATCAACTAGCCACCCTCGAAGCCACCGACTGGACCCACGAAGCACTCGAGCCCGCACTCAAAAAACTAGGCGAAGAAAAATCCTGGTCCGTCAAAGAAAACTTCATGCTCCTCCGAGCCATCATCACCGGCAGCACCATGTCCCCCCCACTCCTCGAGAGCATGGTAGTCTTCGGCAAAGCCCGCTCCCTCGACCGCGTCCGCCGCTTTCTAGACGCCCAGAAGAAACAGGCCACAGCAAAGAAGTAATATCCTCGAGATGAGCAGAATAGAAAAATCGGCGACGCAATCTATCAACACCCATTTTGATCGGAAGATCTGGCATAGGTTTTATATCTTGCAAGTTCTTGTCTTCTCTGTTTTTTTACTTTTCATTCCTATCGTTGGCTTCGCGACAAAATGGCTTGGCAAAAATTCGTTCCTTCCAATCACCCTGCTCTACGGTGTAACTTATTTGGGAATCGGGTACCCATGCGGAAACTGGAAGTGTCCGAACTGCGCTAAGTCGTTTTTGAGAAACGAAAGAACGACAGTCAGCATGGCTTTTCGTTTGCATTGCGCCAACTGTGGAATCAGGCTTGGTTCCGTAAAAAGTTAACTAAACCGCTTGTGCCCCATTCATAGCGAAGCGACTGATTTATCGTTTTTCTTCCGGTGCAGCATCCACTCACACCGCAGCCGGATCACGCCCACCATCAGCGTGAAATCTATTCGCCCCACGAGCCCTGGCCTTCGCAGCCTCTTCTTCCCTATCCTTCGGCGGCGCAGTCGTCTCCAGCTAATACAAAAGCCGGGTGCCCCATTCATAGCGCAGTCTTTTCGCGACATGAGTGGGCAATCGCGCGAAGCGCGATCCGCTTTGCGTTGTGAAATCAGACTCGGGATCGCCCCGAGTTGAATCTCCTCCACCCGAAGGCCTAAAATCCAATCCACCACAACCGTGGGAGGTCTCCATGCCCCACTACGAGTACCTCTGCAAAGCCTGTAACAAAACTTTCACCAAGACCCTGCACATCGTCGAGCACGACACAGAAAAGACCACCTGCCCGCACTGCGGCAGCCGCGATACAGAACAGAGCTGGTCCACCTTCTCCGCCGTCACCTCCCGGAAGAGTGCCTGAACTCAGCGGCACACGAGGCGCCATGCACTTCAGCAAATTCTCCTTCGGCACCCTCCAGATCAACGACAGCACCTACATGTACGACGTCGTAATCGACCGCGGAGAAGTCCGCAAACGAAAGAAAGCACCTTCCCAAAGATTCCGCGACGAGTTCGGACACACGCCCCTGTCCATCGAAGAAAAGATCCCCTGGAAGTGCAAGCTTCTCGTGATCGGCACAGGAGCGCACGGTCAGTTGCCCGTGATGAAGGAAGTGAAGCGCGAAGCCGAGCGCCGTCACGTCAAACTGGTCGTCGTACCGACCAGCAAAGCGCTCAGCCTCGTAGAAAAAGAGGCCAAAGCGAACGCCATTCTCCACGTCACCTGCTAGACGATGCCGAGTGCCGGGTCCGGGTCCGGGTGCCGGGTGCCCCATTCATGGCGCGGTCTCATCGCGACATGAGTGGGCAATCGCGCGAAGCGCGATCGCTTTCCTTACCGGCACGGCTTCAGCTGTGCCACCACTGACCCGCCTCGAAGAGGTGCATCGGCTCTGCCGAAGACAGAGCGAAGCGACCAATCCATTGTTCTCTTCCACCGAAGCACTCACACCGCAGCCGGATCACGCCCACCATCACTATGAAATCTATTCGCCCCACGCGCCCGAGCCTTCGCAGCCTCTTCTTCCCTATCCTTCGGCGGCGCAGTCGTCTCCAGTGAATACAAGAGCCTCGCCGAAACCTGAGCCACCTCATCCACCGCCGCCAGAAATGCCTCTTCATTAGCCTTCGACGGCTTATTAAACCCGCTGATCTTCCTCACAAACTGCAGCGAAGCAGCGCGAATCTCATCCTCAGAGACCGGCGGATCAAAGTTGAAAAGTGTTTTGATATTCCGACACATCTCTCACACTCCCCCATCCAAACTTTGAGTGCAATCTTAACCTCACCCCCAGCTTTACTCAAATTCGACAGACCCATCTACAAACATTCGATATAGTTTTCATGCACATCCAAGGGCAACTCTCCGAAACAGGAGCATCATGCCAACCACGAACATCTCCCGCCGCGATTTCCTACGCTCAGCCGGAGCCATCGCGTGCGCTTCCCCACTCTCCCGCATCATCAACCAGGCCGACACCCCCGCCGACTACAGCCTCACCATCGCCACCACGCCCATCGAGCTCGCACCAAACCGCATCATCTCTACCACCACATACAACGGCCAGTTCCCCGGCCCACTCCTTCGCCTCAAGCAAGGCCAGCGCGTCACCGTCGACATCCACAACGAAACCGACATCCCCGAGCAACTCCACTGGCACGGCCAATTCCTCCCCACCGACACCGACGGAGCCGCCGAAGAAGGCACACCCTTCATCCCGCCCCACGGTAGCCGCAGAATCTCCTTCATCCCCGGCCCCTCCGGCTTCCGTTTCTACCACACGCACGTCCGCACCGGAACCGATCTCGCCGCCGGCCAATACAGCGGGCTCGTCGGTCCCGTCTACATCGAACCAACCCACAACCCCGGCGACTACGACCGCGAAGTCTTCCTCACCCTCAAAGAATTCCAGCCCACCCTAAGCCGCGGCGGCGACATGGCAATGGACTTCCTCTCCCCATCCCAAACCGTCCCCACACTCAAACAATCCGGCGAAACCAGAATGAACGCCTCCCTCGCCAAAGGCGCACCACACGGCTACGAGGTCGGCTACGACGCCTTCACCATCAATGGCCGCATGCTCGGTCACAGCGAACCCATCCGCGTCAAACAAGGCGAGCGCGTCCTCTTCCACATCCTCAACGGCAGCGCCGGAGAGATCCGCAGCCTCGCCCTTCCCGGCCACACCTTCACCATCCTCGCCATGGACGGTAACCCGCTCCCCCGCCCCGTCCACGCACCCGGCCTCTGGCTAGGCACCGCCGAGCGCATCTCCGCCATCGTCCAAATGAACCACCCCGGCGTCTGGATCATGGGCGACCTCGCCGACGACGACCGCCACCACGGCATGGGCATCGTAGTCGAGTACGCCGGTTATAAAGGCAAGCCCCAATGGCTCCCGCCGAAACCCTTCAAGTGGAACTACGCCCACTTCGGCAACCCCAGCCCTTCATCTGCACAGCCCGACGAAACCTTCGAAATGCTCTTCGAAAAACAAAACGCCGCACTCGAAGGCTTCAATCAATGGACCATCAACGGTGTAGCCTACCCCACACACCAGATGATGGCCGAGCCATCCTTCCATCTTCATCAAAGCAAGCGTTACCGCATCCGCATGCGCAACGCCAGCGACGACATCCATCCCATCCACCTCCACCGCCACAGCTTCGAGCTCACAAAGATCGCCGGCCAACCCACCTCCGGCGTCATCAAAGACGTCGTCATGGTCGGCGGCTATCAAGAGGCCGAGATCGACTTCATCGCCGACAACCCCGGCCTAACCCTCTTCCACTGTCACCAGCAACTCCACATGGACTTCGGTTTCATGACCCTGTTCGACTATGTTTGAGCAACAAACAACATGCAAATCGCCGACTACCTCAAAGCCCTCGAAGAATCCCTCCTCAACCCCACCAACCGCAACAATCCCGAACTAATCTCCAATCTCCTCGCCGACGACTTCCTAGAGTTCGGCAGCTCCGGCCGCACCTTCGACAAAGCCGCCATCCTAGAAGATCTCCGCAACGAGCCCCCGCACCCCGCATCACTCCTCAGCGACTTCGCCATCCGCACACTCGCACCCGAGGTCATACTCGCAACTTACCGCACCACCCGCCACAACTCATCCGGCCAGATCACTCATCAGGCCAATCGGAGTTCCATCTGGATCAACCGCACCGGCACATGGCAGATCACCTTCCACCAAGGCACCCCATTCCCTTCGAAATAAATTCTCCAAGCCGTCACACCGCTGTCACCCTCCCGTCACCTCCCAGCAACAAACGCGGCCTACAGTCTCGCTGAGCATCAGGCTTTCCAAAATCACTCAGCGAGGTTTCTCCCCTTGTCCACAGACCGTCGCACCTTCCTGCAACTTCTCTCCGCATCCGCCCTCACCGCAACCTTTCCCTCCAGCATCGCCCGCGCTCTCGAAATCCCCGCCAACAACCGCACCGGCTCCATCAACGATGTCGAGCACATCGTCGTCATGATGCAGGAGAACCGCTCCTTCGACCACTACTTCGGCACCCTCCGCGGCGTCCGCGGCTTCGGCGACCCACGCGCCGTCACCCTCCCCTCCGGCAATCCCGTCTGGTATCAGCCCAACGGCGGCAACAGCTACGTTCTCCCCTTCCACCCCGGCGCGCCCAACCTCGGCCTCCAATTCCTGCAAGACCTCGCCCACGACTGGACCACAACCCACGCCGCATGGAACGAGGGCAACAACGACCAGTGGGTCCCTCAAAAAGGCACCACCACCATGGCCCACCTCACCCGCAGCGATATCCCTTTCCACTATGCCCTCGCCGACGCCTTCACCGTCTGCGACGCCTATCACTGCTCCCTCCTCGGCCCCACCGACCCCAACCGCTACCACATGTGGACTGGATGGGTCGGCAACGACGGCAAAAACGGCGGCCCCGTCATCGATAATGCCGAAGCCGGCTACGACTGGTCCACGTACCCCGAACTCCTCCAAAAAGCCGGCGTCTCCTGGAAGATCTATCAGGACATCGGCGAAGGCCTCGATGCCAGCGGCTTCTGGGGATGGACCGGCGACAACCCCTACATCGGCAACTACGGCGACAACTCGCTCCTCTACTTCCACCAGTATCAGAACGCACCGCAAAGCTCTCCGCTCGCCGAAAAGGCCCGCACAGGAACCAACATCCTCAAATCCGGGACCCTCTTCGATATCTTCAAGCAGGACGTAACCAGCGGCAATCTCCCGCAAGTCTCCTGGCTCGTCGCCCCCGAGTCCTACACCGAGCACCCCAACTGGCCCGCAAACTACGGCGCATGGTACGTCTCGCAGGTCCTCGACATCCTGACCGCGAACCCCGAAGTCTGGAGCAAGACCGCCTTCTTCCTCATGTACGACGAGAACGACGGCTTCTTCGACCACATGCCTCCGCCCGTCCCACCGCAGTCACGCACCCAGGGCATCTCCACCGTCCCCACCAGCAACGAAATCTTCGAAGGCAACTCCGAGTACCCCGCCGGTCCCTACGGCCTCGGCCTACGCGTCCCCATGGTCGTCATCTCCCCCTGGAGCAAGGGCGGCTGGGTCAACTCCGAGGTCTTCGATCACACCTCACTCATCCAGTTCATCGAAAAACGCTTCGGCATCAGGGAGCCCAACATCACCAAGTGGCGCCGCGCCGTCACCGGAGACCTCACCTCCGCCTTCAACTTCACTTCACCCAACGACGCCGCCGTGCCGCTACCCAGCACCGTAGCCTACCTCCCACCCGACAACCAGCGTCACCCCGACTACGTCCCCACCCCGCCCACCGAGCAGGCCGTCCCCACACAGGAGCCCGGCATCCGCCCCGCCCGCGCCGTCCCCTACGTCCTCAACGTGCAGGCCCAGCCCGACTTCCTTGACCACTCCATCCGCATCGACTTCGGCAACACCGGCAAATCCACCGCCGTCTATCACGTTCGCTCCGGCAATACGCAAACCGGCCCGTGGACCTACACCGTCGAACCCGGAGCCGAACTCTCCGATCTCTGGAAGCTCGCCGGAAGCCAGAACGCCTACGACCTCTCCGTCTACGGCCCCAACGGCTTCTTCCGCTCCTTCCTCGGCAGCACCGCAAGCAGCGAAAAAGCCAACCTCGACATCACCACCCTCTACGACGCCGTCCGCTCCGGCATCACCCTCGAGATCGTCAACCGGGGCGAAGCCTGCGACCTCACGATCTTTGACGCCTATACCACCGACACCACCACCCACCATCTGAGACAGGGCGAGGATCTCTCAAAGCACTGGCATCTCAGACACTCCCACGGCTGGTACGACTTCATCATCAAGGTCAACTCCGACATCAGCTTCCAACGCCGCATCGCAGGACACGTAGAAACCGGAGAAGACAGCATGACCGACCCAGCCATCGGCGCCCCCGTAGAGCAATCCCAAAAACAATCCACAAGTTTTCCACAGGAAACCTTGTCAAGCCCCGTCCTCGCCTAAACCATTGCAACCAAAAGCGATATCAATTGCAAAATAGTTTTACTCCAGTAGCTATAATTGAAATAGATGGAAAGAAAAGGCCTCGGTCACCAGACCGGGGCCTTTCTATTTTCCATAAACCCTTTAGAAAGACGATTTTACCCGCAACCCATTTATTATGACTATTTTACGCGAACAAAACGGGTCAAGTGATTGATTGCATTAGCCTTATCCAAGACACCCCCGGGGGGGTTACTCGACCTCCCTCTGCCGTCGTCTTCCCGAGCGCAGTGAACGATCCTGGGATTTCGCCGTGTCGAGGCGTCAGGCTATGGGTCGCGGTACTCGCGGCGCTTGAGTTCGCGGAGCGCCTGTTCGTGCCCTTGAAGGGCAGCCTGACGAGTCCAGTGGCGAGACTGGGTATAGTTGTGCTCGACGCCCTGGCCGATGGCGTACAGGTGGCCGAGTTGGAACTGGGCTTCGGCGTTGCCCTGCTCAGCGGCCTTGCGATACCACGCGGCAGCTTGCGTGTAGCTGAGCGGAACGCCTTGGCCAATGTAATAGAGGTCAGCCAGCTTCTGCTGGGCTTCGGGAAAGTTCTGCGTGGCGGCCAGCCGATACCAGTAGGCAGCTTCGGTGTCGCTTTGCGGGACGCCTTCGCCTTTGCGATACATGAGGCCAAGATTGAATTGCGCCCAGGCAAGGTTACTGTGGGCAGCGCGCTGGCACCATGCGAAAGCTTCAGGAAAGTTGTTCGCTGTGTAGTAGCGGAAGCTTAGGTTGGCCTGCGCGTAGGCGTGGCCCTGCTCGGCGGCCTTGCGCTCCCAGTGGGCAGCTTGGGTATCGTCTTGAGGCACACCCTGCCCCGCATCGTACATAGTGCTGAGCAGGTACTGAGATTCAGCGTGCCCCTGCTCCGCGGCGAGTCGGAAGCTGGCTGCCGCTTCATTGAAGGTGCCGGCGTTGTAGTCAGTGAGGGCCTGCCGGTAGTGCGGGTTGGAGGCTGCGTTGGCGGCGTCGCGACGACCGCGTGCAATGATGCTGGAGCGCGTGGAATGGAGCGACAGCGAGGCGTCAGTCGGGATATGCTGCAGACCGCCTTTGGCTTTATCTTCCATGTGCGCTGATCTGGCGGTCTACGAGCTCGAAGCGGCGCCGGGCATCGGCAATCTGCTCGCGGAGGTTCGTGGCGAGCTCGGTAAGAAGGTCGCGGTGTTCGCGAGCGGCAGCTTCGGCGTCGCGATGCAGTTGGCCAATCTCGCCGCTGAGCAGCGTGTGCCGCTCCGCATCGAGGGTGGCGATGTCGCGCTCGGCGTGCTGGATCTGGCGCGTGATGCGAAGAAGCTCAGCGACAGCGCCTTCGCCGGCAATAGAGGCGTTGATCTCATGATGATCGTCCAGCAGACGCTGTAGGGTTTCGGTGTCGCCACGGCTGTAGGCCTCATTGGCGCGGGCCATCAGCAGGGTGAAGTGCTTCTGCTCGGCGTCGTCGCGCGCGAAGTCGGGGTGGATCCGCTTGGCAACGTCTCGGAAGAGAGTCTTAAGGCTGGGCGGTGGTCGAACTCTTCGGCTTCCGTGCGCATCCCCATATGCGGCATCATGGGTTTCCTGCGCACGCTGGCGAGTCTCCTCGGCTCGGCGGCGGGCGGAGTCGGAATCGTAGAGGTCGACTTCGCGTTCGGCGATCCGCGCTTCGAGATCGTCGAGTTCTGCGTAGAGGACGCCGACCTGACGAAGGTATCGGCCTTCGAAGGTCTTGAGCTGGGCACGGATTTGGGCAAGCTCAGATTCACGCTCGGCGAGCGTGGTCCGAACAGTAGCAAGTTGCTCGCGTTTGTCGAGGAGGGCGGCGTCGTTCGCGGTTTGCTGGAGGATGATTTCGGCAGGCATGCGGCTTCCCATGAAGGGAAGTTCTAGTTTAGCGGAGCGGAGTTCCGCTTACCGCAGATGAGTGCGCCTTTGCTGTGGTGATTTTGCAAAACCGCCTCCAAGGGGATACTACCCATTCCGGAACATCTGCTTAATCCCCCGCAAAGCCTGTCGAGTCCGCTCCTCGTTCTCGATCAACGAAAACCGAACATGCCCATCGCCATGTTCCCCGAACCCAACACCCGGACTCACAGCAACCTTGGCCTCAGCCAGCAGCCTCTTTGAAAACTCAACCGACCCCAGCGCCCTATACTGCTCCGGAATCTTGGCCCACGCAAACATCGTGGCCTTCGGCAGCTCCACCGGCCAACCCAGCTTATTCAACCCCGGCACCAGAACATCCCGCCGGGCCTTGTAGTTATCCCGAATCTCAGCAACACAGTCCTGTGGTCCTTCCAGCGCAGCAATGGAGGCCACCTGGATCGGCGTAAACGTCCCATAGTCGAAGTAGCTCTTGATCCGTCCCAGCGCCGCAACCAGCTTCTTATTCCCCACCATGAAGCCCACGCGCCAGCCCGGCATGTTGTAGCTCTTCGACAGCGTAAAGAACTCAACCGCAATGTCCTTCGCACCCGGAACCTCAAGGATGCTAGGCGCACGATAGCCATCGAACACGATATCGGCATAAGCAAGATCATGGACGATATAGATCCCCAGCTCCTTACACAGAGCAACAACCCTCTCAAAGAAAGCGAGGTCCACACACTGAGTCGTAGGATTCGCCGGAAAGTTCAAAATCAGCAGCTTCGGCCGAGGCTCCATCCTCGGCAACTCATACTCCAGCGCAGCCAGCACCTGATCGGCGCAAGCATCCGGCACCGGAATGCTCTGCACCTTCGAGCCCGCGATCACCGGCCCGAAGATATGAATCGGATAGCTAGGATTTGGCACCGCCACAGTATCCGCATCGTCGAGCACAGCAAGGCAAAGATGCGCGATCCCTTCCTTCGAACCGATCGTCACAATCGCCTCGGTCTCCTGATCGAGATCAATGTTGTACCGAGTCTTGTACCAATTGCAGATCGCCCTGCGCAGCCGCGGAATCCCACGCGAAAGCGAGTAGCGATGCGTCACCGTCTTCTGTGCCGCCTCAATCAGCTTGTCGACGATTGCCTTCGGAGTCGCTCCATCGGGATTGCCCATCCCGAAGTCGATAATGTCTTCACCGCGCTTGCGGGCCGCAGCCTTCAGCTCGCTTGTAATGTTGAACACATACGCCGGCAGTCGTGTCAGCCTTCTAAACTCGTCCATCGCGTCCTGCTTTGCCCCCAAAAACCAATCGTCTCAATCCATAATGCCATCTCGGAAATCGCCAAAAAGAAATCAACAACATGAAAGTCCGCGCTGTTCCTTAATCGGCATCACCCAAACGGATCACTTCGCCGTAACCATCACCTGAACCGGCAAGCTCTTCGGCGGATAACATGCCGCATTGTCGCAAGCCTGATATCGCAGTGATCCATCGATCGTATGCATTCCAGCCGAAGCCACCACCGGAAGCTTCACCACGAACTCGCCCGTATAAACATCCAGCTTCTCCGAGGGATCGAAGCTGAAGCTATAACTCGTTCCCGCCGGATAGACCGCCGCTCCAGCCTTCACGCCATCCGCAGCTTTCACCGTAATAGCCGTAGGAATCAGCAGCTCAGACTTCGGCGTATGCGAGTTCACATGGAACCCTTCATCCACCTTGAACCGCAGCTCCACAACGCTCGACTTGCCTGCAGCCACATTCTGCTGCTCAGCCACATAGCTCACATGTCCCTTAGGCTTCGCAGGAGCATCGAAGCTCCCAACTTGCATCCCCAAAGCTCCAGCCATCAATCCCGCAAGCATCCATCCAGAGCGCATCATCGCCCTCCAGTCGAAGCAACAGCAGTCTTCTCGACAGGAGCAGGCGCTCCCGAAGCGATCGTCTTCTTGATGTGCGCCTCAATCTCGTCCTTCGATCCCAGGCCCGCAGTCTCCTCGACCACAACACCATTCCGATCCACATAGAACGACATCGGCAGAACATCCAGCCCACCGTAAGCAGTCTGAACCTTCCCATCCGTCAGCAGGATCGGATAGCTCACACCAGCCTTCTTCGCCACCTTGCCAATAGCTTCCTTGCCAGCATCCACATCGTCAGCCAGCCCAAGGATCTCAAATCCCTGCGAAGCATACTGCTTCCGGAACTCCTCAAACCAGGGCATCTCTACCTTGCAAGGACCGCACCATGTAGCCCAGAAGTTCACCAGAACAGGCCTTCCTTTATAGTCAGCCAGCGAAACCTTCTTCCCATCCAGATTAGTCAGCACAAACCCCGGCGCAGTCTTCCCTCGCAGGTGATATCCCTCAACCGGAGCCGCATCCGACCCAGCCGCAGCCGTTCCAGTATCTGCGCCAGCGGATTTCTCCGGAACCAGCACAATCCTGCTCTCCTGAGCCCGCTGCATCGCCAGCCGCCGCTCCCGCAGGTTATGCCAACCTGCCCACAGCAGCAGC
>Ga0210396_10005589_pt1 | contig 12128 bp, 11 predicted proteins | sample IncBWH17OmetaG_FD_155466 | JGI IMG/M metagenome (GOLD analysis project Ga0210396, IMG submission 155466) | Forest soil microbial communities from Barre Woods Harvard Forest LTER site, Petersham, Massachusetts, United States - Inc-BW-H-17-O ...
TATAAAGGTTCGTAATTGAGCGCGGGACGCGATGACGATCGACGAAATCAGAGACAATTTTGCGCTGCTGGACGAGTGGGACGACCGCTATCGGTACGTCATCGAACTCGGCCGGACACTCGATCCGATGCCGGAAGCCGAGCATTCCGCCGCCAACAAGGTGCAGGGTTGCGCCAGCCAGGTCTGGCTCTCGAAGCAGCTCGACCGCAGCCCCGGCAGCGAACCGTTGCTGAAGTACCTCGGCGACAGCGACGCCCATATCGTGCGCGGGCTGATCGCGATCCTGCTGACGCTGTATTCCGGCCACACGCCGCAGCAGATTCTTTCCACCGATGCCATCGCATTGTTCGACGAATTGGGATTTCGCGAACATCTCACGCCGCAACGCTCCAACGGCCTGCGCGCGATGGTCGAGCGCATTCGCGCCGACGCCCGCGAGACGCTTGCCGCGGCTTCGTAAAGCGCAGCTCTGCAAGCAGGATAGCTCTCGCAATTAAGCGATCTATTTCCGCCGCCGGCGCTGCTGGCCGAGTCCCATTTTCTTGGCGAGTTGCGAGCGCGCCACCGCATAATTCGGCGCCACCATCGGATAGTCGGGCGGAAGACCCCATTTGTCCCGATATTGTTCCGGCGTCATGTTGTATTGCGAACGCAGATGCCGCTTCAGCGATTTGAAGCGCTTGCCGTCCTCGAGACATACCAGGTAGTCCGGCGTCATCGATTTCTTCACGGAAACCGCGGGCTTGGCGGGCTCCAGAGGCGTTTCGACCCTGCCCGTCGAGACCCGTAACAGCGCGGCGTGAATCTGGCTGATCAGGCCCGGAATTTCCGATGCCGGTATCGGATTGTTGCTGAGATAGGCCGATACAATGCTTGCGGTCAGATCGATGAAATTCTTGCCAGCGGCGTCGTTCATGGCCCGAACCTTCTGAAAATCGTGATCACGCAAGAAATATTACGTGAACAAATCCTGCATGTCAGACAGTAACCCGCAGCGCTATTACGCTTCCGGCATCTTGCACAACCTGTCGAATATGAGCGGATTACTTTGCCCGTGACAAGAACAACGGGGTTCTATTTTTCAAGCCGGATCACGGGAAATCCCGAGCCTTTCACGGGCGTTGATCGAGGTGCCTGCGCAGCTCGTCGATCGACGCAAACCGCATCATGCCCTCGGGCATTTGTGCCTCGATCGAGCCGTCGGAATACAATGAATAAGCCATTCCATCGACGACGCCTGATTTGAGGACCGTGACCGGCGGCTGATCCTCGGTCCGCGCCGCCGAAGGATGACGGTTGTCGCCGGCCGCCTCCGGAGTTGTCTCGGGAAATGTCGACGGCGCGCGACCGGCGCGCCACGGCGGCGCATCGCCCCCCCGCGAACGTTCCGATTTCGGCCAGGCATGGTCGAATGTCGGCGGCTGAACCTCGCTTGATTCGGCGATTGGGGGGGCAGCGGACGTCGCGGCCCGGAACTCGGTTGCGGATGGATCGGTGGGTCGCGTCTGCGTGCGTTCGCGTTCCCTGCGCGACGTCGAGGAAAACAGCAGATTGCGCCGCTGTTTGACGGCGGGCGCGGTCTCGGGAGGTTGTGGTACCGGCGGCGCCTCGCTGCGCGCGCGGTCACGTGCCGCCGCCTCCTCGAGCCATGGCGCCGGCGGGGGCGCCGAGGGCTGCGCATCCGTTTCGGCATGAGCGGCATCGTCCGGTGCCGGCTGGTCGCGGTTGAACAGGAAACCACCGCCCCCTGGCGCCTGAGTGCGCGGCGCGGCCGATGCAGCCGGCTGTAGAGCTGTTGCCGCCGTATCCAAAGACAGGTCAGGATGGACGCCGGGGCTCAGCCGCCGCGCGATATCCTTCAACTCGCCGACCACAACCCAGAGGCCCAATATGACCAGACCGGTGCACGCCGTCACAGCACCCGAAAGGATCAGGGTGTTGCCAAAACTGAATTCCTGAACCGGGATTCCGAAACCGATCGCCAGCAGACCGGCCAACAGACAGCCGATCCCGACGACCAACATCACAATCATCATCAAACTCACCCCCGGGCCGCGCCCGAAATGCTCGCAGGCCCCCCGACGGCACGATACCGTCATATTGAATACCTCGCCAACCGGCAATTGCGAGGGTAGTTCCCGCGGACCGCCTTTCGGGCCGCTTCCGTTATACAACATACAACCCAGGATTTAATTCTGACCCAATCCTTCGTTCTGGCAGCACGAAAACTCATCCCGGCGGGTGATTGCTGCGTTGCACCAGGAGAATTACGCCACAATTCCCAATTACTTGAAATGGGAACTGCGCTATATGGATGCGGGGGAACAAGGCCCAAAAACGCTAGCGGGGCCACAGGGGACCGGGTTACCAATAGCCATGTCATCCATTACTGCTTCTGCTATCGATACGCCGTCACGGCGCTCGGTGGAGCGGATGTGCGACGATCTCGCCGCTATCGTGCTGGCTGTGGTCGCGCTGATCGCTAGCCTGACATTTCGCGATTATGGATTGGGCTGGGACGACTACACCCACGCGGAATATGCCGACCTGCTGCTACGCATGTATGGCTCAGGTTTCAAGGATACCGGCGCGCTGTCGTTCGCCAACCTCTATATGTATGGCGGCGGCTTCGACATGGCCGCGGCATTGCTGCACAAGGTCATTCCACTCGAACTGTTTGAAACCCGCCGCCTGCTCGGCGCTATCGTCGGCATAATCGGCCTTGCCGTCACCTGGCGGCTGGGTCGGCGTGTCGGTGGCCCGCTGGCAGGACTTGCGGCGCTGCTGTTGCTGGCGCTGTGCCCGACCTTCTACGGGCACATGTTCATGAATCCAAAGGATGCGCCATTCGCCGTTGCGATGGTGATCCTGATGCTCGGTCTTGTCCGTCTGGTCGAGGAATACCCCTCGCCCTCGCCGCGAACCATTCTGATCGTTGGCCTGGGTGCCGGCCTGTCGATCGGTTCGCGTATCCTTGGCGGGTTGGCCCTGGTTTATGCCCTGATCGGCTTTGTGCCGCTGTTGCTCGAGGAGGCCCGCACGCAGGGCACGCGCGAAGCGATCAGGCGGTTCTCGCAGGTCGTCTACGCGCTGCTGCCCGGCCTGATCCTCGGCTATCTCGTGATGGGGCTGATCTGGCCGTGGTCGATCATCGAGCTTGGCAACCCGTTCCATGCCCTGACGTACTTCTCGCACTTCTTCGAGAAACCATGGAAGGAAATGTTCGACGGCGCGCTGGTGTCGGTGCCGGATATGCCCTGGTTCTATCTGCCGACGCTATTCGCCTTGCAGCTTCCCGAAGTGCTGTTGGGTCTTTTGTTCGCCGGGGTCTTTGGCACGGTGGCGTTACAGGCGCGCGCCGGCGTACCGGGCCGCCGCAAGACCATCGTCTTGATGCTGATGCTGGCGGCGACACTGCCGCTCGCGATTGCGATGGTGAAACGCCCGGCGCTGTATAACGGCATTCGCCATTTCATCTTTGTCATTCCGCCGATGACGGTGCTCGCAGGCACGGCATTCGCATGGGGAATGAACTGGCTCAGGGAAAACCGCCGCGGCTGGCAACCCGTCGCCGTTGCTGTTTTCTCGTTTGGCTTGCTGTTGCCGCTCGGCGAAATGATCCGGCTGCACCCCTATCAATACACCCACTTCAACCACATCGCGGGCACGGTGCGCGGCGCCGATGACCTCTATATGCTGGATTATTGGGGCCTCGCATTCAAGCAGGCTTCCGACAGCTTGCGCGAGGAACTCGCCGAACGTCAGGAAGTCGCCCCTCAGGGGCGCAAATGGAAGGTCGCGGTGTGCGGTCCGCAACGTCCGGCCCAGGTCGCCCTTGGCCCCGACTTCACGATCGGCTGGGACAGCCATGCCGCCGATTTCGCGATGACGCTCGGTGAGTTCTACTGCAAGGGCCTGTCCGCGCCGGTCATGGTGGAAATCAAGCGCGACGACGTGGTGTTCGCCCGCGTCTACGATATCCGTGGACGCAGCATCTCAAGCCTGCTGGCTATTCCGGCGCCCTGACGCAAGCCGTCATTACCAGAGCATGACTGCCACGCCAGACCGACGCCTTGCTGCGAACCTGCCGCAGGACTAGGCTTGGAAATCAAGATATCAACGGGAGAACCGGTCATGTCACCAGCGGAAGCTCGCCTGAAGGAAGTGCGATCGGGAATGACCGATGCCGAGTGGGGCCAGCGCGTCAATCTTGCCGCCTGCTATCGTCTGATCGCGCATTATGGCTGGGATGATCTGGTCGACACCCATATCTCCGCGCGGGTGCCGGGTCCGGAGCATCATTTCCTGATCAACCCCTACGGTTTGATGTTCGATGAAATCACCGCATCGAGTCTGGTCAAGGTCGATCTCGACGGCAATCTGCTGACAAAAGGCCCCTACAGCATCAACCCGGCGGGATTCACGATCCATTCGGCGATCCATGAAGTTCGCGAGGATGCCGGCTGCGTGCTTCATTTGCATACGCCCGACGGCACCGCTGTCGCGAGCAGCCAGGAGGGCCTGCTGCCGTTGAACCAGACCGCACAGCTTGTCACCTACGATCTCGCCTATCACGATTATGAAGGCATCGCGCTCGACCACGACGAACGCCCGCGCCTGCAAAAACACCTCGGCAACAAGAACCACATGCTGCTGCGTAATCACGGCACGCTGACGGTGGGCCGCTCGGTGGCTTCGGCGTTTGAGCGCATGTTCCATCTGGAGCGGGCCTGCACCATGCAGGTGCGCACCCGCATCCTGGGGCCGACGGCCTATCCGGTCGACCAGGCCGTCGTGGACAAAAACACCGCTTTGCTCTCGAACCCCGACCGGCAGGAACTACGCTCGACCACGCTGGTCTGGCCGGCGCTGCTGCGCAAGGTCGACCGCCTCGATCCCAGCTACAAGAATTGAACTTTTAAGGTTTCGGTGTAGTATCGCTTCCAACGACCTCTGCACTACGATTCAAAACGCCGCCCAATTCCGGGCGGCGTTTTTATTTGCATCGCTGACGCCGATCACGCAGCGGCGCGCTCGGCGACCGGACGGCGACGCAGACTGGCCTGGGTCACCGCCGGCGGCGCATAGACAGCGCCCATCGGTCCGGCGTCGGTTCCGGGCGCGACGACCTCATCAATACGGTCCAGGATTTCGTCGCCAAGGACGACTTCAGCGCCGGCGAGGAGATCGTCGAGGTGCTGCATCGTACGCGGGCCGAGAATCGCCGACGTCACGCCGGGGTGCGCCATCACAAAGGCGATTCCCATGTGCGTCAGCGACAACCCTGCCGCCTCCGCAATGGGAATGACCCGCTCGACTGCGTCCAGGTTGCGATCGTCGGCCATCTGCTCGGGGAACGCCTTGACGCGCAAACTATCGGGCAGCGGCCGGCCCTTGCGGTAGCGACCGGTGAGCATGCCTTTCGCCAGCGGGCTCCACACCAACGCGCCCATCCCGTAGGTCTGACAGATGGGCAGCACTTCGCGTTCGGTGCTGCGGTTGAGGATCGAATAGGGCGGCTGCTCGGTGCGAAAGCGCGCCAGCCCCCGGCGGTCCGCCACCCACTGCGCCTCCACGATCTCCGAAGCAGGAAAGGTCGACGATCCGATCGCACGCACCTTGCCTGCTCGCACCAGGTCCGTCAGCGCCGAGAGGGTCTCCTCAATGTCCGTGTCGGGCGCGGGCCGGTGAATCTGATAAAGGTCGATATGGTCGGTCTGCAGGCGGCGGAGCGACGCCTCCACGGCCTGCATGATCCAGCGTCGCGAATTGCCCTGCTGATTCGGATCCTCGCCCATGAGCCCGTGCACCTTGGTGGCCAGCACGATGTTGTCGCGCCGGCCTTTCAGCGCCTTGCCGACGATCTCCTCCGACTCGCCGCGGCTATACCTGTCGGCGGTGTCGATGAAGTTGATGCCGGAGTCCAAGGCTTTGTGGATGATGCGGATGCAGTCGTCGTGGTCGGGATTGCCCAGTCCGCCGAACATCATCGCGCCCAGGCAATAAGGGGTGACTTTGATTCCGGTTTTTCCGAGCGTGCGATATTGCATGGCCTTCTCCTCTTTTTATCCGTTTAAGCAAACGTCATTTGGATTCGACTCGTCCCGGCGGATTGGGGCTATCCATCAACGCGGCACACGCTGCGGGCCACGCCTGGCTTGGGGCGTTGCGGCACGGCTCCGTTCAATGACCCGCTTGAGAATGGATCACCACGGGATAGTTTCGTTTTCCCAGCGCGTGAACGTTCCCGTCGGACCGTCCGCGCCGAGAAGCGCGAGACGCACGGGCTCGCGAGCGCCCTCCTCCACCGTCTGCGTGCCCTCATAGTTGTTGAGGTTCGTCTTGATGAAGCCCGGAGAGCAGGCGTTGACCTTGATCCCGCTCGGCTCCAGCTCGATCGCCATGGCGAGCGTCATAGCGTTGAGAGCCGTCTTGGACGCAGGGTAGACGGGGCCGAAGATCGAGCGCCAGGGGAATGCCGGGTCCGAGTTCAGCGTCAGCGAGCCAGCGCCGCTCGACACGTTGACGATGCGGGCTGCCGGCGCCTCGCGCAGGAGCGGCAGCATCGCCTGGGTCACGGCGACGACGCCGAACACGTTGGTCTCGAACACCGCGCGCAGTTCATCGAGGGACACGTTGCTCGGGCGCGCTAACTTGGCGTACTCCCCAACGGACATGCCGGGCAGCTTACTCGTATTCGAGATAGCCGCGTTGTTGATGAGCACGTCGAGGCGGCCAAGCTCCCTGCGGATGCGCTCCGCCGCGGCAGTGATGGAGGCTTGATCGGTAACGTCTAGTTGCACGGCGCGAGCATCGGCTCCGACGCGCTTCGCGGCCGCCCGCCCGTTGTCGAAGTTGCGCGAACCGACCAGCACGGTGAAGCCGTGGGCTGCGAGATCCTTTGCGATCTGAAGGCCGATTCCCTGATTAGCCCCGGTGACCAGGGCGACGGGTTTGTCCTGCATGGTAATCTCCAGTTGCGCATCGTTGTGTGGCCAACGCCGCCCTGCTGCGTTAGATTATAAAACGGAACAACATTCCGTTTTATACGGAACAGTGTTCCGCTTAGCAAGTGGAGATTTTGGAATGAGCAAGAAGGCGGCCGGGCAAGGCGATGGCGCCGGGCGCGAGGCCCCGAAGGCGCGGCCCGTGCGCGCCGACGCGCAGCGGAATTTGGACGCGTTGCTGGAAGCGGCGCTGGCGGTGTTCGCTACTTCAGGGGTGGACGCGCCGGTGCGGGAGATCGCTGTCAGAGCGGGCGTCGGCGTCGGTACCGTGTATCGCCACTTTCCGGAGCGCTCGGACCTCATCGCGGCCGTCTTCCGTCGCGAAATCGATGCCTGCGCAGACACCGCACCGGTCCTGGCTGCCGAGCATGAGCCGGGCGAGGCGCTGGCAAGATGGATACAGCGCTACGTGGCCTTCATCGCGACCAAACGCGGACTTGCAGCCGCGCTACACTCGGGAAACCCGGCATACGACACCTTGCCCGCCTACTTCGAAAAGCGACTGCTGCCCGCGCTTCGAACATTGTTGGAAGCCGCCGCGGCAGCGGGCGAGATGCGCGCCGATGTCGAACCGGACGACCTTTTGGGAGCTGTCGCCAGACTCTGTATGCAGGCCAACGACAAAGGTGCCGCCAACGCGCGGCGTATGGTTGCTCTGCTGGTGGACGGACTACGCTACGGCGCGAGCCGATCGGCAAATACGCCTTCCTAGCGCGGTGCTTCCGCCAGCGCGGCCAGGATCCGCGCCCACGAGCGAATGCCTTTGTGAAAACTCCTGAGGTCGTACTTTTCGTTCGGAGAATGGATGTTGTCGTCGTCCAGACCGAAGCCGACCAGCACCGTGTCCAGGCCGAGCGTCCGCTTGAAATCCGCGACGATCGGAATTGAGGCGCCGGAGCCCATCAGAACGGTTTCCTTGCCCCATTCTTCGGTCAAGGCGCGCTTTGCGGCGGAAAGCGGCTTCATGTTCCAGTCCAGCGCGATCGCCGGCGCGTTGGAGTGATCGATGAATTCTGCCCGGCAATCTCCGGGCAGCCGCGCGTTAACGTAGGCGCGAAATGCATCGCGGATCCTGTCGGGCTGTTGCCCTTCCACCAGCCGGAACGAGACCTTCGCGGAAGCCTCCGCGGGAATAACCGTCTTCGAGCCTTCGCCTGTATAGCCCCCGATGATGCCGTTGATGTCGCAGGTCGGACGCGATGAAATCTGCTCGATCAACAAGCGGCCGTTCTCGCCGGCGGGGATCGAAAGTCCGATCGGCTTGAGAAAGGAATCCGCGGTCAGATTGAGCTTTTCCCACTGAGCGAGAATGTCGGGGGGCAGATCCGTCACGCCATCATAGAAACCGGGAATCGTGATGTGGCCGTCTTCATCGTGAAGGCCGCCAAGAATACGGGTCAAAACCCGGATCGGATTTTGTGCGCCACCGCCGAAAATGCCGGAATGGAGATCGCGATTGGCGGCCTTGATCCGCACTTCCTCGTAAACAAGCCCGCGCAGCGAGGTGGTGATCGCCGGGGTGTTGCGGTCCCACATACCGGTATCGCAGACCAGCGCGTAGTCCGCCTTGAGGTCTTGCTTGTTGGATTCAAGAAACGGAACGAAATTCTTCGATCCGATCTCCTCTTCGCCTTCGATCACGATAGTCACGTCGACCGGCAGCGAACCCGTCACCGATTTCCAGGCCCGGCAGGCTTCGACGAAGGTCATCAACTGGCCCTTGTCGTCCTCCGCGCCGCGAGCCACGATGATTTTCCGTCCATCGGCATGGTCGGTGACGACAGGTTCGAACGGTGGACGGTGCCACAGATTAAGCGGATCGACCGGCTGCACGTCGTAATGGCCATAGAACAGCACGTGCGGTCGCGTCCCACTATTTCCTTGGCCGCTTCCATTGCTGTTCGTCTTGGCAACAATGGCGGGATGACCGGCGGTCGGCCTGACCTCGGTGGCAAAACCGAGCGTCGCAATATCCTTTGCCAGATGATCGGCCGCCGCCTTGCAATCCCCGGCAAAGGCCGGATCGGCCGAGATCGATTTGATCCGCAGCAGCGCAAATAGCCGCTCGAGGCTGTTATCGAAATCGGCATCGATGCGGTCGAGGACCGGCTGAAGTTGCGGCGCGTCGGACATTCCGGATTCCCTTCGCTATCAGGGGCTAATCTGCATATCGGGTTGTAGCTTGCCAGTTGTCGAAGACAAGGCGCTGGAAGACAAGGCGCCGACCTTATCGCCCAAAGGTGGGTGCAGGATATGCCATACCAATCCCCCGGCGATCACGGCGGTAGCGGCCAGATTGTTCCCATAGGCCTGCAGCTCTTTCGGAAAAATCGGCAACGACAGGCATAGCAGGAGACCCGCGACCGCCAGCACCGTCCAACTTCCGGCGCGCACGCCGGCGCGAGCATCAAAGGCTGCCCGGTGCACGAGCACGGTCACCGGGAAAAACAGCCACAGGAAATAATACTGCCGGGCCAGCGGCGACGCCACCGTCATCAGGCAGAAAAGAATGCCAAGCTCCTCGGCCTCCGACAGCTTTGTTATCCGCGAGCGGGCCGGCATTACGGCGATGAACCCGAGTCCGATCGCCAGCGATATGGCGATCACGACCCAGTTGGCTGTCCTGAAATCGAGATCGACGAGATTCATGTATTGCGGTGGCTTGGCCGGATTGTCCTGGTTGAAGTTCACCGGGCGCGTCAGCCGATGCGTCACGGCGATGATGGATTGATTGACCCATGACCAGTTCTGTTCGGCCCGCTGTCCGAAACCCTGTTCCGAGCTCGACCCGACCATGCCCTGATACCAGGTTTTCAACTCGGACACGTTGTGTTGAAAACCACGCACCGGAGCCGGCACGATGAACAATAAAACCCCCAGGAAGACAACCATGCCGGCGACAGCTGCCCACTGCCGCCGCCACAGCAGATAGGGAAATACGGCGACGGGAAAAACCTTGATCGCTGTCGCCAGCGCAAACATGCCCCCCGCCATCCATGGGCGCTCATGCTGCAACAACCAGAACCCGAACAACATCATCACCAGCAGAACGAGATTGGGTTGCCCGAGATCGAACATGTCGAAAACAAAGGAGACGGTGACGAAGCCCGGCAGCGCAAACAGCCACGGCGACGGTGTCTTTCCCGAGCCCGTCATCGCGTTCGAGAACAGGCCGGTCATCCACCACGCGATCGCGTTGACCACCGACAGGAACAGATAGAGCGGTATCTTGCCGAAATAGCTGGGTATCGCGAGCAAGATCGCCGACAGCGGCGGATAGATGAATTCGAAGTACTCGGCGGGATTGCTGGGATAGAGATCCTTGCCCTGCAGGACCTGATGCCCGGCCCAGAACCAGAGCGGATAGTCCTTTGTCTTTCCGCTCCCGAGAATCTCCGGACCGAGAACGTCGGCGGTCAAAAGGATGCAGCAGACCAGGAAAAGAATATCGAGCGGAGCTCGCAACGACGGATATCTTAACACACGTCACTTTCCGAAAATCAAAGGGCGATCACGCCATAGCGATCGCCCGGAAAACTCTATCGTCGCAACAGCCCGCCGAGCGCACCGCGCACGATGGCGCGGCCAACCGAACCGCCGACCGAGCCGCCGACGGATTTGCCGAGACTGGCGACGGCCCCGCCCACCACCTGATTGGTGACGGACCGCGTCACGTTTCGCGCGATAACCTGACCGGTCGACAGTTTGCCACGCCGTACGTTGGTCCCGAAAATCGTTCCGACGATCGCGCCGATCTGTGCGAGGATTCCCCCGCCCCCGGCCCCGCCCACCGCGCTGCCGACGACGCGCTTCTGTAGCACCTCGTAGGCGGATTCGGAATCGATCGTGGTGTCGTATTTACCCTTCACCGGGCTGTTGTCCATAACGGCTTTGCGTTCCTCCGGCGTGATCGGCCCGATCCGCGCCGAAGGCGGCCGGATCATGACGCGCTCGACCATCGCCGGGACGCCGTTGCCCTCCAGAAACGAGACCAGCGCCTCGCCCTTGCCCAATTCCATGATGACCTGGGCGGTGTTGAGCTTCGGATTAGGCCGGAATGTCTGTGCCGCTGCCGCAACCGCCTTCTGGTCGCGCGGTGTGAACGCCCGCAACGCATGCTGCACGCGGTTGCCCAATTGGGCGAGCACCTTGTCCGGGACATCGATCGGATTTTGCGTGACGAAATAAACCCCGACGCCCTTCGAGCGTATCAGCCGCACCACCTGCTCGATCTTGTCCATCAGCGCCTTTGGCGCGTCGTTGAACAACAGATGCGCCTCGTCGAAGAAGAACACGAGCTTGGGTTTCGGCGGATCCCCCGCCTCCGGCAGTTCTTCGAACAACTCCGACAGCATCCACAGCAGGAAGGTCGCATACAGTCGCGGGCTCTGCATCAATTTGTCCGCCACCAGAATGTTGACCATGCCCCGGCCGTCTCGGTCGGTGCGCATGAAGTCCTTCAGCGCCAGCGCCGGTTCGCCGAAGAATTGGGCGCCGCCCTGATTTTCCAGCACCAGGAGCTGACGCTGGATGGTTCCGACGGTCTGTTTCGAGACATTTCCGTATTGCGTTGTCAATTCGGCGGCGTGTTCTGCGACGAAAGACAGGATCGCCCGCAGATCTTTCATGTCCAGCAGCAACAATCCCTGCTCGTCCGCGACCCTGAACGCGATATTCAGCACGCCTTCCTGAACATCGTTTAGATCCATCATCCGCGACAGCAGTAGCGGACCCATTTCCGAGACCGTCGCGCGCACCGGATGACCCTGTTCGCCGAAGACATCCCAAAACACCGTCGAAAACTGGTCGGGCTGGAAGGTGAGGCCCATCTCGCCGGCCCGTTTGACGATGAAATCCTTGGCCTCGCCCACTTCGGAAATGCCGGAGAGGTCGCCCTTGATGTCGGCCGCGAACACCGGCACGCCGGCACGCGCGAATCCTTCGGCCATCACTTGTAGCGAGACGGTTTTTCCGGTTCCGGTCGCGCCGGTGACGAGGCCATGGCGATTTGCAAGCCCGAGCGTCAGCCAGGCCGGCTGTTCACCCTTGCCGATAAAAATCTTATCGTCGGTATCGGCCAGTTGGTTGTCGGATCTCGCCATGGGTTCGCCTCGTCGTGCG
>Ga0210396_10005590_pt1 | contig 12127 bp, 7 predicted proteins | sample IncBWH17OmetaG_FD_155466 | JGI IMG/M metagenome (GOLD analysis project Ga0210396, IMG submission 155466) | Forest soil microbial communities from Barre Woods Harvard Forest LTER site, Petersham, Massachusetts, United States - Inc-BW-H-17-O ...
ACGAACATGAGGTTGTTCGGGATGGCCCGCTCGCGGTCGCGCTTGAGCCTGGGTCCGATCACGGCGGCGGCGACGAAGCCGGACACGCCGGCGGCCAGGTGGATGACGTAGCCGCCGGAGAAGTCCAGCGCGCCCTTGCCGGCCCAGTAGCCGCCGCCCCACAGCAGAAACGCGTTGACCGCGTAGGCGAAGGTGATCCACAGCGGCACGAAGATCATCCACACCTTGAAGCTGATCCGGCCGAGCACGCTGCCGATGAACAAGATCGGGGTGATCGCCGCGAACACGAACTGGAAGTACTCCACCGACGCCCCGGGCAGATGCCAACTCGGGACGGCCGGATTTACCAGCGGGATGCTAGCCTGTCCCTGCTCGGCGGCGTGCCCGAGGATCGTCCTCGGATCGCCGATGAAGGTATGGATCAACGGCGTGCCGAAGCCCAGCTTGAACGCCCACAGAACCCAGGCAATCAATACCAGGCAGAAGGTGGTGAACACCATCATGACGGTGTTGATCGCCCACTTCTTCTGGACCAGGCCGCCGTACAGCACGGCCAGACCCGGGATGGACATCAGTCCGACCAGCGTGGCCGCGGTCATCTGCCAGGAGTTATCCCCAGCGTTCAGCCAGCTTGGATAGGGAACCACTACGCCTCCAGGGGCTATCGGGGCCTTCTGGGGGCCAACGTGACGCTGGCTTTACCCGGCCGCTCTGTGTACCTGCAAGGCATGTGTCCCATGCGCGAGTTTCGATCGTATTACTCGGTTGTTACGCGGGCGGTAACGAGTACGGCCGAGGTTTCCTCGATGTGTCGCAGCCGATCACCTGGTCAGCGGCGGTATGCCGGTGCGGCGGCGGTCTGGCCTGGCGGGCTCGGGCTTCTCGCCATGTCACGTTCGCGTAACAGTAACGACGATTGCTCTTGAGATAACCCACCCGATAGTCGTACTCTGCTGCCATACGAGTCTGGTAAGCGCTTACCGCAAGGATTCGATCCGGTGCCGTCCCTGGCGGCACCTTTCTTCGGACGGTTACGGAAAGCGCTTACCACAAGGATTGAGGAGCACAACGTGTCGGCTGACCAGGACGCGATGGACGGCAGGCGGGACCTGGCCGCCCACGGCCTGGACGCGGGCGCGGAGCTGGGCGGCCCGGGCGCGGACCTGGGCGGCCTGGACGCGGGCGCTGAGCTCGGTGGCCCGGACGAGGACCCGACCGCACCGCCGACGATCTACGACGTGGCCCGGGCGGCGGGGGTGTCCATCGCCTCGGTGTCCCGGGTGCTGAACGGGCAGCGCAACCCGCGCCAGGAAACGCGGGAGCGGGTGCTGGCGGCGGTGGCCGAGCTCGGCTTCGCGCCGGACGGGGCGGCGCGGGCGCTGAGCGCGCGGCTCAAGGAGGTCGTGGGCGTGATCGTGCGCCGGCCATGGCCGGCCGCGGATATGGACGAAGACCTGTTCGCGGACGAGGCCGAGAGCCTGCAGTACCCGGACCTGATCAACCGCGGTATCGAGACGGCGGCCCAGCGCCGCGGGTTCGACCTGCTGATCCGGTCGGTCGGCATCAACGAGCACGACCCGGGCGGCCGGACGCTGGCGCTGGCCCGCAAGAGCGACGGGCTGATCCTGCACGACCGGGTGCTCGATCCCGATCAGATGGACCGGCTGTCCCGGCAGCTGCCGATCGTCACGCTGGCCGGGTACGCGACCCCGACCACGGCGAACGTCCACGGTGACAACCGGGCGGGCATGCGCGCGCTGGCCCGGCACCTGCTGCGCGACCACGGCTACCGCTCCCTGGGGTACCTGGGCGGCTACGCCGACAGCCCGGACAGCATCGAGCGGCGGGAGGTCCTCCAGGCCGAGACCGCCGCGGCCGGGGCGACCCTGGAGTACGGGCCGGAATGGCAGGGCTACTACTTCGCTTCGGGCGGCGCCCAGGTCATCAACCAGCTGCTTTCCGCGGGACACCGACTGCCGCGAGCGATCGTGTGCGCGAACGACCAGACCGCCTTCGGTGTCATGTTCGCGCTGCGCAAGCACGGCCTCAGCGTTCCCGGGCAGGTGGCGGTGACCGGCTTCGACGACATTCCGCTGGCCCGCCACCTGCGCACCAGCCTCACCACGGTCCGCCAGCCGATCACGCAGATGGGGACGGCCGCGTTCGACGTGCTGTATTCGATGCTCAACCGCGAGCGCCTGCCGGCCCGCGACATCGTGCTGCCCACCGAGCTGATCCGCCGGGAGAGCTGCGGCTGCCCGGCGCCGGCCGACCGGGCCGACATCGGCTGGTACCGGGAGGTATGAGTTATGCGCATGATCACCCGCAGGTTCGCGTTCTACCTCGTCACCGCGGTGGTCGCGATCACCATCAACTTCTTCATCCCGCGGCTGATGCCGGGCAACCCGGCGCTGGCGGTGCTGGGCCGGGTCCAGGCCCAGGAGTCCAGGCAGGCCATCGCCGCGCTCGAGCTGCAGTACGGGGTGCTGACCAAGACCGGCCTGTGGGGCCAGTACGTCCAGTACTGGAGCCACCTGCTGCACGGGAACCTGGGTACCTCGCTGAACTCCTACCCGGCCTCGGTCGGCAGCCTGATCCGGGCCGCGCTGCCCTGGACGGTCGCCCTGGTCGGCGTGGCCACGGTGATCAGCTTCTTGCTCGGCACGCTGCTCGGCGTGGCCGCCGCCTGGCGGCGCGGCAGCTGGCTGGACGGGCTGCTGCCGGCCATGACGTTCTTCCAGGCCGCGCCGTACTTCTTCGTCGCGATCCTGGCCGTGGCGCTGTTCGCGACCAAGCTGGGCTGGTTCCCGCCGAACTCCGGTTACGACACCACCACCTTGAACCCGGGGCTGAACTGGCCGTTCGTGTCCAATGTGCTCGACCATGCGGTGCTGCCCGCGGTGACCATCGTGCTGGCCTCCATCGCCGGCTGGATCATCGGGATGCGCAACATGATGATCACCACGATGGACGAGGACTACGTGCTGCTCGCGCAGGCCAAGGGCCTGCCGTCGCGGCGGGTGGTCAGCTACGCGGCCCGGAACGCGCTGCTGCCCAGCGTGGCCGGCTTCTCCCTGGCCATCGGGTTCATCGTCTCGGGCGCGCTGCTCACCGAGATCGTCTTCTCCTATCCGGGCGTGGGGTACCTGCTGTTCACCGCGATCGGCAGCGACGACTACCCGCTGCTGCAGGGGATCTTCCTGATCATCACGCTGACGGTGCTGCTGGCCAACCTAGCCGCCGATTTCGTCTACGCGTTCCTCGACCCGCGGACCAGGCAGGAGGCCTGACATGACCCGGTTGCTCCGGTCCCCGAAGATCTTGATCGGGCTGTGCCTGTCCGTGGCGTTCGCGATCGTGGCCATCATCGGCCCGCTGATCGCCCCGTACAACCCGAACACCAGCGTCTCGACTACCTTGAGTGTCCCGCAGCCGCCCTCGGCGGCGCACCTGCTCGGCACGACCCAGGTCCAGCAGGACGTCCTGTCCCAGCTGCTGGTTGGGGGGCGGTCGACGCTGCTGGTTTCCCTGGTGGCCGGCCTGGCGGCCACCGTGCTGGCCGTGCTGTTCGGCGTGACCGCGGGCTACTTCGGCGGCTGGGGCGACGACCTGCTGTCCATGCTGGCCAACATCTTCCTGGTGCTGCCCGCGCTGCCGCTGCTGATCGTCATCTTCGGGTTCCTGGGCAAGGGCGCGAGCCCGAACGACGCGGTGATCGGGGTGATCATCGCCATAACCGGCTGGGCGTTCGGCGCCCGGCAGCTACGGGCCCAGACCCTGTCCATGCGCAACCGGGACTTCGTCGACTCGGCCCGGATCATCGGCGAGAAGAGCTGGCGGATCATGTCGTTCGAGATCCTGCCCAACCTGGTCCCGGTGGTGGCCACCTCGTTCCTGTTCACCGTCATCTACGGGGTCGGGACCTTCACCGCGCTGTCGTTCCTGGGCGTCATCAACACCAGCCACTGGAGCTGGGGGACGATGCTCTACTGGGCGCAGAGCGCGCAGGCGGCCCAGCAGGTGCACCTGGAGTGGTGGTGGTTCGTGCCGCCAGGGCTGGCCGTGGGGTTGTTCGGCACCGGGCTCGCGATGCTCAACTTCGGGATCGACGAGTTCGTCAACCCGCGGCTGCGGGGCACCGGGACGGGCGGGGTCTCCGGCCGCGTTGCTCGGCGAGCCGGGCTGCCGCGACGGCCTCAGCTGGGCCTGACCCCGGTGCTGCGTTCGGATCGGAGGGCATCGTGAACGACCTCCTTCTTTCGGTGCATGGCCTGTGCGTTGACTACGGGCTGGGCGACGACGCGGTGCACGCCGTGGTGGACGCCGACCTGGAGCTGCGCAGCGGCGAGGTGCTGGGCCTGGCCGGGGAGAGCGGCAGCGGCAAGTCGACCCTGGCCTACGCGATCACCAGGCTGCTGCGGCCGCCGGGGGTCATCACCGCGGGCTCGGCGTGGTTCGGCTCGTCGGTCAACTTGCTCACCGCCGACCAGCGTGAACTCCGCGGCCTGCGCTGGAATGAGATCGCGGTGGTGCTGCAGAGCTCGATGAACGCGCTCAACCCGGTGTTGTCCATCGGCACCCAGTTCGCCGACGTGCTGCGCGCGCACCGGCCGGACATGAGCCGGGCCGACCGGCGGGCCCGGTCGGGTCAGCTGCTCGAGATGGTGGGCATCCCCGCCGACCGGCTGAACAACTATCCGCACGAGCTGTCCGGCGGCATGCGGCAGCGGGTAATGATCGCCACCGCGCTCGCGCTCGACCCGTCGGTGGTGATCATGGACGAGCCGACCACCGCGCTCGACGTGGTGACCCAGCGCGAGATCCTCGAGGAGCTCATGGCGCTGCGCGACCGGCTGGGTTTCGCCGTGCTGTTCATCTCGCACGACCTGTCGCTGCTGGCCGAGATCGCCGATTCGATCGCGGTCATGTACGCGGGCCGGCTGGTGGAACGGGCCGAGGCCAGCGCGGTGTTCCGCGCGCCGCGGCACCCGTACTCGCTCGGCCTGCTGAGCTCGTTCCCCGCCCTGCACGGGCCGCGCCTGGCCATGGAGGGCATCCCCGGGTCGCCCCCTGACCTGCGCAACATGCCGTCAGGGTGCCCGTTCCACCCGCGCTGCGGGTACGCGTTCGACCGGTGCCGCAGCGATCCGCCGCCACCGCTGCTTGACCTGGACGCGGGCACCCGGGTGGCCGCGTGCTGGCTGCAGGACGGCCGCGAGGCCGTGCCCGCGGAGCTGGCGCGCCCCACGGTCGACGCTGTGCCCGTCGGCGCCGAAGTTCCGGGTGCCGCCGTAGCCGCCGATTCCGGGCCGACAGGAGGCCGGGCATGACCATCATTCCCCTGGACAGGACCCGGACCGCCAACGGGGCCAGCGGCGGAACGCCGGTGCTCGAGGCCCGCGGCCTGACCAAGCACTTCCCGGTGCACGCCCGCGGGGGCGCGCGCCGGGCCGCGGTACACGCGGTCGAGGACGTGACGCTCGCGTTGCCGCAGGCCGGCATCACCGCGGTGGTCGGCGAGAGCGGCTCGGGCAAGTCGACGCTGGCCCGGCTGCTGGCCCAGCTGATCAAGCCGACCGCCGGGGCGGTACTGCTCGACGGCGTGCCCGCCCCCGGGCGGCAGCGCTACACCCGGCAGGTGCAGCTCGTGCTGCAGGACCCGTTCTCCTCGCTCAACCCGGTGCACAACACCCGGTACCACCTGGCCCGGCCGTTGCGGCTACACGGCCTGGCCAGCGGGGCGAACCTGGATACGCAGATCGGCGAACTGCTGGAGCGGGTGGCGCTGAGTCCCTCGTTCGCGGCCAAGTACCCGCATGAGCTCTCCGGCGGCCAGCGGCAGCGGGTGGCGATCGCCCGGGCGCTGGCCATGCAGCCGCGGGTGCTGCTGGCCGATGAGCCCGTCTCGATGCTCGATGTCTCCATCCGGCTCGGCGTGCTCAACCTGCTGGCGGACCTGCGTGACCGCGAGGGGCTGGCCATCCTCTACGTGACGCACGACATCGCGTCCGCCCGCTACCTGGCCGACGTGATCGCGGTCATGTACGCCGGGCAGATCATCGAGTCCGGGCCCGCGGCGCAGGTCACCGACGACCCGGCCCACCCCTACACGCAGCTCCTGCTCAGCGCCGCGCCCGACCCGGACCGGGCGGAGCCGCCGTCGCTGCGAGGCCGCGGAGCCCCGCCCAACCTGATCCGGCCGCCGAGCGGCTGCCGGTTCCACCCGCGCTGCCCGTTCGCCATGACGGTCTGCGCCGACGAACGGCCCGTGGCCATCGAGGTCGCCCCGGGACAAACCAGCGCGTGCTGGCTGCACGCCAAGGGCCTGACCGCGGCCCAGTCCCGGCCGCTCAGGGAACCGGGACCCGAAGGCCGACCGCTCACCAAACCGGTCACCGAAGCCCAGAGACCTCAAGGGCCTGGAGAGGAGAAGCGATGAACCGGCACGTCACCTAGCGATCAGGGTTGTTGAACGGCCCCTGCGGGGGCCAGGCCGCAAAAGCGGCAGGCCGGAAGGGCGAGCGCGCCCGGCCGACCTCGCACGCACCACGTTATGACGGACCCCGACACGGTCACCATGACAGGCCGGCGAGAGCCGGCCGGGCAATGGGAGTTTAGACAATGAATCACAGGACTGTAAAAGCCCTGGCTGCGGCGACCATCCTGGCGATGGGCGCGGCGGCCTGCAGCAGCTCGACCTCATCTTCCGGCAGCACCTCCTCTACGTCCGCCTCCAAGCAGGGTCCCCCCCTGGTCATCGTGGACAACACCGGCCAGGTGTTCGCCCAGACGTTCAACCCCTACGTCTCGACCTCGCTGGGCGTCGAGGACAACATGCAGTCGATGACCTACGAGCCGCTGCTCGAGTTCAACATCATGCAGCCGACCCAGGCGCCGATGCCGTGGCTGGCCAGCAGTTACGCCTGGTCCAACGCCGGCAAGACGCTCACCTTCACCATCCGGCAGGGCGTGAAGTTCAGCGACGGCACGCCGCTGACCGCCAGCGACGTGGCGTTCACCTTCAACCTGCTGATGAAGAACACCACCCTGGCCTCGCAGGCGCCCGCGCCGACGCCGCTGCCGGTCAGCGCCACGGCACCGAACGCCACCACGGCGGTGCTCACGTTCAGCCAGGCCGAATACGCCAACCTGTTCTTGATCGGGTCGACGTACATCCTGCCTGAGCACATCTGGCAGAGCGTGTCCAACCCGGCTACCTATTCGGACGCCAACCCGGTAGGCACCGGCCCGTACGAGCTCGGCTCGTTCTCCTCGCAGAAGGTCACGTTCAAGCAGAACCCGTACTACTGGCAGAAGTCCAAGGTGACCGTGCCCGAGGTCATCTTCCCCAGCTACGTGAGCAACACCACGGCCAACCCGGCCCTGGACAGCGGGCAGATCGGATACGCCGGAAACGACGTGGCCAACGTCGCGTCCGACTACCTGTCCGCGAATTCGAGCAACCACACCTGGACGTCCAACCAGCCGTGGTTCGCCGACAACAACGTGGTGACGCTGTGGCTGAACACCACCAAGGCGCCGCTGAACGACACGAAGGTACGGCTGGCGATCAGTGCCGGGATCGACCGGCAGCAGCTCTCGGCCCAGGGCGAGACCAACTACGAGCCGCCGGCCACGTCGTCGAGCGGGCTGCTGCTGCCGACCCAGAGCGCCCTGCTCGACCCCTCCTACAACAACGACATCTCCCCCACCACCAACAACGCCAAGATGAGCCAGCTGCTGACCAGTGACGGCTACACCAAGACCGGCGGCAAGTGGATGAAGAACGGGCAGCCGATCAAGTTCTCCATCGAGGACCCGTCGTCGTATACCGACTACGCCACCGACGCGCAGCTGATCGCCAACCAGCTCAACGCCGAGGGCTTCGAGGTCTCCTTCGACGGAGTCCAGGCCACCCAGTGGTACAACGACTACCCGGTCGGGAACTTCGACGCGATCATCCACTGGAGTAACCAGGGGCCCACCCCGTACGACTACTTCGACTACTGGATGGACAACAACCTGTCCGCGCCGATCGGCAAGCCGGCCGGCAGTGACTACGGCCGGTACAACAACCCGCAGGCCCAGTCGGCCCTGGCGCAGTATGCCGGCACCAACAACACCGCGACGCAGCAGCAAGCGCTGAACACGCTGGAAACCATCGTCTCCACGCAGGCACCGGTGATCCCGCTGCTGTACGGGGCGGCCTGGTACGAGTACTCCACCAAGGACTACACCGGCTGGCCGACGCAGTCCAACCAGTACATCGATCCGGTTCCGAACGCACCCTACATGGAGTACACGCTCTTGCACCTCACCCCGGCGTCCTGAGCTGTACGACACCGTATGAACAACGCCCACGGGGCGCCCGGCCGCACCAGCGGCCGGGCGCAGCCCCGCCCTGCCCATAACCACGGGGCCCAGAACCACGGGGCCCAGAACCACGGGGCCCAGAACCACGGGGCCCAGAACACCGATGACCGTGACCTGCTGGCCGGGCTGGGTCTCGACGACAAGGTCCGGCTGCTGACCGGCGCCGACAACTGGAGCACCTGCCCGCTGCCGGCCATCGGGCTGCGCCCGATGGTCATGTCCGACGGCCCCGCGGGGGTTCGCGGCCAGACCATGGACGAGCGCCACCCGTCGGCGAGCCTGCCCTGCCCGTCGGCCCTCGGCGCCACCTGGGATCCCGGCCTGGTCGGCGAGCTCGCGTTCGCGCTCGGCCCGGAGGCGAAGAGCAAAGGGGTCGACGTGCTGCTCGCGCCGACCATCAACGTCATGCGCACGCCGCTCGGCGGGCGCGGCTTCGAGTCGTTCGGCGAAGACCCGGTGCTCATCGCGCGGATGGCCGTGGCCTACGTGGGCGGGCTGCGCCGGGCCGGGGTGGCCGCCGCGGCCAAGCACTACGTGGGCAACGACTCCGAGACGCAGCGCTGGACGTACGACGCGCGGATCGCCGAGCACGTGCTGCGCGAGCTGTACCTAGTCCCGTTCGAGGCGTGCGTGCGCGAGGCCGACCTGGACCTGGTGATGACCGGCTACAACATGGTCAACGGCGTCACCATGACCGAACACGCCTGGCTGCTGTCGGCCATCCTCAAAGACGAATGGGGCTTCCAGGGCGTGGCCCTGTCCGACTGGCACGCCGCGCGCAGCACGGTAGCGACCGCGACCGCCGGGCTCGACCTGGCCATGCCCGGGCCTTCTGGGCCATGGGGGAGCCAGCTCACCGCCGCGGTCCGGGACGGCCAGGTCAGCGAGGACGAGGTGGACGCCAAGGTCCGGCGCGTCCTGCGGCTGGCCCGCCGGGTGGGGGCGTTCGGCCACAACGGCGCCGCTGCCAACGGGGGGCCGGTGCTGGCCGACCCGTCGCTGCTGCGCCGTTGCGCCGCGGCGGCGTTCACGCTGCTGCGTAATAAGGCGAGCGTGCTGCCGCTCGACGCGGGTGCGCTCCGCACCGTGGCGCTGATCGGGCCCAACGCGGTCAGCCCGATCACCCAGGGCGGCGGCAGCGCTACCGTGCCCCCGGTCAGCGTGTCGAGCCCGGCTGGCGCGCTGACGCGGGCGCTGGCCGGCCAGGCCCAGGTGATCGTGCGGCCGGGCTGCGTGACGTGGAGCAGCGTGCCCGAGCCCGAACCCGCGGCGCTGCGCGACCCGGACACCGGCGAGCCGGGCATCCGGCTGGAATTCCGTGCCGAAGACGGCCAGCTGGCGGGCACGGAGCACCGCACCGCGACCATGTTCACGTGGTGGGACGGGCTGCCAGCGGGCATCGGCTGGGGCGGCCGCGGCACGATCGTGCTCCGCGCCCGCTACCGGGCTCGCCAGTCCGGCCCGCACGTCATCGGCGCGGGCGGGGTCGGCTGGCTCACGCTCGAGGTCGACGGGACGCAGGTCGCGGCCGGCCACTCCGGCGTGCCCGCCGACCCGGTGGAGGTCATGGTCCGGCCCGGCGAGATCAGGGCCACCGTCGACCTGGCCGAAGGCCAGGAAGCCGAGGTCCGGCTCTCGCTGCGGCCCGAGGACTGGCCGCAGGGCCCGGTGGCCATCCGGCTCGGCATCGTGCCCGCGCCGGACGGGGACGAGTTGCTCCGCGAGGCCGTGGAGGCGGCGCGGACCGCCGACGCGGCCGTCGTCGTGGTGGGGTCCGGGCCGGCCACGGAGAGCGAGGGCTTCGACCGGCCCGGGCTCGCCCTGCCCGGCGATCAGGACGACCTGGTGCGGCGGGTCGCGGCGGTGAACGACCGGACCATCGTGGTGGTGAACGCCGGCATGCCGGTGCTCATGCCGTGGGCGGACCAGGTGGCGGCGATCGGCTGCTGCTGGCTGCCCGGGCAGGCTATGGGCGACGCCCTGGCCGACGTGCTGCTCGGGCACGCAGAGCCGGGCGGCCGTCTGCCGGTCACGATCCCGGTCGCCGAGGTCGACTGCCCGGTTCTGCACTCGGTCCCCGACCAGGGCCGGCTCGACTACACCGAAGGGCTGCTGATCGGCTACCGGGGCTACGACCAGGCCGGGATAGCGCCGCGCTTCGCCTTCGGCCACGGGCTGGGCTACACCACCTGGGAGTACCGGTCGGCCGTCGCCGAGTCGGTAGCGGTCGGCCCGGGCGCTGACCTGGAGCTGACCGTCACGGTCCGCAACGCCGGAACACGGCCGGGCCGGGAGGTCGTCCAGGCCTACGTGGAGCCGGTCACGGCCGAGGAGGGACGGCCGGTGCGCACCCTGGCCGCCTTCGCCGCCGCGACCGCCGAGCCCGGCCAGTCCGCCGCGGTCCGGCTGACCGTGCCGGCCCGGGCCTTCGCCCGCTACGACGAGATGGCCGGCGCCTGGGTCTGGCCGCCCGGCGAGTTCGCCGTACGCGTCGGCCGCTCGTCCGCGGACCTGCGTCTGTCCGTCCGGGTCAAATCTTTATTCTTCCGAACGGACCGGCGGAGTAGCATTCGCGCATGCGCGCACGCGCAGCGGTGGCCGGCGCCGCCGCCGGGGTGATCATCGGGTGCGTCGGCTGTTCCGCCAGCCCGGCCCATCCGCAGGCCAGTCATCCGCAGGTCAGCGCCAGCGTGACGGCTTCCGGTCGACTGACGCTGCCCGATCGTGTCATGTCCTCGCCCGGCTGCAGCACCGCAGCCGCGCCGTCGCGGCCGCTCAGCGGCGTCGGCACGGCGATGGTGGGTCTTCAGACCGCGGGCCCGTTCGGGGTGGCGGTGACCCCGGACGGACGGTGGGCCTTCGTGGCCGACAACCTCTCCGTCGAGGTGCTGCGCACCGGGCCCTCGCTCGCCCCGGTCAAGGTCGCGGCGATCTCAACCCGGGGCGAGGTGCTCGGCGAGACGATGACCCGGGACGGCCGGTACCTGCTGGCGGCCTCGGGCAGCGGCGCGGTGGTGATCAGCGTGGCCCGCGCCGAGCAGGGCCGCCCGGACGCGGTGCTCGGCACGCTGAGCGACCCGGTGAGCGGCAACGGCGCCATCGAGGTGGCGGTCTCCGCCGACGGCGGCTACGCGTTCGTGACCCAGGAAGACAGCCAGCAGGCGGCCGTGTTCAACCTGCACCGGGCGCTCACCCAGGGCTTCACCGGGTCAGACTTCGTGGGCACGATCCCGCTCGGGTTGTCGCCGGTCGGCCTGGCCGTCTCCCCCGACGGCCGCTGGCTGTACGCGACCAGCGAGGTGGCGCCGCGGGACCAGCGGAGCAACCAGGGGACGCTGACCGTGATCAACCTGGCGCGGGCCGAGACCGATCCGGCCGCCTCCGTGACCGCCACCGTGGCGGCCGGGTGCAACCCGGTCCGGGTGATCACGTCGGCCGACGGCCGGGAGGTGTGGGTGACCGCCCGGGCCAGCGACGACCTGCTGTGCTTCTCGGCCGCGGACCTGCAGAACGACCCGTCCCGCGCGTTGGTGGCGGCCGTCCGGGTCGGCGAGGCGCCGGTCGGCCTGATGCTGGTCAGGAACGGTTCGCTGATCGTGGTCGCGGACTCGAACCGGTTCGGCGCGCCCGGCGCCACCTCCGACCTCAGCGTGGTCGACGCGGCCGCCGCGGTCGCGGGAAAGTCCGCGGTGCTGGGAGTCATCCCGGCTGGCCAGTTCCCGCGCGAGATGGCGCTCGAGCCGGACGGCCAGCG
>Ga0210396_10005592_pt1 | contig 12127 bp, 9 predicted proteins | sample IncBWH17OmetaG_FD_155466 | JGI IMG/M metagenome (GOLD analysis project Ga0210396, IMG submission 155466) | Forest soil microbial communities from Barre Woods Harvard Forest LTER site, Petersham, Massachusetts, United States - Inc-BW-H-17-O ...
TGTTGTAAATGATTTATCGCAGGATTCTGAAAGAGGGAAACATAAAATGTTGAATGAGTCTTTTTTTTTCCTATATTGGATGAAAGACCCACTATAATGGACAGCGCTGGTTCATTTCATCATGCAGACCAGGAATTAGTTGGACAGTTAAGGCAGAGTGGGATTGACAAAAGAAGGAGCGAAGAACAATTATTCAACCGATTCTCCTATTTTGTTCGGGAAGGCATGAATAAACATGCTTTATCGGAAGACGAATCATTTAATGCCTATTCCGATACTATTCTTGCAGCACTGGACAATATCCGCAACACACAATTTGAAGCAAGGGCTTCGCTAAAAACCTACCTCTACCAGATTTTCCATAATAAATGTGTTGACCTTATTCGCAAAAGATCGACTAATAAGAATAGCGTACACCGGCCGGAGACGATTTCAGACCGATTAATGCTTTTATCAGATTCGACCAGATCAGTGGTTCAAAAGATGATAGACAAAGCAGATTGGAATCTTTTGAGAGAGAAACTGAAAGAACTGGAAGAAAAGTGCAGACAACTGCTGACGTACTGGGGTGATAATTATAGTGACAAGGAAATTGCTTCGATGCTTAATTATAAAACCGCCGATGTAGTAAAAACAAGCAGACTGCGTTGCCTGGAAAGATTACGAAAGCTGTATAAAGTTGAATAACGAAATGGATAATACAGAATATATAGAAAGCTATTTCACTAATAAATTCCCCGCCGAACAGGCAATGGAATTTGAAAAAAGGATAGAATCAGATCCTTCTTTCGCGGAGGAAGTTGCTTTTTATTTAAGTGCGCTTACTGTTTCAAAAGAACTTGCACAGGAAGAAAAGAAAGAACATTTTAGAAAACTTTATCACGAAAAATCCAAAGAAGAACAGATTCCCGTAAGGAAAATTTCTGCGCCCACTCAAATCAGAAAATTAGTTTACTATATTTCTACTGCTGCAGTAATAGCAGGTATCATTTACGGGACTTATATGTTTAATAACACAGTTCCGCCAGGACAACTTGCCAGCCAGTATGAAAAAGAATATCTGCAGCAACTTGGCGTTACAATGAGCAGCAAGGCAGACAGTATCCAGGCCGGTATTAGTTTATATAATAATGGAAAGTATGAAGATGCACTAACGCATTTTGAAACGATAATCCAGTCAGATACAACCAACTCAGATGCACTAAAATATGCCGGATGTTCGGCGCTTCAGCTGAAACAATATGATCTGGCACTAACCTTCTTTAAGAAATTGGATTCCCAAAACCTGTATTCAAATCCAGGTGCATTATTGGAAGCGCTCACACTTATGCTTCGCAATCATCCCGACGATATCGTAACAGTCAAACAACTATTACAAAAAATAGTTTCGAATAATCTCGAAGGAAAAGAGACTGCTGAAGACTGGTTAAAGAAATTGTGACTTTATAACTGCACTGTGTATCAATTATAGTCTCGGCACGTAAGGTTTGTAAGGTTTCTCAAAGCCATTTATCCCTTTGGTTCTTAGTTTACGCCGGTAAACTTTATCCCCCGCAGTCATATATAAAATATCGAAGTTCGGACCGGCAAAACACAGATTCGAAGGCTGACCAGCGGGTACCGGTATTATCGCATTTACCCTACCCGTCTGATCCATAACCTGAATGCCCATCTTCGTGGTAACGTAAACCCTGCCGGCCGTATCACAACGAATTCCGTCCGACCACGCATTTTCATCCTGATCCCTTGTATGCAGCCATCCGTAATGTTGTTTGTAAAAAAGTTTGCCATCTGTCTGAACCCGATATATCCAAACCCAATGGGAAGCAGATTCTGTGACATACAATTGTGTTTGATCGGGAGTAAGTACCAGACCATTCGCAAATTTTAAACCTTCGTCTACGATTTCCTTTTTTTTGCCAGGACGAATAAGATATAGTTTACTTGGCTTATCTACGCCATCGGGTGAAGTAACATATATATTACCATTGTTGGCAACAACGATATCGTTTCCTGAAATACTATCTGCGATAACGGTTTCTTTTCCGGCAGCATCGTACGCAATAACCTGATTTGTTGCACCGGCAATTACATATCTTCTTCCATCTGGTCCGAAAGAAGTGCCGCTGGCACGTTTTGCATTTACATTCATTTCACTCAGTTTTCCAGTCAGATCTACTTTATATGTTTTTGAATTCGGGATATCCTGGAAGTAAGCTTCGCCCGTTGCGTCCACTGCCGCACCTTCGGTAAATTTATAGTGCTCGCCAACCAGTTGCCATTCTTCACCGGGTATCAAAAGATCACTCAGCATCTGATTTTTAGTCGGGCCCGGGTTAACTGGCGCGGGCCAGTCCTTCCACAACCATCTCATGGCGTCAGGAAAAATGGAAGTGCCCATTTTCCCGTTATGCTGACCTTCACCCCAAACGTGTTGTACAGCGTATCCCGAAAAAATAAGTGCGCGTTCCATCGTTTGGTTAGCCATCCACCAGTCACCGGCATAAATATTCAGATCATTCGATCCGTCCTGCATAAATATCTTAATTGCTTTAGGCTCTGTTTTTCTAATTAGAGTTGGATACCGTTCGGCACCACGTAGTCCGATATAAGTTCCAATTGCCGAAAAAACTTTTGAAAATTCAGCCGGTCTCTCCCATGCCGCCGTAAAAGCACATACTGCACCACTGCTCGATCCTCCAATTGCCCGGTCATTTCCATTTTTCGAAAGATGAATCGGTCTGCCATCACTGCTTTGATGTTTTTCAACCTCGGGTAAAATCTCTTCCAATAAAAAACGAACATATGCATCCCCCAATCCATCATATTCAAGGCTCCTGTTGAAACGATTCAATGCTGAATTCGGATCGGAGGATTTTACGACGCCAGGTGTAATGAATATGCCAATTGTAACGGGCATTTCCTTTCGGAAAATAAGGTTATCAAAAACAGTTGGCGCATTCCATTGTATCCCATCCTGATTTACATAGACACATGCAGGATGATCAGCTTTATATTGTGCAGGAATATAAATCCAGTAATCACGACTTGTGCCTGGAAATATCTTGGAACTGTCGAAACTCAGTTTCAATATTTCTCCTTTTGGCACACCCGGATGTTCAACAGAAGCTGAATCAACTGCATAGGATTCCGCAGGCAACTGCGAAAAACCATGAATTTGCAAAAACAGAAACGCGGCAAGCAATAGTATTTTCATTAATTCAGATTTACTTAATAAATATACCTGATTCAAGGTAAACCTGTTAATCTCCCTGACACCCCGGGCAGTATTGTTCCCGTAAGAAAAAATTAACTTCAAAAATAAGAAGTTACACAATCGGGCCTGATAATAACTATCGAGGGGTTTCTACTACTCCCATTGTCTTGAAAACCATCACGCCGTTTGCGTGATGGTTTTTTTATTATCCATTTGAATAACTGTGAGAGAAAATTTCGCAATAGTTTTGTGATTTATTACCTTCAGAATTGGAACAACCAGACAGATGAAGACCTTAACCTCAACCAGGATCAAATCCATAGACGTTTTAAGGGGCCTGATCATGATTATTATGGCCCTCGATCATACCAGAGATTATTTTAATGCTGATGCATTTTTATTCGACCCGCTGGATTTAAGTAAGACAACCGTTCCTCTTTTTTTTACGCGGTGGATTACACATTTTTGTGCACCCATTTTTATATTACTTGCAGGTACTTCAGCTTATATATCAGGGCAGAAAAAGACAAAAAAAGAACTTTCTTCTTTTCTGATAAAAAGAGGAATCTGGTTGATCTTTTTAGAACTGACGGTTGTGAACTTTGCCTGGTTTTTTAATATTCATTTTACTTTTTTCCTCCTCGCCGTGATCTGGGCACTTGGCATTTGTATGATATTCCTGGCGGGAATAATTTTTTTGCCAAAAAAAGTGATTTTATGGCTTGGGATAATAATGGTAGCCGGTCACAATCTCCTGGATGGTATTCACTTCCCGGGAAATAATTTTATGGATTATTTCTGGAGCTTAATACATGAACAGAATGGTTTTCAAATCGGGAATCATGGAGTGCTCTTTGCTTATCCATTAATTCCCTGGGTTGGAGTAATGTCGCTAGGATATTGCATGGGCGAATTGTATTCAGTTAATTACGATCCTTTAAAAAGAAGAAAGATATTACTCACCATTGGGTCCTGGTCGCTGATTCTTTTTGTCATACTCAGGGGGATAAATATTTATGGAAATCTTAAACCCTGGAAAGAACAGTCTTCGGCAGTATTCAGTTTCCTTTCCTTCCTTGATATCACCAAGTACCCTCCTTCTCTTGATTATATTTTGGTAACTGATGGATCGGCCCTGATTTTTCTGTCGCTGATGGAAAATGTATCCAATCGATTTACAAAATTCGTTTCTGTGTATGGGAGAGTACCCATGTTTTATTATTTACTTCACATCTATCTAATACATCTGATCGCCCTGATGGCAGCAGTATTAACTGGTTTTGAATGGACCCGAATGACTTCCTTTCCTACATGGATCACCTTTTCAGGTCAGTTAAAGGGTTATGGCTTTAGTCTCGGAGTCGTTTACCTCGTCTGGATATCCATCGTCATTCTTTTGTACCCGCTGTGCAAATGGTATGACCGCTACAAATCGAGTCACCGGGACAAATGGTGGCTGAGCTATCTATAAAAAAAGTCTTGCTCGACAAACTTTAAAGCAACCTTCTCCCTTCTTACGAAGTCAATAGGGCAGGAAATTCCAGTGAATTAATTCACTGGAAAAATATTCAGGCTCAACTGAATAGTTCAACAGAATATAAAAAGTAGAAAATGAATCGTTTATGAAAAATTTCAAACTGGCTTCTTATTTTTTTATCATCGCTGCATTCCTTTTTTCTTCCTGTACCAAGAATAGCAGTTCATCTGGTGGTGGCGCAAACACGGGTCTGACACTTTCCAAATCAACTGTTAAAATTGGAGAGCCCTTAATTGCGACAACAAACGGAACAACAGTAACCTCGGGCATTACATGGTCTGCACCGTCAAACAGTCAGGTATGGCCAGCTGCGCACACCGACAGCGCGACATTCATTTTTACACACTCCGGAACTTATCAGATATCTGCATTTATTCCAAATAACCCAACCACGATGGGCGGCGCACTCACAGGAGACAGCAGCATAGCTACAGTGATCGTAACAGACAGTGTTTATGGAGATACATCCACCGTTCATTGCGATGCTATTACGGTAAAGACTTTATCCGCCGACGATCAGATAAGTCTGACACCGATATCATTTTCTGACACCGGATTAATTTTCATTGCCCACACACAGGATCTGTATTTATATAATCCCATGCTCGATTGTGGCGGAAACATACCTCCTGCAAATGGAACTTTTGAATGTGATTTCAATTCAACTTTCGAGTACGCGTGTTATGGATCTCCTACACCGACTCCGGCAACCGGCATCATATCTTTTACTTCAGTTAGTAAAGGAACTTACAATCTGGTGTTTAAGTTAAATGGTACAACCTATCAGGGAAGCGTAACCGTAACGGATACAAATTGTACCATAACCTGGAACTATTCATCGGGAGTTACGATCTCACCATTGACGATTCAGAAACAATAAAAATATTTCACGATAAAAATACGCTGACCACCCCTTTCTTTCCATCTTCCAACAATTCAATAGCTTTGAATTAAATTCGGAATGCATGAACAGGGGTAATGTTCTTCTGATCGACGATGAAGAAAAACTAAGGCATTTATTAAAACGTATCATTGGGCTCGAAGGATTTTTGGTTTTTGAAGCCGATTCGCTAAAGGCTGGTCTGCGTGTTTTGGAAAAGGAATTCATCCAGGTTATATTATGCGATGTTAAACTTCCGGATGGCAACGGGGTGGAGTTTATTGAAAAGGTAAAGGCAAAATTTCCCCAGGTAGAAATCATCATGTTAACTGCTTACGGCAATATACAGGCTGGTGTGCAATCCATAAAAAACGGAGCTTTTGATTACCTGACAAAAGGTGATGACAATGAAAGAATAATTCCATTGCTGGACAGGGCGATGGAAAAGATCAGATTGCAAAAACGGGTGGCACAACTGGAACGGCAGGTCGACAAGAAATATACTTTTGACAATATATTGGGCGAGTCTGAACAAATTCAGGCAGCGATAGATCTTGCGAAAAAAGTGGCCCCAACCGATGCTACCGTATTATTATTGGGTGAAACAGGAACTGGAAAAGAAGTTTTTGCTCACGCCATTCACAATGGAAGTAAGCGGGCGGGAAATCCGTTTGTTGCTTTAAACGTAAGTTCCTTTAGTAAAGAACTTCTGGAAAGTGAATTATTCGGGCATCTGGCAGGTTCCTTCACCAGCGCTGTAAAAGACAAGAAAGGATTGATTGAAGAGGCTGATGGCGGAACCCTTTTCCTCGATGAAATAGGTGAAATGGCATTTGACCTGCAGGCCAAATTATTAAGAGTGCTGGAGACCAGTGAGTTTATCAAGGTGGGCGATACCAAATCCAGTAAGGTCAATGTCAGACTCATAACAGCAACCAACCGAGATCTTCAGAAAGAAGTCGATGAGGGCAAATTCAGAGAGGATCTTTTTTACAGGCTGAATATTTTCACGATCGAACTACCTCCATTACGGGACCGAAAAAAAGATATTCCCTCACTGGCAAATTACTTCCTGCAGTTATATTCTTCCAAGATAAACGGACACGTAACCGGAATGAGTAAGGAATTTATGGATCATTTGATTGGCCATGATTGGAAAGGCAATATCCGTGAATTAAAAAATGTAATGGAGAGAGCCGTAATTCTTACAACTGATAATGAGCTAACGGTCTCAAGTCTTCCTATTGATTTTCATACCTCGCGACAAAAAGGACAAGCCTTGTCGGCTTTTGAATTGTCAAGCATGGAAAAACTGCATATACAAAGGGTACTGAATCATACCCATGGAAATAAAATGGCAGCCGCCAGACTGCTGAACATCGGTCTCACTACCTTATACCGAAAAATCGAAGAGTATAAAATAACTTAATAAACAGGCCAACCGTAAATACAGCCGGCCTGTTCTAATTAATAAGCGATGGTAAAGACCAGGCTTCCTTTAATTACTCAATTACAATCAACATGCACGATTGATTATTCAGGCGATTTATAACAAACGACGTGCCCTGAGATATCACCGTTTTAAATAACTTCTGAGAAATCCAATTCACACCATTTTGATAAATAACCCTATCAAAATGAAAAGGTTTATTCAACTCCCGCGTACTTTCATTGTAACTATAAAATGAGCTAAGTCCTTATTCCCGTGGTGTTTCAGGCCACCTTTTTCTATCTGTTCGTAATCGGCACTCCGTTTGAAATCTGGATGAATAGTTATTTACCTAAAATCAGATATCATGTTACTAACGGTCATTTTAATTGTTGCAATACTGATCTGTTTTGCAATATTTTTTAAATCCATCGACTTCTTCGACAAAATTTAATCATCATGACAATTTTATTCATTTTATCGATTCTCGTTTTCCTGTACTTATGTTATGTACTGGTTAAACCGGAAAAATTTTAACTCATTCAAACAAATTTTATCATGAACACAGAAATTACCGGAGTGATTTTCATGTTTGCCGCCTCTGTATTGCTGGCAATTCCTCTGGGTCGCTATATCGCTAAAGTATATGAAGGCCAGCGGACCTGGCTGGATCCTATACTCTCGCCAATCGACAGGATATTTTTTAAAGCCAGCGGAATTCATCCGGAAAAAGAAATGAACTGGAAGCAGCACCTGACTGCATTGCTTACAATCAATTTCGTCTGGGCGATTTTCTCCATGTTCGTATTAATGAACATGAGCTGGCTTCCTTTAAATCCTGATGGCAATCCATCTATGTCTGCCGACCTGGCCTTTAATACAACCATCAGTTTTGTTTCCAATACAAACCTGCAGCATTATTCAGGTGAAACCGGCGTATCGTACCTCGGTCAGCTAATTCTTACACTGTTTCAGTTTGTGAGTGCAGGTGCAGGGATGGCAGTTTGTGCAATGGTGTTTAATGCAATGAAAGAAAGGACAACCGAAAAACTCGGAAACTATTATAACTATTTTGTAAAATCCTGCACAAGAATATTATTACCTCTTTCAATAGTTGTTGCTGTTTTGCTTTTGTTCAACGGAACACCCATGACTTTTAAGGGAAAGGATCAGTTCATTTCGATGCAGGGAGATACTGTCCACGTCAGTAGAGGACCCGCTGCAGCGATGGTTGCCATAAAACAAATCGGTACCAATGGTGGTGGATTTTTCGGCGCCAACTCCGCCCAGCCGATGGAGAACCCAAATTATTTTACCAACATCATCGAGAATGTTTGTATAGTTCTTATACCAATGGCTCTGGTATTCACACTGGGTTATATGCTTAAGAGAAAAAGACTTGCATGGGTAATTTTCAGCGTGATGACCATTGGGTTTTTGATATATGTAATTCCTGCCATTTATCTTGAGATGAAAGGAAATCCTTCGTTAGGACATTTGGGCATCAGTCAGCCATTGGGAAGTATGGAAGGAAAGGAAGTGAGATTCGGACCTGCGGCTTCTGCATATTGGGGGATCACAACAACTGTTACTTCGAACGGTTCAGTGAATGCCATGCACGACAGTTTTACTCCGCTCACAGGAATGTTTGCACTATTGGGAATGATGGTGAATGATTTTTATGGAGGAGTAGGCGTAGGTTTTCTCAACTTTTATATTTATATCATTATAGCAGTGTTCATATCCGGGTTGATGGTCGGCCGTACGCCTGAATTCCTGGGCAAAAAAATAGAAGCAAAAGAAATGAAGATTGCGACGATTGTTGCACTGCTTCATACCTTCCTCATTCTCGCCTTTACTGCTTTGTCATCCCATCTCTATTCCCATGATCCCGTTGGCAACGCTGCCTGGTTGAACAATCCTGGCAGTCATGGTTTTTCAGAAATGTTATATGAATACACTTCCTCATCAGCAAATAACGGATCAGGTTTTGAAGGACTGGGAGACGGCGTTCCATTCTGGAACATAACCTGTGGAATAGTCATGTTACTATCCAGGTTTATACCCATCATCGGACCGTTGGCTATTGCAGGTATACTTGCCAAAAAGAAATTCATCCCTGAAAGCGCCGGTACATTAAAAACCGATACAGGAACTTTTGGCATTATGGTGTATGCAGTTATTATCATTATTGCGGCACTTTCATTCTTTCCTGCATTAACACTCGGACCCATCGCAGAATTTTTCGCATCGAAATAAAACTACTACCATGAAACGAAACAGAGATAATAAATTATTTGAACCAGCACTCGTAAAAGAAGCGTTGCAACAGTCCTTTATAAAACTGGATCCACGTATTATGATACATAATCCGGTGATGTTCACTGTTGAAATCGGAACAGCGATCATGCTGGCTGTGAGTATTTGGATCATTATGGGAAATAAATCACAGGGAAGCCTTGCATACAATCTGATTGTATTTATCGTTTTGCTTCTTACCCTGCTGTTTGCAAATTTTGCGGAAGCCATCGCAGAAGCAAGAGGTAAGGCGCAGGCAGATAGTTTGCGCAAGACCCGGGAAGATACTCCCGCAAAAAAAGTATTTCCTGTTGGAGAAATATTTGTAGATGAAGTAAAAGTGGTACCCTCATCCCAATTGAGAAAGGGAGATATCTTTATTTGTGAAACCGGTGACACCATTCCTATGGATGGAGAAATTATCGAAGGCATCGCAACAATCGATGAATCTGCGATTACAGGTGAAAGTGCTCCTGTGATTCGTGAATCAGGAGGTGATAAGTCCAGCGTTACGGGAGGTACCAAAGTATTGAGTGATAAAATAAAAGTTCGGGTCACCACGGATCCCGGCGAAAGTTTTTTGGATAAGATGATAGCTCTTGTAGAAGGTGCGTCCCGCCAGAAGACTCCGAATGAAATTGCACTAACTATTTTGCTCGCAGGTTTTACCTTAATATTTGTGATCGTTTGTGTAACGTTAAAACCGTTTGGCGATTATGCAAATACACCGATCACGATCGCAGCTTTTATTTCGTTGTTTGTATGTCTGATCCCCACAACCATTGGGGGCTTGCTGAGTGCAATCGGAATAGCAGGAATGGATCGTGCATTACGCGCAAACGTGATCACAAAAAGCGGTAAGGCTGTAGAAACTGCAGGAGACCTTGACACTTTATTGCTGGATAAAACAGGAACCATTACAATTGGTAACAGAAAAGCCACTCATTTCTGGCCTGCAAACGGTATTGAAGAAAAAGCATTTATTGAAGCATGTTCCCTCGCTTCAATGGCCGACGAAACGCCGGAAGGAAAATCTATTGTTGAACTGGCTGGAATAAACCGGAATACATTCAACAGTAATGGAGCGAGGTTTATAGAATTTACAGCCGAAACCCGGAGCAGCGGAATTGATCTGTCAAATGGATTGAAAATCCGCAAAGGTGCTTACGACGCCATTAAACATTTAGTAGACAAAGCTGGAAATCGAATTCCCTCAGAAACCACTGAAAGAGTAAAAATCATTTCTAATAATGGAGGTACACCACTAGTCGTAAGTGAAAATGAAAAAGCACTTGGTGTAATTGAGCTACAGGATATTATTAAACCAGGTATATCCGAACGGTTTATCCGATTGAGAAAAATGGGCGTGAAGACTGTAATGGTTACCGGCGACAACCCACTAACTGCAAAATTTATCGCCGATAAAGCAGGGGTCGACGATTTTATTGCGGAAGCAAAACCTGAAGACAAGATGAATTACATTAAAAAAGAACAACAGGGAGGTAAACTTGTGGCTATGATGGGAGACGGCACCAATGATGCTCCTGCACTTGCGCAGGCGGATGTGGGAGTTGCTATGAATAGTGGTACACAAGCTGCAAAAGAAGCAGGCAATATGGTTGACCTTGACAATGATCCTACAAAGTTGATAGAAATCGTTGAGATAGGTAAACAACTTCTGATGACACGGGGAACGCTCACAACATTTTCCATTGCCAATGACGTGGCTAAATATTTCGCCATTGTTCCAGCCCTTTTTATCCTTTCCATTCCAGGTTTACAGGCACTCAATATTATGCGCCTGCACAGTCCTGAAAGTGCGATTCTTTCAGCGGTAATATTCAATGCGATTATTATTCCATTGCTGATACCGCTTGCATTAAAAGGGGTTACATATAAACCAATTGGTGCCAGTGCATTACTCAGGAGAAATCTTCTGATATACGGAGTGGGAGGAATTCTACTTCCATTTATCGGAATTAAAATAATTGATTTACTTGTATCTGTCTGGTTTTAAAAAATAAATTTATGAAACTACATATTATACCGGCTTTAAGATTGACACTGGTTTGTATTCTGTTCTTCTGTGGAATATATACTTTACTTATCTGGGGAATTGCGCAGGCCAGCCCGGGAAAAGGAGAAGGAGAAACAGTTTCAGCAAACGGGAAAGTAGTGGGTTACAAACTGGAGGGACAGAATTTCAGTAACGACCAATATTTCTGGAGCAGACCATCTGCAGTCGGTTACAACGCTGCGGGCAGCGGTGGCAGCAACAAAGGTCCTACTAACCCCGACTATTTAAAAGATGTAACTTCAAGAATAGATAGTTTTCTGGTTCATAATAAATCTGTAAACAGGAATGATATTCCATCAGAACTCGTTACTGCTTCAGGAAGTGGTTTGGATCCGGATATTTCTCGGAAAGCTGCTTTTGTCCAGATAGCACGTGTGGCTAAAGCCCGCGGGATGTCTGAAGAATCAGTGCAGGCAATTGTTGAGAAACATATTGATCAGCCATTGCTCGGTCTTATGGGAACAGAAAAAATTAACGTACTGAGTTTAAATATTGACCTCGACAAGTCATCTGCAAAATGACGATGGAGCAGTTAAACGATATTATGCCTGAGCAGGAAAAGAATGCTGAGCAATTCTTAAATCTTATCCGTCAATCCAGAAGGGGAAAATTTAAAATTTATATTGGCATGAGCGCCGGTGTCGGTAAAACGTTCCGGATGTTACAGGAGTCTCATACACTTCTTAAAA
>Ga0210396_10005594_pt1 | contig 12124 bp, 10 predicted proteins | sample IncBWH17OmetaG_FD_155466 | JGI IMG/M metagenome (GOLD analysis project Ga0210396, IMG submission 155466) | Forest soil microbial communities from Barre Woods Harvard Forest LTER site, Petersham, Massachusetts, United States - Inc-BW-H-17-O ...
CGGCTGCGCTGGCAGATTCCCGCGTCGGTTGTCGGCGCCATTGTGGGTGCCTGGCTGCTGCTGCATTTGCCGGAGAAAACGTTCACCGCGATAGTGCCGGTGCTGCTGATCTTGGCCCTGATCATGGTGCTTATCGGTCCGCGGATTCAGAGGTGGGCGCAGGACCGGGCTGAAAAGGCAGGCCGCTCTCCCGAAGACATATCAGCAGGCCGGATGGCCGTATTGGTCTCGAGCACCTTCGCCATCGGGATCTACGGTGGCTATTTCACTGCGGCGCAGGGCATTCTGATGGTCGGGGTGATGGGCGCGCTGCTACCCGAATCGGTGCAGCGGATGAATGCTGCAAAGAACCTGCTGACACTGATCGTGAATGTTGTTGCAGCGCTGGCTTATACGTTGGTGGCATTCCACCGGATCAGCTGGCCGGTGGCGGGTCTTATCGCAGTCGGGTCACTGGTGGGCGGTTGGTTGGGTGCACGCTACGGCCGCCGGCTGTCGCCGAATGCGCTGCGCGGCGCGATCGTTGTGGTCGGTCTTATCGGGCTCTACCGGCTGTTGACCGTGTAGCGGATCAGCCGTGTTGGACCACGTTCCCGTCGCCCGACTTGTCGATGCTCGGCGAACCCGCGTGGTAGGTGATCTGATTGTTGAAGCCCGAGGTTGAAATGGCGTCGACGGCGCCCAGGGGTGGCATCGTTCTGAGCCGAAAACGCTGAGACTCGTGCAGTGGTTCCCTGCTCACGACCTGGTTGGAAACGCCGTTTTGGAATCACACAGCGTCAGCCCGATCAAGAGAAATAGCCTCTGACTTGCGGCAACGCGACGCGTGTCAAGAGGAAACGACTCGTCTGGCCGCAGCCTGTTGTCAGCATCCGGTGCGTGTGAGTGCATCGATTCATATAGAAACTATACGTTTGGAATCAACACAGAAATCCGCTGTTTAGTATCGAATAGTGATTTTTAGTGCACTTCCGGTATACTTGTACTAACCTTCGTAACCGTGGAGCGCATGCGACGACCACTCCCTACGGGTCCGGCTTTGGATGGCCACGGTGTCGTGGCCCAGTGAGCGCGCAGTGACCGAAGCGCGTTCGGTCACTGCGCGAACCGCATCCGGCCCCCTGCCCCTTTCGGCTTCGCAATCTCAGCTGTGGTACTTGAGTCAACTCGCTCCGGACTCGCGCGCGCTTAACGAAGTGATCGAGATCCGTAAGACCGGTGCGCTCGACGTGGAAGCGCTGCGCCAAGCGCTGAGCGCGGTGGTCGCGAGGCACGAGGCGTTGCGAACGACCTTTGACTCTGTCGACGGTGTGCCTCATCAAATCGTCCGGGAGCCAACGGAAGTTGATCTGCCCGTCTCCGATTTGTCAGACCTCGGTTCCCAGGACGCCATTGCGCGAGCCGTCGAGATCGTCGCCGCCGACTCGCTGCCTGCCTACGAGCTTGCCGACGGGCCATTGATTCGTCCGCGGTTGATCCGCATCACCGAGGACGACCATCGGCTCTATCTGGGCATGCACCACCTGATTTGGGACGGCACGACCATGAATCGCATCGTGTTCCCGGAGCTGGTTGCCCTTTACCGCAGCTACGCCATGGGGCTGCCGTCGTCGCTGCCTGACCCCGAGGCACAATACGCCGACTACACAACCTGGCAGCTTGAGTGGCTCCGCCGACCGGAGGTAGCCGCCCGAATCACACGCTGGCGCAGCCGGCTGGCCGGCGTCGCCCCGACCCAGCTGCCGCTCGATCACCCGCGGCCGCCTCGACAACGATTTGACGGCGGAACGATCCCGCTGACAATCGACCACACCACCGTTGAAGGGCTTCGCCGGGTGGCTCAGGCCGCCGGCGGCACCCTTTTCCGCGTGCTGGCTGCCGCACACGCCTGGTGGTTGCACCTCTACACCGAGTCCAGTGACGTCGTCTTCGGTACCCTGCACGACTTGCGCCAACGGAGCGAGTTGTCCGCGGTGGCCGGTTACTGCGTCAGCCCGGTCGTCGTGCGCTGCGAGGTCTCGGGCCAGGAGTCCTTCACCGAGCTGGTCGGTCGGATGGGCCGCGTGGTCGCCGATGCGCTGAGCGACGTCGTGCCATTCGAAACTCTGGTTGCGGCCCTTGGCGTATCGCGAGATCCGCGTAGCAATCCACTGTTTCAAACGGCATTGGCATTTCTGCTCCCGCTGACGTCGCCGGACGACGACTGGTCGCTGAACCTGATGGAATCCGATGTTTCAGACGCGGTGGGGTCGTCGAAGTTCGACATCAGTATCGAGCTGGAGGACCGGCCCGAGGGACACCTCGCGGGAGGGTTGGTCTTCAGCACGGACTTGTTCGACCGTGAGACGGCACGCGAGATGGCATCGCACTGGTGCCGCTTGCTGGATGTTGTCGCGGCGGAGCCTGGAATACCGATGGCCGAACATGATCTGGTTACCCCAGATGACCGCCAGCGCCAGCTCGGCTGGAATCGGACGACCCAACAAGGCATTTCCTCGCAATGCGTGCACGAGGTCATCAGCTCGCAGGTCGAACGGACGCCCGATGCGGTAGCGGTACAGGTCGGCAACACGACTCTGACCTATCGGCAACTGGATGACCGAGCGGCGCTCATCGCATCGAGGTTGGTGCAGGCGGGCGCCGGGCCCGGCACCGTGGTGGCGGTGCTCCTGGACCGCACGCCCGACCTGGTGGCGGCCATGATGGGAATTCTCAAATCCGGTGCGGCTTTTCTGCCGCTAGATGCACGCCAGCCGGCCGCGCGGAATGCCTTCTGCATCAACGATGCCGGCGCGAACATCGTTCTGACCGATCATCAACTGCCGACCGGCGGCGAGGCGGTCACGGCCACCATCATCAACCTCGGAGATCCGGGGGCGCACACAGCTCGCCAGGGTGCCCGGTCAAGCAACGTGTGTTCGGCTGACCTCGCCTACGTGATCTACACGTCCGGCTCCACCGGTCGCCCAAAGGGGGTGCTCATCGAGCATCGCAGTGTCACGAACTTGATGCAGACCATGTTTGGCGAGTTTCGCGTCGCTGCCTCCGACACCGTGCTGTCGGTGGCGGCCATCAGCTTCGACGTTGCGCTCGGCGACATCTTTTGTGCACTGGCGTGCGGAGCGCACCTGGTGCTTGCCACCGCCGCGCAGGCGACGAATCCCGCTGCGCTAATGCGGCTGATCGCTGACAGCGGTGCGACCTACATGATGGCGACACCAACCACCTGGGGGGCTCTCGTGGCCGCCGGGTGGCGCGGCAATCGTCGTCTCACGGCGGCGTCTATCGGCGAGACGCTCACCGACGGGCTCGCTGAGGCGCTGCTGCAACGGTGCGGTCCGGTCTGGAATACCTATGGCCCCACTGAGACCACCGTTATAACCAGCGTCGCGCGGCTGGCCAAGGGAGACACCGCCACGGTGGGCAGACCGTTGCCGAACGTGCGGATGTATGTCACCGGCCCCCGCGGGCGACTCCAACCGGTCGGCGTCCCCGGGGAAATCGCCATCGGCGGCGTCGCAGTGGGTCGCGGTTACCGCAATCGTCCTGACGAGCACGCGCGTCGGTACGGAGACGATCCATTTCATGCCGGCGGGCGGATCTACCGCACAGGCGATCGTGGCAGGCTCTTGCCCGACGGGCGAATACAACACTTGGGCCGCTACGACGACCAGGTCAAGATCCGCGGTTTTCGCATAGAGCCGGGCGAGATCGAGTCCACCCTGTGCGAGCACCCAGAAGTAGGATGCTGCGCAGTGGTCGCTCGTGAGGCGCCCAACGGCGAACAGCAGTTGGTCGCGTACGTCGTCGGCGCGGCGGGGTGCCCGGGCGACGCCGAGGCATGCGGTTGGCTGCGTCGCCGCCTGCCGGAATACATGATCCCCAGCGCATTTGTGCACCTCAGCGCGCTACCGCAGACCGCGAGCGGGAAGCTCGACAAAGCCGCGCTGCCCGCACCGTCGCCGCGGGGAAGGGGCCGCATCGGCACCCAGCCTCCGCGCAACGACAGGGAAAGCCGCGTCGCCGCACTGTGGGCTGATCTGCTGGCCATGCCCGTTACCGACGTCAACTCCGACTTCTTTGATATGGGCGGTCATTCGCTGCTGGCGGCCCGCCTGATCTCCGATGTTCAGCGGACGTTTGGTGTCGCGCTGCCGCCTGCGTCGTTCGCCGAGAACGGCAGGACCGTTGCAAAACTCGCCGCGTTAGTCGATGCCGAAAGCCTCAGCAGGACAGACGAAGTCACGTCCGCCCCACCGCTGCATTTCATCTTTCCCAATCTTCCGTCGGCGATCAGCCTGAGGCGCTTTATGGCGCAGTGGGGTGCCGCGCAACCGGTACACGCGCTAGTCCCCGAACAACCAGGCGGGCGGTTCGACCTATCCGTCACCATCGAACACCATGCCAGACAAGCCTTTTCGACAATTCGCAACCAACAGCCGAATGGGCCACTTGCACTCGCCGGCTATTCGATTGGGGGGCTCGTGGCCTACGAAGTTGCCCGTCAGGCGGTCAATGCCGGCCAGCAAGTCGAGTGGCTGGGCATTCTCGATGAGCTGGCACCATCGATGGCGGAACTGCAGCGGGCGCAGCTCACGCTGCGATGGCGGCTTCGCCGGATACGCCGTCTGCCGGCGCGTCAGCGGTGGGCTAAGTACGGCGCGGGCGCGCTCCGCGTGCTTGGGAGTGGTGGGCTGTCGCCAGAGGACAAGGACAACTTCGACCTCCGCGGCGCCATAGAGATCGAATGCCGCTATCAGGCGCCTGGACATGAGGTGCCCATCCACCTGTTCGTGAGCGAGGGCTCCGCGGCCGAGGCGGAGACAGGTCTGTTGGGTTGGGACGTATTTCACAAAGGAACGTTGATCGTGGATCGGCTTGCCGGTGACCACTTCACCCTGCTCGAACTGCCCGTGGTGGAGCAGCTTGCACCGACGATGCTCGAGTCGCTCTGTAAGTCAAGGGAATCGACACGCGGACAGGGGGCTGTTGCAACGCTTCCCGCGGCCCCACGCCAGCGCCCCGTATCTTCCTGCCGCGACTGACACGGCGAGCGCAGATGCATCAATGAACAGAGTCGGGGTACCTTCGACCTCTCGATGACACTGTCAACGCGGGCCGATCCGGCGCCTCCGGCGGTACCGTTCAGTGGTCAGCCCTGTTGGACGACGTTCCCGTCGCCGGACTTGTCGATGCTCGGCGAACCGGTGTGGTAAGTGATCTGGTTGTTGAAGCCCGAGACTTCGATGCTGTCGACGGCGTCCACCGTGATCGAGTTCTGCACGCCGGACACGCTGAGGCTTGTGCAGTGGCCGGTGATCACGACTTTGTTTTGAATGCCGCTGACTCTGACGTTGCTCGCGTTGCAGGCGATCGTCTGATTTTTGTTGATTCCGGAGACGCTGAGGTCGCCGCCCGCCGGTGGAAGGGGTGCCACAGGCGGCGACGCTGATGCGGTAGCGCCCGGTGTCTGAGTCACGCTGCTGGGCAGGCTATTTGGCGCAGGGCTCGGAGAAACGCTGGGGCTGGGGAAGAGCGTGGTTATGCCGCTGCGCGAAAGCTGATGTGCGGTGTTGTAGGCGATGAATCCCGCGATGGCCATCGGGAAAATAACGAAGGACGCGATCAAGATCCACCAGATCCGGCTGACCGAGAACGAACGCGGCGTCGTCGGCGGGAATGAGGTGCCGTAATTCACGGGTGGCGGTGGGGGTGGGACCGCTGGGCCGGGTGGGTAACTGTAGCCGCCAGGGCGCTGGGTACCTCCGGCTTCGGACGCCCGGGCCGTCTCGGCTAATGGGCGCTCGAGCTCCCGGATTCGCGCCTCCGGGTCATCTTCGGGCTTCATTCAGAGATGCTCCCACATCGGGGATCGCGCCGAATAGGCATTTCTTTTCGGTAGTTTCTGCATCGTGCCTGAGTTGACGAACCGCCAGATCGTGCTGCGTCACCGCCCAACCGGACTGGTCCAACCCGGTGATACCGAGCTGGTCACCGCGCCCGCGCCCGAGCCCGCCGACGGCGAAGCGCTCGTCCGCACCACCTATGTGGGCCTGGACGCCGCCGTCCGGACCTGGCTCAACGACCAGCCGGGCTACCTTCCGCCGGTGCAGCTCGGCGAGGTCATCCGCGCGGCCGGGATCGGCGAAGTGGTGTCGTCGCGCTGCGACGCGTATGCCGTCGGCGACGTCATCACCACGTTGACCGGCTTTCAGGAGTACGTGATCGTCCGCGACGACGTGTTCAGCACGCCTATTCCCGGCGAGAGCGACCAGCTGGCGATCATGTCGGTGTACGGCCCAACCGGCGCGACGGCCTACATCGGGATGACCGACGTCGGCCGGCCTCAGGCCGGGGACACGGTGGTGGTTTCGGCCGCCGCGGGCGCGACCGGATCGGTGGCCGGGCAGATCGCCAAGATCGCCGGCGCCCGTGTGGTGGGCATCGCCGGCGGCCCGGAGAAGTGCCGTGCGGTGGTCGAGGACTTCGGTTTCGACGCGTGCATCGACTACAAGAACGACGACCTGGAGGCGGCGCTCAAGGAGCACTGCCCTAGGCGCGTCAACGTCTACTACGACAACGTCGGTGGGCCGATTCTGGACGCGGTGCTGGGCCGGCTGGCGATGAACGCACGGGTGGTGCTGTGCGGCGTCATCTCCAGCTACCTGAGCGGCGAGCACCCCGGACCGGCCAACTACGTGAACCTGTTGTCCAAAACCGCGACCATGCAGGGATTCAACGCGCTCGATCAGTGGGGCCGCTTCGACGAGGCCTTCGCTGCGCTCCGTCAGTGGGCACATGAGGGCCGAATCAAGCACCGCCAGACCATCTTTGAGGGCATCGAGTCGTGCGTCGACGCCCTCAACGGGCTGTTCACCGGGGCCAACATCGGCAAGATGCTGGTCAAGCTGAGCGAGCCCACAACGGGCTAGCTCACCTCCTGGATGCGGATCATGGTGCCCGCTGGGTCACGAACGGCGCAGTCGCGAACGCCGTAGGGCTGCTCGGTCGGCTCCTGGACGATGTCGGCGTTGCTGGCTTGCAGCCGCTCGAAGGTGCCGTCGAGATCCTTGGTGGCCAGCACGACGATCGCGTAGGTGCCCTTGGCCATCATCTCGGCGATGGTGCGCCGTTCGTCGTCGGTGATGCCGGGGTTTGCGGCCGGCGGATTCAAAACTATAGACGTGCCAGGCTGATTCGGCGGGCCGACCGTGATCCAGTGCATCTTGCCTTTTCCGACATCGAGGCGGACGTCAAATCCCAGGGTGTCGCGGTAGAACGCCAGTGAGGCGTCCGGATCGTCGTGGGGGAGGAAGCTCGAGTGAATGGTGATGTCCATGACGATCACGCTAGGTGCAGGGTGGCGGCGGGCGCTTCTCGATTCCTGACCGGTCGGGTCACCTGCTTCTCCATGCACGACGGCAGCCCTGCCTCGACGCGAGCTGTCTGGTCGCGATAGGTACTCGGCGGCACGCCGACCAGTTCGGTGAAGCGCGTGCTGAACGTGCCCAGCGACGAACAGCCGACCGCGAAGCAGACCTCGGTGACGCTGAGGTCGCCGCGACGCAGCAGCGCCATCGCACGCTCGATGCGTCGTGTCATCAGGTAGGAGTACGGCGACTCGCCATAGGCGACCTTGAATTGACGGCTGAGGTGTCCGGCGGACATGTTCGCGTCACGCGCGAGTGCCTCGACGTCCAGCGGTTGGGCATAGTCACGGTCGATCCGATCGCGGACGCGGCGCAGCCGTGCCAGGTCGCGTAAGTGCTGCTGGACGGCAGTTCTGCTGGCCACCTGCGCGATCGTGCCACGTCGCGTTGAGTTGGAGCCAGCTTCGCCGTCTGCTGTAGGCTTTCCACCTGCTGCTGGTTCCGCCGGCGGCGCCGGGCTGTGGCGCAGTTTGGTAGCGCACTTGACTGGGGGTCAAGTGGTCGCAGGTTCAAATCCTGTCAGCCCGACAAGTATTAGCGCAGGTCAGAGCCATATCGACGGGCTGCAGGAGCCGCAAATCGGGCCCCTTTTGGTGTGCGATCAACCTGCTGAGCGCATGCCGACACAATCGCGGTGACCAGCTTTTCGAGGTGGATCGACTTGAGGTGCCGGTCGCGCACGGGGTCGCCGCTCAGTTCGATGTGGGTGCATTCCAGTCTGCCGTCGACTAGCTCGATGCCCAGCGTCAGCCACGGCGGCTCATCGCCGCCGGGTGCCTGGAACAGAATCCCATGGGACCAAATCTCGGTACAGCGGCGGCTGTAGATGTGACGACTGCCGACATGCGCAGGCCGCCTACCAGCGGGAATACCGGGTGCGCGTGGCTTGCGGGGATCTTGTGCCGCCCTCGGTAACCCAGCTACAGGACGGGCCGCCAGGGCCGGTTGAGGAGGGTGTCAGGATCGAGTTGGCGGGGCTGTCGGCGGCTGAATCGCAGCCGGCGTTGGTGCAGGTTGCGTTGGCGTTGGGTCGGGTGCTTGATGGTCGGATTCCGACTCCGAAGCCGGCCGCCGCGGGGAGGCTGGTCACGGTGATGGGCATGCTGCATAAGGGTTCTGAGCGGCGTGGACCCCGGCTGTCCCTTGTTCGGACGATGACCGATACGACGGACGGCCCGCCCCCAGCGTGATGGGGATGGGCCGTCGTCCTGGGGTGTTAGTTACTCGCTGTTGCTGCCGTTGGTGTAGCGCTTGGAGTCGATGAGTCGACGGCACTGTTCGGCGAAGCCCCACCGGCTGTCCAGCAGCGGCTCGGGCAGTTCACCGTCGGCCACCGCGGCCGGAAGCTCCGGCAGCTCGGGAAGATCGATCCGGACAGGCTGACACTTGAAGTGCGTCAGGTCGACCGCCGGTTCATCGTGATAACGATATTAGAGCCGTCCGCGTCGGCGTAGCATCTTTACCCTGGCTAATCCCCACCGACGGGAGAGGTTTCGATGCAAAAAATTGCCATGATGGTTGCCGCGGCGGCACTTTGTGCCGGGCCGCTGCTCACCGGTGCGGCTGCGCAGGCGGTGCCATCTTCCCACGACACAACGACTTACGCCCCCACCCCGACACCCGTCATCCAGCCGCTCGACTGCCAGGGCGCGACTGACGGCCACGGCTGTGGTCCGGGATGGTTCTGGCGTGACGGCGACGCGGGTCCGGGGTGCTATCCCTGCTGAGCGTAGCTCGCTAGCTTTCTTTACCGGTCTCCCGAACGATCCGTACCGCCCCCCAGAACTCCGGATCGAACTTCCTCCGTATCTTTGGCACGACCATCCCTCATAGTGCCTGCCTCCACGATTTGGGGGGAGGTCCAGAGTACGGTTCATCTATGGATGAACAACCCTCAGCAGGCGCATCGCCTGAGGATCAACCCAGGCCAAAAGGCGACGAAACGCCCTTGACAACCGAGTCGCCCGCTTCCGACGCGAAGCCACCTCAGGAGCTACACCGTTCGAATGAATTTTGGTTAGCTATCACTGGCGTCAGTGGTACATTGTTGTCGGCAATCGTGGCGGGTGTGTTCGCGTTTCTCACGAACTCTCAGCAGATTGCCCATCAGGCCGCTAATACGCAGGCTAGCTTCACACAAGAGAACAAAGCCGCGTTGACTGCCTTCACGCGGGCGCAGCGAGTGCAGGCTTACACGACATTCCAAACCGCGATAATTGATTACTTGAACTCCTGGAATGCCGAAGTTCAGAAGAGGACTGACGGGTTTTTCCCCGGAATGTGGAAACCGGCACCAGGGACTGCGAAGTACGACTTGCCGACTAGCTACGCTAACGTTAACGGCGCCAAATCGGAAGTTTTGTTTTTCTCTAGCGATGAGGTAAACAATGCAGTTGATAAATTAATCGCCAAGATAAGTGTGATGCACAGTTATGCTGAAAACTTACCTCAGCCTGCAAGTTCATTCGACGCCGCAAACGCTATTGCCGCAAAATCACGGGACCTGAAAACAGGTAGCGACGCTTTTGTCTGTGCTGCACGGCTGGATCTTGACGTACCTGCGTGCGGAACTGGCGGTCCGCCATAGCAGGTTGTCGAAGGCCTCCCGTTACCTGGCAAAGTAAGCGGCCCCGACGCATTCAACGGACACGGCACCGGCTCGCGCGCCGGGCGCCCTTCTAAAACGTCCCCGCCCTTGCATAGATGATTCTTGGTGAGCGGGTAGGACCGGGCACCGCGTGTCGTGCGCTGACGCCCGGTTCCACGGTCCCGGTGGTGGTCCGCTCCTTCCTGGGCTCGTCGGGATAGGGTCTGCTGGTCAGGGGATGGCCAGTACGCGACGGTGATCGGCCTATTCCTTCAGGGATGTGGTTTCAGCCCGACATGCCTCACAGCGGTGGCACATGCCACGGTCACGGCGGCGTGCAGCGGTATTTGTAGCCCCCAACCCGCGGGTGCCGTCGACGCAGCCGGCCGGCGCCGGGTCACGGTGATCCCAGGGCGATGCTTTTTGGATAGCAACGCGGATAGCAACCCGGCCAAATTAAGGGGGGTATGTCGGCGGTAGCCGGTGTTAAGCAACCCGCTCTGACCTGCACAAACCTGTCACCGGCTTCCACCGATTACCCAGGTGCGCTTTACTGGGGGTCAAGTGGTCGCAGGTTCAAATCCTGTCAGCCCGACACAGGTCAGAGGCGGTTTTCGGCTCTCACGGCGGCTGGATTTTGGCCGGTTGACCGCTTCGCTGACCACATAAGGTTCCGGCACTCGACTGATAGCAAACACGCGGTGATGTCCGCGCTGTAGAGCGACAACTCCCACCGCACCAAGCTGATCGCGGCGATCACCGCCGGATCGTCGCGATCCAACCCCTCGGCCAGGAGTGCTCGCCAGGGCCGGCGAGCTGGCCGAGAAAGCAGCGGGCGCCGTCCGAGCCGACCGTTCCTTAGCAGTGCATCAACTCAGCGGTCTTTGGGGTCCTCAATCCGGGCCAGCATTTCTCACTGCTTCGTAAGGGTGAACGTGGACGGTCCGGTACTGGTCCACGTGGCCCCGTTGGCGCATTTGCCGCCTGAGGGCGCGTCGTTCGACCCGCTGGTGAACGCGGCATCGACGGTGATGGTCAATGTTCCCGCAATCCAGCTACCGTCGGGGCACCTGGCCGTGTGTTCCGTGTGCAACGGACCCGTCCACTGACCGTTGACCAGATGCAGGTCGTACTCGGCCGGCAAGCTGGAGACGACGTGCACACAGTCAGCGCCGCATGAGGTGACCGTCCACGTCGTCGGGGGATTGTCCGACGGATTATTTGTGGGCACCTTCGAATAAGTGCCAGTCACATCCGGAGCCGCTTGGGCGGGGGACGCCAGTCCCACTGCCACCCCTGCGAGCACAGCGGCGGACATCGATAACAGGGTTTCCGTGCTCACGATTTTCTCGTTTCACCGTGGTGTTTGCGTGCAAGCGCAGCTCGGATCGAACGGCCGCTACGTAGGCCGATTATCACACCGCGAGCGCGGCGCCGGGCCAGAAAGGTCGAATGGTCGATACCCGGCGGGCCAACGGCCAGCTAAGGGAAAATGAACACTTCGTTGACCACTTACCATCCCCGAAACTCCGCGAAAATCAGCGGACCCCTGAAAGGCATGTTCCGTTGGGGCACACTAGATTTGGGTTTCGCTAGGTTTCGCTGAATGCCGAAGAATTTGACTGGGGGTCAAGTGGTCGCAGGTTCAAATCCTGTCAGCCCGACTCAGGTCAGAGGTGTTTTTTGGTAGGTCCAGGGTTTGAAGCAAATCTCCAAGCTGTAACCATCCGGGTCTAAGACGTTCGCCGCGTAATACTCGGGATGGAACTGCGGGCGTAACCCGGGAGCACCGTTGTCCTTCCCGCCATGAGCTAACGCTGCGTCGAAGGCTTCATTGACTGCCTGCTCGCTGAGCGCGGCGAAAGCGACATAGAGCGCGGGGAAGGATGCGTTAGATTCTTTGAGCCAAAATCCCGGCTGCGGCCCTCCAAACCCCCACAAATCGGGGTAGCCAGCTTTAGCCTCGAATTTCCAGCGATCGGCAGTGCCTAAGGGAGTCAGGAGAGCGCTGTAGAAGTCGAGGGATCGCTTGATGTTCGTAACCGGGAGGTAGATGTGATCAATCACTGGGGTCCTTTGCGATTGGTTGATCGCGCGGTGCGGCTGG